>Ga0182737_1000114_pt1 | contig 153488 bp, 145 predicted proteins | sample eDN5th30CBELigOP_FD_128878 | JGI IMG/M metagenome (GOLD analysis project Ga0182737, IMG submission 128878) | Enriched Organic Plus compost microbial communities from Emeryville, California, USA - eDNA 5th pass 30_C BE-Lig OP (version 2) (version 2) ... | reverse complement strand
TCCCGGCACCGACCCCGGAACCGACCCCGGCACCGACCCCGGCACCGACCCCGGCACCGATCCCGGCACCGATCCCGGAACCGACCCGGGAACCGACCCGGGAACCGACCCGGGCACCGACCCGGGCACCGACCCCGGTGTGAACACCACCCCGCGGGCAGCAGTGCTGGCGGCAGCATCCACCGGCATGCTCGCCTCGACCGGCGGCGCGGCGTTCGAGCCGGGCGTGCTGGCTCTCGCGGCCGCCCTCCTGCTGATCGGAGGGATGCTGCTGCGTCGGGCACGTCGGGTGTGACCCGCTGAAACGCGGAACGCCCCGGATCCGAAGATCCGGGGCGTTCCGACCGACGCGAGATTACTTCGCGGCGATCACCTGAAGAGTGATCACGGCGGTGACGTCGTCGTGAAGACGAACGGTCGCCTCGTGCTCGCCGACCGACTTGATCGGGGCGGCGAAGTGGACCTTGCGCTTGTCGATGGAGCCCAGCCCCTCAGCGGCGACGGCGTCGGCCACGTCAGCGGTCTTCACCGAGCCGAACAGACGGCCCTCGGCGCCGGCCTTGACGGCCAGACGAACCTTGGTGCCCTCGAGCTTGGCCTTGAGAGCGTTCGCGTCGTCGAGGTCGTGGATGGCGCGCGCCTTGCGGGCGGCCTGGATCGACTCGACCTGCTTGGCGCCACCACGGGTCCACGCCACAGCGAAACCCTGGGGGATGAGGTAGTTGCGGGCGTACCCGTTCTTGACCTCGATGACGTCACCGGCGCTTCCGAGCCCGGCGACCTCGTTCGTGAGAATCAGCTTTGCCATTGTCGGTACCCCTTAGCGGCCAGCGCCGGCGTAGGGCAGGAGCGCCATCTCGCGGGCGTTCTTGATCGCCTTGGCGATCAGACGCTGCTCCTGCACCGAGACTCCGGTGATACGACGGGCGCGGATCTTGCCGCGCTCCGAGATGAACTTGCGAAGCGTTGCGACGTCCTTGTAGTCAATGACGCCCACGCGGATCGACTTCGCGGGAGCGGTGGGCTTGCCACCCTTCCGCGGCTTGCGGCGGTCGCCGCTCGACTTTCCAGCCATGAGTTTTCCTTAGAGATGAGTTCGGATGCCGTCAGCATCCGCAATTCGTTTAGAACGGGGTGTCGTCGCCGAAGCTGCCGGGAGTGCTCCAGGCGTCGGCGCTCGCGGAACCGGGGGTCGACCACGGCTCCTCCGAGACCTGCTGCTGCGGGCGCGACTGCCCACCGCCGCTCGATGCGGCCCGCGTGACCTGTGCCGTCGCGTATCGCAGCGACGGACCGATCTCGTCAACCTCCAGCTCGATCGCCGTGCGGTTGTTGCCTTCGCGGTCCTGGTAGGAGCGCTGACGCAGACGGCCCTGCGCGATGACGCGCATGCCCTTGGTCAGGGAACCTGCCACGTGCTCGGCGAACTCGCGCCACACCGACGCACGGAGGAACAGCGCTTCGCCGTCCTTCCACTCGTTGGCCTGACGGTCGAACGTGCGCGGGGTCGAGGCGATGGTGAAGTTCGCCACCGGCAGGCCGTTCTGCGTGTAGCGCAGCTCGGGGTCTGCGGTGAGGTTGCCCACCACGGTGATGACGGTTTCGCCGGCCATGATGCCTTAGGCCTTCGCGACCTTGGGCTTGCGAGCAGCCTTCTCGGCGGCGCGCTTGGCCTCGGCGGCGACCATGGCCTGTGCCTCTTCGGCACGCAGGACCTTGGTGCGGAACACGAGCTCGCTCAGCTTCAGCTGGCGGTCGAGCTCCTGAGTGGCCTCGCTCGTCGCGGTGAAGTTGACGACGGCGTAGATGCCCTCGTTCTTCTTGTTGATCTCGTAGGCGAAACGGCGCTTGCCCCAGATGTCGACCTTGTCGATCGAGCCACCATCGTTAGTGATGACCTTCAGGAACTTGTCGAGGTTGGGGGCAACCTGGCGCTCGTCCAGCTCGGGGGTCAGAATGACCATGAGCTCGTACTGGTGCGTCACTTACCCACCTCCTTCGGACTAGAACGGCTCCCGGGACTTTCCCGGAAGCAGGAGGGTGTGTTGCATGTCATCCGCCCCGCACGGCACGTGCCGACGGGCAGACAACCACAACAGTCTACCGGATCGGGGCGGATGCTGCAGACCGGCGCCGCGCGGGCTCGACGAGCGGGCTCGGCGCGAGGGTGAAGTCGTCGATCACGACGGCATCGGATGCTGCGCGGCGCCGCTTGCGCGCGGCGAGCGCGGTGATCACCGGGGTGACGAGCAGGTTCGCGAGCGCCCCCGAGAACGTGCGGTCCTCGGCGCCCAGCACGGCGCGGCGGTGCCAGGCGGCGTGCAGCGCTCCGCCGCGCGGCGCCGGCACGGTGCGTGCGGGCAGCATCCCTCGCCGGCGCAGTGCGACGAGCTGGTGCGTCTGCTCCCACCACGACGACTCGCGACGGTCGTGGAAGTAGTTCGACGCCGCCCAGCGCGGGTCCGGATGCCGAAATCTCCGCGCCACCACATCGTCGGCGCCGCCGAGCAGCCCGCTGCCCTCGAACACGTGGTTCAGCAGGGCGGGGCGCACCCCGAACTCGTCGAGCGCGATCACCGGCACCCCGGCGGCGAGCGCCTCGATCGCGGCGGTCGAGCTGACCGTGACGAGACCCTCGGCGGTGGCGAGCGCCTCGGCCATCGGCGCGAACGAGAACACCAGGTTCTCGGGTGCGTTCTCGAGCAGCTCGGCGTAGCCGTCGCGCTCCTGGTGCGCCTCGACCTCGCCCGGGCGGGAGCGCAGCTTCACCACCACGCGCCGGGACGGGTCGGCGACCGCCGCGAGCCGCAGGATCTCGGCGATGCGCCGCCGGTCGGTGCGGTCGGCGGGCACCAGCGCCTGGGCCGCGAAGACCAGATCGGTGCCGCCGGGACGGCCGGCATCCGCTGCGGTGAAGGACGTCGCGAACGGGAGGGTCGCGAGCGCGACCGGCACCGTGACGCCGAGCGCGCGGGCGAGCCGCGAGTACGCGGCGACCTCGCGCCGAGAGTGCACCACGAGCAGGTCGGTGTGCCGGCGGTAGTCGAGCGCCCCGCGCAGCGCCGGGATCGACATGCCGGGCAGCCCGCTCACGACGACAGGGCGCTGCGCCAGCCGGTCGATCTCGCGCGAGAGAAGACGCACGAACGAGGCGCGGCCGGCGAGCACGACCACGTCGGGCCGATCGCGTCCGAGCCAATCGGCGACATCGGCGAACGCGATGCGGCTGACGGTCTTCGGATGCTCCGCGAAACGCGTGCCCGCGAGGGCGGCATCCTTCTGCGCATCACTCACCGTGAGCGGTGTGCGCACCAGCAGCAGGTGCTGGCTGATGTCGTCGACCCGGTCGAGCAGGTGCGCGGCCCACTTCACGAACGAGTCGGCGTCGCCGATCGCGACCACCCGCAGGCGGCGCGGCCGGCTGCCCGGGTAGGTCATGCCCCCACCCGGCGCAGCTTCGCCATCGGGGCGAGCTCGCCGGGGTAGACGCGCTTCACGCCGTCGCCGAGCGCCTCTTCGATGACCCGGATGTCGCGCACCAGACGCTCGAGACCCCCCGGCTCGAGCGAGGCGGCGTGATCGGAGCCCCACATGGCGCGGTCGAGGGTGATGTGCCGCTCGACGGCGACGGCGCCGAGGGCGACCGCGGCGAGTGAGATCTGCAGGCCGCGCTCGTGACCCGAGTAGCCGACCGGCACGCCGGCGTAGCGGTCGCGCAGCGTGGCGATCATCTTGAGGTTCGCCTCGCCGGCCTCCATCGGGTACGTCGAGGTGGCGTGCATGAGGATCGTGCGGTCGGTGCCAAGAGTCTCGAGCGCCTGGTCGATCTGCTCCATGGTCGACATGCCGGTGGAGAGGATCACCGGCTTGCCGGTGTCGCGCAGCGCCTGCAGCAGCTCGGTATCGGTCAGGCTCGCCGAGGCGACCTTGTGGGCGACGACGTTGAGCTCTTCCAGGAACTCGACGCTCGGCACGTCCCACGGCGAGGCGAACCAGTGCAGCCCGGCCATCGTGGCGTAGTCGCCGATCTCGATGTACTGCTCTCGGTCGAACTCGACGCGGCGACGGTAGTCGAGGTAGCTCATGGTGCCCCACGGCGTCTCGCGCTGCACGTCGCGCATGTGCTCGGGAGTGGCGATCTCGGGGGTGCGCTTCTGGAACTTCACAGCATCCGCACCGGCGGCACGGGCCACGTCGATGAGCTGCTTGGCGATCTCGACATCGCCGTTGTGGTTCAGGCCGATCTCGGCGATGACGTAGGTGGGACGGCCGCCGCCGACCACGCGCTCAGAGATGCTGACGGTCATGAGGACGCTCCATTTCGCTCGGTCTCCGGTCCGTTCTTCCCGGTTTACGCGCGCGAAGTGAACCCCCGGGGTCGAGCGGGTGGCCGACTGCGGAAGGTCCTGAGTCCGGATGGCCGGTGCGAACGGTCCCATGGGAGCCGAAGTCGGGTCCAGGGCGCTTCCCACCGCGGTTTGGCTCCCATGGGGCGCCGCGTCAGCCGCGCGCGGACAGCATCCGCTCGATGACCTCGCGGACGGCGCCGTCGCCGCCGCGACGGGTGAGCACGACGCGGGCGGCGGCCTTCACGAGCGGATGCGCGTTCGCGACCGCGATCGGCCAGCCGACGATGCCGAGGGCGCCGAGGTCGTTCACGTCGTTGCCGACGTAGGCGACGTCGGCGAGGCGGATGCCGCGCTGCTCGGCCCATGCGGCGAGTGCGGCCGCCTTGTCGTCGACGCCGTGCAGCACCGGCACCCGCAGCTTCTCGCCGCGACGCGCGACGACCGGGTTCTGCTCGGTGGAGAGGATGAGCATCGGGATGCCGGCGCGGCGCAGCCGGGCGACGCCCATGCCGTCCTCCCGGCTGACCCGCACGGATTCGAGGCCGTCGCTGTCGACCGTGGCGGTGTCGTCGGTGTGCACGCCGTCGAAGTCGGTGACCAGCGCGGTCGCGGTGATCGGCTGCGAGCCCGTCGTGAGGAGCGGGGCGAGCGCGCCGGCGACGGCGAGCTGGTGCTCGTCGTCGATCTCGATGGCGGTGCGCTCCGGCACCTCGACGATGCCGACGAGTCCGAAGAAGCGGTGCTGGAAGCGCCGGAATCCTGCGGCCGAGAACGCGTAGAAGGCGCCGGTCTCGAAGTAGTGCGGCTCGCGGTCCTGCCGGCGCGGCCGGTGCGCGGCGTCGTGGTTGATCGCGGTCGCCTGGCCCGCAGCATCCCTTCGCCACAGGAACCCGTAGGTCTCGTGCGCCGAGAAGACGCTGTCGAAGCGGCCCTCGACGATGTGCGCGACCGCCTCGGCGATGCCCTCACTCGGGAGGAACGGCGAGGTCGCCTGCACGAACACGACGACGCCGACGTCGATGCCGTCGCTCTCGAGCGCGTCAAGGGCATGCACCAGCGCGCTCTCCGACGACGCGGTGTCGCCGGAGAGCTCGGCGGGCCGGGTGACGACGCGGACCCCGGCCGCCTCAGCGACGGTTGCGATCTCGGCGTCATCCGTGCTCACGACGACGAGGTCGACGCCGGATGCCGCGGATGCCGCGCGCACGGCGCGCTCGACGAGCGGCATCCCGCCGACCCGGCGCAGGTTCTTGCCCGGCACGCCTTTCGACCCGCCCCGGGCGGGGATGATCGCGACGGTCAGCTCGTTCTTCTCGGTCATCGGCCGGTGGCCTCCTTCCAGACCCGCCGGGCGCGGCGGCGCGCTCCGGCGGCGGTGAGCCGCAGCTCTTCGAGTCGGCCCACTCCCCCGGCGGGTCCCAGCGCGCGCTGCAGCGGCGTGGGGTCGGGGGCGCCGGGCAGGTCGAGCGCGCGCAGGCGCTCGGGGGTCACGTACCGTTCCCGTTCGGATGCCGGCAGGGCGCCGAGCAACTCGACAGCACGTGGTCGCAGCTGCCGGACGACCTCGGGCTGCATGGCGTAGCCGACCGTGTCGACGAGGTGCTGCATCCGGCCCGGCTGGTCCCACCCGTCGCGGGTGAGGGCGTCGACGATCGTCGCGGGGATGCGGTTGCTGTTCTCGAACGGGGTGAGCCGCGCGAGCACAGTGTCGGTGCCGACGGCGTGGATGCGGGTGCCACGCAGCGCCTGCACCGTCGGGAGCGCGGACGAGAATCCGGCGACGACGTCGCTCACGCCGAGGCGCTCGGCGACGTACTCGGCCGGCTGGTCGCCGTCGTACACGGCGAATGCGGCGCCCCGGTCGTGGGCGCGCGCGGCGAGCGACTCGGTGAGCACGGGCAGCGCGGACGGATGGGGCTTGAAGACCACCCGCTCCGCTCCGGCTTCGACCGCGCGGTCGACCATGTCGCGCAGCATCCGCCCTTCTTCTGCCGCGGTGACGAGGCCGAGCGCCGACAGGTACTGGCCGATCACGAGCGCGGTGCGGGTGCCGTCAGCGAGGGTCTCGAGGGCGGCATCCGGCTGGGCCTCACCCACCTCGCGCAGGACCGCACCGAAATCGGCGGGTGCGACCGGCACCCGGCCCGCGCCCGTCTCGATGAACACGAGCGGTGCGACGCCGGGCACCACGTCGGGGTGCACCACCCGCGTGACCCGTTCGGTGAGCTGCCGCGGCAGCGCGCTGCGGATCGGCGAGTGGGTCATGAGCCCGTCGCCGATCACGCAGAGCCGCGCATCCCGGAACAGCGCCATCAGGGTGAGCGCGGGGGCGACCTGCGGCGACTGCACGAACAGCTCGATGTCGGCATCGCCGAGCCCCCAGGCCCGGCGGAACAGCCGCTCGAGCATCGGAAGGTCCTGCTCGTCGGGCGTCCACTGCGTCGGATGCCGCGGATCGACCAGCGGGTTCAATGCCTCGACCCGATCGAAGCGGGCTCGCAGGCTCGCGAACCGCGGCACGCTCTCCAGGTCGACCGCGGTCTCAGGCACCTTGGCGGTGTTCATCGGCACGAGGATGCGCTGCTCGGCCTCGCCGAGCAGGCCCGCGTCGATCGCGGCGGCGGCGGTCATCAGCCCGTAGGCGCTGTGCAGCGCGAAGATCTGGATCATGCCCGGCCCGCCTCTCGCAGCACCCGGGCGAGCACACGGCGCCGCGGACCGCTGAGGCGCTCGATCGCGGTTCCGGCCTGATCGCGCGGCAGCCGGGCGAGCAGGGAGCGGATGCCGGTGCGCAGCTCGCGGCGCACCTCGGGGCGCATGCGGCGAGCGCGCACGAGGTGGTGGGCGCTGAGCGCGAGCGTGGTCGAGACGGCCTTCGGCAGCATCCGCTCGGCCTCACGGTCAGCCTCGACGAGGTCGAGCACCTCGCCGAGCGCGCGGGTGAAGTGCAGCTGGCGGCGGTCGAGCGTCTTCGACAGCGAATCGGACAGCCCGCGCCGGTACAGCAGGTGCGGGGCGTCGACGACCGCGAAGGATGCCGCGTTCAGGTGCAGCCGCCAGATCCACGGGCGGTCCTCGGCGGTGAACAGCCCGTCGCTGAAGTCCGCGAGGCCCTGATCGAGCATCCGGCGGTGCAGCATCCCCGCCCACGCGTAAGGGTAGTCAACCATGCTGCGGTCGTCGGACGGCAGGATCGCCGCGCGAGGGTCGGCGACCGTGCCGCGCTGGGTGAACGGCGCCCGCACCAGCCGGCGCTCGTCGGGTTTCACGGTGACGTGGTCGGTGCGCACGAAGTCGCAGCCCAGATCGCGCAGGGCGCCGAGCAGCACGGGCAGGCGGCCCGGCTGCATCCAGTCGTCACCGTCGACGAAGCAGAACGCCTCGCCCTCCACGCGCGCGAGCCCCTGGTTGCGGGCGGTCGCGAGCCCCCGCGGACGCGGATTGGTGATGACCTCGGCGTGCGCGAACCGCTCGGCGAAGCGGCGCATGATCTGACCGGTGTCGTCCTGCGAGCCGTCGTCAATCGCGACGAGCTTGAGCGAGCTGTGGCCGTCGAACTGCCGGGTGAGGGTCTCGAGCGTCGTGCCGATGAACGCGCCGGCATCCTTCGCCGGAACGATCACGGTCACGAGCGGGGCGGGCACCGGGTCATCGTGCCGCCCGCGCCTTACGCGCCGGCGGCGTCCCGGTGAACACCCGGTGACGCGGTGCCGTGTCGGGAACCATGGTGTTCACCCCGAACCACGCCATCTCGGGTCGACACCGTGGTTCCGCGTCGACACCGTGGTTCGGCGGGGACTCGACCGGCGCGCGGGTAGCGTGGGGGCATGCAGTGGAGCGCCGACCCGTCGCCGGGCGAATGGCTGCGCGAGCGGCTCGACGCCGGATACGCGACGATGCACGGCGTGGTGCCACGCGGCTTCCCGGCCTATGCGCGCGTGTTCCATCCGGCATCCGTGCGGTCGCTGCCGGGCAGGGCCGTGCCGACGCAGGCCGAATACGAGCGGATGCCGGAGGCCGAGTGGCAGGCCCTGCTCGGCCAGTACATCGACGAGCCCGCCACCTGGGCCGAGACCGCGACCGCGTTCGGCACGGTTCTGCATCCGGAGGCGCAGTGGCAAGCGCTGGTGCGCACGCCACCCGAAGAGGACTGGCGCACGCGGATCGCCCCCGACGGACGCCAGTTCGATGCCCCCGACGAAGGGTCGATGGAACCGGCGCTGCTCGCCGCGATCGCCCGGCACCTCGTCGGGCACACGTCGACGCCGGATGCCGGGTACGCCGCGATCTGGGAGGGCTGGGGCGGCCTGGTCGGGCACCTCGGGCAGTCGCCATCGCGCGTGTTCCTCGAGTTCGACGAGGATCCCGCGCATCAGGAGATGCTGCAGCGCAGCATCCACGACCCGTTCGAGAACGTGTTCCGCAAGCCCACCTGGCAGCCCGGCATCCTCTCCGAGCAGATCTCGAACGGCGCCCGGCTGGAAATGCCCGGCCGTGACCATGTGCTGTTCGCGGCGCCGCCGTCCGCCTTCGCTGATCCGGCGTGGATCCTCGATGCCCCGTGGCGCGACGTCGAGGCCGAGCAGCGCGGGTTCGCCCCGTCGGCGCAGCATCCGAACCTCCTCTGGCCCGCCGACCGCGCCTGGGCGCTGGTGAGCGAGATCGACTTCGACTCGACCGTGGTGGCCGGACCGGTGGAGTTGATCCACGCGATCTGCACGGATGACATGATCGAGGCGCTGCCGCTGCGCGAAGGCGCCGACCTGACCTGGGAGGCCGACGAGGTGAATCGATGACCGATCCGACGACGCAGACGCAGCTCTACCCGTTCGACACCCGGCCACTCACCGACCCGATCGACTCGCACGCGATGGCGGAGTTCTGGCGGGCGCAGCGCGCCAAGCATCCGACCTCCGCGGCGCAGATCGTCATCTGGGTGGTCGTCGGCCTCGTCTTCCTGCTGGTGTTCGTGGCCGTCGTCGGCACGATGCTCTTCGCCGGCATCGCGATCGGCGCCGGGCACGACAGCGGGATCGGCCTGGGCTTCAGCATCCCGGTGATCGTGATGCTCGCGATCGTGGTGGTCGGCGTGCCACTGGCGATCCTCGGCTACCGGCGCGGCCGGGTGAACGCCTACCGGATCGCCCGCTTCGCCCAGGCGAACGGCATGGTCTACGAGCACCGGGTGGATGCGCCGGCGCTGCCGGGAATGATCTTCCAGAACGGGTCGAGCCGCATGGCGACCTCGCTGGTGCGGGGCTTCCAGCCGCGGTTCGTCGAGTTCGCGAACTACCAGTACACGACCGGCTCGGGCAAGAACCGCACCACGCACCGCTGGGGGTATGTGGCAGTGAAGCTCGACGTGCCGCTGCCGAACATCGTGCTCGACGCGCTCGGAAACAACGCCCTCGGCAGCAACCTGCCCGCCTCGTTCGCGCGCGATCAGCGGCTCTCGCTCGAGGGCGACTTCGACCGCCACTTCACGCTGTACTGCCCCGAGGGCTACGAGGCCGACGCGCTGTACCTGTTCACGCCCGACATCATGGCCCGGTTCATCGACCATGCCGCGCAGCTCGACGTCGAGATCGTCGATGACTGGATGTTCCTGTACATGCAGCGCGAGGCCTCGACGACGGATGCCGCGACCTGGGCGTGGCTGTTCGGGGCAGTCGGCGCCCTCATGACGAAGTTCGACCAGTGGGCGCGCTGGCGCGACGACCGGTTGCGTCAGGCGCAGGCGGATGCTGCGCAGCATCCGACCTCTGATGATGGGTCCCTGAGCCTGTCCAAGGGCCCCGTGCCCCCGCCTGCCACTCCCCTTCCGTTCGCCGCGCCCGCCGGGATGCTGGCACCCCCGCCCGGCGTGGCCGCGCCCGGCCGCCGGTTGAAGAAGAGCGTCTCGTGGGTGACGATCGTCATCTTCGCGCTGGTGTTCCTGTTCATGATCGTGCCGCAGCTGCTCGGCGGGGTGTTCGGGTTCCTCCTGAACTGACACCCTGTCGCCGATGCTGGCATTCTGCTAGCGTCGGCGGTGAAGGCAGGGGGATGCCATGGCAGCAGTGACGATCCGCAATCTCAGCGAGGACGTGGTCGAGGCGCTGAAGAAGCGCGCGAAGCGCAACGGGCGGTCCATGGAGGCCGAGATCCGTGAAGCGCTGATCCGGCTCGCCGAAGACGGCGCGCGTTCCGGACTGGAGGACGCACTCGCCAAGAGTGTCGCCTGGCGACGAACCGTGCCGACAAATGAAGTCATGGCACGGATCGCAGCGAACCCGCGTACCAGCGAACAGCAGCGGGTGGCGCATGAGTGGGTGCAAGAGATTGAGGATGAACGGCTCGCGGCCGTAGCCGATGAAGAAGAGTTCATGGACCCCTGGGAACGGGCCGAGTTGCAGCTTCAGCGTCTGAGAGAGCAGCAGCGTCGATGATCCTGCTCGATACGAACGTGTTGATCCGAGTCGACCAGCTGTCATTGTTCGAAGACGAACTGGCGGTCAGCGCAATCAGCCTCGCCGAATTGCGGTTCGGCATCGAGCGTGCCCCCGACGTGAAGGCGCGCCGGCAACGGACACAGGAACTGTCGTATCTCGAGGATGTTCTACGAGTGTCGTGGTTGCCCTTCGATCGTGCGGCCGCAGAAGGGTATGGCCGCCTGGCAGCCATCGTCGCCCCGACGCGTCCGAGTCACGCACGCAGCAAGGACATTCTGCTGGCCGGGCACGCGTACGCACTGGGAGCATCGTTCATGACCTTCAACGCGAAGGACTTCGATCTCGTCTCCGACGAGGTGGAGATCATCGTCCCCGAACTGCGCTGAGCGCGCACAAGCTCACGCGAACAGATCGTCGAACTCGTCGAGCCGCACGCGCGCACCGGCCGGCGCCGGCACCGGCATCGGCTGCCCCTCGGTGACCTCCCCGGTGGCCGTGTCGACGGCATCCATCAGCGCCCGCGCCTCGGCGGTCAGGAACCGGCTGGGCTTGGCGATCACGTGCCGGGCGAGGAACGACGTCGCATGCGTGGGCAGTCTCGCCGGCGCATACACGTCGAGGGTGTCGCGGGCACGGGTCACTCCGACGTAGAACAGCCGCTGCTCCTCGACCAGCCCGGCCGGCGACGACAGCGCCATGTCGGAGGGCATCGCCCCGTCGCACGCCCGGATCACGTGCACGGCGCTGAACTCGAGGCCCTTCGCGGAGTGGATGGTCGACAGCGTCACCCAGTCCTCGTCGAGATGCGGCTTCTTGGCGAAGTCACCCGACACGTCGACCGGGTCGATCGCCTGCTCGCTGACGAACGCACGCAGATCGGAGTGCCGGGCGGCGGCCTCGGCGATCCCGTGGACGTCGGGGGCGCGCCGCTGCCAGTCGGGATAGTGCGCCCGCAGCAGCGGATCGACCGCCGCCCGGCACGCCTCGACCAGCTCCGGAACCGTCGTCGTCGCATCCACCGCGCCCAGCAGCGACAGCGTCGAGGCGAGCCCGGTGCGGGCCTTCGCGGGCGCCGCGGCGACAGCATCCGCCGCCCTGTCGATGCCGCCTTCGGCGAGGATCGCCGCGAGGGAGCGCGCCGAGGCCTTGCCGATCGCGCGATGCCGCGTCAGCAGCCGGTACCACGACACCTCGTCGCCCGGGTTGAGCACCACCCGGAAGCTCGCCAGCAGGTCGCGCACGTGCGCGGTCTCGAGGTAGCCGATGCCGCCGAACTTGCGGAACGGGATGTTGCGGACGGTCAGCTCGACCTCGAGCAGCGCGCTGTGCGATCCGGTGCGCATCAGCACCGCCTGCTCGCGCAGCGGCAGGCCGTCGGTGTGCGCCGCGAGGATGCGGTCGGCGACCGTGCGGGCCTCATCATCGGCGTTGCGGCACACGACGAGCGACGGGCGGATGCCGGTGCCCGGCCGGTCGGCGTGAAGACGCAGCGCCAGTTCGCCCGGGCGCACCTCGTTCGCGAGGTCGAGGATCGGCTGGGTGGAGCGGAAGTTGCGCTCGAGCCGCACGAGCTCGGCATCGGGCAGGTCGGTGGCGAGGTCGAGCAGGTGCCCCGCGCTCGCACCCCGGAACCCGTAGATCGCCTGTGCGTCGTCGCCGACGACGGTGAGCCCGCGCCCGTCGGGGGCGAGCCCGCGTACGATGTCGACCTGCAGGCTGTTCACGTCCTGGTACTCGTCGACGAGCACCCAGTCCCAGCGGGCGCGCAGCCGCTCACCGACGTCGGGGTCACGCACGAGTGCGCGCCACGCGATGAGCAGATCGTCGAGGTCGAGCAGCCCGCGAGTGCGCTTGCGGATGCTGTAATGCCGCAACAGCTCGAGGATGGGTTCGGCGTGCTGAAGCGCCCAGGGGAACTGCTCGTCGATGACCTTTCGCGCCGGCGTGCCGGTGTTGATCGCCCGCGAGCCGATGTCGGCGATGGTGCGGGTGGTCGGCATCCGCTTGTCCGAGGAGTCGAGCCGGAACTCGGAGCGCAGCAGATCCAGCAGGTCGATGACATCGTCGGGATCGAGCACCGTGACATCCGCCAGCCCCAGATGCTGGGCGTGCTCGGCGATGATGCGGTGAGCGACGGCGTGGAAGGTGCCGCCGGCGATCCGCTGGGCGGCCTGAGTGTCGCCGCACAGCGCGGCCGCGCGGGAGATCATCGATGCCGCCGCCCGCCGGGTGAAGGTGAGCAGCAGGATGCGCTCGGGGGCGACTCCTGCCTGCAGCAGCCGCGCGACCCGGGTCGTCAGCACCCGCGTCTTTCCGGTGCCGGCACCCGCTGCGATCACGAGCGGGCCCTCGCCGTGCTCAACCGCCTGCAGCTGGGCGGCGTCGAGCCCGGCGAGCGGGTCGCTCTCGGTGGCGAGGGAGGTGTCGGTCACGCGAGCGACGCTACGCGCGGCATCCGACATCGGTGCATTCTGAAGGACGGATGCGGTTCTGAAGGATGCTGCGCGCGACAGCATCCTTCAGAACGGCAGAGATCCTTCAGAACTGCAGAGGTCCTTCAGAACGGCAGAGGTCCTTCAGGCGTGGCCGTGCTCAGCGCCGACGCACCTGCTCCCACAGCGCCCGCCGCTCGGCCTGCGCCACCGGGTCGGGCACGGGCAGCGCGGTGAGCAGCTCGCGGGTGTACGGGTCTCGCGGATCACCGAGCACCTGGGCGGTGGTGCCCTGCTCCTTGATCTCACCCTGCTGCAGCACGATGATGCGGTCGGAGACCGCGTCGATCACGGCGAGGTCGTGGCTGATGAACAGCGACGCGAAGCCGAGCTCGGCCTGCAGCTGCACGAACAGCTCGAGCACCTTCGCCTGCACCGACACGTCGAGCGCGCTGGTCGGCTCGTCGGCGATGAGCAGCTTCGGATCGAGCGCCAGGGCCCGCGCGAGCGAGGCGCGCTGACGCTGACCGCCGGAGAGCTCGTGCGGGTAGCGGTCGCCGAAGCTGCCCGGCAGACGCACCGCGTCGAGCAGCTCGTCGACCCGCGGGCGGGCGGCGGCCAGGCTCGAGGCCCGGCCGTGCACGATGAGCGGTTCGGCGATGCACTCGGCGATCGTCAAGAGCGGGTTGAAGCTCGTCGCCGGATCCTGGAAGACGAAGCCGATCTGCGGACGCAGCGGCTTCAGGTCACGGGTGCGAGCCCCGTTCATCTCGTGCCCGAGCACGCGCAGCGATCCGCCCAGCACGGTGGTGAGACCCACCACGGCGCGGCCGATGGTGGTCTTGCCCGAACCGGACTCGCCCACGAGACCGACGACCTCGCCCGGCCCGACGTGGAAGTCGACGCCCTTCACCGCAACGACAGCGCCACGGCCGAAGCGGCCCGGGTAGCCGATCTCGGCCCTCGACGCGACGATGAGGCTGCCCTCCGGCACGGCCGGGGCCGCGTGCGGCGCAGCATCCGACCCCGCATCCGACCCTGCGACCGCCTCGGTGACGGATGCCGTCAGCCGCGATTTGCCCTGCCCGACATGCGGCACAGCGGCCAGCAGCTGCTTCGTGTACTCCTCGCGGGGGTTCGCGAACAGCTCGCGCACCGGGGCCTCTTCGACGATGTCGCCCTGGTACATCACGATCACGCGGTCGGCGAGGTCGGCGACCACACCCATGTTGTGGGTGATGAGCACGATCGTCGCACCGAACTCGTCGCGCGCGGTGCGCAGCAGGTCGAGGATCTCGGCCTGCACGGTGACGTCGAGCGCGGTGGTCGGCTCGTCGGCGATGATCAGCCCGGCGTTCAGCACCAGCGCCATCGCGATCACGATGCGCTGCTTCTGCCCTCCCGAGAACTGGTGCGGGTAGTCGTCGACCCGCTTCTCGGGGTCGGGGATGCCGACCCGGCGCATGATGTCGATCGCCTTCTCGCGCGCCTGCTTCTTGGTCAGATCGCCGTGAGCGCGCAGGCCCTCGGAGATCTGCCAGCCCACGGTGTACACCGGGTTCAGCGCGGTCGACGGCTCCTGGAACACCATCGCGGCATCCCGCCCGCGCATCGCGCGCAGCTTCGCGGCGCTCGCGTGCACGACGTCGGTCGAGCCGTGCGCGCCGCGCACGATCACCGCGCCCGACATGGTGGCCGTCTCGGGCAGCAGCCCGAGCAGCGCGTTCGCCGTGACGGTCTTGCCCGAGCCGGACTCGCCCACGATGGCGAGCACCTCACCGGAGCCGGCCGCGAGCGAGATGCCCTTGACCGCCTCGACGGGGTCGCCGTCGGTGGCGAAGACGACCCGGAGGTCCTGGATGTCGGCGATATCGGTCATGAGGCACCTCCCGCCCGGCGGCGCGTGCGCAGCCGGGGATCGCTCAGGTCGTTCAGGCTCTCGCCCACCAGCGTCACGCCGAGCACGACGAGCACGATCGCCACACCCGGGAACACGCTGGTCCACCAGATGCCGCTCGTCACGTCGCTGACGGCACGGTTGAGGTCGTAGCCCCACTCGGCGGCCGATGTCGCCTCGATGCCGAAACCGAGGAAGCCGAGACCGGCGAGGGTCAGCAGCGCCTCGGAGGCGTTCAGGGTGATCACGACGGGCAGCGAGCGCGTCGAGTTTCGCAGCACGTGACGCAGCAGGATGCGGCCGGTGGGCACGCCGATCACCTTCGCCGAATCGACGAACGGTTCGGCCCGCACCCGCACCACCTCGGCGCGCACGACGCGGAAGTACTGCGGCACGAACACCACGGTGATCGAGATCGCCGTGGCCGCGATGCCGCCCCACAGGGTCGACTGCCCCTTGCTGATCACGATCGACATGACGATCGCCAGCAGCAGCGACGGGAAGGCGTACACCGCGTCGGCGATCACCACGAGAACCCGGTCGAGCCAGCCGCCGAAGTAGCCCGAGATCAGACCGAGCGCGATGCCGATGAAGATCGAGCAGATGATCGCCGCGATGATCACGAGCAGCGCGGTCTGCGCACCCCAGATAACCCGCGACAGCACGTCGAAGCCCGACACGGTGGTGCCGAGCAGGTTGGTGGCATTCGGCGCCTGCTGCGATCCGAACGTCACACCGTCGGCACCCTGCTGCTGCGCCCACGAGTACGGCGCGAGCAACGGGGCGAAGATCGCGACCAACACGAAGATCGCGGTGATCGTGAGACCGGTGATCAGCATCCCCCGCTGCAGACCGACGCTCTGGCGCAGGTGGGAGATCACCGGCATCCGCTCGGTCCAGTGCTTCTTGCGGGGTGCCATCGCGGCGAGCGCCTCGGTCTTGGGGGTCGGCATGTCTTCACGTGACGTGGTCATGTCAGTACCTCACCCTCGGGTCGATGGTGGCGGCGACCATGTCGACGATGAAGTTCGTCACTGCGACGACGACGGCGATCATCACGACGATGCCCTGCACGGCCACGAAGTCGCGGGCCTTCAGGTACTCGGCGAGCATGAATCCGATGCCCTTCCACTCGAAGGTCGTCTCGGTCAGCACAGCGCCGGCGAGCAGCAGGGCGATCTGCATGCCCATCACGGTGATGATGGGGATCAGCGCCGGCCGGTAGGCGTGCTTGGTCACCAGGCGGTACTCGCTGACACCGCGGGAGCGCCCCGAGGTGACGTACTGCTGGCCGAGCGTGCCGATCACATTCGTGCGGATCAACCGCAGGAAGACACCGGCGGTGAGCAGGCCGAGCGCGACGGCCGGCAGGATCGCATGCTGCAGGATGTCGACGATCGCTGGACCGTTGCCCAGGCGGATCGCATCGAGCAGATAGATGCCCGTCGGGGTGTCGATGCCGCTCATCAGCAGCTCGGTGCGGGTGTTGCCGCGACCCGAGACGGGGAGCACGTCGAGCCAGACAGAGAAGATCAGCTTCAGCAGCAGGCCGGCGAAGAAGATCGGGGTCGCGTAGGCGAGGATCGCCATGACGCGCAGCACCGCATCCTGCCAGCGGTCGCGGCGGTACGCGGCGATGAGTCCGAGCGGGATGCTGATCAGCAGCGCGACGATCAGGGCGTAGATCGCGAGCTCCAGCGTGGCCGAGCCGTACTGCAACAGGATCTCGATGACCGGGCGGCGGTCGGTGATCGTGGTGCCGAAGTCACCGCGCAGCAGTGCGCCGAGGTACTCGAAGTACTGCACGAGCAGCGGGCGGTCGTAGCCGGCATCGTGCACGCGCTGCGCGAGCTGGTCGGGTGGCAGGCGGCCGCCGAGGGCGGCGGTGATGGGATCTCCGGTGATCCGCATCAGGAAGAAGACGGTGGTGACGAGGATGAAGACGGTGGGGATGATCAGCACGAGTCTGATCAGGATGTAGCGCCAGAGCCCGCCGCCTTTCGAGCGGGTTCGGGGCTCGACGACCGGGGCGACGGCATCGACGGCCATGAGGGGTGTTACCTAACTGTCACTGCGAACACCACGGAGATCCTGGGCCCTTCGGCTGGCTCGGGACCCAGGATCTCCGTGTTTTCTCGCGTTACTTGGTCAGCGGCGCGTAGCGGAACTTGAACGAGCCGTCGAGGGTCGTGCCCTTGACGTCCTTGCCCACGATCGCGACCTGCTTGCCCTGCAGGATCGGCAGCGTCGAGAGGTCCTTCGCCACGGTCTCCTGGATCTGGCCGATGATGTCCAGACGCGCGTCCGAGTCACCCTCGGTCTGCTCCTTCACGACCAGGTCGTCCACCGCCGAGTTGGTGTAGTGGTTGACGAGGAAGTTGTCCTTCACGAAGAAAGGCGACAGGTAGTTGTCGGCGTCGGAGTAGTCCGGGAACCAGCCCAGCTGGTACATCGGGTAGACGTCGGCGGTGCGGTCCTTGGCGTACTGCACCCACTCCGTCTGCTGCAGGTTGACCGTGAACAGGCCGCCCTTCTCGAGCTGCGTCTTGTACGCGGCGTACTCGTCACCCGAGGACGGGCCGTAGTGGTCGCCGTTGTACTGCAGGTTCAGCGTGACAGGGGTCTGCACGCCGGCATCCGCCAGCGTCTTGGCCGCCTTGTCGGCGTCGGGTCCGCCGTTGCCGTCACCGTACATGTCCTTGAGCGGCTGGGTGGCACCCGGCAGGCCCTCGGGGACGTACGAGTAGAGCGGTGCGTAGGTGTCCTTGTAGACGTCCTTCGCGACCGCGGCGCGGTCGATCAGGTCGGCCATCGCCTGACGCACGGCGAGCGCCTTGGCGGCGTCGGCCTCGGGGGTCCTCGCGCCGAACGGCATGGTGTCGAAGTTGAAGACGATGTAACGGATCTCGCCGCCGGGGCCGTCGACGACCTGCACCTTGTCGTTCTTCGAGAGGTCGTCGACGTCGGTGGCCGACAGGCTGCGGAAGGCCACGTCGATGTCGCCGTTGCCGATCGCGAGCTTCAGGTTCGACGCGTCGGCGTAGTACTTGACCTGCACGCCGTCGTTCTCGGCGGCGCCGAGGTTGCCCTGGTAGTCGGGGTTGGCCTTGTACGCGACGAGCTCGTTGAACTTGTAGCTCGTGATGTCGTACTGGCCGGCGAAGGCGTGACCCTTGACGATGTCGTCGTCGCTCGTGACGGCGTCGGCCGAGAAGACCTCTTCGTCGACGATCGGCGCGGCCGGGCTCGACAGGATGAGCGGCCAGATCTGGTCGTTGCCGTTCTTCAGGGTGAACACGACGGTGGTGTCGTCGGGTGCCTCGACGCTGGCGAGGTTGCCGAGCAGCGAGGACGGGCCGTTCGGGTCGGCGATCTTGACCATGCGGTCGAACGAGAACTTCACGTCGCTCGAGGTGAGCTCGTTGCCGTTGACGAACTTCAGGCCCGACTTGAGCTTGACGGTGTACTCGGTCGGCGTGGTGAACTCGGCCGACTCGGCGATGTCGGGGGTGACCTCGGCGGTGCCGTACACGCTGTTCATCAGGAACGGGTACACCTGGTTCATCACGGCGAACGAGCCGTTGTCGTACGAACCGGCGGGGTCGAGCGAGGTGACCTTGTCGGTGGTGCCGACGATGATGTCGCCGCCCGACGAGCCGCCCTCGTCTCCGCCGCCACCGGTGTCACCGGTGCTCGTGGCGCATCCGGAGAGGACGAGCGCGGTGATGCCGAGGGCACCGACGGCGAGACCGAGGCGGCCTCTGCTGATCTTCATTGACATGTTCCTACCCTTGTGGTGGTGCGGGTACGCCGCCGACAGCTGTGGCGGTCCGCGTTCAATCTAGATCACGCCCATCCCGCGGACCAACCGATCGGTCTGTTTCGTAACGAGACCGACACTCGCGGATGCTGGGACTCAGCGTCGCCGGCGAGCGGGTGAGGAGCGGCGCAGGTCAGGCGGTTCGCGCCCACGATCCGGTGACCGCGTCGAGCACGCGGGCAAGGGCCTGTTCGGCATCCGCCCCGCGCATGGCGGTGCCGATCGCCTCCGCCGCGATCCGGTAGCCCGGATCGCGCAGGATCCTCTCGACGGCGGTGCGCACACGGTCGGGGGCGACGGTGGTGGTGCGCAGGTTCACGCCTGCGCCTGACCATCCGACCCGTGCCGAGACCTCGACCTTGTCCTCGGTCTGGCCCGCCACGACGATCGGCACCCCGTGCGCGAGGGCCTGCTGCACTCCCCCGTACCCGCCGTTGGTGACGAGCACGTCGACGCGTGGCAGCAGGCGATCGTACGGCAGGTACTTCGCTGCCCGCACATTGGCGGGCAGCTCGGCGGGCAGCGCGTCGAGCGGCCGGCCGCCGGTCGAGACGACGACCAGCACGTCGGATGCGGCGAGCGCAGTGATCGTCGGGAGCACGAGCTGCGTGAAGTCGGTGTTGGCGATGGTGCCCTGTGTGACGTGGATCACGGGCCGGCTGCCGTCGAGGTCGCTCCACCAGTCCGGCAGGTCGACGGCGCCCGGCGTCGGCACGAGGGGACCGGCGAAGTGCACGGAGTCGGGCAGGTCGGGGCGCGGGTACTCGAACTCGGGAACCGTGAACTGCACGTACGCGTCGGCTCGGCCCGGCCAGTCGAGCACGAACCCGCCGAGCCGCCGCCCCGTCTCGCGTTCGGCCATGGCGTCGGCCTCCTGCTGCACGGATCCGAAGATGACGCGCTCGGCGACCAGGCGGAGTGCGGCGTTGCGCAGTCGGCCGATCGGGCCGGGCAGCGGCGTGACGCCGAGCCCGAACGGCGCGGTGTCGCGACTGCGCGCGCCGAGTGGGAAGATGCCGAGCACGACGACAGGAGGCCGCTCGCTCGGCGGCAGCAGCTGCAGCAGGGCGCAGCCCACGAACAGCGGCTCGGAGAGCACCGCGTCGACGGTGCCCGTCGCGATCGCAGCCTTCACGGCGGCCAGCTGCGCGGCGCCGGGGCGGATGAAGAGGTTCGACATGTCGAAGCGGAGGGCCGCAGGACCGGTGAGCCCTCGACGCTCGGGGAACGCGGCGTCGGCGTCGTCGAGGTCGATGTCGGCCTCGCCGGGCAGCGGCAGGAACGTGGCGCCCGCGGCGGTGACGCGATCGGCGTAGCGGATGCTGGTGAGGAAGCGCACCTCGTCGCCGCGTTCGACGAGCAGGCGGGCGATCTGCAGCAGGGGCAGGACATGACCGTGCGCCGGCGTGCACGTGATGAGGTAGCTGGACATGTGAGGTTCTTTCCGTAATGTTGAATGTACTGAAGCAGTATTCATCACCCTATGAGGAAAGTCAATGACTTCTGATCGTCCCCGCGCCTACCGTTCCGAGCTGCGCGCGCAGCAGGCGCTCGAGACGCGCCGTCGGATCATCGACGCATCCGCCCGCCTGTTCGCGACGAACGGCTACCAGGCCACGACCATCGCCGCGATCGCCCGCGAGGCGGGCGTCTCGGTCGAGACCGTGAAGACGGCCGCCGCCAAGGCGGAGCTGCTCATCGCGGCGTTCGAAGTCACCTTCTCCGGATCGGAGGGCAAGGCATCGCTCGCCGAGACCGAGGTCGCGGCCGGCGTGCTCGACCTCGCCGACGACGCCTTCTTCGACACCGTGATCGCGCAGATCGCGAGCGCCAACGCCCGCGCGCACGCCCTGTGGACCGTGCTGCTCGGCGCGGCGCTCTCGGATGCGGTGGTCGACGAGGCCCTGCGCGGAATACTCGCGCACCGCGCGGCCGACAACGTGCAGTTCGTCGCGGAGCTCGTCCGTCGCGGGATCACGCCGGCCGTCGACGACGTGGATGCCGCGGCCGCGGCCGTCTCGTTCCTGCTCTCACCAGAGGCGTACCAGCAGCTCGTCGTGCAGTCGGGGTGGACGCCGGAGGCGTACCGGGCCTGGGTCGGCGAAGCGGTGCGCTCCGAGCTGGAGCGCACCGCGCGGTCGTGAAACGCGGGCTCAGACCGTCGGCGCCAGCCCGAAGTGCCGCAACTCGTCGTCGGTCAGCATCCGCGATCTGATCAGGAACCGCATCCCCGTCGGGCCCTCGACGCTGAACCCGGCCCCGCGGCCGGGCACCACGTCCACCGTCAGGTGGGTGTACTTCCAGTACTCGAACTGCGACGCGGACATGTACATCTCGATCGGGTCGTCGAGACCGACGTCCAGGTCGCCGAGGAGCACATCGCCAGGACCGGTGAGGAACATGCCGACGGGGTAGCACATCGGCGAGGACCCATCGCAGCATCCGCCTGACTGGTGGATCATGAGCGGGCCGTGCTGAGCGGTCAGCGTGCGCAGCAGGGCCGCCGCGTCCTCGGACACGGCGACCCGCGAGAGCGTCTGCTCGGGCATCAGAAGAAGCCCATCGGTCCCTCGGCGTACGACACCAGCAGGTTCTTCGTCTGCTGGTAGTGGTCGAGCATCATCTTGTGGTTCTCGCGCCCGACGCCGGACTGCTTGTACCCGCCGAAGGCGGCGTGCGCCGGGTACTGGTGGTACGTGTTCGTCCACACTCGACCCGCCTCGATCGCGCGGCCCGCGCGATAGGCGGTGTCGCCGCTGCGGCTCCACACTCCCGCGCCCAGTCCGTACAGGGTGTCGTTGGCGATCGAGATCGCGTCGTCGAAGTCGCTGAAGCTCGTCACCGACAGCACAGGTCCGAAGATCTCCTCCTGGAAGATGCGCATGTCGTTGGTGCCCTCGAACACGGTGGGTGCGACGTAGAAGCCGTCCGACAGGTCGCCGCCCAGATCGACCCGCTCGCCGCCCGTGAGCAGCTTCGCACCGCCCTGCTTGCCGATGTCGATGTAGCTCAGGATCTTCTCGAGCTGGTCGTTCGACGCCTGTGCGCCGATCATGGTCGCCGGGTCCAGCGGGTTGCCCTGGATGACCCTGCCCACCCGCTCGAGTCCGTCGGAGAGGAAGCCGTCGTAGATCGAGCGCTGGATGATCGCCCGCGACGGGCAGGTGCAGACCTCGCCCTGGTTGAGGGCGAACATCGTGAAGCCCTCGAGTGCCTTGTCGTAGAACGGGTCGTCCTCGCGGGCGACGTCCTCGAAGAAGACGTTCGGGCTCTTGCCCCCGAGCTCGAGGGTCACCGGGATCAGGTTCTGCGACGCGTACTGCATGATCAGCCGGCCCGTGGTGGTCTCGCCGGTGAACGCGACCTTGCGGATGCGCTTGTGCTGGGCGAGCGGTGCGCCCGCCTCGATGCCGAACCCGTTCACGATGTTCACGACACCCGCCGGCAGCAGGTCGCCGATGATGTCGAACAGGAACAGGAGGGATGCCGGGGTCTGCTCGGCCGGCTTGATGACGATGCAGTTGCCTGCGGCGAGCGCGGGAGCGAGCTTCCACACCGCCATGAGGATCGGGAAGTTCCACGGGATGATCTGTCCGACCACGCCGAGCGGCTCGTGGAAGTGGTACGCGACGGTGTTGTCGTCGAGCTGGCTGATGCCGCCCTCCTGCGCGCGCAGGACCCCTGCGAAGTAGCGGAAGTGGTCGACCGCGAGCGGGATGTCGGCGGCGAGCGTCTCGCGCACCGGCTTGCCGTTCTCCCAGGTCTCGGCCACCGCGATCGCCTCGAGGTTCTGCTCGATGCGGTCGGCGATGCGGTTCAGGATGACCGATCGTTCGGCCGGTGACGTGCGCTTCCACGACTCGAAGGCCCGCCAGGCCACGTCGACGGCCCGATCGATGTCTTCTGCGGTGCCCCGCGCGACCTCGGTGAACGGCTTGCCGTTGACCGGACTGACGTTCTCGAAGTACTGGCCCTTGGCCGGCTCGACGAACTCGCCGCCGATGTAGTGGCCGTAGCGCGGCCGATAGTTCGCGAGCGTTCCGGGCTGACCGGGGGCCGCGTAGGCGGTCGACACGCTCTCTTCGACGATGGTCATGATGTCTCCTTCGACATTCCGCGGCTGCCGTGCCGCTCGATCCAGTGCGTCGACGCTACGTCGCCGCACGTTGCACCCCCGTGCGTCACGTTGCATCGAGTTGCGAGGACGCGGCCGCAGCCAGGCGGGTGTCGAATCGCGCCCTAGCGGGGGTCGATCTTCTCGATCCGGCTGACCAGGCCGGCGCGCCGCGGCGAGCGCGCGGGCAGCATCTCGAGGCAGAGCCGAAGCACCTCGGCGTCCTCCGCGCCCTCGGGGATGTCGGTGTAAGCGAGCAGCACGTCGACGCTCGCCTCGGTGAGCATGGTCTCGCGCAGGGTGCCGCGCAACCCCTCCCGCAGATCGCGCACGCCGGGGGCATCGGAGTCGGGCAGCACGGGCCCGCGGTAGGCCGAGAGCGCGACCCGGTGCGCGCCGCGGTCGAGCAGCGAGCGCACGTTCTGCGCATCCGTCTCGAGCGGCACGGTCAGACGGTACGGACGCGACTGCGGCGCGAGCTCGGGGGCGAGCCGTTCGAGCACCTTGCGCAGACGCACCATCTCGGGCCGCAGCGTGTCGGGCGATGCGCCGTCGCCGTAGACGAGCTCGGCGAGCCGGTCGGCTGACAGCCCCTGCCGGTGCACCGCGAGCATGAGCAGGATCTCGGCGTGCCGGGCGCTCAGCTCGATCACGCGCTCCTCCCCCTCGGCGACGGCCGAGAGCAGCGCCCTGTCTCGCCCGAGCACCTGCAGCACCACCCGAGTCGGGGCAGCCGGATCCCGCGGTGCACGCGTGGCGGATCGCGGCGGCTGAGCGCGTTCCCGCAGCCGGGCGATGAGCAGCTCGGATTCCACGGCGCGGGCGGTCGCGTCGACCAGCATCCGTGCCTGCGGCGTCGCCGCCTCCGCACCGCCCGTGACGTCGATCACCCCGAGGATCCGTCGGCTCTCGGGGTCGAAGACCGGGGCGGCCGTGCACGACCACGGCTGCACCAGCCGGTTGTAGTGCTCGGCCTGATGGATCTGCACCGAATGCCCGAGCGTGATCGCCGTGCCCGGAGCGGACGTGCCGACGGCATCCTCCGACCAGTTCGCGCCCTCGATGAAGCCCATCTCGCCCGACAGCAGGCGCTGGCTGACGTCGCCCTCCACCCACAACAGCCGGCCGGCATGGTCGCCCACGGCGACGACGACGCCGGAGTCCTCCGGAGCGCCGGGCAGCAACAGGCCTCGGATCAGGTCCATCGTGGCCGCCAGCGGATGCGCGGCACGGTAGCGCTCCAGCGCATCCGCGTCGAAGTCCACCGGAGGCAGGCCCTCCGCGCCGACCCGGCCGCGCCACGCGCGCTCCCATGATGCCCGCACCAGCGGACGCACCTGCGCCAGGCGACGGTCGTCGACGTTGCCCGCGACGAGCTCCTCATGCGCACGCTCGATGATCAGGCGCGACGCCTCAGCCGAGACATCGCGCGAGGACGACCATGGTGACGACGGCACACCGGCTCCGATCGGCGCTGACGGGTGAGCCCAGTGTAAGCCTCAGGCCCGCGCGGCCCACCAGTCCCGCAGACGCTGCTCGGCGGCATCCGCGCCGATCACGCCCTCGTCGAGACGCAGATCGAGCAGGAAGCGGTACGCCTCGCCGACCTCGCGGCCCGGGGGGATGCCGAGGATGCTCTGGATCTGGTTGCCGTCGAGCTCGGGGCGGATGCTGTCGAGCTCCTCCTGCTCGCGCAGCTCGACGATCCGACGCTCGATGTCGTCGTAGGCGCCGGCCAGGCGCGCGGCCTTGCGCTTGTTGCGGGTGGTGACGTCGGCGCGAACGAGGATGTGCAGCCGCTCGAGCACGTCACCGGCATCCCGCACGTACCGGCGCACGGCACTGTCGGTCCACGCGCCCTCGGCGTAGCCGAAGAAGCGCAGGTGCAGCTCGATGAGCTTGGCGACGGCATCCGTCGTGTCGCCGTCGAAGCGCAGCGCCTGCATCCGCTTGCGCGCCATGCGCGAGCCGACCACGTCGTGGTGGTGGAACGTCACGCCGCCACCCGCCTCGAGCTTGCGAGTGCGGGGCTTTCCGATGTCGTGCAGCAGCGCGGCGAGCCGCAGCGGCACATCGGGAGCCGCGCCGGGGTTGCGCTGCCTCTCGAGCTCGATCGCCTGGCGCACCACGGTGAGGGAGTGCTCGTAGACGTCCTTGTGGTGGTGATGCTCGTCGACCTCGAGGCGCAGCGCGCTGACCTCGGGCAGGAACTCCTCGATCAGACCGGTGTCGACCAGCACGCGCAGGCCGCGCACCGGGTCGTCGGTCTGCATGAGCCGCACCAGCTCGCCCTGGATGCGCTCGGGGCTGACGATCTTGAGCGTCTCGCGCAGCTGCTCGATCGCGGCCGTGGTGCCGGGGTCGATGCCGAAGCCGAGCTGGGCGCTGAACCGCGCTGCGCGCAGCATGCGCAGCGGGTCGTCGCCGAAGCTGACGGCAGGGTCGATGGGGGTGCGGAGGATGCCGGCGACGAGGTCCTCGACGCCGCCGGTCGGGTCGATCAGTTTCACGGCCGGCACCTGCAGGGCCATCGCGTTCACGGTGAAGTCTCGTCGCAGCAGGTCGCCGTCGATGCTGTCGCCGAACTCGACGACCGGCTTGCGGGTGACGCCGTCGTAGCTGTCGGCGCGGTAGGTGGTGATCTCGACCTGCTCGCCGCGCACCATCGCGCCGATCGTGCCGAAGGCGCGGCCGATGTCCCAGTGCGCGCTGGCGATCGGCTTCACGACGCGCAGGATGTCGTCGGGCTGCGCGTCGGTGGTGAAGTCGAGATCGTGGGTCTCACGGCCGAGCAGCGCATCGCGCACGGGGCCGCCGACGACGGCCAGCTCGTAGCCCGCATCGGCGAAGGCGGTCGCGAGGGTGGCGACGACGGGATGCGCGGCGAGCGCGCCGAGTCGGGCGAGACCCTCGGCCATATTGAGCATGGGTTCCAGATTACCGGGGCCGGGTGGCGGCCTTTGAAGGACGGATGCACTTCTGAAGGATGCTGGGGGTGCCGGCATCCTTCAGAAGTGAGATCGTCCTTCAGTCCGCGCGGGGCGTGACGGGAAGGCGTCACGCGGTCGCGAAGCGCACGATCCCCGAGGCGAGCAGCGTGAGGGCGGTCGTCCAGCCGACGATCGCGACGGCCTGCCACACCAGCACCCGGGCGGTGCGCACGCCGACGGCGATCAGCATCGTGGCGGTGAACATGGTGGGCAGCAGCAGCGGGCCGAGCAGGCTCACCCCGGGAACGCCGTAGCGCTCCAGCGCGCGGGTGAACTTCTGCTTGCGGGCGGCCTTGCGGGCGCTGTCGTCGGCGTCGATGCGGATGCCGTCGGCGTCACCATCCGTGATCTCGCTGCCGTCGGCGGCGACGAGCACCCGTGCGCGACGTCGGTTCACCACCGCGGCCCGCGCTTGAGCGGCCAGCATCACCAGCACGAGGACGCAGAGGAAGTTTCCGGTGATCGCGGCGACGGCCGCGATGATCGGGTGGATGCCGCCGAGGATGCCGATGGTGGCAGCGCCCTCGCCCTCGATGAACGGGACGGCGCCGGCGAGAGCCACCACGAGGGGCTGCACCAGCTCGGGCACCTGGGCGACGAGGTTCTGGAAGGTCTCGATGAGGTTCATGCGTCTGTCTCCTGTGTTCGGTCTGCTGTGTTCGGTCTACTCGGGGGATGTCCTCCCGGCATGAACCCAGTTCAGCGGCACGCGACGTGGCTCAGAAGTGTCGCTCCGTCACCTTTCACCGTGCGGTTCGCACGGCCCGAGGGTGACATCTGTCACGCCCATAGGCTGAGGGCATGAGCACGATCAACAAGGGCATCAGCGCCACCTGGTGGTACACCTTCAGCGGGGTGCTGATGATCCAGCTGGTCGTCGCGTTCCTGTGGACCACGGTGCTGTCCAGCGCCCTCGGGTCCGCGGTCGCCGCAGTCGTCATCACCGTCGGCGCACTGCTCTGGTGCGCCACGAGCGTGCCGCTGCTGCTGCAGTACCGCCACCGCGACGACACGGCCGGTCTCGGCGCCGGACTGCGCGCGACGCTGCTGCCCGTGGCGGTGGCCGTCGCGTTCGGCGTGACCTGCGGCATCCTCTCCGGCCTGTGGATCGCCGCGGCGCTGCCCATCGCGCAGTCGCTCGTGCTGCTGAACTGGCCGAGCGGCATCCGGGTGCGCCTCGTGATCGCGGTGAGCGTGGTGCTGGCGGCGCTGTGGTTCATCGACCTGCGCGTCGCCGACGTGATGGAGCATCCGGCGCTGACCCGCGCCTGGTGGATGCTCGGCGTCTTCTCGATCATGCTGCCGGCCATGACCGTGCTGTCGCTGTGGTGGTGGGACGTCGTCATCACCCTCGATCGCGCCCGCGTCGCCGAGGCGCGCCTGAGCGCGACCCAGGAGCGGCTGCGGGTGGCCACCGACGTGCACGACCTGCAGGGTCATCACCTGCAGGTCATCGCGCTGCAGCTCGAGCTCGCCGAGCGGCTGACGGTGAAGGGCGAGACGGATGCCGCGCTCGAGCAGCTGCGCCTGGCGCGGACGAGCGTCGACGACGCCCGGCAGGGCACTCGCGACCTCGCGACGCGCTTCCGCGGGGTGCCGCTGCCCGACGAGATCGCGAACGCGGTGGATCTGCTGCGCGCGGCCGGGATCTCGGCCGAGGCGACCGTCGACCCGCAGGCGGCCGCGGCACCGGCATCCGTGCTGGGTCCGGTGATCCGCGAGACGACGACCAACGTGCTCAAGCACGGCGGCGGCGCGTGGGCCCGGCTGTCGCTCACTCTCGCGGGCGACGCCTGGCGGTACGCGATCGTCAACGACGCGGCATCCGATCCGGTGGCGGGTGACGGCGCCGGTCTCGAGGGAATCGCCCGACGGGCGGCGGATGCCGGAGGTGAACTCGACGTGCGCCGGGACGGCGACGAGTTCTCGGTCACCGTCACCGTTCCTCGCGCGGCCACGGAGGTCACCCGATGATCCGCGTGCTGATCGCCGACGACGAGGCGATGATCCGCTCCGCTCTCGCCGCGCTGCTGCGCCTGGAGGACGACATCGACGTGATCGGCGAGTGCGCCGACGGGCCCGAGGCGGTCGCGATGGCCGAGAAGCTGCAGCCCGACGTCTGTCTGCTCGACCTCGAGATGCCCGGCCTCGACGGCGTGGAGGTGGCCGAGCGGCTGCGCCGCACGGTCGCGACTCGGTGCGTCGTGGTCACAAGGCATGCCCGCCCCGGCGTGCTGCGGCGCGCCCTCGGCTCCGGGGTGGCGGGGTTCCTGCCGAAGTCCCGCGGAGCGGGCGAGGTGGCGGAGGTGATCCGTCGGGTCGCCGCCGGCGGACGCTACGTCGACCCGGAGGTCGCCGCCGACGCGCTGAGCGATCAGCGCAGCCCGCTGACGGATCGCGAACTCGACGTGCTGCGCGCCGGACGCCGCGGCGAGACCACCGGACAGATCGCCCGATCGCTGTCGCTCGCGCCGGGCACCGTGCGCAACCACATCTCGGCAGTGCTGTCGAAGCTGCACGTCGCGACCCGGCAGCAGGCCGTTCTCATGGCCGAGGAGCAGGGCTGGATCTGAGGCGGTCGGCGGCGCCGCAACGCGCAAACCTTTTTAAGGACGGATGCACTTCTGAAGGATGCTGGGGGTGCCGGCATCCTTCAGAAGTGCGATCGTCCTTCAGACGTGACGGTCAGTTCTTCGGCTTGCCGTTGACGGTGAACGTCCGGACCTCGGAGTACTCGACGCCGCCGTAGGGACCGGTGGTGCGCACGTACCAGCCGTGCTCGCCACCCGACGACACCTTCCACGTCACGCTCGCCTCGGATCCGCTCACGACGTCGTCGACGCAGTCGATCACGGTGGTGGTGAGGATGTCGGCGTGGAACGAGTCGGTCGCCAGCGACTTGGTCTTCGGCACGATGCCGCCGGCCGCGTAGGGGATCTCGAACTCCTGCATGCCCGCCGGGCTGTTCAGCGAGGGCTCGTCGGAGTCGAAATCGTCGAGCGACGGCGAATAGGTGCGCACGATGATCCGGCCGGTCTGGTTGTCGAAGTGCAGCAGGCGCAGATAGCCCTGACCGCCCTCGGGCAGACCCTGATAGTCGAACAGCATCGAGTACACGGTGCGGTCGGCTTCGCCGTCGCCGTCGTCGTCGAACTCATCCAGGCGCGTGTAGGCGTCGTGATAGTGCCCCGAGCCGACCGCGATCACGTTCGGGTTCGGCGCCACGACCTCGTCGTAGATGCGCTGCGGGAACGGCCCGAGCCCGCCGGTGGTGAGCATGTACTCGTGCAGGTTCACCATCACCTTGCGCTCGGGATGCTGGCGGATCACCGAGTTCATCCAGGCGATGTCGGCCGAGTTCGACGGCTCGTCGTTGGGGTCGGGCCAGCCCATGTACAGCATGAGCAGATCGACGCCGTCGACGGTCACCAGGTCGAAGTGACCGCGGTTGTCCTTGTACGAACCGCCGTACCACGGGTTGTCGTCGAAGCGGTCCGCTCCGAACCAGGTGCTGTACGGGCCGTAGTCGCCTTCGAAGTGACCGACGTCATGGTTGCCGGCGAGCACGCCGTACGGCATCCCCGCCTCATCGAGGATGCGGTAGGCGGCGTCGGCGTTCCGCCACTGGTGCTCCTCGTTCTGGTTGTCGACGATGTCGCCGGTGTGCGTGACGTACTGCAGGTTGAGGTTGTCGCGCTCGGCCACCAGGAAGCGGTTGATGTTGACCTGGTGCTGATACCACGCATCCGCCCCGCCGCTTCCCGCCGGCTCGCCCTGATTGCTGTTGTAGTACTGGGTGTCGGACTCCCACGCGAGAGTGAAGTCGTACTGGTCGCGCGGTGTCGCGCCCGGGTTGAACGGCGTGACCTGCGAGTCGCGCGTGCTGAGTCCCGTGGCCGCCCAGCCCTCCGAGTGCTGCACGAGGAAGGTGAGCTCGCCGTCGCGCGCGTGGCCGTCGATCGGCATCTGCGCATCGAGGGTGAAGCTCGTCGGTGCGCCACCGGTCGTGACGTGGCGGTCGACCTCCTGCCAGGCGCCGTCGGTGGCCTGCACGTACAGCAGCACCTTCGCTTCGGCGTTGGCCGACCCCTCCCACGCGACGCGCGCCTCGGAGTCGGCCGGTGCGCCCTTCGGCACTGCCACCGTGAACAGCTGGTACGGCATCGCCGTGTCGGAGGTCTCGGCGACCTCGATGCCGTCCATGCGGGTCAGCTTGGCGAGGTCGTCGGCGCTCAGCGTGCGAGCGTCCGAGCGATCGGTCGAACGGGTGTCGGTGGTCGTGCCCGAGGCGACGCGCACGGCGGCATCCATCGGCGTGTAGCTGTACCCCTCGGCGAAGCACAGCTCGAGGCGGTCGTCGACGTTCGAGCTCGGCCGCGCGGTCAGTTCGACCTTGCGGCCCTTCACCTTTTCGCCGTCGGCCGGGCTGAGCAGGGTGGTGTGCGGTTTCTCATCGGCTGTCGAGAACGTCACCGTGCTCGTCGAGGTGTTGCCGACGGCATCCGTCGCCGTGATCACCGCGAGATGATCGCCCGGGGTCAGCGCCAGCGACGACGTCTGCAGCGGGAGCGTGATCTTCGCGTCGTCGAGCGTCGCCGTCACCGAGTCGAAGCCCGAGCCGGCATCGGTGACCGTCGCGTCGATCGTGAACTCGCCGCGGTACTGACGACCGTCGATCATGGTGCTCGAGATCTGCGGGGCCGTGTTGTCGACGACGACCGTGCGCGTCGCGGTGCGGGCTCCGGCCGTCGCGGTCACGACGTGCTCGCCGTCGGCGAGCGCCGTGGTGTCCCACGTGGTCGACAGCGAGTCGAACGCGTCGTCGGGGATGGTGAACGTCACCAGCAAGTAGACGAGGTCAGCGTCGCTGAACGCGATGCGCTCGGCGGCATCCGCGGGGCAGGCCCGCTCGACGAGCTCCTTGCCCTCCCCGGCCCCGGCGCAGGAGGTCGGATGCAGCACGCGACCATCCGGCAGCGCGAGCCGCGGGTTCATGATCGTGTAGTCGTCGTTGTTCTCGTTGAGGTCGGGCTGCGGCCATGCCTTCGTGCCGGCGTACACGCCGATCGTGAGCTGCTGCCCGCGGATCACCTGGTCGACCGGCACATCGGCGTCGACCGTGACGATGCGGTCGTAGTAGCCCTCGTCGAAGATCTTCAGCACGTCGTCGCCGAGCTTGATGCCGTTGCGGAAGAACGCGTCGGTCGCGGTCGCCTCGATCGCGAACTTCGGAGCCTTCTCGAGCGAGGGAACACTCGCGCCGACGGGCGCGCCGTCGATCGACATCGACAGCTCGTCGACTCCGGCCTCGACCGTGCCCACCACCGGCGTCTGACCGTTCACGAACTGGCCGTCGGCCACGTTCAGCCGCACCGGATCGTCCGGGGTGTCGTCGAGCGTGACGCGCACCGGGCCGAGCGTCGTCTCGAGCGCGCCGTCGCCGGCGGTGACGGTGTACTCAACCCAGCGCTTGCCGTACACGTCGACCGCAGGGACCGTGTACAGGTAGCGGTTCGCCGCACCGAACGTGAGGTTGCGCACCTCGGTGCCGCCCAGGTCGTCGGTCAGGGTGAGCGTCACCCGACGCACCAGCACGTCGTCGGTGATGTCGAAGCCGAGCTCGACGTCGGAGGTGTCGGGCACCTCCGATCCGCCCGTGAGATCGACGATCGCGGGTGCCGTCCCGGCATCCGGGGAGGGGACGAGAGACGGCGCGACCTGCAGATCGGTCACTGCGCCCGGCGTCGGCGAGGCGAGGCCCAGCATGGTCTGGGTGGTGCCGGCCGGATCGGCCGGGGTCCACACGGCGCCCGGCGCGCCGGCGTCGTGCGTGTACTGGATGCCCGTGCTCGCCGTGGTCTGCGCATCGTCGAAGTAGTAGGCGCGGGAGATGTCGTGCCCGCTCTTGGTCATCAGCTGCAGACCCCGGGAGCCGCCGTTCGCCATGCCGCCGGAGCGGATGGTCAGGATGCTCTCGCCCAGCGTGAGATCGCTGCCGAACGCGGCGTTGAAGTCGTCGACCGTGAGGCCGGCCGCGACCACGGCCGGATTCTGGATCCACAGCACGAGCGTCTCGCCCGGGGCGATCGTCGGCTCGCCGGGGCCGGCCGGCCACAGGGTCGACGACAGCGTCTTCGGGTCGGTGAGGTCGTTGTCGGTGCTGAGGTAGTTCAGCACGTAGTCGCCGAAGTCGATCGGCGCATCGGAGGCGTTGTAGATCTCGATGTACTCGTAGGCGTCGGAGCCCGACACGTTGGCGGTGTCGGGGGCGACCTCGGTGATCTGCAGCAGCGGCCCCTCGGCATCCGGGTCGGTCGGCTTGGTGAGAGCACTGGTGACCTGGTCGACGGTGATCGCGCCGGGGGTGGGTGCGGCCGCCGCGCCGGTGGCGTCGAAGTCGAGGATGCGGGAGTCGACCGACGAGATCAGATCGGGAACACCGAACTGGGCGTTCCACGGCGTCGAGCTCACACCGTCGTCGGCGGGGACCCAGGCGCGGACGAGGGTCTTGCCGGCGGCATCCGTGATGCTGAAGCCACGGTTGCCGCTATTCGCGAACCCGGCCTGCGTGCCGAAGCGGAAGATCGGCACCTCGGTGTTCTGGATGCCGTAGAAGGTGCGGAACTGCTCCTTGGTGAGCGCCCGGCGGGCGTCGCCGTCGGCGTAGTTCATCCAGAACACGGCGGTGCCGCCGGCGGGGATCACGGCGGGCGCGTCGTCCTCACCGTCGAGGTGGATCAGGGGCTGGACGGTGCCGGTGTTCCACTGCGACGTGTGGTACCGCAGCTGGATGCCGGCGGCGTCGAGGTCGATCGACTGATCGGTGGTGTTGGTCACCTCGAGGAACTCGTAGTTGTCGGCGCCGGCGTTGTCGCCGTTGATCTCGGTGATCGCCAGCGGCCAGTGCGCTGCGGCATTGCCGTCGGTGCCGAGCGCGGGGGCGGTCGCGTCGGGAGCAGCCGCGTCGGGGGCGGTGGTCTCGGTCGGCTCGGGCGACGCGGTGTCATCGGGCGACGGCGAGACGTCGGGAGTGGGGGTGACGTCGGGGGCGGGCGTCTCCTCATCCGCCGTGGGCTCGGGCGAGGGAGCCGGCGCAGGAGTGCTCTCCTCCGGCTCGGGCGCGGGTGTCTCGATGGGAGCATCCTCGACCGGCCCGGTCTCTGTCGGCTGCGGCGTGGGCTGCGTCGTCTCGTCGGTCACCTCCTCGGCGAAGGCGGCGGGAGCGGTGAACGGCAGGGCGGAGGTGCACAGCAGCGCGGCGAGCGCCGCGGCGAGCGCACCCCTGCGGAACCGGCGAGCGGCAGCATGAGGCATGGGAGGAGAACCTTGTTCCGTGGGATGACGGCCGAGAGGCCGTTCCCTTTTCTAGGGTTCTCAGGTTGCGAGCGGATGACCACGCGGTGAAGAGTTCACGAGCGCGGGCGGATGCTACGCGACCGGGTCGCCCTGCACCGGACCCTCGGTGTTCGGCTTCCAGCCGAGCGCCGGGGCGACGTGCTCGGCGAACGCCTGCAGCACGTGCAGGTTGTACTCCGGGCCGAGCTGGTTCGGGATCGTCAGCATCAGGGTGTCAGCGGCCATCACGGCCTCGTCGGCCTTCAGCTGCTCGATGAGCACATCGGGCTCCGCCGCATAGGTCTTGCCGAAGGTCGAGCGGTAGCCGTCGATGATGCCGATCTGGTCGCCGTTCTCGGCGCTGCGCAGCCCGAAGTACGCGCGGTCCTTGTTGCTCACGAGCGGGAAGACGCTGCGGCTCACCGAGACACGAGGGTGGCCGGTGTGACCTGCCTCCTTGTACGCCGCGCGGAACAGGTCGATCTGCTCGCGCTGCAGTTCGTGGAACGGCTGCCCGGTGGCCTCGGTGAGCAGGGTCGAGCTCATCATGTTCAGCCCCATGCGCCCGGTGGTCTCGGCGGTCGCCCGCGATCCGGCACCCCACCAGAGGTGGTCGCGCAGGGTCGGCGACTGCGGTTCGATCGCGAGGTAACGCCCCTCGCCCACCATGCGCGGGTCACCGGGGGCGACGCGCTCGCCGTCGATGATCCGCAGGAACAGGTCGAACTTCTCGCGGGCCATCACGCTGCCGCGCTCGGTGTCCTCACCGTCGCGGAAGCCGAAGGTCTCGTAGCCGCGCAGCGCCGTCTCGGGTGAACCACGGCTCACGCCGAGCGCGATGCGCCCGTCGGCGATGAGGTCGAGCGCGGCCGCCTCCTCGGCGAACTGGAACGGGTTCTCGTAGCGCATGTCGATCACGCCGGTGCCGACCTCGATGCGCTTCGTGCGCGCGGCCATCGCCGTCAGCAGGGGCATGGGGGATGCCGCCTGCCGGGCCCAGTGGTGCACCCGCACGTACGCGCCGTTCACGCCGATCTCGTCAGCGCCCTCGGCCAGCTCGATGGTCTGGCGCAGCATCTCGCCGGCGGTGCGCGTCACCGATCCGGGCACGTCGGCGTAGTGGCCGAACGACAGGAATCCGAAAGCCTTCATGATCCATTCGAACGCATGAAATGCGCCTCCTATTCCGCTGCAGGCAGCAGCATCCCGTCCGTCACGAGAGAGCGGATGCGGGGTTCGAGGTCGGCCCACAGGTCGGCGAGCGGCACCTCGAACAGATCCGCGAGCGCCGCCACGATCTGCGCCACGGTCAGCTCGCCGTCGCAGGCGCCGACGAACCCGGCGAGCGCCGGATCGACGCCGACAGTGCGGCCGAAGCCGCCGCCCTGTCGCAGCTCGATCACACTCGGGTCGTCGTTGCCCGGCAGGAAGTGCCGCGCCTCGGTCACGTCGGGTGCGACCACGAGAGTCGAGGGGATGCCGTCGGTGAGCAGGTCGTGCGCGGCGAGGCCCGCGCCGAGCGCACGCCCGAGGTTCGACACCGGCTGCGAGACCGTCTCGAAGCGCCGCAACCGTTCGACCGGCTCATCCGACGAACGCCGCAGCAGGATGTACCCGAACCCGACCGCCGTCACGCCGCGGTCGGCGAAGTCGTCGAGCCAGGCCGTCAGCATCCGGGTGAAGGCCGCGTCGCGCGGCAGGGTGCCGCCGTCGCGGATCCACAGCTCGGCGTAGCCGAGCGGGCTGAGCTGCTCGCGCTGGATCACCCACGCGTCGAGGTCGTCGCGCACCCAGCCGCGCAGCCTGTCGAGTCCGTCGACGCCGCCGCGCGACTCCCAGTTGCCGAGAAGCTGCGCCACCCCGCCCTCGGTGAGATGCTCGGGCACGGTGCGCACGAACTGCTCCACCAGCGCGTCGCCGATCAGCCCGCCGTCGCGGTACTCGTACTCGGGCACGCCCTGCACGCGCGGCGTGATGACGAACGGCGGGTTCGACACGATGAGGTCGAACGCCTCCCCCGCGACCGGCTCGAACATGCTCCCGAGCCGGAACTCGATGTTGCGCACGCCGTTCAGCTGCGCGTTCAGCTCGGCGAACGCGAGCGCCCGGGCCGAGATGTCGGTCGCGACGACCTGCCCCGCGTGACGTGCGACGAGCAGCGCCTGGATGCCGCATCCGGTGCCCAGATCGAGCGCCCGCTCGACCGGCGCGGGAATCACCAGCTCGGCTAGAGTGCGCGACGCGCCGCCCACCCCGAGCACATGATCGGCCGGCAGCGAGGTGCCCAGCGCGACCTCATCGAGATCGCTGGCGATCCACCACTCCCCGACCCCGTCGGCATCCACGAACGACTGCGGCCGGATCAGCACCTCGGGAACCACCCGCGCCCCGTCGAGACGCACGAGTCCCAGCGCGATCAGCCCGTCGACGCCGGCGTGCGGAACGGCCTGCTCGGCAGCGGCCAGCGGCTGCGGCATCCCGAGCACGAAGAGGCGCCCCAGCGTCGGCAGCGGCCCGTCGTTCGCTCCCAGCGCCCGCAGGATCGGCTCGCGCAGACCCCGGGCCAGCGCATCGTCGGCCTCCTCGCCCCACAGCCGCCGCAGCGGGTCGGAGCGGAAGTCGGCGGCATCCAGGTCGGCGGCGAGCGCCTGCGCACGCGTCAGGTCGGGGCGAGGCTGAGGTCTGTCCGGCACGGCGTCACTTTACGCGCCTTCAGGGTTCCGCTGGGCTCGCCGCCTAGAATCAGGGCGTCGGCACGACCGCGATCCCGGCCGCTCCGACACCACCTATGACCGCGTCCCTCCCCCGCAACGACTCCCGTCCGCGCGCGCGCCGGCTGCTGAGCCGCCTCGCCGCGGCGCTCGTGGTGGGCGCCGTCGCGTTCGGCGGGGCGCTGCAGGGTGCAACCCCGGCATCCGCCGAGACCGACGCGCCGACGGATGCCGAGGGCACCGTCACCCTCGGCTTCGCCACCTCCTCCGGCGCGACGATCGCGCCCGGAGGCTCGCTGCTCGGGTCGGTCACGATCGACAACGGCACGGATGCTGCGCTCAGCGCGGGCACCGTCGTGCTCGAGGTGAATCCGACGGCGCTGGCCGACGGCACCCGGCTGGATGCCTGGCTCGATGCCGGTTCCGCGGCGGGCTCGTTCCGCCCCGTCGCGAGCGAGGCGAGCGCGGCGGTCGCCGGCGGCGACGTCGCCCGCACCGACCTGGTCGCCGACCCCACGACGCTGGAGACCCTGACCCCGGGTGTGTACCCGCTGCGCGCGCGGCTCATCGGCGCCGTCGGCGAAGACTCCTCCGGACCGCCGGTCGCCGAGGAGCCCGTGGCGACCTCGGTTCTCGTGGTGACCGACACCGACCGCCGCAGCGGCGTGCTCGTGCCGATCACCGCCACCCCCGCCGACGGCGCCCTGCTCACCGCCGACGAGCTGAGCGAGCTGACCGCCGACGGCGGCGCACTCACCGGCCAGCTGGATGCCGTCACCGGCACCACCGCCGCGCTCGCCGTGGATCCCGCGATCCCCGCCGCCATCCGGATGCTCGGCACCCGCGCCCCGGCCACCGCGACCGCCTGGCTGACCCGCCTCGAGGCGCTGCCCAACGACACCTTCGCGCTGCAGTTCGCCGATGCCGACCCCGCCACGCAGGCGCACGGCGACCTCGCGACGCTGCTCACCGCCCCGGCGCTCGCGCCGCTGCTGCAACAGGGCGACTTCCCGGCATCCACCCCCTCGCCCGCCCCCAGCCCGACGCCGACCGGCACCCCCGAGCCGGCGCTGCCGGACAACGCCGAGCTCTCGGCGATCGCCGGCGCGCAGCCCGGCATCCTGTGGCCGCGCGGTGACCTCACCGACGCCGACATCGCGCACTTCGCCACCGTGCTCGGCGGCCGCACCACGACGATCGTGCCGTCGACCTCGGTCGCGCAGGGCGGCGTCACCCACGGCACCGTCAGCGGGCAGGACGTGCTCGTGACGGATGCTGCCGCATCCACCCGGCTCTCCGCGGCCGTCGAAGCGGTCGACGAGGGCACCCGCCAGCGCGAGCTCGCCGCCGTCGCCGGCCACCTCTTCTACGCCGCGCAGAACACGCCTCTCGTGCTGCTGGGACTGGAGCGCTCCGAGACCCGCTCGCCGGTGGCGCTGCGCGAGGCGCTCACCGCCTTCGCCTCGGCCGACGCACGGCCGCTCGCGGCCGTGAACGCCCCCGCGACCGCTGTGACGCTCACCGGCACCGCGGATGCCGCGCGCTCCGACGCGCTGCACACGATGCTGCAGGACGAGCAGCGCATCACCACGTTCTCGGCGATCCTCGATGAGCCGGCCGTGCTGCTGGTGCCCGAGCGCATCCGCATCCTGCGCGCGATCGGCGTCGGCCTCGACGAGGAGGAGTTCGCCACGGCCCGCTCCCGACGGGCCGATCAGGTCGCGACGACGCTCTCGTCCGTCAGCATCCAGCAGCCGCAGCCCGTGCAGCTGTTCACCTCGGCCGCGCCGCTGCCGGTGTGGGTGCGCAACGGGCTGCCGTGGCCGGTGAACGTCTCGCTCGCCAGCGATCCGTCCTCGCCCCGCCTCGACGTGCAGCCGCTCACCTCGGTCACCGCGGGAGCCGCGGGCAGCACCCGGGTGAACATCCCGATCGAGGCGCGCGTCGCCAGCGGTGACGTGCGGGTGGCGTTCCAGCTGTACTCGCCCAGCGGGGCTCCGATCGGCGAGTCCGCCGTCGCCGACGTCACCCTGCGCGCCGACTGGGAGGGCATCGGGCTCGTCATCCTCGGCAGCGTGATCGGTCTGCTGCTGCTGTTCGGCATCATCCGCACCGTGCTGCGTCGTCGTCGCGCCCGTGGGACGGATGCTGCCGCGGCCTGACCCGGTCTTCGTTCCTGCTGTCTCGGGCGTGTCTGCGGGAATGCACCGCGGTTACCATTGGTTCTGACAGTGAGGCGGTGCGCGCGCGTGGTGCGGCCGCCGATGGAGGAGAGCACATGCGTCAGGTCATCATCATCGGTTCGGGTCCGGCCGGTTTCAGCGCCGCCATCTACGCGGCGCGCGCCAACCTGGAGCCGCTCATGATCGCCAGCTCCGTCGAGGTCGGCGGCGAGCTGACCAAGACCACCGACGTCGAGAACTTCCCCGGGTTCCCCGAGGGCATCCAGGGCCCCGAGCTCATGGTCAAGATGCAGGAGCAGGCCGAGAAGTTCGGCACCGAGGTGCTCTACGACGACGTGGTGGAGCTCGACGTCGACGGCCCCGTCAAGAAGGTCACGCTCGGATCCGGCGCCGTGCACGAGGCGCACACCGTCATCTACGCGACCGGATCCGCCTACCGCAAGCTCGGCATCGAGGGCGAGGAGCGTCTCTCGGGCCACGGTGTCTCGTGGTGCGCCACCTGCGACGGCTTCTTCTTCCGCGAGAAGACCATCGCGGTCGTCGGCGGCGGCGACTCGGCCATGGAAGAGGCCACCTTCCTCACCCGCTTCGCCTCGAAGGTGTACGTCATCCACCGCAAGGACACCCTGCGCGCCTCGAAGATCATGCAGGAGCGCGCCTTCGCGAACGAGAAGATCGAATTCGTGTGGAACACCGAGGTCGAAGAGATCCTCGGCGAGTTCGAGACCACCGGTGTGCGCCTGCGCTCGACCGTCGACGGCTCGACCCGCGAGCTCGACCTCAACGGCGTGTTCGTCGCCATCGGCAACGACCCGCGCACCCACCTCGTGCACGACAAGCTCGACCTCACCCCCGAGGGCACCATCTGGGTCGACGGCCGTTCGTCGCGCACCTCGGTGCCCGGCATCTTCGCCGCCGGCGACGTGATCGACCCCACCTACCGTCAGGCCGCCACGGCTGCGGGCTCCGGTGTGGTCGCCGCACTCGACGTCGAGCACTTCCTCGCCGACCTGGAGGATGCCTCGGTCGAGGTGGCCGCTGCCGCGGCCGCCGAGGTCATCGTCCAGTAAGCCGCGGGAACAAATTCACCGCATCCGGTGTTGCACCGGGTGAATCGAACAAGGAGATTTCATGACTGCCAAGGCAACCACCCAGGCCACCTGGGAGCAGGACGTGCTTCAGGCCGAGGGGCCTGTGCTGGTCGACTTCTGGGCCGCATGGTGCGGACCGTGTCGCATGGTCGCGCCGGTGCTGGACGAGATCCAGGCCGAGAACCCCGAGAAGATCACGATCCTCAAGCTCAACGTGGACGAGAACCCTGAGCTGGCGATGAAGTACCAGATCACCTCGATCCCCGCCATGAAGGTCTTCCAGGGCGGCGAGGTCAAGACCACGATCATCGGCGCCAAGCCGAAGTTCGCCCTCGAGCAGGATCTCGCGCCGTTCATCGGCTGAGCATCCGTCTTCCGAAGCCCGTCACCTTGCGAGGTGGCGGGCTTCGTCGTTTCACCCGTGGGTCCCTGAGCCGGGCCCACGCGCCCCGAGGCTCGCGGCGACGCGAAGCGGCGTCGGGAGTGGGCGTGGGGATCGAGGGGCGTCAGGACGCGTCGGCGATGGTGGGGTCCCACCGCCGATGACGCTGCTCCCCCAGCAGACCCCACACGGCGTTCGTGAGCTCGGGGTATTCGAGCGCGATCTGCCGCAGCACTCGGTAGTGCCGAGCGGCGTTCGGGCGCACGCTGTCGTTCGCGGCGATGTTGTCGGCGCGCAGCAGATAGACGACGAGCTCGTCGACGCTCGGCAGGTCCTCCATGAAGTCCCACGGGTCCTCGCCCGCGCGCAACCGCTCCTGGATCAGCACCGCGAGCTCATCCGATGCTTCGGCGCGCAGAACCTCAAGGCTGGCGCGGCGTGGAACGGACTCGGTCACCCATCAAGCCTACGTGCCCTGGCGCGCGGGCGGCGCTCGACCACGGCATCCTCTGTCATCTCCTCGAGCTCGCGGCCCTTGGTCTCGGCGACCTTGAAGTACACGAAGAAGAACGACAGCAGCGCGAAGAACGCGTAGAAGCCGTAGGCGAAGGTGAGCCCGATCTCGGCGAACGCGGGGAACGTCGTCGAGATGAAGAAGTTCGCCACCCACTGCGCCGCGGCCGCCACCGCGAGGGCGCCGGCGCGGATCGAGTTCGGGAACATCTCCCCCAGCAGCACCCACACCAGCGGACCCCAGGTCGCGCCGAAGAACACCACGAAGGCGTTGGCGCAGATCAGCGCGATGGTCGACCAGGGCTCCGGCAGCACGACCGCTCCGGCAGCATCCACTGCGCCGAACGAGAACGCGACGGCCATCATCCCGAGGGTGACGGTCATGCCCACCGAGCCGACGAGCAGCATGAGGCGGCGGCCGACCCGGTCGACGAGCAGGATCGCGATGATCGTCACGACGATGTTGGTCACCGAGGTGATCACCGTGATCGTGAGCGCGTCGCTCTCGTCGAAGCCGACCGACTTCCAGAGCGTCGTCGAGTAGTAGAAGATCACGTTGATGCCGACGAACTGCTGGAAGATGCTCAGCAGGATGCCGACCCAGACGATCGGCTTGAGACCGAAACGGTGCCCGCGCAGGTCGCGCAGCGACTCGCCGCGCTCGGTGTTGATCGTGCCGGTGATCTCGGTGATCTTGCTCTGCAGGTCGACCACGCCGGTGACCGTCTGCAGCACCTCGGATGCTCGTTTCAGGTCGCCCTTGGCGACCAGATAGCGGGGCGATTCCGGCAGTCGCAGCGAGATGATGCCGTACACGAGGGCGGGGATCGCCTCGGCGATGAACATCCAGCGCCACGCGTGCAGGCCCCACAGCGGTTCGGCGGCACCGCCCGCCGTGTTCGCGAGCATGGCATCCGTCAGCAGCGCCACGAAGATGCCGCTCACGATCGCGAGCTGCTGCAGAGAGCCGAGGCGCCCGCGCACCTTCGCGGGCGAGACCTCGGCGATGTAGGCGGGGGCGATGACGGATGCTGCGCCGACGCCGAATCCGCCGACGACACGCCAGATGATCAGGTCGATCACCCCGAACGCGAGGCCCGACCCGATCGCCGAGACGAAGAACATCACCGCGGCTGCGATCATGGTCGGCACACGGCCGTACCTGTTCGCGACAGGGCCGGCGAACCAGGCGCCGATCGCACAGCCGATCAGCGCCGACGACACGGCGAAGCCCTTCAGGCCGACGCCGAGGTTGAAGGCGCCCGCCAGCGCGTCGACGGCGCCGTTGATCACCGCGGTGTCGAAGCCGAACAGGAATCCGCCCAGCGCGGCCGCGATGCTCACCCCGATGACGCGCCCTCGGATGCCACTCGCCCCGGTCGATGCGTTCATCGTCCACCCCCGCTCGGTCGTGTCCGGAGCCTATCGAACGAGGAGGGTGAGCGAAAGGAGCGTGTCAGCGCGCCCCGTATTCCTCCTCGCCGAGGTCGCTGAGGATGCGGTTCAGATCCTGGATCGAAGCGAATTCGATCTTGACCTGGCCTTTTCGTGCACCGAGAGTGATCGCGACGCGGGTGTTGAGGCGGTCGCCGAGCTTCGTCGCAACCTCGTCGAGGTAGGCGCGGCGGGCGCCAGGCTGCGGCTTCGCGCTCTTGCCCGGCGCGGCCGGCACGGCCTTCGCGGCCGCCTCGGTGGCACGCACCGACAGGTCTTCGTTCACGACCTTGTCGGCGAGGCGCTGCATCTGCTCCGGGTCGTCGACCGACAGGATCGCCCGGGCGTGACCAGCCGACAGCACGCCGGCGGCGACGCGCTGCTGCACGGGGACGGGCAGGCGCAGCAGGCGGATCGTGTTGCTGATCTGCGGACGCGAGCGGCCGATGCGGGTGGCGAGCTCCTCCTGCGTGATGCCGAAGTCCTCGAGCAGCTGCTGGTAGGCCGAGGCCTCTTCCAGCGGGTTCAGCTGCGAACGGTGCAGGTTCTCGAGCAGCGCGTCGCGCAGCAGATCCTCATCGGCGGTCTCCCGCAGGATGGCGGGGATCGCGTCGAGGCCGGCTTCACGGGCGGCGCGGGTGCGCCGCTCGCCCATGATGAGTTCGAAGTCGCCCTCGCCGTTGCGCCGCACGACGACGGGCTGCAGCACGCCGAACTCGCGGACGCTGTGCACCAGCTCGGCGAGGTGGTCCTCGTCGAAGTGGGTGCGCGGCTGCCGCGGATTGGGCACGATCTTCTTCGGATCGACCTGGATCAGCGTGATGCCGGGGATCGCGGTGAGATCGGGAGCGGGTGAAGCATCCGTCTTCTCGGCGGAGGATGCTGTCGTGGCGGCATCCTGGGTGACCTTGGGGGCGCCGGGGAAGAAGACGTCGACCGGACGCTCCGACTGATCGGCCGTCGGGATGAGCGCGCCGATGCCCCGACCGAGTCCCGTACGTTTGGCCATCATTACTCCTTGTTCTGCGAGGATGCTTCGCCTCGCTGAGCGATCTCGACTGCTGCTTCCCGGTAGGCGATGGCGCCGGCGGACGAACCGTCGTACGCGATCACGGTCTGTCCGAAGCTGGGCGCCTCGGAGACCCGCACCGAGCGGGGGATCACGGTGTCGAGCACCTGGTCCGGAAAGTGGGTGCGCACCTCGTCAGCGACCTGCTGCGCGAGACGCGTCCGCGCGTCGTACATGGTGAGCAGGATCGCCGAGAGGTGAAGGTCGGGGTTCAGATGCTTCTGGATCATCTGGATGTTGCCGAGCAGTTGGCTCAACCCTTCGAGCGCGTAGTACTCGCACTGGATGGGGATGAGCACTTCGGATGCTGCCGTGAAGGCGTTGATCGTGAGCAGACCGAGCGACGGCGGGCAGTCGATGATGACCACGTCGACGGAGTTGTCTTTGAGGTACTGCTCGAGGGCGCGACGCAGGCGGAATTCACGGGCGACCTGGGAGACGAGCTCGATCTCGGCGCCGGCGAGGTGGATCGTGCTCGGCGCGCAGAGGAGATTGGGGGATTCCGGGCTGGGCTGCACGATGTCGGCGAACGGCAGGTCGTCGATCAGCACGTCGTAGATGCTCTGGGTGTCGGCGGTGTGCGCGACGCCGAGCGCCGTGGAGGCGTTGCCCTGCGGGTCGAGATCGATGACGAGCACCTTGCCGCCGAGCTGTGCGAGAGCGGATGCCAGGTTCACCGCCGTGGTCGTCTTTCCGACGCCACCCTTCTGGTTCGAGACCGTGAAGACGCGGGTCTCCCCCGTGAAGCGGACGTCGACTCCTTCGAGAGCCTTACGCCTGGACGACAGGTCGGCGAGTTCGCGTGCGAGCGGGGTGTCCATCCCGAAACCGGTGTTCGGCGATGCCTTGTCGGATGGTTTCACGTGAAACATCGACTCCTTCCAGGGCCGTCTTCCACTCTAACTGTTCAGCCGCTGGTCGTTGAGCGAGCCCCCGGTCGTTGAGCGAGCGAAGCGAGCCGAAACGATCGCCACCACGGTCGATGTTTCACGTGAAACGCAACCTCACCCGGTCGTTGAGCGAGCGAAGCGGGCCGAAACGATCGCACCGTCACGGACGTTTCACGTGAAACGCAACGTCACCCGGTCGTTGAGCGAGCGAAGCGAGCCGAAACGATCGACGTATGGCCGCATTTCGTCTCGTCGCTGCGCTCCTCGCTCAATGACCGGATGTTCTCAGCTTCCGTTCTCGCGCGCTCCAGCCCTTCACGGCATCCATCCCGCCTTCGATGAATGCCTTTCGCTTCGCGTGGCTCCAGCCCTGTAGGCGCTTCTCGAGACGGAAGGCTTCGTCGATCCGTGAGAACTGGTCGCACCAGACCAGTGTCAGCGGGAGTCGACACGCGGTGTAGGCGCTCCCCTCCCCGTCCGCGTGCTCCTGGAGCCTGCGTTCGAGATCCGCGGTGCTCCCGACGTAGTAGGTACCGTCCGCGCATTCGAGTATGTAGGTGTAGCCGCCCATGCGAAGATGGTAGAGATGGCCTAGGACATCGATGTTTCACGTGAAACGCGGGATCGTTTCGACTCACTGACGCTCGCTCAACGACCAGAAACTCGCCGGCCATTGAGCGAGGAACGCAGCGACGAGACGAAATGCCATCAGCTAGCGATCGTTTCGACTCACTCCGTTCGCTCAACGAGCGGGTTGTTTCACGTGAAACATCGATCGGGGGATTGTTTCGACTCACTGACGCTCGCTCAACGACCAGAAACTCGCCGGTCATTGAGCGAGGAGCGCAGCGACGAGACGAAATGCCATCAGCTAGCGATCGTTTCGACTCACTCCGTTCGCTCAACGAGCGGGTTGTTTCACGTGAAACATCGATCGGGGGATCGTTTCGTCTCGCTGCGCTCGCTCAACGACCAGGAGTGTGCCGGTCATCGAGAGAGGAGCGGATTGACGAGACGAAATGCCGTCAGCTGGTGCTCGCTCCACGACCGATGCGTCGCTCAGGCGCGGACGCGAGCGCGGACCACGCGCGTGGTCTCGGTGAGGAGGTCCTCCCCCAGCACCTCAACGGTCACATCCGTCACCTTGTGCTTCTTCAGCACCTTCGCGGCAGCATCGATCTCGGCCGGCACGTTGTGGCCCTTGAGCAGGATCAGCTCGCCGCCGTCTTTCACCAGCGGAGCGGTGATCGGCACCAGCGTGCGCATCGCACTCACGGCACGCGCGGTCACCACGTCGAACTCAAGCCCGACGTCCTCCGCGCGAGCGCGCATCACGCGCACATTGTCGAGACCGAGAGCATCGACCTGCTCGTTCAACCACGTCACTCGCCGGTCCATCGGCTCGATCAGGGTCCACTGCACGTCGGGCCGCGCAATCGCCAGCACCAGACCGGGGAGCCCGGCGCCGGAACCCACATCCGCGACCGAGCCGTAGAAGAGCGGAGCCGCCACGGCGGAGTTCAGGATGTGACGCGTCCAGAGACGCGGAAGCTCCAGCGGTCCGATCAGGCCGCGCAGCTCACCCTCGGCTGTAAGCGCAGCAGTGAACTGGCGCGCCAGGTCGATACGGTCGCCGAAGAGCTCTGCCGCAACGGCCGGCTCGGATTCGACGATCGGATCGGGCATGAGGGCTCCTTCTGGGGAAAGACTACTGGGCGGGATCGGGGCGTTTCGGCTCGCTGCGCTCGCTCAACGACCGCACCGTTTCACGTGAAACATCCCTAACCGGCTCAGTCGCGGGAGATCACCGTGTGGCGGTCCGCGCCCTCACCGTACGACTCCGACGTCAGTCCACGCTCAGACACGATGTCGTGCACCAGCTTGCGCTCGTAGCTCGACATCGCGGGCAGCGACGCCTGGGTCGCTCCCCCATCGAGCTTCGCGACAGCAGCATCCACAAGCGCCTCGAGCTGGCGACGACGGGTGTCGCGCGATCCACCGATGTCGAGGATCAGTCGCGAGAACGAACCGGTCTCGCTCTGCACCGCGAGGCGAGTGAGCTCCTGCAGCGCCTGCACCGTCTCGGGAGCGGACAGCAGCGACAGACCGTCGCCCTCCGCCTCGACCGACACATAGGCACGCCCCTGGCGCACGTCGAGGTTCAGGTCGCCGTCGATGTCGGCGATGTCGAGCAGCTCCTCCAGGAAGTCCGCCGCGACGTCGCCCTCGTGCTCGAGCTGCTCGACGGTGGACTCCGCCGATGCCGTGAGATCCTGCGAGCTCATCAGTTCGACCCCTTCTTCTTGGCGCGCTTCTTGCTCATGGGCTGCTCGCGCTTCGGCGCCTCTGCCTTCGCGCGCTCGACCTCCTCGAGCTTGCGCTGCTGCTCAGCCTCGTAGACGGCCATCGGCACGACCTTGCCGCTGGCGTCGATCGCCTTGCCCTTGCGAGCCAGGCGCTCCTCGCGTGCCTTGGCGGCCTCCGACCCCGGGGTCGGCATCTCGCGGATCACGAGGAACTGCTGAGCCATGGTCCACAGGTTGGAGATGAACCAGTAGATGACAACACCGAGCGGGAAGAACACACCCGAGAAGATGAAGCCCAGCGGCAGCACGTAGAGCATGATCTTCTGCATCTGATACGCCTGGCCGGTCTTGGCCTCGGGCGACAGGTTCTTCGAGATGATCTGCAGCTGGGTGATGAACTGCGACACGATCATGAGCACGACGAGCACGACGAGCAGCACGATGGCCGTGGTGTTCTGGGCGTTCCAGGCGTCGCCGAGGGTCTCGTGCAATGAGACGGTGCCGAAGAGCTTGGCGTCGTAGAACTCGCGGGTCAGCGCGGGCGTCAGCATCCCGACGCCACCGCCGCCGGCCTTCGCGTGGGTGCCCACGTCGCGCAGCACGCTGAAGAGGGCGAAGAAGATCGGCATCTGCACGAGCAGCGGCAGGCAGCTCGACATCGGCGTCGTGCCGTGCTTCTTGTACAGCGCCATGGTCTCGCGGCTCATCGCCTCACGAGAGAGCTGATCGCGCTTGCCCTTGTACTTCTCCTGAACTTTTCGCAGTTCAGGAGCGATTTCCATCATCTTCCGCTGGCTCTTGATCTGGCGCACGAACAGCGGGAACACCGCCGCGCGCACCACGATCACCAGACCGACGATCGACAGCACCCAGGTGATGCCCTCCGCCGCCGGCAGACCCATGGCCGTGAACAGCCAGTGCCACGCGACGAGGATCAGCTCGACCGCCCACTTCAGCGGCCACAGGATGATGCCGAGCAGGTCGAACCCGCCGCCGGAGTCCGGCGCGGGGGTGGAGGTGCTTGCGAGCAGAAGGTCAAGACCCACTGTTCAGTCCTTTCGAGCAGGTACGACGAACCCGTGTGGGGTCAGGTCGTATCGGAAGTGAGCATACGGGCGGACGTCATCGACGCCGCCCTTGCTCCACGGATTGCATCGCAGGATGCGCCAGGCGGAGAGCACCGCTCCCCACACAGCGCCGTGCTGCTGAACCGCCCCTACAGCGTACGCGGAACAGGATGGGTAATACCGACACACGTCCCCGTACAGCGGCGAGATCACGGCGCGGTACGCCGTGAGGAACGCGAGCACGAGATTGCGGGGAATGGCAGGGATGCTGCGCAGCAGATCCCCCGCGCGAAACCGGGCTGTTCCGAACGCGTACGACGGCAGCGCGCTCATACGCGCTCCGGACCGACGACAAGCCGGTTGAGGCACCGCGCGACGTCGACGCGCAGGTCGGCGAACTCGGCGGTGGCAGATGCAGGAAGGGCACGGATGACGACATCCGTGCCCTCGGGCACCGTGTCGAGGAACTCCGCGCAGATCGCCTTGAGGCGACGACGCACGGTGTTCCGCACGACGGCGGTGCCCACCTGCTTGCTGATGATGAACCCGAACCGGGGTGCGCGCGGCTCAGAGCCGGGCAGCACCGAGGTCACCAGGCGCGCGCCGCCGCATCGGGTGCCCCGACGGACCACCTGACGGTAGTCGACGCCGCGGGTCAGTCGATTCGGCCGGGCGAGCACTGCGTGATCCGGGCGACGGCTTTACGCCGAGAGCTCGGTGCGGCCCTTCGCGCGGCGGGCCGAGAGGATGGCGCGGCCGGCGCGGGTGCGCATGCGGGCGCGGAAGCCGTGCTTCTTGGCGCGACGACGGTTGTTGGGCTGGAAGGTGCGCTTGCTCATGGAATCACTCCGGAAATGGTGTCACCGGGGTTGTTTCATCCGGAGACAGGGGGTACTGCCAAAAGGCATAAGTCAACCGACTAAGGGTACGACCTGCCGCGGCGCAGAGCAAATCGGTCGCCGGATGCCGCTGTGCACCCGGCGAGTTGCGCACACCCATTATCCACAGTTGTGAACATTTCGCCGCCGACCGACACACCCGCGTGTTTCCGGGCCCGGGTTGCCGTCGGCACCGCCGGTGACTACGGTTGCACACGACGTTATCCACAGGGTGGAATGCGGCCGACGCGCCGATTTCTCCACAGCCTGTCACCGCCTCGATCCGCCCGGAGCACCATGACCACAGCAGCCCAGCCCGACGTGCCGATCTGGTCGCAGGTGCAGGAGCGTCTCACCGCCGACGAGCGGGTGACCCCGCAGCTGCACGGGTTCCTCAGCCTGGTGGTGCCGGCCGGTGTGATGAGCGGGGTGCTGTACCTCGACGTGCCGAACGATCTGACCGCGGGTCAGATCAACAAGCGTCTCCGCATCCCGATCATGGAGGCCCTCTCCACGATCGGCGATGAGGTCACCTCGTACCGCACGGTCGTGAACCACGAGCTGGCCGATCAGGCGACCGCACCCATCTCCGTGCCCGACTTCGGTGCCTCCGAGCCGGTGCGCATCGAATCTCCGATGGAGCAGCCGGCGCCCACTCCCCTGCGGCACGAGTCGCGTCTGAACCCGAAGTACACCTTCGACAACTTCGTCATCGGCCAGTCCAACCGCTTCGCTCACGCCGCAGCGGTCGCCGTGGCCGAGGCGCCGGCGAAGGCCTACAACCCGCTGTTCATCTACGGCGACTCGGGTCTCGGCAAGACGCACCTGCTGCACGCGATCGGCGATTACGCCCAGTCACTGTATGCCGGCGTCAAGGTGCGGTACGTGTCGAGCGAGGAGTTCACGAACGACTTCATCAACTCGATCGCGAACAACCGCGGCGCCGCGTTCCAGAGCCGGTACCGCGAGGTCGACATCCTGCTCATCGACGACATCCAGTTCCTGCAGGGTCGCGCCGAGACTCAGGAGGCGTTCTTCCACACCTTCAACCAGCTGCACGATCACAACAAGCAGGTCGTGATCACGAGCGATGTCGCGCCCAAGCTGCTCACCGGCTTCGAGGATCGGATGCGGTCGCGCTTCGAGTGGGGTCTGATCACCGACGTGCAGGCGCCCGACCTCGAGACCCGCATCGCGATCCTGCGCAAGAAGGCGCAGAGCGAGTCGCTGCACATCCCGGATGAGGTGCTCGAGTACATCGCGACGGTGGTGTCATCGAACATCCGCGAGCTCGAGGGCGCACTCATCCGCGTCTCGGCATTCGCGAGCCTGAACCGCTCGGCCCTCGACATCTCGCTGGCGCAGACCGTGCTGCGCGACATCGTCGACACCGCCGAGGACAACATCATCTCGCCGACCGACATCATCACGGCGACGGCCGCGTACTTCAAGCTCACGGTCGACGACCTGTACGGCTCGAGCCGTTCGCAGCAGATCGCGACGGCCCGTCAGATCGCGATGTACCTCTGCCGTGAGCGCACGAGCCTGTCGCTGCCGAAGATCGGTCAGCTCTTCGGCAACCGAGATCACACCACCGTGATGTACGCGTACAAGAAGATCAGCGAGCTCATGAAGGAGCGCCGCTCGATCTACAACCAGGTGACCGAGATCACCACCCAGATCGGCCGTCGCTGACAGCGATCGGCCCGGTTATCCGCAGGGACTGTGGATAACTTGTGGAAACAGGGGTTGCCGAATCCCGTTCGCGGCGCCCACCTGTGGATAACTGCCGAACCGAGGTTCGCGGCGAGACCCGCGTAGAACCGCGGATTCCTCAGGGCATCCACATCTCACACACGTGTAGTTTCCTACTCGCGACTGCTATCCACCGGGTTATCCACAGTATCCACAGCTGTTAACACCGTTAAGAGATCAATCTTCATCAAGGGTTCTCCGATGACCAGACGGATGTGGATGGACCGGAACGGATGCCGAAATCCCCAGTGGTGAGGCGTACGCCGGGTACGACTAGCATGGGATGGCCTGTAGCGGGTCGAGTGCGCTGCAGGACCGACAATGAGGGAGCGCCCGTGAGGTTCCAGGTCAATCGCGATGTGTTCAGCGAAGCTGTGTCCTTCGTCGTGAAGCTGCTGCCGCAGCGAAACCCGCAGCCCATCCTCGCCGGTGTGCTCATCGAGGCATCCGATGCGGGTCTCACCCTGTCGGCCTTCGACTACGAAGCATCCGCTCGCACGACGATCGAGGCGACGGTCGACGACCCGGGCACGATCCTCGTGCACGGCCGTCTGCTCTCCGAGATCGCGAGCCGCCTGCCGAACGCACCGATCGAGATCGCGGTCGAGGAGGATGGCGGCATCGCCGTCACCTGCGGCTCCGCGCGCTTCACCCTCGCTTCCATGCCGGTTGAGGAATATCCCTCGATCCCCGAGGTGAGCGGCTCGACGGGTGTCGTCCCGGCCGAGGACTTCGGCACCGCAATCTCACAGGTCGCGTTCGCCGCATCCCGAGATGACGTCACCCCCGTGCTCACGGGTGTGCAGCTCGAAGTGTCGGGAACCGAGCTCAGCATGGTGGCGACCGACCGCTACCGCGTCTCGCTGCGCGACGTGCCGTGGGACGGCGAGGGCGCCGAGCAGACCGCGCTGGTTCCCGCGCGCACCCTGACCGAGGTCGGCAAGACCTTCGCGCACGCCGGCAACATCGAGGTCGCGTTCTCCGGCGCCGGCGACCGCGAGATCATCGCGTTCACCGCCGGCAACAAGACCGTCACCTCGCTGCTGATCAAGGGCAACTTCCCGCCGGTGCGCCGCCTGTTCCCCGAGCAGACCGACCACTACGCGGTCGTGAACACCGCCGACCTCATCGAGGCTGTGCGTCGTGTCGCGCTCGTGCTCGACCGCTCGGCTCCGCTGCGCTTCACGTTCGGCGCCGACAGCGTGACGATGGATGCTTCGGGCAGCGAGCAGGCTCGCGCCTCGGAGTCCGTCGACGCGCACCTCAACGGTGGCGACGAGGTGACCCTCGGCCTCAACCCGCAGTACCTGCTCGAGGCGCTCGGCGCGGTCAAGAGCGAGTTCACCCGCGTGACGTTCACCTCGAGCGACAACGCGAACAAGCTCAGCCCGGTGCTGATCACGAGCCAGACCTCGGTCGACCAGGCAGGCCTCGACTCGTTCAAGTACCTGCTGCAGCCGAACCTGCTGCTGCGCTGACAAGCGCAGCAGCAGCCCGCAGGGCGCCGGTGTCAGACCGGAAAGATAGGCTGATGCGGTGATTGTGGAGCACCTGAACCTGGTCGACTTCCGCAATTATGCGACCGCCGACCTGACCCTGCACCGCGGGCCGAATGTGCTCGTCGGCAGCAACGGACAGGGCAAGACCAATCTCGCCGAGGCGATCGTCTTCCTCGCCACGCTCGGGTCGCACCGGGTGTCATCGGATGCTCCGATGGTGCGCGACGGTCAGGACTTCGCCGTCATCCGCGCCCGACTCGCCCACGGCAAGCGCACGGTGCTCACCGAGGTGCAGCTGAACCGGCAGGGATCGAACAAGGCGCGCATCAACGGCTCCCCGGCCAAGACGAACGAGCTCCCGCGCTACGCGCATGTCGTGCTCTTCGCCCCGGAGGACCTGCAGATCGTGCGGGGCGACCCGTCCTCTCGCCGCCGCTTCGCGGATCAGCTGCTCATCCAGCGCATCCCCCGCATGGCCGGGGTGCTCGCGGACTACGACCGGGTGCTTCGGCAGCGCACCGCGCTCCTGAAGTCGGCGCGGGCGCGCGGCATCCGTGGGGAAGGGCTCTCGACGCTCGACGTGTGGGATGACAAGCTCATCGCGCTCGGCTCGGAGATCATCCACGCCCGCATCCGCCTCGCCGCCGATCTGCAGGCGCCGCTCGCCGAGGCGTATGCCGCGATCGCCGGCGCCGACCACCGTCCCCAGCTGGAGTGGGCGCTGTCGGTGCGCGGCGGCGACCCCGAAGACGGCGAGGCTGACGACGAGGCCGTGACCGAGGATGCCCGGGGTGAGATAGAAGATCTCTTCCGCACCGCGCTGCAGCAGAAGCGGGCGAAGGAGATCGACCGCGGACTCACCCTCGTCGGTCCGCACCGCGACGACCTGATCCTGCGCGTGCGCGACCTGCCGGTGAAGGGATACGCCTCGCACGGGGAGTCGTGGTCGGTGGCGCTCGCGCTGCGGCTCGCCTCGGCCGAGCTGCTGCGCGCCGAGTCGCCGGCCGGTGACCCGGTGCTCATCCTCGACGACGTCTTCGCCGAGCTTGACGCCGACCGCCGTCAGCGACTCGCGTCGCTCACGGCGGGATACGAGCAGGTGATCGTCACCGCCGCGGTCGAGAACGACATCCCCGAGCCGCTGCACCGGCACGTGGTGCGCATCAGCGCGGGTACCATCAGCGACGAGCGTGACACCGCGACGCAGGAAAGGGAGGATGCCGATGACTGACGCGCAGCCTCCCGAGACCGTCGCCACCTATCTGCGTCTGCGCGGTCTCAAGCCCAGCTCGACGAACTGGAAGCGCCGCAAGCGCGTCGTCGTCGACGACGACAACGCGCCGTTCACGAAGGGCCGCGATCCCGGCACGCTCGGCGACGTGCTCGCGAAGCTCACGAAGGATGCCGGGTGGGAGAAGACCCTCGCCGCCGAGGACCTCGTGCGGCAGTGGGCCGAGCTCGCCGGCGCCGACACCGCGAAGCACTCCGAGCCGGTGTCGCTGCAGAACGGCGTGCTCACCGTGAAGTGCGATTCGACCGCCTGGGCGAAGAACCTGCAGTTCATGCGGGGCGTCATCATGACCGAGATCGCAGGTCGCTATCCGGATGCCGGGGTCGACAACATCCGCTTCATCGGGCCTGACGTCCCGTCGTGGAAGTGGGGACCGCGGGTCGTCCCGGGACGCGGCCCACGCGACACCTACGGGTAGGGCACCATGAACGGCCCCTCAAGCGCTCAGAACGGCACACACGGCCTTTGAGCGGCATGTCGGATCTCAGAACCCGATAGAATGACAGGGAACTTTCGATGTGGAGAATCCCTACTGATGACGCCTGAATCACCCGTTGACGACAACGAGCCTTCCACCGACGCGGGCGCCCAGAACGGGGCGCAGAGCGAGGTCTCGAAGAAGGTTCCCGGCGAGTACGGCGCCGATTCGATCCAGATCCTCGAGGGTCTCGAGGCCGTGCGCAAGCGGCCCGGCATGTACATCGGCTCGACAGGCCCGCGCGGTCTGCACCACCTGGTGTACGAGATCGTCGACAACTCTGTGGACGAGGCGCTGGCCGGCTATGCCGACACGATCGATGTGACGATCCTCCCCGACGGCGGGGTGCGCGTGGTCGACAACGGTCGCGGCATCCCGGTCGATCCGCACTCCTCCGACCCGACCAAGTCGACGGTCGAGGTCGTGCTGACGATCCTGCATGCCGGCGGCAAGTTCGGCGGCGGCGCCTACGCCGTCTCCGGCGGTCTGCACGGTGTGGGCTCCTCGGTCGTGAACGCGCTCTCGACGCGCTTCGAGGTCGAGGTCAAGCAGAAGGGCCACGTCTGGCGGCACCTGTTCGCCGACGGCGGCGTGCCGCAGCAGTCGCTCGAGAAGGGCGAGGCGACGACCGAGACCGGAACGGCGATCACGTTCTGGCCGGACGCCACGATCTTCACCGAGACCGTCGACTTCGACTACGACACACTGCGCACCCGGTTCCAGCAGATGGCGTTCCTGAACAAGGGGCTGCGCATCGCGCTGCGCGATGAGCGCCCGGCATCCGCTCTGGAGATCGAGGAGGAGGGCACCGTCACGACGAAGCAGCCCTCCGACGTGTTCCACTACGAGCGCGGCCTCGTCGACTACGTCGAGTACCTGAACCGGGTGCGCAAGGCCGAGGTCGTCAACGAGGAGATCATCGCGTTCGACGCGGAGGACACCGAGCGCAAGATCTCGCTCGAGGTCGCGATGCAGTGGACCACCTCGTACACCGAGAACGTGTTCACCTACGCCAACACGATCAACACGCACGAGGGCGGCACGCACGAGGAGGGCTTCCGCGCGGCGCTCACCTCGCTGGTGAACCGCTACGCCCGTGCGAACAACCTGCTCAAGGAGAAGGACGACAACCTCTCCGGCGACGACGTGCGCGAGGGGCTGACCGCGGTCATCTCGATCAAGCTCGGCGAGCCCCAGTTCGAGGGTCAGACCAAGACCAAGCTCGGCAACACCGAGGCGAAGGCGTTCACGCAGAAGATCGTGAACGACCAGCTCGGCGACTGGTTCGACCGCAACCCGGTGCAGGCGAAGAACGTGATCCGAAAGGCGATCGATGCGGCCACCGCCCGCATCGCCGCCCGCAAGGCGCGTGAGACCGCCCGCCGCAAGAGCGTGTTCGAGTCGGCCGCGATGCCCGACAAGCTCAAGGACTGCACCAGCAAGGATCCGTCGATCAGCGAGATCTTCCTCGTGGAGGGCGACTCGGCCGGCGGTTCGGCGGTGCAGGGTCGCGACCCGCACACCCAGGCGATCCTGGCGCTGCGCGGCAAGATCCTGAACGTCGAGCGCGCGCGTCTCGACAAGGCGCTGGGCAACAAGGAAGTCCAGGCGATGATCCAGGCCTTCGGCACCGGCATCGGCGAGGACTTCGACATCGAGAAGGCCCGGTACCACAAGATCGTGCTGATGGCGGATGCCGACGTCGACGGCCAGCACATCACGACGCTGCTGCTGACGCTGCTGTTCCGCTACATGCGCGGGCTCATCGAGGCCGGTTTCGTGTACCTCGCGATGCCGCCGCTGTACCGCCTGAAGTGGTCGAACTCGCCGCACGAGTACGTGTACTCGGATGCCGAGCGCGACGCGCTGCTGAAGGACGGCCTCGCGAACGGCAAGCGCATCCCGAAGGATGCCGGCGTGCAGCGCTACAAGGGTCTCGGCGAGATGAACGCCAAGGAGCTGTGGGAGACCACGATGGACCACAACACCCGGACGCTCCGCCAGGTCACCATCGACGATGCCGCGGCGGCCGACGAGATCTTCAGCGTGCTGATGGGTGAGGACGTCGAGTCCCGACGCACCTTCATCCAGCGCAACGCCAAGGACGTCCGCTTCCTCGACATCTGACCCCCATACACACAAACAAATATCGGGCGTGCTCTCTCCTAGGAGACCAGGGCGCAGGAATCTTCTCGGAGTGAGCATTGGGAGGGGCCGCGAAGCGGAGGGTCCCACTCTGCGAACGAAGAGAAGATTCCGAAGCCCGGCATCAGCAGCAGTACGGCAGCGAAGAAGAAGAACATGACTGACGAAGAACGCCCCGACATCAACGAGGGCCATCAGCACGGCCGCATCGACCAGGTCGACCTGCAGGCAGAGATGCAGCGGTCGTACCTCGACTACGCCATGGCCGTCATCGTGGGCCGTGCGCTGCCCGACGTGCGCGACGGTCTCAAGCCGGTGCACCGGCGTGTGCTGTACGGCATGTACGACGGCGGATTCCGCCCTGACAAGTCGTTCTCGAAGTGCGCCCGTGTGGTGGGCGAGGTCATGGGTCAGTACCACCCGCACGGCGACTCGGCGATCTACGACGCCCTCGTGCGTCTGGTGCAGCCGTGGTCGCTGCGCTACCCGCTCGCTCTCGGTCAGGGCAACTTCGGCTCCCCCGGCAACATGGGCGCCGCGGCCCCGCGGTACACCGAGACGAAGATGGCTCCGCTCGCGCTCGAGATGGTGCGCGACATCGAAGAGAACACCGTCGACTTCTCGGACAACTACGACGGTCAGACGCAGGAGCCCGACGTCCTGCCGGCGCGGTTCCCGAACCTGCTCGTCAACGGCTCTGTGGGCATCGCGGTCGGCATGGCCACCAACATCCCACCGCACAACCTGCGCGAGGTGTCGGATGCCGCCCTGTGGGCGCTCGAGAACCCCGGCATCCCCCGCGATGAGCTGCTCGACGGTCTGATCCAGCGCATCCCCGGTCCGGACTTCCCGACCGGCGCGCAGATCCTCGGCACGAAGGGCATCCACGAGGCGTACCGCACCGGCCGCGGGTCGATCACGATGCGCGCGGTGGTCGAAGTCGAGGAGATCCAGGGCCGCACCTGCCTGGTGATCACCGAGCTGCCGTACCAGGTCAACCCCGACAACCTCGCGGTGAAGATCGGCGAGCTGGCCCGTGACGGCAAGATCACCGGCATCGCCGACATCCGCGACGAGTCCTCCGACCGCACCGGTCAGCGTCTCGTCGTCGTGCTCAAGCGCGACGCGGTCGCGAAGGTCGTGCTGAACAACCTGTACAAGCACACCCAGCTGCAGGAGAACTTCGGCGCGAACATGCTCGCGATCGTCGACGGCGTGCCGCGCACGCTGGCGCTCGACGGCTTCATCATGAACTGGCTCGATCACCAGATCGACGTCATCGTGCGCCGTACGAAGTTCCGCCTGGCCAAGGCCGAGGCGCGCATGCACATCCTCGAGGGCTACCTCAAGGCCCTCGACGCGCTCGACGAGGTCATCGCGCTGATCCGCCGATCGCCCACCGTCGACGAGGCCCGCGAGGGTCTGAAGACGCTGCTCGACATCGACGACGATCAGGCGCAGGCCATCCTCGACATGCAGCTGCGCCGCCTGGCCGCGCTCGAGCGTCAGAAGATCATCGACGAGGCCACCGAGCTCGAAGCGAAGATCGCCGACTACAAGGAGATAATCTCCACCGAGTCGCGCCAGCGCGACATCGTGCGCACCGAGCTCACCGAGATCGTCGACCGCTTCGGCGACGAGCGCCGCACGCACATCCTGCACGGCTACGACGGCGACATGTCGATGGAAGACCTCATCCCCGAAGAGGAGATGGTGGTCACCGTCACCCGCGAGGGCTACATCAAGCGCACCCGCAGCGACAACTACCGTTCGCAGCACCGCGGCGGCAAGGGCGTGAAGGGTGCACAGCTGCGCGCCGACGACCTCGTCGAGCACTTCTTCGTCACCACCACGCACCACTGGCTGCTGTTCTTCACCGACAAGGGTCGGGTCTACCGCACCAAGACCTACGAGGTGCCCGAGGCCGGCCGCGACGCGAAGGGTCAGCACGTCGCGAACCTGCTCGCGCTGCAGCCCGATGAGAAGATCGCGCAGATCCTCGACATCCGCGACTACGCGATCGCCGAGTACCTCGTACTCGCCACCCGCGGCGGACTGGTCAAGAAGACGCGCCTCAGCGACTACGACACAAACCGTCAGGGCGGCGTCATCGCGATCCGCCTGCGTGAGGACGACGAGCTCGTCGGCGCACTGCTGGTGAACAAGGAGGACGACATCCTCCTCATCAGCCGCCGCGGCATGTCGGTGCGCTTCCAGGCGACGGATGCTGCGCTGCGTCCGATGGGCCGCGCGACCGCCGGCGTCACCGGCATGAAGTTCAAGGGCGACGACAGCCTGCTGTCCGCATCCGTCGCCGCAGCCGACCACTTCGTGTTCGTCGTCACCGACGGCGGGTACGCGAAGCGCACCGCCGTCGACGAATACCGCATCCAGAACCGAGGCGGAACCGGCATCAAGGTGGCCAAGCTGAGCGACGAGCGCGGCGTGCTCGCGGGCGGTCTGATCGTCGCCGAGGACGACGAGGTCTTGGTGGTTCTGTCCAGCGGCAAGGTGGTACGCTCTGCCGTGGCCGAGGTGCCCGCCAAGGGCCGCGACACCATGGGAGTCGTGTTCGCCCGCATGACGGGAGATGACCGCATCCTCGCCGTCGCTCGCAACACCGAGCGCGGCATCGAAGAAGAGGAAGAGGCGGAGACCGGCACCCCTGAGCCCGAGACCCCCGAAGCCTGAATCCCCGGAGAAGAGCAAGACGCATGAGCACAGTAGCCGACAAGCTGGCCAAGAAGTCCACGCGCAAGACCAGTGGCAAGCAGGTGCGCCTGCGCCTGGTCTACGTCGACTTCTGGTCGGCCGTGAAGCTGTCGTTCCTCGGAGCGGTGGCGCTGGCGATCGTGACCATGGTCTCGTTCTTCCTGGTGTTCATGGTGCTGCAGGCCACGAACGTGCTGGCACAGTCGGGTGAGTTCCTCGACACCCTCACCGACGGCGCGATCGACCTGCAGAGCCTGATCGGGCTGCCGCAGGTGATGGCGTTCGGCGCGGTCGTGTCGATCCTGAACCTCATCGTGTTCACCGTGCTCGGCGCGGTCGTCGCGGGCATCTACAACCTGGCGGTCAAGGTGACGGGCGGGCTGCTCGTCGGCTTCATGTCGAACTGATCTCTCCGGTAGGTGCCGGGCGCGGGGACGTTCCCTTCGTTCGCAGAGTGGGTCCCTCCGCTTCGCGGCCCCTCCCAATGCTCACTCCCGGGAACGTCCCCGCGGCCTCACTGCGCCAGCCAACGGCGGAGTGTGTGGGTGTGCGAGAAGGCGGATGCTGAGGCATCCGCCTTCTGCTGTCGGGGAGCGCACGGCTCGAAGACCGGATGCGCGGGTCAGACGACGCCCGTGGTGCCGAGCAGGGTGCCGATCAGCCAGGTGGCGAGGAGGGCGAGCGCGCCGCCGATGACCAGGCGAACGGATGCTCGGCGGCGTGACGCTCCGCCGATCTGAGCCGAGATCGCGCCGGTAGCGGCCAGGGCGATCAACACCGCGGCGAAGGTCACCGGCACGCGCCACTCCGGGGGCGGCAGCAGGATGGCGAGCAGCGGCAGCAGGGCGCCGAGCGTGAACGAGATCGCCGATGACAGCGCCGCGTGCCAGGGGTTCACGAGGTCGTGCTCGTCGATGCCGAGCTCGACCTCGAGGTGGGCGGCGAGAGCATCGTGCTCGGTGAGCTCGACCGCGACCTGCCGGGCCGTCTCGTCGCTGAGCCCGCGCTCACGGTAGAGCTGGGTGAGCTCGTCGAGCTCCTGCTCGGGCATCGTGCGCAGCTCGTACGACTCCTTGGCGATCAGCGCCCGCTCGGTGTCGCGCTGGCTGCTCACCGAGACGTACTCGCCGAGCGCCATGGAGATCGCACCGCCGACGAGGCCGGCGAGGCCCGCGATCAGCAGCGCCGCGTTGTCGGTCGTCGCACCGGCGACGCCCACGACGAGCGACGCGACCGACACGATCCCGTCGTTCGCGCCGAGCACGCCCGCTCGCAGCCAGTTGAGCTTCTGACCCAGCCCCGCTCCATGCGGTTCGTCGGGGTGGGTTTCGGATGTCGTCATGCCCCCATCTTGCTCGTCGGCGGCCCCTGGGGCCACATCGCAGGGTAGGGAAAACCCGAACCCAGGTGTCCGGATGCCCCCGTGTCGCCGACCGGCATCCCGGCCATAGCGTGTAGTCATGACCACGAATCCGACTCCCCCGCCTCCCGCGGATGGCGTGCCGACCGCGACAACGGATGCTCTCGCCGCACCGCCGGCGGCCGCACCGCTGACACCCCCGGCCCCCGCGACAGCCGACGCCCCGCGCCGGCCGCTGCGCCTCGCGCTCACCATCCTCGAGCTCGCCGCGCTCGGCGCCGTCGGCGCCGGGGTGTTCGGCATCCTCACCGCGACCTTCGGCATCGGACTCGGCCTGCTCTTCGTGTTCGGCATCGGCCTGTTCGTGCTGCTCGGTCTCGTCTACGCCCTGTTCGGCGTCGCCTGGTTCGAGGTGCGCCGTGTCGGCGCGCTGTACGGAGAGGACCTTCCCGATCTGCGCTGGCGGCCCCGCAAGCCCGGCTTCGGCGGCTGGCTCGCCGGCGTCGGTCGACAGGCGCTCGACGGGCGCATGTGGCGCGCGCTGGTGAACTTCATCCTCGCCTGCATCGCCGGCGGCCTCGTGCTGCGGCTGTTCTGGGGCATGATCTGGTCGGGCTTCTTCGCGTTCGCACCGCTGAGCGCACAGGGCGACATCGACGGACCGTTCGGCACGGTCATCGACGTCGGCTGGGCGCCGGTGCTCGGCATCCTCGGGGTGCTCGCCTCCGCCGCCGGCATCGTCGGCCTCGCCCTGCTGCACCGTCTGCTCAGCCGCACGCTCGTGGTGCCGAGCCGGGAGGCCGAGCTCAGCGCCCAGGTGCGCACCACCTCCGCGCAGCGCGCCGGCGCCGTGCGGGCCGCCGAACTCGAGCGCACCCGCATCGAGCGCGACCTGCACGACGGCGTCCAGCCCCGGCTGGTGTCGGTGGGCATGACCCTCGGGCTTGCGCAGCAGAAGATCGACACCGATCCGGCCGCCGCGAAGGCGCTCATCGGCGAGGCGCACACCTCGACCAAGGCCGCCATCACCGAGCTGCGCCAACTGGCGCGCGGCATCCACACCTCCGTGCTCGACGATCGCGGACTGGACGCGGCGCTCTCGGCGCTCGCCGGCCGCTCGCACATCCCCGTGCACCTCGACGTGCGCATCGACCCTGCCGCGACCGGAGCGGGCGCGCGGTGCCGGGATGCCGAGGCGGCGATCTACTTCGCCATCGCCGAGTCGCTGACGAACGCCGCCAAGCACTCCCGGGCCAGCGAATGCCGCGTGATCGTGCGCAGCCGCGCCGGTGAGCTGTGGGCACGGGTGGAGGACAACGGCATGGGCGGCGCGCAGGTGCAGCCCGGCGGTGGCCTCGACGGCATCACCAACCGCATCCTCGCCGCCGGCGGAACCTTCCGTCTCGACAGCCCCGCGGGCGGTCCGACCAGCCTGGAGGTGTCGGTGCCATGCGCATCCTGATCTGTGAGGACTCGGTCCTCCTTCGCGAGGGCCTGGTGCGCCTGCTCGAGGACGCCGGCCACGAGGTGGTCGCCGCCCTGCCCGACACGAACGGACTGACGGATGCCGTCGCCGAGCAGCATCCCGACCTCTGCATCCTTGACGTGCGGCTGCCCCCGACGTTCACCGATGAGGGGATCCGCGCGGCGCTCGGCCTGCGGGCCGCGCACCCCGCGCTGCCGCTGCTCGTGCTGTCGCAGTACGTCGAGGAGCGCTACGCGAGCGACCTCATCGCGGCGCAGGGCGGGGCGCTCGGATACCTGCTCAAGGATCGGGTGGCCGACGTCGCCGAGTTCGTCGAGTCGGTCGAGCGCATCGCCACAGGTTCCACGGTGCTCGACCCCGAGGTGGTGGCGCAGCTGCTCACCCGCCGCAACCGCGACGAGCGGATGCTGAGCCTCACCGAACGCGAGCGCACCGTGCTCGCACTCATCGCCGAGGGCAAGTCGAACGGCTCGATCGCCGGGCTGCTGTTCCTCAGCGAGGCCAGCGTCGAGAAGCACATCACGGCGATCTTCCAGAAGCTCGGGCTCGAGCCCGAAGACGGCAACCGCAGGGTGCTCGCCGCCCTCGCGCACATCGAGAACACCGGGTCCGTCGCTGACGGACGCGACAACCAGGGAGGCATGCGATGAACGCTGCGACGAAGAAGGGCATCGGCGCGATCACCATCGTGCTGTCGGTCATCGGCGGCGTGACGCTGCTGGGAACCGCGGCGACCGCCGCCGTGGCCGGCGTGCACCGGATCGGTCCGCAGTCGGGGGATGACCAGGTGGATGCCGCCGGCATCACCGACCTCGATCTCGAAGTGCACGGCGCCGAGGTCAGCATCGACTTCCACGACGCCGACACCGCCGAGCTGCGCGTCGAAGGCGGCAGCATCCGCGACTGGCGGCTGCGTCGGGACGGCGACGAGCTGGTCGTGCGCGGCCCGCGGGCCGACTTCGGCTGGCTGGGCTGGTGGACCCCCGACTGGGTGCGCAGCGAGGATCAGCGGGTCACGCTCGTGCTGCCCCGCTCGGCTGCCGGGCTCGACGCCGATCTCACGCTGAATGCGGGCACGCTGAGTGCCGATGGAGAGTTCGGCGAGCTCGACGTGACCGTGAACGCCGGCGGACTCACGCTGCTGGGTTCGGCCGAGTCGCTGGATGCCGAGCTGAACGCCGGCCGCGCCGACATCACCCTCGACGGTGTCGACGAGGCGTCGTACCAGGTGTCAGCGGGACGGGTGGATGCCGAGCTCACCGGCACCGCTCCCCGCGGGGTCGAGATCGAGGTCTCGGCCGGCGCGCTGAACCTCACGGTGCCGGCGGCCGAGTACGACCTGCGCCGCAACGTGTCGGCCGGTTCGCTGGACAGCGAGCTGGCAGAGCAGCGCGGCAGCGGAAACCGCATCTCGGCCACCGTCTCGGCCGGTTCGGTGAACCTGCGCGAGGGGTGAGAGTGTGCATCCCGGGTTCGACGAGCCCGGGATGCACGCTCGATTCGGATTTTCGCCGGAACTCCGGTAAAGTCTTGGAGGTTGACGGGGCTATAGCTCAGGCGGTTAGAGCGCTTCACTGATAATGAAGAGGTCCCAGGTTCAAGTCCTGGTAGCCCCACACATTCCTCTCCGAGGGATCACCCGTACGGGGCCTTAGCTCAGTTGGTAGAGCGCTTGCTTTGCAAGCAAGATGTCAGGAGTTCGAATCTCCTAGGCTCCACGAAGAAGCCCGGTCAGCCGGGCTTTTCTCGTATCTGAACTGATCGGTGCATGCGTTGTATTCGCGCAGTATTCAAGCAGGGCCCTGACGCCGACCCTGCTGGACTGCCGCGCGGCGCGATTCACGCGCGGCGGCCTAAGTCAGAATTCGACGTGATCCGGATCCAGCTCGACGACGACAACGGTGAAACTAAGCCCCTCGACGGCATCTTGCAGGTCATCTAGGTGCTCTCTAAGCTCTGGACGCTCGCATCTACTTCAGAATCACAGCAGTCTCATCGGTGTTCGGTGTCGCAAACGTGACAACGCGCCGCTTCACCGCAGCCGACATCCGGGAGGACTAGAGATAGCGGGGCAATTCCAGTTCAGGCAGTCCAGGTTGCCCCCGGACGGGACGCGCCCGCTCTCGCGGCTTACGGTTCCATGTCGTCGTGAAGGACGACACGGCTGAGCTCGATGGTCCCGCCCGGCACCTGCCAGTAGTGCAAGCGGCGTGCGGAGGCGACGTTGACCTCGAGGGACAGGCGCCAGCAGATAGCGCCATCGTGACGAGTCAGGTACGGGTCGCTGCCGCCTTGACCTTCGCGAAGGCGGTGCTGCTGACGGCTGGTGACCTCGGCTGCACGTCCCGTGAGCGCGTCCACGACTCCGCGGAAGACCTTCTCCGTGTAGGCGTCGCCGAGCTCGCGAACACTGGCGAGGAACCGCGGACCGATGACGTAGTCAGCGAGCGGGTACTGCCGCTTGTCTGACACCCCTGTACGCGAAGCCCAGGTGGCGATGACCTCGTGGCGGAACCAGGACTCTTCCTCCGACCACACTGACCGATCCGTGCGCGGGTGACGCAGCGTGAGCAGGTGAGCGCGATGGCTCGCCTCCGCCAAGAAGCACGCGACGCGCGGAGCTCCCCACTGCTGCGTCAGTCAGCGGGTCTCCGGTGGACGGGGTAGGCGCAGGACCCGACGGGGTCGCCGTGTGCTCTGCCGCGTTCTCGACGGGCGCTGCCTCGGGCGCTTCGCCCGCGGCGTGGACGCCTTCTCGGAGCCACGGGGAACCGCCGCGGAGGATGGGCAGTGGAGGCACGAACGGCAGGTCGTCATCGGCGCCGATGAGCGTGAGCCCGATACCGCCCTTGTCTGCCACGACGCGAACACGGACGGTCTGGCCGACGCGGGGAACGTCGCTCACCTTCACGTCCTCGTTGGCGCCGTCATCGACACCGGGGACCACCGCGCGGCGGCGCAGTGCCAACTCTGGTGCCAGCGGGTGAAGGACGAGGTTCGCTCGCAGGTCGGTCACCTTCACCACGCGCGCCAGAGTCACCGCCCCCTCCGTGAACCGCGAGAGGTCCACATGCTCCGGCTCCGGGGCAAGATCCATCCCGTTCAGCCATCCTTCGACGGGGCCGCCTTCCACGAGACCGTCCGCGAGCGTGACGGAGGAGGGGAGAGCATCGGACACGACGATCACCCGTTGCCCGTCCGCGAGCCGCGCGACGTTGCCGGTGGCAGAGCCGGACAGCCGCTCGACCGTCGCACGCGTCCATACGCGGCGGACCGGCTCAGCGACGGACGCACGATCACCTGCGCCAGCGCGTCCTCGATGAGCTCTTCGGTGTCACGTCCCGGGAAGCGCAGCAGGGATCGCTTCCAGTCCGGGTCCTCGCCGAAGTCGGGCGGGTAGGAGCGGGCTACACCGTTGAACACATGACACTTCGGAGGCAGCAGAATCTCCAGCGCGTAGGTCGCCTCCCCGATGGAGATGGTCACCACATCCGCCGTTGGAACCGCACCTCGGAGCCCGGAATCGTACCTGAGAGGGCCTCATCCGAGGGGCGCTGTCGGGTGATGCGGGCTAGACGGAACGACCGGCACGGGTCATGGCATCCGCGAACCCATCGAGGAGAAGTTCGAGCCCATAATCGAATTCGGCAGCGTCGTCCTGAGCGAAGAGGAGGGGACTGACCTCGCTGACGAGCGGAAGGAACTTCGAGGCCGTTGGGGTGTCGATGGTGTTCTGCGTGTCGGAGGTTATGGCGCGTGCTTCGGGTGAGAAGTATCCGCCGAGTTCGATGTCGATAGTGCCGAGCGAGTAGGCGGCGAGAGCGCGGTAGCACCGTGCTGTGCTCAGCTCGTCGAAGCCTGCTCGGCGGAAGCTGCGGAAGCCTGCTTCCACAAAGGCCAGGGCATCAGGCGTGTGCGGCGGAAAGCGATTGATGAGGCGCGAGGCATTCGGGTGGCGCATGGCGACGTCCCGCACCGCCTTCATGATGTGGCGCATAGCTTCGCGCCAATGAACGTCCTCGGGTGGTGTGTCGACCTCGGCCATCAGAAGCTGGGCCACCCCGTCGAGCAGCGCCTCCCTGTCGGGGAAGTAGGTATAGAGGCCCATCGGCGAGGAGCCGAGATGCTTCGCGAGCTTCCGCATCGTCAACGCGTCGATGCCCTCCGCATCAATGACCTCGAGGGCTGCTTGCGCGATGGCCCGCTGTGAGAGTTTCTCCGACATTTTCGCCTCCTACTTGACAGCGTACATCGTACGCTCCAGTATGTACTTCGTACCGTACACCGTACGGGCAACGCAGAACACTGTAAGGGGACATGACATGATGGGGATTCGGGAAGCACGCCCTGACGATGCTGACGTGCTTGACGAGATGGTTCGCGAGCTCGCCGCGCACGAGGACTCGCTCGGGTACGTACACGTGGACGTGGATGGGTGGCGGCGTCTTCTCGCGCGGCCTGATGTGACCGTGCTGATCGCGGAGTCCGACGGCGTCGCTATCGGTTTCACGTCGACGGTTCGCCGACTGCACCTGTGGAGCGGGGGAGATCTGCTGGCGCTGGACGACCTGTATGTCCGTCCGGAGCACCGTGACAAGGGAGTCGGTGGCGCGCTGATGTCGGCAGTCGCACAGCTGGCCGCTCGCGATGACCTCCAGGTCATCTGGGGAGTGCGTTCGGACAACCACTCGGGCCAGCGGTTCTACACCCGCCTCGGCGCGACTCTCAACACCAAGATAACCGCCAGCTGGGCACCCGACAGCTACCGCCGTCATCTCGCGACGACGGCTGATCAGAAATAGCGAAGCCATGACATTCCAGCACGCCATCGAGGTCACCGACCTCGTCAAGACATACGGCACGGGAGCTGCGGCCGTCCGCGCTCTCGACCACGCGTCCCTCACCATCGGGCGAGGTCAGTTCACCGCAATCATGGGCCCGTCCGGCTCCGGCAAGTCCACCCTCATGCACGCCATGGCGGGACTCGACACGGTGGACTCCGGCAGCATCCGGCTTGGGGACCTCGAACTGGTCCGGCTGAGCGAGAAAAAGCGGACACTGCTTCGCCGCACTCGCATTGGGTTCATCTTCCAGTCGTACAACCTCGTGCCCGCACTCACCGCCAAGGAGAACATCGAACTGCCCCTGCGGCTGGCCGGGATGAAAGCAGACCCCGATTGGGTGCTCGAACTCACTGACACTCTCGGCATTGCCGACCGACTGACGCACCGCCCGGCCGAGCTGTCCGGGGGACAGCAGCAACGCGTCGCGGTGGCCCGCGCTCTCGCAGCCCGACCCGAAGTCGTCTTCGCCGACGAGCCCACTGGCGCCCTCGACTCCCGCGCAGGCAAGGCGCTGCTGGAATTCCTCCGTCGCGCCGCGCACGACCTGGGACAGACCATTGTGATGGTCACCCACGACCCCGCCGCCGCAGGATACGCCGACAGAGTTGACTTCCTCTCCGACGGTCGGGTTGTGGACGGGTTCGACAACCCCACCGCCTCGACCGTCCTCGAGCGGATGGCAAAGTTCGACATGGAGCGCGACGAGGTGACGGCATGATCCGTTTCGCGTTCGCGCAGGTGCTCGCGCACCGGGTCCGGCTCGCCCTGACGGTCGTCGCCGTCATGCTAGGCGTCTCCTTCGTCTCCGGCAGCCTCGTGCTCAGCGATACCGCCCAGCGGCTGTTCGACGACCAGTTCGCCACCGCCACCGCCGGCACCGACGTGACCGTCCGCACAGCAACCGCCTTCGACTCTGGCATGGGCGTCGAGGTCGAGCGCGACCCCATGCCGGCCGGCGTCCTATCCGCCGTCACTGTCATCGACGACGTCACCACGGCTGTACCCGTGGCCAAGGGACCTGCTCGGCTGCAGCAGCAGGGGGTCGACTTCGGCAGTGTGCAGCTGACCACCTGGGTCGACCAACCCATCGGGTCCTACCCACTCCGCGAGGGTGCAGCGCCGAACAGAGCCGGAGACATCGTCATAGACCGCGCCACCGCGGCGACGCTTGGCTTGAGCATCGGCGACACCGTCACCATCGCGGGGGCAGAGACGATGGATGCGCGTATCGTCGGACTGGCTGGGTTCGGCGACAGTGACGGTCCACCCGTCGGATCGGTCGCGCTCACCACGCTCGCCACCGCGCAGCAGGTGCTGGCGTTGGGGGATGGGCTCACGGAGATTCTCGTCACCTCGGACATTCCCGTCACCGCGCTGCAGAGCCTGCTGGCGGACGAGCTCGGCTCCGGCATCCAAGTCGCTACGGCACAGGACCTCGCCGCCGCCGGAGCCGAACAGGCCGCCTCCAACCTTGAGATGCTGCAGGTTGTGCTGGTCGCGATGAGCGTGGCCGCGCTCATCATCGGTGCTTTCCTCATCGCCAACACCTTCAGCATCGTCATCTCCCAGCGCACCCGTGAGCTCGCCATCGTCCGTGCCGCCGGCGCAACAGGCAAGCAGGTGCTCGCCTCGGTGCTGGCTGAGGCGCTCATCGTCGGAACGGTCGCCTCCGCCGCGGGCGTCGCGGTCGGCATCGTCAGCACACACGGTCTGCGCATCCTCGCCCGCACCTTCGACGTGAGCATCCCTGACGGTGGCCTCGTGATCCTGCCCCGAACCGTCGTCATCGCACTCGCGGTAGGCGTGGTGGTCACCGTGGCTGCCGCCATCGGGCCCGCCCGCCGGGCAGCTAGCGTCTCACCGTTGGCTGCGATGCGGGCGAGCGCCGCCGAGGCGCGCGGTGTCGGCCGCGCGCGGATCATGGCCGGGACCGCCCTTCTAGTCGTCGGAGCAGCGGGTTCTGCGGCGCCGTCTGTCGGCGCCCCGATGCCGGTGCTGGGTGCGGGGCTCGTGCTTGCACTCGTCGGCGTGGTGATGGTTGCACCGCTCGCGCTGCGTCCCCTCGTCGCATTGGTCGGGCGGGTGGGGTCTGGCACGGTCCCTGGCCGGCTCGCGCGTGATGCCGCAGTCCTTGCACCGCGTCGCACGGCAGCCACGGTCATGGCACTGGCCTTCGGGCTTGCACTCATGGTGTTTGTGTCAATTGTCGGGGACTCCGTGAAGACGGCGACGGGTGCGCAGTACCGCGAAGTCATCTCCGCCGACGTCGTGATCGAGAGCGCGGGCCAGGAGATGCTCGGCGGCGTGCACGCGGACGTGTATGACGAAGTCGCGGGGATTGCGGAAGTGGGCGAGGCCACACGATTGAAGTACGGACACTGGAAGAACGGCCAGACGACGAGCGCTCTGACGGCCATCGACCCGGATGCTATCTCCTCAGTGGCTCGCGTCCAGATGACTGCTGGGGACGTCACGGACCTCAACGACGGTGGCGTCGTCATCGCTGAACGCGTCGCTGCCGACCGAGACCTCACTGTGGGTGATCGGCTCCCCATGACGTTCGCACGCACCGGAGAGCAGCAGTTGCCCATCGTCGGCGTTATCGACGACAGGTCCGCGCAAGCGCTGCAGACCGATTACTTCGTCTCCCTCGACACGTACGCAACGCTCTTCACCGAGGACATGGATGCAAGCATCTTCGTGCTCGCCGGTGACAACACGACCGCGGCCGAGCTCACCACGGCGTTGGAAGCGGAGCTGAAGGATCACCCGACGGTGCAGGTACGCGATCAGGCCGCCGTCATCGCCGGTCGTACCCAGACGGTGGACCAGATCTTCGGCCTGGTGACGGTGCTTCTCGCTTTCGCCATGGTCATCGCCGTCCTCGGTATCGCGAACACTCTCGCACTGTCCATCCTCGAACGCACCCGCGAGATCGGACTGCTCCGCTCGATGGGAATGTCCCGCGGATCGGTCGCGCTGATGGTGCAGGCGGAAGCCATGATCGTGGCGGTCGCTGCGGTTGCCACCGGTCTCCTCCTCGGTGTCGCCGGAAGCTTCGCGGCGGTAGGCGCACTGTCCACTATCGCTCCGCTCAGCATTCAGATCCCAGTGCCGCAACTGCTGGTGATCTCCGCGATTGTCGCGGTGGCCGGGTTGCTGGCCGGCCTCGCACCTGCCCGCCGCGCCGCCGGGCTTCCCGTCTTGGAGGCTCTCGCACATGCGTGAACGACCCCGCCTATATGTGCTCATCGCGGCGCAGTTCGTGGTCATGCTCGACACCGCCGTCCTCAATGTAGCGCTGCCGACAATCAGCCGAGAACTGGCGATGGACCCGGTGGCCACGGCGTGGCTGCTGAACGCCTACTTCCTCGTCTTCGGTGGGTGCCTCCTCGTTGCGGGCCGCGCCGCTGACGTCTTCGGCCGACGGCGGATGTTCCTCCTCGGCGCGGCGCTGATGGTCGCCGGAGCGGTAATCGGGTTCACCGGCTCGACCGACGCCACCCTTATCGTTGCGCGCCTGGTGCAGGCAGCCGGCGCCGCGGCGCTCAGCCCTGCGGCGATGTCGATGATCCTCGAGTCCACCAACGGGCAGGCTCGTGCACGCGCGATGAGCGCGTGGGGCGCGGCCTCGACGGTGGGCGGCGCGACAGGTGTCACGGTGGGCGGCATGGCCACCGCGGCGCTAGGGTGGCCGGCGATCTTCGGGCTCACCGGCGGCGCGGCCGCGCTGGTCCTCGGGTGCGGGTTCTGGCTCCTTCCTGCCGGTGCCCCAGGAGTGCGACGTCAATTCGACGGGCCAGGTGCCACGCTCGTGACGGCTGCAGCCTTCGCTATCGCGTTCGCCGTGCTCTCCGTCCCGCAGCAGGGATGGCTGTCCGCTCCGGCCCTCGCCGCTGCGTTGGGCTCAGTCATCCTGACCGGTCTGCTCGTTATCCGCGAACGCCAGGCCCCGGACCCTCTCTTCCCAGGCACGGTGATGGCACGTTCTGGCGTGATGATGACACTGGTGGTGAACCTGCTGGGTGGAGCCGCGCGAATCGCCTCGTTCGTGCTCGTGGCGTTCCTGCTCCAGCGCGTCCTGCGCATGGATCCAGGCCCGGCCGGTATGGCGATGCTTCCCACCTCGCTCATCGGGTTCGCCGTCAGCGTTGCCGTTCTGCCGAAGCTACTCGCACGGTTCGGACCCGAGCGCGTCGTCAGCGCGGGTTGCGCCCTCCTCACCATTGCACACCTTATCTTCGCCGCCGCGACTCCTAGTAGCTCGTACGCAGTGCAGGTGCTGCCCGGCCGTGCCCTGGCCGCAGCTGGCGTGGCACTGAGCTTCACGCCCACCACGCTGGTCCTCGCTCGCGAGGTCAGCCAGCGCGACGCCGGGGTAGGGTCGGGACTCGCATCTGCCAGCGCCCAGCTAGGCGGGATGTTCGGGATCGCGGTGTTCGGCGCGGTCGACGCCGCGGCTGTATTCGCCGCCGCCGCAGGCATACTGATGACCGTGTCGCTGTTGTGGGGCAGGCGTACCCACTCCGACGACCGCGGTCAGCGCGGAACATCGTCAGACAATCGAGTACGTCAGGAGGTCCCTCGATGAGTAACTCGGAAGGTGCGATGTCTGTCATTGAAGCAGCGCTCAGACGAATGGGCGAAGGGGAGCGTCTCAGGCTCTCGGATGTGGGGGACCGCGCCACTGTTGCTTCATTCGCCATCCCACCGAAGTACCTGCTGGATGCGGTGCGGTCCATAGACCAAACCGACCGCGCCCGCCTGTGGCGGCGCGTGAGCAACCACGTGAATTCGCCGAGCGCGCTCCTCACTGACCGGTTCGTAAGGTGGCTGCTACGCCGGAACCAATTCATGCAGGTCGATTCCGGCACAAGACAGCAGATCCAGGACACCTACGACCGAGGCTTCCTACGCGCACTGCGGCTCAACCAGGATGCAACCGACCGTGACCTCGTGAGCCTGCTCGAGGACCACGGCAGCGCCCTCAGGAAGCTCATCACGGATATCACCGGCCGCGCGCCCCGAGACGTCGTCTCCGCGGAATACAGTCCGAGCACGCAGTTGATGGTGCTCGGACTGACCATGGCCTCTCTCCGTGGCCCGATCCTGGACATCGGCTGCGGAGAGCACGCCCTACTGGTTCACCACTTGCGGTCGGCCGGTTTGCCCGCGCACGGAATCGACCGGCTCACACTCAACGCGATGCACGCGGACTGGCTCACGTTCGAGCCGGGCCGCGACCACTGGGCGACGATCACCGCGCACCATTCCTTCACGCTCCACTTCAGCCACCATCATCACCGCGCCGATGGGGGAGAGACTGCGGCAGCCTACGCGGAGGCCTTCATGCGCTATCTGCTGGCACTCGAGATCGGTGGCACTTTCGCGTACGCCCCCAGTGTCCCGTTCTTCGAAGCGGTCCTTCCCCGCGACCGCTGGCAAGTGCGCCCGACCGTCCGGTCTGTCGACGGTGTCACGACCACCTCAACGCACATCACACGGAGGTACTGATGAACTCGCCTGACCCAGTCTCCCCGTCGGCTGCCGCCCGGATTGCAGCATGTGGATACCGCGAGGCGCTCGAGGACTACATCGCAGGGACCAACACCCACGACTTCGATCACGTTCGTCCGCTGCTTCACCCGGACGTTGTCTTCCGATTCAGCGACACCGACTGCACTACTCTGCTTGCTGCGCAGCGCTACTTTGAGAAAACATGGTCAACCACCCAAGACGAACGGTACCGAGCGGTCGACATCTCATGGCGCGTTCCGACGCCGACGACAGCTATCGCCTCCTACACATACCAATGGACAGGAATGGTCGACGGTGAACGGCGCAGTGGCAGCGGGCAAGCGACGAATGTGTTTGTTGCTGATGGCTACGGCGGCTGGAGCCTCGCGCACGAGCACCTCAGCCCGTCTGGCTGAGACCTCGAGTATGGCTCCCACCCCTCCAGCCGCGCGGGCCTACGGCACCCACTCGCCCGAGGTGTAGTCGAGGGTGAGCTTCAAGGCACCGGCCGACGGATGGGTCCGCACGAAGACCGTGCGCGGGTCCCACAGGTTCCCCGAGATTGACAGCTGCTGCGTCGCACCCAGCTGCGCCGCGAGCTCCGAAGGAGTCTGACCTTGAGGAGGCTCGACGAGGTACACCACGGAGCACCCGCCACTCCCACACCCGACAGTCTCGTTGAGCACCACCGTGCCCGCAGGGAGAGGCACAGCCGACAGGGGAGGCACATCACCTTCGTCCGCCGAGATGAACAGCCACCCCACGTGAAGGGCGTAGAACAGCAGGACCAGCACCGCGGCGATGATGAGAGCGCTCCGCACCGATTGAGGCCGGTCAGTACGCGTCGGCTGCGCGTCCCCCGCATCGTCGTCGAAGGCCTGAGCGTTCATGGGCTGAGCCTACCCGCGGTCACTGCGCGACTGGGGTGAGCGGCGCGTCATGCCGGCGGGTGCACCCGAGCCTCGACCGCCTCCCGGACCGCGTCCGCTGACACCGCACGCTTGCCGTTGAGGACGTCGCCCAACGTCACCTTGCCGACCCGGTCGTAGATCGAGATGCGCGCGAGACGCACCGCACCCGTGGACGCAGCGATGTCCTTCATCGCGTCGTACAACGCGCGCTGCTTCGCCCGTGCACTGCCACGCTCCCCGAACACGCCGACCGGACCTGACGGGCCGAACATCTTCTCCGTCGATGCACTCGTCCACCGGCCACCGCCGCGAGCTGCCGCAGCCTCGTACGCGGCGCAATGCGCGAGGTGCGTCGCCGTCCACGGGAGGTGCTGCAGGGCCGGCTGCTGCAGCGTGGAGGCGCGGTAGCGGGTGAAGTGGAACTCCTCGTCCAGCTCGATGGCGAACCCGTCGAGCGTCTGTAGGTCCCACGCCCCGGGCCGGAGCGTCGGTGCTGCCGACAGGCCGCCGAGCATCGTGTGGATCCGCAGCACCTCAGCCCGTGCGGGTGCGGTCAGATCAGGCATTCGCAGCGAGGTACCGCTCCGGCAGAACCGGAGGCCCGCGTCCTGCAGCAAGGAGCGCAGCACCCCTACCCGTCGACCAGTTTGCACCATGTCTTCAGTATGCTGCGGCCCATCGCGTCACCAACGGACGAGACTTCTCCACGACAAGAAGATGTCAGTCCTGCGTTCCCGTCTCCCGCGCCAGCTTGGTGATGCGCTGCACAAGACGGGCTGCATCCTCGTCCATTCCCTTCCACTGGAACACGTGCACGCCAGTGTCGGCCGCTTCCGCGGGAAGCCGCAGATTCGCGTTGGATACAAGCAGTGCTGCGTCGAGGCCGCCGCGCAGGTATGACTGCTGCTGGTGAAGGAGGGAGCGAGTGAATACGGATCGTTCGACATCACGGAATTGCCTGACATCGATTCCGATGCGGCGTGTTCCGATTTCCACGATAAAGTCTGGGTCGGCAGCGCGCCCGAAGCGCAACGGAAATCCGGCACCAATCAGTGCCGCGGTAACTTGCGAATCGAGCAGTCTTTTCCGAGTCGCAGGGGAATCCGCGGCGGTTCCCGCAGTGGCGTCGACATAGTTCTTGAGGGCCATCAGACGGCGTTCGGCCAAGGCGAGGAACTCCCCCGTTCCCGCGGCGGGGTCGGCGAACTGTTCTTGGAACGCCTGTGGGATCTTGTCGTCGCTAGCCAGGGTGAGCGGCATCGGGAACCCGGGTCTGTCCGATTTGCTCGCGATGTCCATGACCGCGCCGACGGCACCGCGTTGCACGTCATCGGAGGCGCTATCCGACAACGCCGTGAACGTGCCGAGGATAGCTTCGTACGGGAGCGCGGTGTGCTCAGGTTCACCTGGCAGTGCGCGAGACGCCCACTGGAAACTTCCCACCACGAACGGTTAGCTTCCGCACGGCGCAGGTGGGACAGTTGAAGGTTGAGCCCTAGGAACGCGATGAGCGTTGCAACGACGGCGAGCACGCCGGCAAGGCCGGAGCTCTTGGCGAAGTCCGCGAACCAAGCTCCGAAGCCCCAAAGATGTGGCTTAGACACCGCTGCGGTGACCGCGAAACCAACTACGGCGCCCGACAGCAGAGAGCCCACCATTGACCACACCAGAACGCCGATGGAGGTAACCGGTTGCTTGTGCTCAGCTGGCTTCCGCTTGACAGTCGCTGACATAGCCCCAGGATCGGTCATAGCGGGCGGTTGCGTTTCGAGCCTGGACGCGGCGCCACAAGGACAGGGCGCGGAGAGGCACGTTTCGCCAGCATGCTCATCGGTGTGGGTGTCCCGGCGCAGCGGATGTATGAGGTATTCGGTGATCAGGGCGTCGTCGTGCAGGCGTTCAACGGTGCCGCGGAGGCGGGTCCTTGAGCGGGTTCCATTCAAGCAGCATTCAAGCAGACAGCTCCGGGCATACTGTACGCCGACAGGGCAATTCTCGTCTCGCAAGGCAATTCTCGGGGTTATCCACGGTCGATCCCGGCCCGCTCGCTGCGCCGACTCCCTAGAGTGAGAGCATCCGAAGACGGAGGCGATCATGAGCAACAAGATCATCGTGGGTGTCACTGAGGACGCGGACAGTCGTCGCGCGGTGGAATGGGCGGCCGCCAGGGCGCTCACCCGGCGGCAGCGTCTCGAACTGATCGGCGTGATCGGCGGCGCGATCGGCGCTGTCGGCGAGGGCGAGATCCTCGCGGCCGCGCGCGCGTCGATCGAGGAGATGCTCGCGGGCGAGGCGCGGCGGGTCGCCGCCGACGGTCTCACCATCAGCACGCGGGTCGAGATCGGGGATCCGGTGGCCGTGCTCAGCGAGGCGTCGCGGGATGCCGCGCTGCTGGTCATCGGCAGCGACTACCGCGGCCCGGGCCACGGGCCGGCGCGCGGATCGCGCGGCATCCGCATCGTCGCCAGTGCGTCGTGTCCCGTGCTCGTCGTTCCGATCAGCGAGCCGGGCGACGATCGTCGCGGGGTCGTGGTCGGCGTCGACGGATCTCCCGTGTCGGAGGCGGCGATCGCCTTCGCGGCGGACGAGGCCGATCGGCTCGGCGAGCCGCTGATCGCGGTGACCGTGTGGACGCCGCTGGCCGCTCCGCGCAACTCGTTCATGGTGAACCCCGCCGAATACCGCGCCGGCATGGAGCACGCCGCGCGCGAGGCCCTCGCCCTGTCTGTCGCCGGACTGCGCGGCCGTCATCCGGACCTGCAGCTCGAGGAGCGTGTGGCGGAGGGCTACCCGTCCGCCGTGATCAATGAACTTGCAGCGGGCGCCCGGCTCGCCGTGGTCGGCAGCCACGGCCGAGGCGCTGTGCGCCGCTTCCTGCTCGGCTCGATCAGCCACGAGGTGCTCCAGCGTCTCGCGACCGTGACCGCCGTCGTACGCTGATCGGCGTCACCCGCGCCGTACCCGCACCCCCGCGGCCAGCTCGCTGAGGACGGATGCCGTGGCATCCCACCCCATGCAGGCATCCGTCACGCTCTGCCCGTACGTGAGCCGCGAGCGCACCGACACGTCGAGCTTCTGCGCGCCCGCGACGAGATTGCTCTCGAGCATGACGCCCGCGATCGCAGCGCCGTCGGCCGCGATCTGCGCCGCGAGTTCGCGCGCGACCTCGGCCTGGCGCACGTGGTCCTTGCCGCTGTTGCCGTGGCTGGCGTCGATGATCACCCGCGGGGTGAGCATCGCGGCATCCAGTCGCGCGCTCGCCTGCCGCACGCTGTCGGCGTCGTAGTTCGGGCCGTCCGCTCCCCCGCGCAGGATGATCGACGTGTCGGGGTTGCCTGTGGTGGTCACGAGGCTCGCGCGCCCGTCGGCGCCGATCCCCAGGAACGCCTGCGGGGCGGATGCTGCGGATGCGGCGTCCAGCGCCACCTGCAGACCGCCGTCGGTGCCGTTCTTGAAGCCGATCGGCATCGACAGGCCGGAGGCCAGCTGCCGGTGGATCTGGCTCTCGGTCGTGCGCGCGCCGATCGCACCCCAGGTGATCAGGTCGGCGGTGTACTGCGGGCTGATCGGCTCGAGGAACTCGGTGGCGCACGGCATCCCGAGGGCGGTGACGTCGCGCAGGAACCCGCGCGCTCGCCGAAGCCCCGTCTCGATGTCGTGGCTGCCGTCGAGATGCGGGTCGTTGATCAGGCCCTTCCAGCCCACCGTGGTGCGCGGCTTCTCGAAGTAGGTGCGCATGACGATGAGCAGGTCGTCGCGGTGCTGCTCGGCCTCACGCACCAGGCGTCCGGCGTATTCGAGCCCTGCCTCGGTGTCGTGGATCGAGCAGGGGCCCACGATGACCAGCATCCGATCGTCCTCGCCCGTCATGATCGCGCGCACCTCGTCGCGCGTGCGGGCGACGAGGGCGGCGCGGCCCTCGCCGAGCGGCAGCTCGGCGGCGATCTCGGCGGGCGAGGGAAGAGTGGTGAATCTCGAGACGTGCAGGTCGGCGGTGGTCTCGGCGGTGATCGTGGTCATGGGTCCTGTCCTGGGTGAGGGCGGACCGCGCAGAGCCCGCCGAAACGGCGAAAGCCAGAGCGAATGCTCTGGCTTGTCGGCTCTGAAGGTGTCGGGATGCGTCAGATCATCGCCGGCCCCTCCAGAGCCGACTCGAAATACGCATACCAACGGGTCATGGCATCGACTCTAGCGCAGTCGAGCGGGGGCGCGCGTCACGTGACGCGCGCCCCCGCTCGGTGCGAGGGGTCAGGATGCTGCGCGGCGCACGAGATCTGCGAAGAACTCGCGCTCCTTCGCACCCAGCTCGATGACCGCGAACGAGGTCGGCCACACGTTGCCGTCGTCGAGGTTCGAGATCGTCTCGAACCCGAAGGTGGCATAGCGCACCTTGAACTTGCCGGCGGGCTGGAAGAAGCACAGCACCTTGCCGTCCTTCCCCCACGCGGGCATGCCGTAGTACGTGCGGGGTACGAGGTGCGGCGCGGTCTCGCTGACCAGGGCGTGCAGACCCTCGGCGATCTCCTTGTCGGAGCCGCTGAGCTCGGCGATCTTCGCGAGCACCTCGGCTTCGCCCTCGCGCCGAACCTGCTCGGGATCCTTCTTCGCCCGCGATCGGGCGGTGCGCTTCTCGGATGCGGCGGCCTTCATCGCCTCGCGCTCCTCCGCGGTGAAGTTCGCGGTCTCTCCTGCCTTCGCCATGATGGCCTCTCCTTCGTCGTGATCCCACGATACGAACGCGGGCCCATCGGATGCTTCTCGATTCCTGACCGGATCGGATGCCGCGGCCACTACTGTTGACCCATGGATCTGCGCGTCGCCGCCTACGCCGTCGTGACCGATGACGCCGACCGGGTGCTGCTGGCGCGTTGGACGGAAGGGCGAAGGGTCGCCTGGACGATGCCCGGCGGCGGGCTCGAAGACGGTGAGGACCCTGAACAGGCCGTGCGGCGCGAGCTGCGCGAGGAGACCGGGTTCCGCATCGAGACGACTGAGCTGCTCGGCATCCACTCCCGAGTGATCCCGGGGTCGCAGCGCGTGCACAAGGCCGGGGTGCCGCTGCACACGCTACGGATCGTCTACCGAGCCGACATCACCGGCGGTGCGTTGCGCTTCGAGACGAACGGCTCGACCGACATGGCCGCCTGGTTCACACTCGCCGAGGTCGCCGCGCTGCAGCGGGTGAGGCTGGTCGACATCGCCCTGCGCATGGCCGGCATCCTCTGAAGCTCAGGGGCGGGGCCCTTCGACAGGCTCAGGGACGGGGCTGCTCGGGCTGCGAGATGTCGGCGACCGTCGCGCCGTAGGCGGCGATGAGGGCATCCGCGTCGACGAACAGGCTGTACCCGTGCGCGCCCGCGCCCATCGCGATGCGGCGGCCGACGATCGTCTCATCGGCGTACACCGGCCAGTCGGTCGTGCTGCCGATCGGCACGATCGTTCCCCGCTCGTAGCCGGTCGCGGCCAGCGCCAGCTCGGGCTCGGGAAGGCGCAGCTTGTTCACGCCGACGAGGGCGCGCAGCTTCGGCCACGAGATCGAGCGTCCGCCCGGCACGAGCGCGAAGAGATAGGTGTCGTCGGCGCGCTTCACCACGAGCGTCTTGACGATGTCGGACGGCTGCAGGCCCAGCAGCTCGGCCGCCTCATGCAGGCTGCGCGCGGCAGGACGCTCGCGGATCTCGATGTCGAGACCGCGAGCGGATGCCGCGGCGCGAACCCGCTCATGCCCTTCGACAGGCTCAGGCCCTTCGACAGGCTCAGGGACCGAAGTAGTCGTCACGCGTTCGGGGGCGACAGTGGGTCGTCGGCGACCCACAGCTCGTCGTCGGCGCGCAGCGCCTGCCACGCGGCGACGACGACGCCGATCGCGGCGGCGGCGCCGAGCACGATGGCGACGACCGCGCCGAGGCCCATGCCCTGCTTCTTCGGCGCCGGAGCGGCCTTGTGCATCAGGCCCTGGCGCTTGCTGTTCGCGACGTCCCAGGCAGACAGCGCCGTGCCCACGACGCCGCCCACGATCGGCACGACCTTGTCGTCGACGACGTGCTTGCCGATCTTGACGCCGCGGTGGACGGTCGGTGCGACGCGCTTGGCGTAGGCGTCCTGCACGACCGGCACGACCTGCTCGCGGTTGAAGTTGCCGAGCTGGCGGCCCGCTTCACGGGCGATGTCGGCTGCGTGCCCGACAAGCACCTGCTGCGCCTCCCACAGCTGGCCTGCGTCGTCCTGAAGCTTGCGCAGTTCCTTCTTGCGCTTGCGGCTGAGGTTCACGTTGCTCTCCCGTCGGTCGGAGTCCGTTCGCAGATCATCTAACCAGAAGAGACTGGATGACAGCAGAGATCTGGCGCGGGCTTTCGTTGTGTGCGAACATACGCGACCCGCCGGGGATGCCTCTGAGAGAATGTCAGCATGGCTCACGCTTCCCACGTCGCAACCCTGCACACCAACCACGGTGACATCGTCATCAACCTGTTCGGCGACCACGCCCCGAACACGGTCGCGAACTTCGTCGGCCTGGCCGACGGTTCGAAGGACTGGACCGACCCGGCCACCGGCAAGCCCGGCGACGGCCCCCTCTACAAGGACGTCATCTTCCACCGCATCATCCCGAACTTCATGATTCAGGGCGGCGACCCGCTCGGTCAGGGCGTCGGCGGTCCCGGCTACAACTTCAACGACGAGATCCACCCCGAGCTCAACTTCAACGAGCCCTACATCCTCGCGATGGCGAACGCCGGCCTGCGTCGCAACGCGATCACCGGTCAGCCCGAGGGCACCAACGGCTCGCAGTTCTTCATCACGACCGACCCGACCCCGTGGCTGCAGGGCAAGCACACCATCTTCGGCGAGGTCGCCGACGACGCCTCCAAGAAGGTCGTCGACGCCATCTCGGCCGTGCCGACCGCCGCCGGTGACCGCCCCATCGAGCCGGTCGTGCTGCAGTCGGTCGACATCGTCGCCGCCTGACCTTCCCCTGACGAGCGCCCTGCGGGGCGCCCGAGAGAGCACGAGCCGATCCGGATGACGAACCCTGAGTTCACGAGCAATCGCGACAACTTCTGCTACCGCCATCCGGATCGGCAGAGCTTCGTGCTCTGCCAGCGCTGCATGCGCACGATCTGCCCCGAATGCCAGACGCAGGGCCCTGTCGGGGTGATCTGCCCGGAGTGCATGAAGGCGCAGCGCAAGGCCGAGTCTCCCGCCCAGCGCAAGGCGCGCCGCAGCTGGGGCGCCGGCCCCGTCGCGATCACCCGCTCGGGCCGCCCGATCGTCACGCTGTCGATCCTCGCCGTCACCTCGATCATCAGCCTGCTGCAGATGGTGCCCACCATCGGCGACGCGATCACGGATGCTCTGCTGTTCGCGCCGCTGTACGTCTTCTTCGGCGTTCCCGGCGTCCCGTTCGAGCCGTGGCGTCTTCTCACCACCGCGCTCGTGCACGGCGGCTTCATCCACCTCGCGCTGAACATGCTCGCCCTGTGGATGCTGGGGCAGAGCCTCGAGCCCATGCTCGGCCGCGGCCGCTACCTCGCGCTGTACGGCATCAGCGCCCTCGGCGGGTCGGTCGCCGTCGCGCTGCTCGCCGACCCCCGCACCGCGACCGTCGGCGCCTCCGGTGCGATCTTCGGCCTCATGGCAGCACTCCTCATCATCGGCCGCCACATCGGCGCGAACGTCACCGGCATCCTGGTGGTGCTCGCGATCAACTTCGTGCTCAGCTTCACGCTCGGCGGCATCGCCTGGCAGGCGCACGTCGGCGGTGCGGTCATCGGCGCCGCCGTCGCCTTCATCTACACCCGCACCCGCCGCCGCGAGCAACGCACCCTGCAGACCGTGCTGCTCATCGCGCTGTCGATCCTGTTGATCGCGGTCGTGCTGATCGTTCCCCCCGCGCTCTTCCTCTCCTGATCAGAGGTTGTTAACAGGGCTTTCCACCCCTGTGAATAACACCGGTGTAATTCTCCCCACCCTGTGGATAACACTGTGGAGAACTCCAGCCCGATGAACGAGTGCCCGGTCTGACTGCGTCAGCCGATGCTGATGGGGCGCGATCCGATCTGCAGCACCGACGGCGTGCCGCAGCAGTTGTCTCCCGCTGCGTCGAAAACGCCAGCACCGCCGCAGACGCCCGTTTCGGGCAGGACCAGCTCGTTGCGGTTCGCGGCCTCGTGGTCACCGGCGAGGTGGGCTGCGACGCTGCGGACCTGCTCGTAGCCGGTGAGTGCGAGGAACGTCGGGGCACGGCCGTACGACTTCGCTCCGACGATGAACAGGTCCTTCTCCGGCTGTGTGAGCTGACGTGCGCCGGTCGCTCCCACAGAGCCGCAGGAGTGGATGTTCGGATCGATCTCCTCGGCGATCCCCGCCACCGCGTCCAGCGATCCGTCGAGCTCGATGCGCACCTCACGCAGGATGCCGGTGTCAGGGCGGAAGCCGGTGAGGGCGAAGACGTGTGCGACACCGGAGACCTCCTCACCGCTCTCGGCGACGATCGTCAGCGCGTCACCGTCGGGCTGGAACTCGGCGATGCGGAACCCGGTGACGACCTCGACCACGCCCGCTTCGATGACCTTGCGTGCGCGGGAGCCGAGCGCGGCCCGCTCGGGAAGGTCGTCATCCGATCCGCCACCGAAGATGTTCGCCGCGCTCCCGCGGCGCAACAGCCAGGTCACCCGGGTTCCGGGATCGCGACGGGCCAGTTCGCTGACGCGCAGCACCGTGTGGGTCGCGGAGTGGCCGGCACCGACGACGACCACGTGCGTGCCGGCGAGAGCAGAGACGTCATGCGGGATTCGGTACGAGATGCGCTCCGAGGCGGCTGTCTCGCCGACTGCGGGGTAACCGTCGGCACCTGCAGGGTTCGGCAGAGACCACGTTCCGGTCGCGTCGATCACAGAGCTTGCAAGGATGCGGCCATCGCGGCCGTCCTGGTCGACGGTGTGCACGACGAACGGCTGCGCGCTCCGGCCGCTCGTGACGACCTTGTCCCGCCCCTGACGCGCAACGCCGGTGACGGTCGTGCCGTACAGGACCCGGTCGCCGAGAGCATCGGCGAGCGGGGCGAGATACTCACTGACCCACTCCGACCCGGTCGGGTAGCCGCTTGCAGGCGCCGTCCAGCCGGTCGGCTCCAGCAGGCGTCGCGCCGCGGCATCCGTCAGCTCCGGCCACCCGGAGAACAGGCGCACGTGGCCCCACTCGGATACGGCAGCGCCCGCAGAGGCGCCACGCTCGACGACCACGGCATCCACGCCGCGTTCGGTCAGGTGGGCTGCTGCAGCCAGGCCCTGCGGACCGGCACCGATGACGACGACAGGATGCTCGGACATCACCACTCCTCAAATCGAAGAACTTCAATACGAAAACAGTCCCGCACCTATCGAAGTTTGTCAATACGTGCCAGACTATCGCTATGAGCCTTCCTGTGACCGTCGAGCGGAACACGTGCTGCGTGCCGAGTATCACCGCGTCGATCACGCTCGAGGAGGCTGAGCGTTCCGCTCGGGTGTTCAAGGCGATCGGCGATCCCACCCGCGTGATGCTGCTCTCCCTCATCGCCGGCACCGAGGGCGGCGAGGCCTGCATCTGCGACCTCATCGAGCCGGTCGGCCTGTCACAGGGCACGGTCTCGCACCACATGAAGCTCCTCACCGACGCCGGACTCGTCACGCGCGAACAGCGCGGAAAGTGGGCGTACTTCGCAATCAACGCGGGGGCGTTCGAGGCGGCCGCGGAGGCTCTGAGACCGGCCGCGTCGAGCACCGCCGGTTGAGTATCGCCGAGCGAGAACGAAGAAGGCCCCTCGCCGAAGCGAGAGGCCTTCCGAAGAGGGGATGCCGGCGTCAGCGCCAGCGCGTGGTCATGAGGAAGCCGATCAGGGCGATGCCCAGGCCGATGGCCAGGTTCCAGGCGTCGATGCCCGGGATCGGGTACTGCGAACCGGAGATGTAGTACACCAGGATCCACACCAGGCCGAGCAGCATGAAGCCGACCATGACGGGCTTGAACCAGACGGCGTTGGGGGCGTCGTCGATCGCGCCTTCGGGGCGCTCGACGGGCTCTTCGGGTACGCGAGATCGTGCCATGCGCATCAGTCTAACCGTGGAGCATAGACTTCCCCTCATGCACGCCCTCGCGCCGACCCGCCGCGTTCCGCAGCCGGCCGGCCGACGCTCCCGCGTCACGGTCGCCGGCGTGCTCGGCGAGCTGCTGCTCACGGCCGGTGCGATCGTCGCGCTGTTCGTGGTCTGGCAGCTGTGGGTCGGGGACATCATCATCGGCGCGCAGCACAACGCGAAGGGCGCGGAGCTCTCGCAGCAGTGGGCCGAGGCACCCGCGCCCGAGCCGCCGCCGCTGGCGACCACGGAGGACGGCTCCACTCAGTACACGATGCCCGTGCTCGATCATCCCGCCGACGGCGAGATCTTCGCGAACATGCTCGTGCCGCGCTTCGGAGCCGACTACAGCGTCAACATCGCGGGCGGCACGAGCCGCGAGCGCACCCTCGACCGCATCGGCATCGGTCTCTACACGCAGTCGAAGATGCCCGGCGAGATCGGCAACCTCTCGCTCGCGGGTCATCGCACCACGTGGGGCCGACCCTTCAACATGCTCGACAAGCTGCGGTTGGACGATGCGATCGTCGTCGAGACGCAGGATGGCTGGTACACCTACCGATTCCGCACGCTCGAGTACCTGAAGCCGACCGCGATCGACGTGCTCGCCGACGTGCCGCGGATGCCCGAGGAGCAGACCGGCGAGCGCTTCATCACGCTCACCGCCTGCTCGCCGCTGCACTCCCTCGCCGAGCGGATCGTCGCGTACGGGGTGTTCGAGGGCTTCCAGCCGCGCGCCGAAGGGCCACCGGCATCCCTCGCCGCGGTCGACGCCGCCACCCCCTCAGCCTCGGGAGGTCTGTGATGTACGCCGCACTGTGGCGCCTGCTGCCCGGCCCGTGGTGGGTGCGGGTGCTCATCCTGCTCGCGCTCGCCGCAGCGGTGCTGTACGGCCTGTTCTTCTACGTCTTCCCGTGGGTGAGCCCGCTGGTCTCACCGGGAGAGGTCGATCTGCAATGAGCCCGCGCGTGCTCGTGGTCGACAACCACGACAGCTTCGTGCACACCCTGATCGGGTACCTGCGGGTGCTCGGCGCGAAGGTCACGATGGTCGAGGCGGATGCCGCCGATGCGGCCGCGTTCGGCGCGATGATGCGCGACCACGATGCCGTCATGATCTCGCCGGGGCCCGGGGCGCCCGCCGACGCGGGAGCATCCGTCGCCGTCGTGCGGCTGGCGGCCGAGAGACGGATGCCGCTGCTCGGCGTGTGCCTCGGCCACCAGGCCATCGCCGAGGCGTTCGGTGCGACCGTGGGCGAGGCGCCCGAGCTCATGCACGGCATGGTGTCGCGGGTCGAGCACGACGGATCGTCGCTCTTCGACGGCATCCGCTCGCCCTTCGACGCCGGGCGCTACCACTCGCTCGCGATCGACGAGTCGACCCTGCCCGACGAGCTGCGCGCGACCGCGCGGGCCGAGCACGGCACGATCATGGCCGTCGCTCACCGTGAGCTGCCGATCGTCGGGGTGCAGTTCCACCCCGAGAGCGTGCTCACCGAGAGCGGCCACCGCCTGCTGGCGAACTGGCTGGCGTCTGTCGGCGAGGCTCAGCCGGCGACGCAGTAGCGCAGATCGACTGTCGAGTGGATCGCGACCTCGCCGGGCGCGACCGACATCGACAGCACCGTGTTCGGCGACTGCCCATCGGTGCAGGCACCCAGTTCGGCGGGGTTGGCGGTGAGGCCGAGCTTCTCGAGCTGCTTGGCGGCGGCATCCATCGTCCACCCCGTCATGTCCTCGATGACGACCTTGCCGTTCGCGACCTCCAGGTTCACGACGGTGCCCGGCGCGACCTCCGATTCGGCACTCTCACTGGCCGCCAGCACCGTGCCGGCGGCCGCGTTCGCATCGTTCTTCTGCGTCACGGTGCCCAACTCGAGCCCGGCGTCTTCGAGCGCCTTCTTCGCGGCGTCCTGCCCGAGCCCTTCGAGCACGGGAACGGTCACGGTGTCTGCGCCGGTCGAGACGTACAGGATCACCGACTCGCCCTTCGAGAGCTTCGCACCCGTGCCAGGGGTCGAGCGGATCACGTGATCCTCGGCGAAATCGGCGCTGGTCTCATCGCGCACGTCGGCCTTGAGGCCGAGATCGTCGAGTTTCGCCGTCGCGTCGCTCTGCGTCATGTCGACGAGGTTCGGCACCGTGATCGACGAGGTCGGCGTGTCGGGCGGACGCACCGCGATCGTCACGACCCAGAACAGCACCGACACGAGCAGCACGGCCAGCAGTGCGACACCGGCCCAGATCCACGCCACCGGAGGACCGGACTGCGTGCGCGTCATGGTGGTGTCGGTGCTCAGCTGGCGCAGCGTGCGCGCGGTCTCCTGCGCGTGGCGCGGGTTCGGGCCGTACAGCTCGCTGGTCAGCGCGCCGATCTGCTTCTTGCTGGGCGCGTGTCCGTCGCCCCATCCGGAGAGCGCGGCGCGGAAGCTCGCGGCATCCGGAAAGCGCTGATACGGGTCCTTCGCGAGCGCGCGCAGCACGATCGCATCGAGCGAGCGCGGCAGCTGCTCGTCGACCTCGGTCGGCGGCACGGGCGTCTCGCTGACGTGCTGATAGGCCACGGCGACGGGCGAGTCGCCGCGGAACGGCGGCCGCCCGGTGAGCATCTCGTAGAGCACGACGCCGGCCGAGTACAGGTCGGTGCGCGCATCGACCGACTCGCCCTTCGCCTGCTCGGGCGAGAAGTACGCGGCGGTGCCGATGATCTGGGTGGTCTCGGCCACGGTCGACGACGAATCCGACACCGCGCGGGCGATGCCGAAGTCCATCACCTTCACGCCCTTGTCGGTGATCATCACGTTGCCAGGCTTGATGTCGCGGTGCACGACCCCGGCGCGGTGCGAGTAGTCGAGCGCTTCGAGGATGCCGTCGGCGTAGCGCAGCGCGTCATCGACCGACAGCGGACCCTCGGCGATGACGTCTTTCAGGAGGGTGCCCTGCACGAGCTCCATGACGATGTAGGGCTCGTCGCCCTCGACGGAGCCGGGGCGCCCCGAGCCCGCAGCGGCTGACGGGTCGCCGGCGTCGAAGACGCGCACGATCGACGGATGCGACATGCGCGACGCGGCCTGCGCCTCGAGGCGGAAACGGGTGCGGAAGGTGGTGTCGCGAGCCAGTTCGGGGTCGAGGATCTTGATCGCGACCTCGCGGCCCAGGGTCAGGTCGTAGCCGCGGTGCACCTTCGCCATGCCGCCCTGGCCGATGATCTCATCGACCCGGTATCGGCCCGCGAGAATGCGAGGCTCTGTCGACACGTGCGTCCCCCTAGATACTGCTGCTCTCCGTTGCTCTGCAAGGTTACCCGGCGGAACCTGACTACTCGGCGGGAGGCGGGGTGACGCCCTCTTCGGGGACGACCGCGGCCGGCTGGATCGTGGTCGACGTGCCCGAACCCGACATCTCGGAGGGGCGCTCGCCGCAGAACGCACGGTACGTCGCCGTGACGGTCTGTCCCGCGGTGCCCTCCTTGACCGTGATCACGGCCGAGTTCTCGCCGGGCGTGAATCCCCTGGTCGCGTTGCCGTCGCTGAACACCGCGTTCGTCAGCGTGACCTCGTACGAGCTCAGCGCGTCAGCGCCCGACGGGCAGGTGTACCCGTTCCAGCTGACGGTGGCCTCCTGGCCCTCGGTGACGGTGCCGGGGATGCTCGGTGCCGACTGCGGCGCCTCGATCGCCACCATGTCGGCGTAGAACACGACCTCGATGGTCGAGCCGACGTCCTGGTTGCCGCCGTTGGTCACCTGGTAGATCTTGCCCTGCTCGGCCTCGGTGCTCGCCGCGTCGCCCGCGACGCAGTTCGCCTTGAGCTCCTCGGCCTCGAGCGCAGCGGTGGCCTGCTCGCAGGTCATGCCGACGAGGTTGAGGGCGTCGACGTTCACCGACTCGGGCGTCGTCTCGCTCGGGCTGGTCTTAGGTGTGCTCGCAGTGGACTGCGTGGTCTTCGGGGTGTCCTGCGGATCGGCGTTCTGGTTGCTGAACAGCGCCCACAGCGTGCCGCCGAGCACGAGCACCAGCAGCACGATCAGCGCCACGAGCGGCCAGGTCCACGGGCTGCGCTTCTTCTTCTGCGGGGCGTCGTCGGATGCCGCGGCCTCGGCGGCCGGCATCTGCGCGGTCGTCGGCAGGATGCGGGTGCTGCTGTCGTCGCCCATCCCGGTCAGGATGCGGGTCGCGTCATCGGCATCCGCCACCCCGAGCCCGGCGATCGCGGGCACCGCGATGGCCGCCGAGTTCAGGTCTCCACGGCGCAGCGCCTGCGCCGCGCGCGAGACGGTCGCCGCCGACGAGGGGCGGTCGGTCGGCTTCTTGGCGATCATCGACATCACCAGGTTCTGCACGGGCTGCGGAACCGTGGCGGGCAGTGGCGGGGGCTGCTCGTTGATCTGCGCCATGGCGATCGCGACCTGCGACTCGCCCGTGAAGGGGCGCTTGCCGGCGAGGCACTCGTAGGCGACGATGCCGAGCGAATAGGTGTCGGTCGCGGGGGATGCCGCGTGGCCCGACGCCTGCTCGGGCGACAGGTACTGCACGGTGCCCATCACCTGACCGGTCGCCGTCAGCGGCACCTGGTCGGCGATGCGGGCGATGCCGAAGTCGGTGATCTTCACGCGCCCGTCGGGCGTGATCAGCAGGTTTCCCGGCTTGATGTCGCGGTGCACGAGGCCGGCGGCGTGCGCGGCCTGCAGTGCGGATGCGGTCTGCGCGACGATGTCGAGCGTCTTGTCGGCGCTCAGCGCGCCGTCGCGCTCGAGGATCGTCGACAGCGCCTCACCGGGCACGAGCTCCATGACGAGGAAGGCCGAGCCGTTCTCCTCGCCGTAGTCGAACACGCTCGCGATGCCCTCGTGGTTCACCAGGGCGGCGTGACGGGCCTCGGCGCGGAAGCGCTCCAGGAAGCCCGGATCGCCCATGTACTCGTCCTTGAGGATCTTGATCGCGACGGTGCGTCCGATGACGTGATCCGTCGCCTCCCACACCTCGCCCATGCCGCCGATCGCGATCCGCGACTGCAGCTCGTAGCGACCACCGAACGACACACCCTGCGTCGGCCTCATCTGCCCAGCACCGCCTCTATGACCTTCTTCGCAATCGGAGCGGCAATGTCATTGCCCGACCCCGACTGACCTTTTCCTCCGCCGTCTTCGACGACGACTGCCACTGCCACCTTCGGATCGTCCGCGGGTGCGAAACCCGTGAACCACAGCGTGTGCGGCCGCGATCCGTTCTGTGCCGTTCCCGTCTTTCCGGCGACGTCGACGCCGTCTATTCTTGCACCCGTCGCCGCTCCGGAACTGACCCCCGCGACCAGCGCGGCGGTGATCGCCTGCGCCGCATCCGCATCGAGCACCTGATCGAACGCCTCGTCCTGGAACTCCTCGTGCGTGACGAAGTCGTCGCCGATCACGCGGTCGACCATGCGGGGCTTCATGACCGCGCCGTCGTTCGCGATTCCGGCCGCCACCATCGCCATCTGCAGCGGGGTCGCGGTGACCTGTCCCTGCCCGAATCCGGTCAGGGCGGTCTGCGCGTCGTCGAGCGACGAGGGGTACTTCGACGCCGTGGACTTCAGCGGCAGCTCGAACACGCTGTTGAAGCCGAACTTCTCGGCCGTCTCGCGGATGGCCTTGTCGCCGAGCTCGACCGCGAGCTCGGCCATCGGGATGTTGCAGCTCAGCTCGAGCGCCTGCCCGATCGTCGTCGTCTCGCCGTCGCCGCATGTGCCGCCCCAGGCGTTCGAGATCTGCGTGCTCGAACCGGGCAGCTGGTAGCGGGCCGGGTTCGGCAGTGTGGAGTCGATCGTCCAGTCGCCCGAGGCGAGCGCCGCCGCCGCGACGACGACCTTGAAGGTCGAGCCCGGCGGGTTCAGGCTGCCCGCGATCGCCCGGTTGTACAGCGGGTTGGTCGGATCGTCGACGAGCTGGTCGTACGCGGCGTTCACGGCTGCGCTGTCGTGCTGGGCGAGCGTGTTCGTGTCGAAGCCGGGGGTCGACGCCATCGCGAGGATGCGGCCGGTGGACGGCTCGATCGCGACGACCGCGCCCTGCAGGCCCTGCAGCGCCTCCCACGCGGCGCGCTGCGCCTTGGCGTTCAGCGAAAGCTCGACGCTGAGGCCCTGCTGCGGCTGCCCGGTGAGGATGCGCTCGATCTCGCCGAAGAACGCGTTCGAGCCGGTGCCCGACAGGTCGGTGTTCAGCGCCTTCTCGATGCCCGTCGCAGAGCCCAGCACGGGGTTGTAGTAGCCGGTCACGGGCGCCCACATCTCGGCATCCGTGTACACCCGCTGGTACTGGTAGCGATCGTCGGTGGGCTGGGACGACGCGATGGCCGTGTTGCCGACGATGATCGACCCGCGCTGGATCTCGTAGCTGTCGAGCCGGGTGCGCGTGTTCGCCGCGTTCTCGGCGAGCTCATCGGCGCCGATCACCTGGATCCAGCTAGTGGCCACGAACAGCGAGAGGAACATCGCGAGGATCACGAAGCTCAGACGGCGCAGCTCTTTCGTCATCCGATCACGACCCTCGGCTGGCGGCGCACGCCGTCGCTGATGCGCAGCAGCAGCGCGACGATGAGCCAGTTCGCGACGAGCGACGAGCCGCCCGCCGCGAGGAACGGAGTGGTCAGACCCGTCAGCGGGATGACCCGCGTGACACCGCCGACCATGATGAACACCTGCAGGCCGATCGTGAACGACAGCCCGGTGGCGAACAGTTTGCCGAAGTCGTCCTGCCCCGCCATGCCGATGCGCAGACCGCGGCTGATGAACACCATGTACAGGCAGAGGATCGCGAACAGCCCGACGATGCCGAGCTCTTCACCGAGGCTCGGGATGATGTAGTCGCTGTGCGCGAGCGGGGTGATGTACGGGCGGCCCTGGCCCCAGCCGGTGCCGATGATGCCGCCGTGCGCGAGACCGAAGATGCCCTCGACGAGCTGGTAGCTGCCGCCCTGCCGCTCGATGATCTCGGGGTTGAACGCGTCGAGCCAGTTCGTGAAGCGGCGCTGCACGTAGGCGAGGATGCGGGTGGCGAGGAATGCGCCCGCAGCGACCCCGGCGAGACCGATCAGCACCCAGCTGGTCTTGCCGGTGGCGACGTAGAGCATCGCGATGAACATGCCGAAGATCAGCACGCCGGTGCCGAGGTCGCGCTGCGCGACGATGATCACCAGCGACAGCAGCCAGACGACCAGCACCGGCCCCAGTTCGCGCATGCGCGGCCAGGTGATGCCGAGGAACTTCTTGCCGACCGAGCTGAGGCTCTCGCGGGTGCGCACCAGGTAGCCGGCGAAGAAGATCGCCAGGCAGATCTTCGCGAGCTCACCGGGCTGGAACGAGATGAATCCGCCCAGCGACACCCAGACGTCGGCGTTGGAGCCGCGCGCTTTGAGGCCGGGGATGAACGGCAGGATCAGCAGCACGATGCCGGCGAGGCCCGACACGTAAGTGAAGCGGTACAGCACGCGGTAGTTGCGCAGCGCGATCACGATGGCGATGGCGCCGGCGATCGAGATCGCCGTCCAGGCGAGCTGCTTGGTCGAGAACGCGTCCCACCCGGTGAGGCGCCCTGCGATGTCGATGCGGTAGATCATCGCGACGCCGAGCCCGGTGAGCAGGGTCGCGATGGGCAGCACGAACGGGTCGGCGTCGGATGCCACGACCCGCAGCACCACATGCAGCGCGAACACGAGCACGGCCAGCGCCCCGCCGATCACGAGGATCATCGGGTCGATCGTGCCCAGTGCGCCCAACTGCACGAGCGTCAGCGCGGCGCCCGAGATGGCGCAGGCGAACAGCAGGAGCCAGAACTCGCGGTTGCGCTGCTTCTGCGGCGTGCGGATCTTCTTCAGGGCCTTCATGACGCTGGTGTCTGCGGTCACGGCGGTCATGGCGCTGGCACCTCCGTCGTCGTGGCGGGCGTGGGGCTGGGGCTGGGGGTGTCGGTCGGCTCGGGTTCGGGCTCGACCGGGGGCAGCACGCTCGCGCGCAGCCGCTCGGTGATCGCGGTCGCGTCGGAGAGCGAGCGGGCGTTGATGGTTCGCTCGACCGAGGAGCGCTGGTACGAGGGCAGGTCGGCCAGCAGGATCTCGGTGTCCTTCACCTCGGTCGACAGCGGGATCGGCCCGAGGCTCTGCTGCACGCCGCGGTAGATCACCACGCTGTCCTCATCGGCGCCCACGAAGTAGCGGGTCTGCGTCCAGTTGTACGCCAGGATGCCGGCGCCGGCGAGGGCGAGCAGCGCGACGAAGAGCGCGGTCAGCCAGGCCACGCGGCGGCGGCGCGCACGCCGCCGGTCCTCTTCGATGATCTCCTCGAAGTAATCGGCATCCGGCTCGAAGTGCGAGGGCTCGTTCGCGGCCTGACGCACCGGATGCAGCCACCCGGTGAGCGAGGGGCGCGCGGTCGGCACGGGCAGGTCGGACGGGTTGGACGCCGCGCCGACGATCGTCGCGGTGCCCGAGGAGAGCGGATGCGCTCCGCCCACATCGACCAGCACGACGGTGACGTTGTCGGGGGCGCCGCCGTCGAGCGCCTGCTTGAGCAGGTTGTCGGCCGTGCGGCCGGGGGCGAGCCCCATGCGCATGGCGCGGGCGATGTGCAGCTCGTCGACGACGCCGGAGAGTCCGTCGGAGCACAGCAGCCAGCGATCGCCCGGATGCGTCGGCATGACGAACATGTCGAGGTCGGGGTCGATGTCCATGTCGCTGAGCACGCGCATGAGCACCGAGCGACGCGGGTGGTAGCGGGCCTCTTCGAGCGTGATGCGTCCCGAGTCGACCAGCCGCTGCACGAAGGTGTGGTCGGTGGTGATCTGGGTGAGGGTGTCATCGCGGAACAGGTAGATGCGCGAGTCGCCGATGTGGCCGATGACCGCATAGTCGTCGACCATGACGATGGCGCTGAGCGTGGTGCCCAGGCCCGACAGCTCGGGGCGCTCCTTCGAGGCGCGCACCAGATCGGATGCCGCACTCGTGGCGGCAGCCTGCAGCTCGGCCTGCGCGTCATCGGTGGACGTGTACGCGCGGTCGAGGGCCTGGATCCGGTCGATCGCGAGGGTCGAGGCGACGTCGCCACCGGCGTGACCGCCCATGCCGTCGGCGACGGCGAACAGGTTCGCTCCGGAGTATCCGGAGTCCTGGTTGTTGGAGCGGACCTTCCCGGTGTGGGAGATCGCGGCGCTCGAGCCCTCGAAGACCATGTGTCGGCGGCGCCTTACGCTCGCAGCTCGAAGGTCGTGGCGCCCACCTTGATCGGGGTGCCGATGTTCACCTGCAGAGCCTTGTCGCCGAGGCGCTCGCCGCCGAGGAAGGTGCCGTTGGTCGAGCCGAGGTCCTGGATGAGCCAGATGTCGCCGCGCTTGCTCAGGCGAGCGTGGTGGCTGGAGGTGTAGTCGTCGCGGATCACGAGACCGGATTCGCTGGAGCGCCCGATCGACATCGGCTCGGTGCCGAGGGGCACCTCGAGGCCGGTCTTCGGGCCCGAGGTGATGACGAGGCGGGTCGGCACGCGGCCGCCGGCGGACGGACTGGGTGCGGGGCGGGCGGCCTGCGGGGCGGGGGCCGCGGCGGCGCCGTCGGCGGGCATCTTGCGCACCCGCACGCCGAACAGGTCGGCGCGCAGCGAGTAGACCACGCCGAACACGAAGAACCACAGCAGGATCAGGAAGCCGATCCGCAGCAGCAGCAGCACCAGTTCACTCATCGAGTCGTCTCCCTGCTGCTCACGGGCACCACGTGGAACGTCAGCTCGGTGCGTCCGATGGTGAAAGAGGTGTCCGGGGTGAGTGCCGCCTCGCGGATCTTCTGCCCGCCGATCTTGGTGCCGTTCGTCGAGCCGAGGTCGCGTAGCATCGCGCGCTCGCCGTCCCAGAGGATCTCGGCGTGACGGCGGCTGGATCCGGCATCCGAGATGGTGATGTCGGCATCCGTGCCACGACCGATCACGGTGCGTGCGCTCGTGAGCGGATGCCGGCGGCCGTCGACCTCGACGACGCCCTGCCAGGAGACGCTGCTCTCGACGGAGCCGGAGTTGACGCGCACGGTGCCGGTGGCGACGCGCTCGTCGGCCTCCATCGCGATGTGCAGCGGGCCGGAGAAGGCGTAGCCCTGCGTGCGGGCGTGCTTGGTGAGAAGCGCGAAGAGCTCTTCGTGCAGGGCGCGGCCGAGGCCCTGCATCCGCTCGTGATCGTCGGGGCTCAGCCGCACGAGGTAGTCGCTGGGCGTGATGATGCGGTCGCGGCTGACGACAGCCGCCTTCGTGTCGGCTTCGCGGCGCAGCGCGGAGGCGATCTCGACCGGCTGGATGCCGCTGCGGAAGGTCTTGGCGAACGCGCTGTTCACAGCGCGCTCCAGACCTTTCTCAAAGCTGTCAAGTAGTCCCACGAGGTTCCTCTGGCATGCCGACGGGTACGGCCATCGTAGCCAGCCCGGCTGAATGTGCGCCTCTTCGGGCTTCGATCGGTGTCACGGGACGGGCGGGGCGAGCGCGAGAACAGGAGATCAGCCGGCAGCAGGAAGATTGCGCGCGTATCTTCATGCTGCGGCGCGTTCTCCTGTTCTGGGAGGGCGGATGCTTCGCCCCGGCCGTGTTCGAAGCACGTTCTTTCCCGTGTTAGCCTTGGGAGGTTGAGTTCTTCTGAACGAGACACTGCGCGAGTGGCGGAATAGGTAGACGCGCTGGCTTCAGGTGCCAGTGCCCGCAAGGGCGTGGGGGTTCAAGTCCCCCCTCGCGCACAGAACGAAGAAGACCCCGATCCGAAGGATCGGGGTCTTTCACTGCCCGGCGCGCATGAACTCCTCGGCATCGCGCACCTGCGCATCCGTGGGGCGGATGCCGGTGTACAGCACGAACTGCTCGAGCGCCTGCAGGGTGGCGACCTCGGCACCGGTGATCACGGTCTTGCCCGCCGCCCGCCCGGCGGCGATGAGCGGGGTCTCGGCTGGCAGCGCGACGACGTCGAACACGACGGATGCCGCCTCGATCGCCTCGGGCGAGAACGAGAGCCGTTCGGCATCCGCTCCCCCGGCCATGCCGATCGGCGTGACGTTCACGATCACCTCGGCCGCGGCGGCGCCCGTCGAAGGCTGCCAGGTGAAGCCGTACAGCTCCGCCAGCGCCCGCCCGCGCTCCTCGTTGCGCGCGACGATCGTCACATCGCCGAAGCCAGCGTCGCGGAACGCGGCGGCCGTCGCCTTCGCCATGCCTCCCGAACCCTGCAGCAGCACGGATGCCGTCGGCTTCAGTCCGTTGCGCTCGATGAGCTGCGCGATCGCCGAGTAGTCGGTGTTGTACGCCGTGAGCACGCCGTCATCGTTCACGATCGTGTTCACCGTGTCGATCGCCGAGGCTGACGCATCCATCCGGTCGACGAGGGCGATGACGTCCTCCTTGTACGGCATCGAGATCGCACAGCCGCGGATGCCGAGCCCGCGCACCCCCGCGATCGCCTGGGCGAGATCGGTCGGCGCGAACGCCTTGTAGATCCAGTTCAGGCCGAGCGCCTCATAGAGGCGGTTGTGGAACCGCGTGCCGTTGTTGCTGGGCCGGGCCGAGAGCGAGATGCACAGCGTCATGTCCTTGTTCAGCATGGTCACCGCATCAGGCTACCCAGCGCGCGGCGGCGCCCTGCATCGGTCCTGCGAGCCGCAGAGGGCGATGACCGCGCACACGCGCCGCCGACCCCGCGGGGTCGGCGGCACGCCGGTGGGCGACCCGGGGCCCCCGCCCCGGTCGTGGGCGTCAGTTCTTGTCGAACGCGTCCTTCACGTCGTCGCCGAGCTTCTTGGCCTCGGCCTTGGCCTGGTCGAGCTTGCCCTCGGCCTGCAGCCGTTCGTTGTCGGTTGCGTCGCCGATGCCCTCCTTGGCCTTGCCGACCAGCTTCTCGGCGTTGTGCTTGGCGTCATCCATGGCACCCATGTCACTCCCTTCGTCGAGGACGACCTCAGGCCGCCCGAGGAAGGAAAGGATGACACGCGAGGCGAACCCGCGGCACGGGGGTTGACAGAGGCCGCGACATACGACAGCCCGACGTCCGCGCTGGTCACCGCTCAGATCACTCGCCGAAAAGACGTGCGGTCGGAGGGGGACGTCCGCCTCACAGTGCTTCACGTCCCCGCCCCGACCTGCAATCCCCTGGTGACCTTCGCCCTCTGGACTCGCGAAGCCCGTGGACTTCGCCTCATCCCCTCCTCTAGGGTGAAGGTGCATGCATGGGGGATCGATCGCATCACGCTGAACCCCAGTCAGCGCGGGCCTTCCCCAGCGGCCCTGACGATCCACGCATGCGCATGGCCCTCTTGTTTAGTTCAGTCCCCAATGTGCTAGACGAGGGGGCCGCTCTCATCATGACACTGATTCGACGATTTGTCCCCCATATGGGGGACAAATTTCTGAAAATCCATGTATGCTGATCCTGACGCACCCTCCGGTCGTCTTCGGCCCTCACCGCTCCCCCCGCGGTGGGGGCCATTTACGTTCTCGTCATGCAACATTTGGGTCACCATCGTCTCGACCCTGTTGCCCGGACGCTCCTCTGGGATAGCGTTAGCGGCAGTCGGTGCATCCAGCGTCGGCGTCGCAACAAGCAGAACGGCAGTAAATGAGCACCCAGGGCACGGTCAAGTGGTTCAACTCGGAGAAGGGCTTCGGCTTCATCTCCCCCGATGACGGAGGCGCCGACGTGTTCGCGCACTACTCCGCGATCCAGTCTTCCGGCTACCGCTCGCTCGACGAGAACCAGCGCGTCGAGTTCGATGTGGCGCAGGGCCCCAAGGGCCTGCAGGCTGAGAACATCCGCCCTCTCTGAGGCGGTTGACCAAGAACCCCGCCGGCGCTGCGACCCGCAGCCCGGCGGGGTTCTTGCGCGTGCGGGGGTCTAGCCGAGCAGCAGCGGTCTAGCCGAGCAGCAGCGCCTCGAGCGCGGCGGCATCCGCAGCCCGGACATGCGCGCCGTCGCCCTCATCGGGGTCGCCGAAGCCCCACTCGGCGAAGATGACCGGGATGCCGTGCTCGGCCGCCCCGTCGATGTCGTGGTGCCGGTCGCCGATCAGCACCGGGCGCGAGGTGTCGACGCCGGCCACGCGCAGCCGCTCGAGCGCCTGGGTGATCACGAACGCCTTGCCGTCTGTCATGCCGGCCGCGCCGCTGCGGGCGCCCGACAGAGCGGTGAACGCGTCGATCAGTTCATAATGCTCGAGGATCGCCCGCACCTGGTTCTCGGGCTTCGTGCTCGCGGTCGCCTGCGGCACCCCCGCGGCGTGCACGGCACGCAGCACCTCGGGCACGCCCGGGTAGATCGCGACGGATGCCGCGTACCCGTCGGCTGCCGCCAGGGCGCGATAGCGAGCCACGGCCTCCTCGGCCTGCGCGGGGTCGAGGCCGGCGCGCTGCTGGAACGACTCGAACATCGGCGGACCGATCCAGAGCGCCAGCTCGTCGGCATCCGGCTCGGGGAGACCGAACGAGGCGAATACCTGGCGGAGTCGCGGAAGGATGCCGGCCGAGGCGTCGGCGATGGTGCCGTCGACGTCCCAGAGGATGCAGGTGTAGGGCGAGGAGGGCATGCCTCCAGCCTATGCGGGCGCGCCGATCAGAAGAGGCGGGGGATGCCGGACTCGATGCCCTTCATGTCCTCGTAGTCGAGCACGAGGCAGCGGATGCCGCGGTCCTCGGCGAGCACGCGCGCCTGCGGCTTGATCTCCTGGGCGGCGAACACGCCCTGCACGGGAGCGAGGTGCGGGTCGCGACCGAGCAGCTCGAGATAGCGGGTGAGCTGCTCGACGCCGTCGATGTCGCCGCGGCGCTTGACCTCCACGGCGATCGCGGCGCCGGCGGCATCCCGCACCATGAGGTCGACGGGGCCGATCGCCGTCGGGTACTCACGGCGCACCAGTGTCGCGCCCTCGCTGATCAGGTCGACCTGCTCGGCGAGCAGCCGCTGCAGGTCGGCCTCGACGCCGTCCTTCTGCAGCCCGGGGTCGATGCCCAGGTCGTGGTTGGAGTCGTGGATGATCTCGAAGATCTGCACGCGCAGCGCATCGCCGGTCTTCTTGTGGGTCACACGCCACACCTCGACCACGCCGGCGGTGGCCTCCTCCTCCCCCGGCTCCTCATGCGCGAGCGAGCAGGGAGGGCTCATCCAGTTCAGCGGCTTGTAGCTGCCGCCGTCGGAGTGCACGAGCACACTGCCGTCGCCCTTGTGCACCAGCAGGCGCGTGGCCAGGGGCAGGTGGGCGTTGAGGCGACCGGTGTAGTCGACGGAGCAGCGGGCGATGACGAGACGCACCCGACGAGCCTACTTCGTCTCGGCGGCGTTCTCGGCGGTGGCTGCAGGGGCTGTCATCTCGTCGGCGCGCAGCGGACGAGCCGCTCCCGAGAACAGGCCGGACGCGACCACGAGGGCCACGAGGATGAACAGCGTGTTCAGCAGACCGATGTGCAGGCTGATCATGCCGAGCACGGGAGGGCCGCCGAGGAAGGCGACGTAGCCGATGGTCGCCGCGGCGCTCACGCGCGCGGCCGCCTTGGCGGGGTCGTCGGCCGCGGCCGACATTCCCAGCGGGAAGCCGAGCGAGGCGCCGATGCCCCACAGCGCCGCACCGACGAGCATGAACGGCAGGTTCGGGGCGAGGATGAAGAGCAGGATGCCGGATGCCGCGGTCGCGGCCAGCACGCGCAGCACGAGCACGCGTCCGAACCGGTCGACGATCGGCCCGCCGAACAGGCGCACCACGGTCATGCCGACCGAGAACACGGCCAGGGCGACGGCTCCCATGCCAGCCGGGGCATGGTGGCCTTCCTCGGCGCCGAGCGCGATCCAGTCGTTCGCGCCGCCCTCGGCGAACGACATGCCGAGCATGACGATGCCGAGCAGATAGGTGCGCGGCTCACGCCACGCCTCGAGGGCGGTGTGCATGCGCTCGCGCCAGTGCGGCTTCTCGTGCTCGACCGGGTCGAGGGCGGCTTCGCGCGAGGGCACCTGGAAGAAGCAGACCACCGCGATCACGGCGATCAAGGCGCCCATGATCGCGGTGTGCGCGGCGACCGAGAACCCGAGTCCGGCCGCGGCGGCGCCGATGCCGGCGCCGATCACGGTGCCGAAGCTGAAGAAGGCGTGGAAGACCGGCAGGATCGTCTTGCCCATCTGCTGCTCGATGGCGGTCGCCTCGACGTTCATCATCACGTCGACGCTGCCGTTGCCGAAGCCGAACAGCACCATGCCGACGAGCACGACGGGAACCGACGCGAACACGGTCGATCCGAGACCGACGAGAGCGATGCCGATCGCGAAGGCGAGCATCGTGAGCAGCATCCCGCGGCGGGCGCCGGTGCGGGCCATGACCGCGGGGCTGGTCGAGATGCCGATGATCGACGCGATGCCCATGCCGAGCAGGATGAGGCCGACCTGGCCGTTGTCGAGGCCGAGATCGGCTTTGATACCGGGCACCCGCGACGCCCATGTCGAGATGGACAGGCCGCTGGCCAGGAAGATGGCGAAGATCGCGGTGCGCCAGCGGAAGAACTGCGCACGGGTGAGAACGGTGTCCATGTCGGCGATGATATCGAATCGTTTCGATACTGGGCAACGGGATCGGGTTATTCTCGGATCATGACCAGCTCCAGCGCCCGTCGCGCGACGATCGCCGACGTCGCTCGCGTCGCCGGCGTCTCGACGTCGACGGCCTCCGTGGTGTTCAGCGGCAAGGTCAACGTCGCCGACGCGACCCGTGAGAAGGTGCTCGCCGCGGCATCCGAGCTCGGCTACGTCGGACCCGACCCCCGGGCGGCCTCGCTGCGCCTCGGCCGCAGCGGCATCGTCGGGGTCGTGCTCGGGGGAGACCTGCGCCACGCGTTCCTCGACCCGGTCACGACGGCCATGATGGACGGTCTCACCGATGCGCTGGCGAACGACGGTGCGGGCCTGCTGCTGCTGCGCGACGACCCGGAGGGCGATGAGGCGCCACCCGTCGCCGAGGCACCGGTCGACGCCGTCGTGCTGATCGGATGCTCGGCGCGCACCCGCGCGGCGATCGAGATCGTGCAGCAGCGCGGACTGCCGGTCGTGGTGATCGAGGGGGACGCCGGCGAGGGTGTCCCGCGCGTCACGCTCGACAATCGAGACGCGAGCGCCGAGCTGGCACGGCGCATATTCCTTCTCGGGCATAAGAGCGCGGCGACAGTCACGTTGCCACCGGATGCGGCACGCGAGCGCGGCCTGCTGACGCCCGAGCGGGTGCGCACCGCCACCGTCGATGTCACGCTCGACCGCCTGGCCGGGTTCCGTGAGGTGTACCCCGATGCGCCGGCCTACTCGGCCGCGGGAAGCCTGATCGACGAGGGGATGCTGGCAGCCAGGGCGCTGCTGGCCGATGAATCGGGCGCGCTGCGGGCCGATCGCCCGACCGCCATCATCGCGCAGAGCGATCTTCTGGCCGTCGGGGTGATCCGGGCCGCGGAGGAGCTCGGGCTGAACGTGCCCGACGATCTCACCGTGGCCGGGTTCGACGGCATCGCGGTCGACGGCCTCGGCTCGCAGCAGCTCACGACGATCGCGCAGCCCGCGATCGCGAAGGGACGCGCAGCGGGGGAGCAGGTCGCACGGATGCTGGCCGGCGAGCCGGGGGAGTCGGTGCACTTCACCTGCGTCTTCCGCGGGGGCGAGACCTCCGCTCCGCCGCGCTGACGCCGCCGCGTCGACTCTGGAGCGCCGTGCCGTAGCTCGGACATCGGCGGAGGCGGCGGTGTTTCGCACCCGTAGAATGGACACACACACCCGCCCGCCGCGCCGCCAGGCCCCCGACGTGCCAGAGGAGCCGCTTATGCTGTTGCTCCTCGCCGTGTTCCTGGCGGGATCGCTCATCCTTCCCGTTCTGGTCCGCTGGCTGGGAGCCCAGGCATTCGCGGTCGGCGCCCTGGTGCCCGCCGCCGCCTTCGTGCACGCGCTCATGCGCACTCCCGAGGTACTCGACCCCGAGCGCATCCCGTTCCAGGACTACGAGTGGATCCCCCAGCTCGGCCTGCATCTCTCGATGCGCATGGACGTGCTCGGCTGGGTGCTCACCCTGATCGTCACCGGCGTCGGCGCGCTCGTGCTGCTGTACTGCCGCTGGTACTTCCACGACGAGGGGCGTGAGGTCGGCCAGTTCGCCGGCGTGCTGCTCGGCTTCGCGGGCGCCATGTACGGCCTCGTGCTCACCGACGACCTCATCATGCTCGTGATGTTCTGGGAGCTCACGAGCATCCTCTCCTACCTGCTCATCGGGCACTACCGCCGCCGTGCCGCCAGCCGTCGTGCCGCTCTGCAGGCGCTGCTGGTGACGACGCTCGGCGGCCTGGTGATGTTCGTCGGCGTCGTGCTGCTCGTGGTGGATGCCGGAACGGCCAGCATCCGCGAGCTTCTCGAGCTCGCCCCGACCGGGCCCATCGTCGACGCCGCGATCGTGATGCTGCTCGTCGGCGCCGTGACGAAGTCGGCGCTGTTCCCGTTCCACTTCTGGCTGCCCGGCGCGATGGCGGCGCCCACCCCGGTGAGCGCCTACCTGCACGCCGCGGCCATGGTGAAGGCCGGCATCTACCTCATCGCGCGCTTCGCGCCGATCTTCGCGTTCTCGACCACCTGGCGCCCGATCGTCATCGCGCTCGGCGTCTTCACGATGCTGCTCGGCGGCATCCAGGCGCTGCGCGAGACCGACCTGAAGCGCATCCTCGCGTTCGGCACGGTCAGCCAGCTGGGCTTCTTCTCGGTGGTGCTCGGCTACGGCACGCAGGCCACCGCGCTCGCTGGCATGGCGCTGGTGATCGGGCACGCGCTGTTCAAGTCGGCGCTGTTCCTCATCGTCGGCATCATCGACCGCCAGCTCTCCACGCGTGACATCCGAGAGCTCTCCGGCGTCGGCCGGCAGGCGCCGGTCATGGCCACGACCGCGTTCATCACGGTCGGCTCGATGATGGGCATCGCCCCCACGATCGGCTTCGTGGCGAAGGAGTCGACCCTCACCGCGCTGCTCGACGACGCCGCGGCCGGCTCGATGTGGGGCTGGGTCGCGCTGATCGGCAGCGTGCTCGGCTCGGTGCTCACCGCGGCGTACGGTGTGCGGTTCCTCTGGGGCGCGTTCTGGCGCAAGAAGGACGCCTCGGGTGCGTATATGCCCGAGACGGCATGGCCAGACCCGCCGGTCGGGTTCCTGTCGGCGCCCATAATCCTGGCCGGCGCGACCATCGCCCTCGGCATCGGCGCAGCGGCGGTCGACGTGCCGCTGCAGCAGTACGCGCAGACCGCGCAACCGGGCCTCGGCGGCGCGCACGCCGGGCACCTCGCGCTGTGGCACGGCTTCGAGCCGGCGCTGTTCCTATCGCTGCTCGCGATCCTCGCCGGCATCGGGGTGTTCCTCATCGCCGTGCGCTCCCGGTGGGATCAGCGCCCGCGACTGCTGCCGGGCACGGCATCCGACGCGTACTACCTCGTCATGCGGGGCGTCGACCGGCTCTCGGTGCTCACCACCGGTCTGACCCAGCGCGGTTCCCTGCCCGTCTACGTCGGCACGATCTTCATCGTGCTGCTCGCCGCCGAGGCCACCGTGCTCGTCGCCGCGACACCCGACAAGCTCGCACTGTCGGCCTGGCACACCCCGGTGCAGCTCGTCGTCGCGCCCGTGATGGCGGCGGCCGGGTTCATGGCCGTGCGCGCGCAGAAGCGCTACACCGGCGTCGTGCTGGTGTCTGTCACCGGGCTCGGCATGGTGGTGCTGTTCGCGACCAGCGGCGCCCCCGACCTCGCGCTCACGCAGATCCTCGTCGAGACGGTGACCATGGTCACGTTCGCGCTCGTGCTGCGCCGACTGCCCTCGCGCATGGGCGAGCACAACGCCTCAGTCGGCCGCATCCCCCGTGCCGTGCTCGCGGTCGGCGTCGGTGTGGCGATGGCGTTCATCGCCATCGTCGCCACCCAGGCGCGCATGTTCGACCCGATCTCGATCGACTTCCCGGCGCTGGCCTACGACCTCGGGCACGGCAAGAACGTCGTCAACGTCGCCCTCGTCGACCTGCGCGGGTGGGACACCATGGGCGAGCTCAGCGTGCTCGTGCTCGCCGCCACGGGCGTGGCATCCCTCGTCTTCGTCACGCACCGCGCCGACCTGCTCTCGGCCACCCGAGACCTGCCTCAGACCAAGCGCCGCGCGACCGCACGCCGACCCATGGTCGAGACGATCGAGGGGCCGCGCTTCCAGACGGCCGAGAACCGGGACGCCCCCCGTGCCTGGCTGGTCGGCGGGCACCAGGTCAAGGCCGAGAACCGCTCGATCCTGCTCGAGGTGATCGTGCGGGTGCTGTTCCACACCATCATCGTCGTGTCGATCTACCTGCTCTTCACCGGGCACAACAACCCCGGCGGCGGCTTCGCCGGAGGTCTCGTCGCCGGCATGGCACTGGTCATGCGCTACATCGCGGGCGGCCGGTGGGAGCTCGGCGCCGCCGCACCTACCGACGCCGGACGCCTGCTGGGCTACGGCCTCGTGCTGGCCGTCGGCACGGCCGTGGCACCGCTGTTCTTCGGCGCCGCGGCGCTGCAGAGCACCGTGTGGGAGGCAGAGGTTCCCGTGCTCGGCCACCTCGAGTTCGTCTCGTCGACGTTCTTCGACATCGGCGTGTACCTCGTGGTGATCGGCCTCGTGCTCGACGTGCTGCGCAGCCTGGGCGCCGAGGTCGACCGGCAGACCGCCGAGATGCGATCGCGGGGGGTGCAGATCTGATGGACGTGTCGCTCACCCTCATCGTCATCATGGCCGTGCTCTTCGCCTGTGGCGTCTACGCCATGATGGAGCGCAGTCTGACCCGCGTGCTCATCGGGTTCCTGCTGCTCGGCAACGCCACCAACCTGCTGCTGCTCATCGTGATGGGCATGCCGGGCGATGCGCCGTTCTTCGGTGAGGGCGAGAACGTCAGCGACCCCCTCCCGCAGGCGCTGACGCTCACCGCCATCGTGATCACGTTCGCCGTCTCGGCGTTCCTGCTCGCGCTGATCTACCGCTCCTGGCAGCTCGGCCAGGCCGACACCGTCGAGGACGACGAGGCCGATGTGGCGCTGCGCGCCCGCACCGACGCCGAGGAGGACGTCATCGACGACGAGGCCGGGGCCGAGGCGCAGGAGGACGCGACCACCGACTTCGTGGGCGAGCAGACCGCGCCGATCACGGTGCTGCACATGCGAGACAACCCGGCCATCCACGACGACGCGCCGATGGATCGGCCGTACCCTTCGACAGGCTCAGGGACCCAAGGGGAGGAGCGCTCGTGAGCGCCCTCGTCCCCCTCATCGTCGCCCTGCCGCTGCTGGGCGCGGCGATCACGCTCGTGTTCGGCCGCAGTCCGCGGCTGCAGATGCTCGTGTCGGCCGGCACCCTGACGGCGGTGACCATCATCGCGGCGGTGCTGCTGGCAGTGGTCGACGCCTCCGACACCCCGATCGCCGTGTCGGTGGGCGGCTGGCCGGTGCCGTTCGGCATCATCCTCTACGTCGACCGGCTCGCCGCCCTGCTGGTCATGATCTCGAGCATCGTACTGCTCGCGGTGCTGCTGTTCTCGATCGGGCAGGGTGTCGCCGATGGCGCAGAGGACACCCCGACCTCGATCTTCAACCCGTCGTACCTGATCCTCGCCGCCGGCATCTTCGACGCGTTCATCGCGGGCGACCTGTTCAACCTCTACGTCGGATTCGAGATCCTGCTCGTCGCCTCGTACGTGCTGATCACCCTGGGCAGCACGGAATCCCGCATCCGCACCGGCGCGGTGTACATCGTCGTCTCGCTGGTGTCGTCGATCCTCTTCCTCGCCGCGATCGCGATGATCTACGGTGCCGTGGGCACGGTCAACATGGCACAGGTCGCCGAACGGGTCGCGCAGCTGCCGCAGGAGACCCAGCTCGTGCTGCACCTGCTGCTGGTGATCGCGTTCGGCATCAAAGCCGCCGTCTTCCCGGTGTCGTTCTGGCTGCCCGACTCGTACCCGACCGCCCCCGCGCCGGTCACCGCCGTGTTCGCGGGTCTGCTCACGAAGGTCGGCGTGTACGCGCTGATCCGCACCGAGACGCAGCTGTTCGCCGAGAACAGCATCGACACGCTGCTGATGATCGTCGCACTCGCGACCATGGTGATCGGCGTGCTCGGCGCCGTGGCGCAGGCCGAGCTGAAGAGGATCCTGTCGTTCACGCTGGTCAGCCACGTCGGCTACATGATCTTCGGCCTCGCGATCGTGACAGAGCAGGCGATCGGCGCGACCGTGTACTACATCGTGCACCACATCATCGTGCAGACCACGCTGTTCCTCGCCGTCGGACTCATCGAACGCAGGGCGGGCAGCACGTCGATCCTGCGGGTGAGCGGGCTCATGAAGGCCGCACCGCTGCTGGCCGTGCTGTACTTCGTGCCCGCGATCAACCTGGGCGGACTGCCGCCGTTCTCGGGCTTCATCGGCAAGATCGGCCTGTTCGCCGCCGCCGCCGAGGTGGGCACTCCGCTCATGATCGTGCTGATCTTCGGCGGCATCCTCACCTCGCTGCTCACGCTGTACGCACTCATGCGCGCCTGGAACCTCGCGTTCTGGCGCGAGGACGACGACGCCGCCGAGATCGAGAGCCGCATGGCCTATCTCGGCAACGCGCCCGCCGCCGACGAGCAGGGCAGCACCCGCCGCATCCCGTCGATCATGACCGCCGCGACGGGCGGGATGGTCGCCGTCACGATCGCGCTGACCGTGTTCGCCGGCCCGCTCTACGCGATCTGCGATCGCATCGGCGCGGGGCTGCTGCAGCCGATCACCCTCGAGCAGGTCGACGAGGGGGTGGGCTGATGAGTCCCGAATCGAAGCGCGGAATCCTGCGCGACGTCGCCCTGCAGCTGCCCTTCCTGCTCTGGCTGGTGGTGTTGTGGATGCTGCTGTGGCACCAGTTCACCCCGCTCGCGCTGATCACCGGTCTGCTCGTCGCGATCTTCGTCACCCGGGTGTTCCGGCTGCCGACCGTCGAGCTCGTCGGCCGCGTGAACGTCTGGTGGGCGCTGGTGTTCGTCGTGCAGTTCCTCGTGGCGGTGGTCGCCGGCGCCGCGAGCGTGACGATCCAGGTGTTCGACTTCAAGCGCCAGCCGGGGGCCGCGATCGTCGAGGTGCCGCTGCGCTACGCCGACGACATCATCACGACGCACGTCGCGGTGACCGCCTCGCTGATCCCCGGGTCGCTGGTGGTCGAGAGCGACCGCGATCGCCGCATCCTCTACCTGCACGTCATCGGCGTGCGCGACCGGGCCGAGGTCGACGCGTTCCGTGACGAGGTGCTGCGCTGGGAGCGCCGCATCGTGCGCGCGGTGGGCACGCCGGCGCAGTACCGTGCGCTCAAGGCCGATCTGGCGAAGGGAGGCGTGCACTCATGAACCCGCTGATGATCCTCATCCTCGTGGTGTTCGGCGCCGCCGCGATCCTGTGCGTGATCCGCATCGTGCGGGGCCCGTCGATCCTCGACCGCACGGTCGCCTCCGACGTGCTGCTGACCGAGGTCATGTGCGTGCTCGGCGCCGACATGGCGATCAACGGGCACACCCGCAACATCCCGGTGATGCTCATCATCGCCGCGGTCGGGGTGTTCGCCTCGATCGCGGTGGCCCGATTCGTCGCACGAAGGGACAACACGACGACGTGAACGACCTTCTCGCCCTTCGCCTTCCCGACCCGGTGGCCGACATCATCGTGCTGGTGCTCGTGCTGCTCGGAGCGGTGCTGTGCCTGTCGGCCGCCGTCGGACTGCTGCATTTCCGCGATGTGCCCAGCCGGCTGCACGCCGGCACCAAGCCCCAGGTGCTCGGCCTGGTGCTGATCTGCCTGGCGATCGCCGTGGGGCAGCGCACGGTCGGTGGAATCCTGCTCGGGCTCGTGCTCGTCGCGCCGGTGGTGCTCATGCAGTTCGCGACCGCCCCGCTGTCGGCGCACATGGTCGGACGGCAGGCCTACCGCAACGGGTCGATTCCGCCCGCTTCGCTCGTCGCCGACGAGTACGCCGAGTCCAAGCAGACTCCCCCCGCCGCCGGCTGACTCCCGCCACCTGACCCGTCGACCCTGGCTGACCGGCCGAACCGCTTCTCGCTCCCGTATGAGTTTGTGCCGCTTCAAGGCGCTCCAGGCGGCACAAACTCATACGGGAGCGAAGGGCGGGTGGGTTTCTGGGTCGGGGTCAGAGGGCGTCGACGAAGTCGCGGATCTTCTCGGCGGCGGCCCAGGAATCGCTGATCAGCGTGCCGTGCCCGTGATCGGGGATCTCCTCGAAGCGCGCGCCGGGGATCGCGTCGACGATCTCGCGGCACCAGGTCATCGGCGCGAGCGGATCGCGCTGCCCGCGCAGCACCAGCACCGGCTTGTCGATGCGCGCGTAGGCCTTCTCGGGCTCGTGCACGATCGTCGCGCGCATCTTGCGGATCAGATTCGGCCCGCCGCGCAGGTACTCGCGCGCCCCGCGCCACAGAACGCGCGGGTTCTCACCGACGAGATCGGTGAGCAGATACCCCGCCTGAGCCCGGATGCTGCGCGCAGCGCTGTTCACCGTCGGCCCCGCCAGGATGAGCGCCGAGACGACCTCCGGATGCCGCACCGCGACCTCCGCCGCGATCTGGCTGCCCATGGAGTGGCCGAGCACCACGGCATCCGTCACCCCGCGCTCGCGCAGCAGCGCGGCGACGAGGTCGGCGTGACGCTCCATCGTGAGCGTGCGCACCGGTTCGGGCGCCTCGCCGAAGCCGGGAAGGTCGAGGCCGATGATCCGACCGCTGAGCCGCTCGATGAGGTCGACGTAGACGCTGCGCCCCATGCCGATGCCGTGCAGCAGCACGATCGGCCGGTCGCCGACACCGAAGTCCTCGTACACGAGGGTCGCACCGCCGTGCGCGAACTCGCCGATGTCGGCACGCGTCCCCTCGGGGGCGAGCAGTCTCTCCGGCATCCGTCCAGGCTATCGGCCCGCGCTAGGCGGCCGGTCTCAGCGTCAGGGTGTCGACGGTCGCCTTCGTGACGGCCTTCGCGGTGAACGGCCAAGGTTTCTGGATGCCGTGCGCCCAGTCGTCGGTCTGATCGGTGTAGTGCGCGTGGAACGGGTGCCCGCTGGCACCGGTGAGCATGTTCCAGCTCGACGCGTCGAAGTCGCCGAGGTCGACGACCATGCGCATCGACGGCACAGTCGTGGTGGCGTATCCCTCGCCGAGCCGCCAGCCGGTCGCGTTGACCACCGACGATCCGCCGCCGACCGGGTATGGCCCGCGGTTGAACAGCATCTCGATGGGCGCGATGCCTGACGTGCCGAGGGTCGCGTGGGTCAGCGGCAGCGCGTGCAGCGTGCCCCAGTTCCAGCGCGTGACGTCGTCGCCCTGCAGGTCGCGCAGCTCTTCGTAGGCCTGCTCGGCCGAGAAGGCGAGCATCTCGCCCATGCCGTCGACGTCGATGCGGTCGTTGCTCCACAGCGGGTCCGACGGGGCGTCGAGCATCGTGCCGACCACGGTGAACAGGCGGCCCTGATCGCCGACCGGAAGCGGCACCTCGCGGTCGAGGAAGACGTTGTGCACGAGGTTCGACCACAGCACGTTCGCGTATGCGGCAGCGGCCGAGTCGGGGGCGTCCTGCGCGTCCCAGGTGCGCAGCAGGTCGACGGCGGCCTTCGGGCCCTTGCCGTCGACGGGCACCGCATCCATCGCCACGGCCAGCTGCTTGCCGATCCACATCTGCTCGTCCATCTGGATGTCGCGCAGATCCTGCGCGACGAGCGGCGCCGCGGCCGCCTTGCGCTCGATGAGGTGGGCGATGCGGGCGGCACGGTAGCCGTAGTCCCAGTCGCGCGAGAGGAAGTGCTGGTAGTCATCGCCGACGATCGCGTTGTTCGCCGTGACGATGTACCCCTCGGGCGGGTTGTACGAGACCGGCAGCTCCTCGAAGGGGATGTAGCCCTTCCAGTCGTACGCGCTGTCCCAGCCGGGCTGCGGCAGCCAGCCGTCACCGGCGCCGCGGATCGGCAGGCGCCCCGGCGCCTGATAGCCGATGTTGCCCTCGGTGTCGGCGTAGATGAGGTTCTGCGCGGGCACGTCGAACTGCGCGGCCGCGGCCCGGAACTCGTCGAAGTCGCCGGCGGTGTCGAGGGCGAAGATCGCTCGGGCGGTGCTGCCGGCATCCAGCGCGGTCCATCGGATGCTGACGGCGAAGTCACCGGCGGGCACTTCGGGAGCATCCGTCATCGGCAGCGGGGAGCCGCCGACGTCGGCGACGGGATCCTCGGCGATCGCGGTGAAGTCGTCGGTGAGACCGGAGATGATCGGGCCGTGGACGGTGCGGCGGATGCTGATCGGCACGTCCTCACCGCCGGCGACCTTGATGACGTCCTGTTCGACCTCGAGGGGCACCTTCTTGCCGTCGCGCCAGTACTCGTCACCCTCGACCTTCTCGATGTACAGGTCGGTGACGTCGGTGGTGAGGTTCGTGAACCCCCAGGCGATGTCGGCGTTGTGGCCGATGATCACGCCGGGCAGGCCCGAGAACGTGAAGCCGGCGACGTCGAACGGGCAGGCGTCGCTGACCTTCGAGCACTTCAGCTGCATCTGGTACCAGACCGAGGGGAGCGACGCGCCGAGGTGCGGGTCGTTGGCGAGCAGCGGCTTGCCGCTCTCGGTGAGGTCGCCCGAGACGACCCACGAGTTGGAGCCGATGCCCTCGCCGATGCTGCCCAGCAACATGCTCGCAGCCTCGATCACAGTCGACGCCTGCTGCCACTCCACAGTGGCGAGAGCGGAGTCGGTGTCGGATGCTGACGAGCCGCTGTACGCCGCAGGCGCGGCATCCGTCTCCGCAACGGGAAGCGGGTTCACGGTGGAGATCTTCGGCACGATCACGGGGTTCCGGTCGAACGGATACCCGGGGTAGAGCTTGTCGAGCAGCGCCTTCGTGTCGGCATCCGCGGCGGTGGCGTCCTTCGCGCCGCCGGCGACGGAGGTGCCCATGCTCGCCGCGCCATCCGGGGTCTTCTCGAGCGCCGCAGCGAGCATCGCGCGGTCGGTCTCGTCACCGAGGTTGGTGCGCAGGTCCCACGCCATCGCCTTCAACCAGGCGACCGAGTCAGCCGGCTCCCAGGGCTCGGGCTCGTAATCGGGGTTCTGCATGCCGAGCACGGCGTACTCCAGGGAGAGCTCGGCGCCCGATCGCGACGACAGGTAGGCGTTCACGCCGTCGGCGTACGACTGGTAGTAGCCGAGCGTCTTCTCGTCGAGCGCGTCGACCTCCTGCTCGGCGACGGTGCGCCAGCCCAGCGTGCGCAGGAACTTGTCGGTGCCGACCTGCGAGGCGCCGAACATCTCGGAGACGCGGCCGGAGGTCACGTGCCGGCGGAAGTCCATCTCGAAGAACCGATCCTGCGCGTGCACGTACCCCTGAGCGAAGAGCAGATCCTCGGCGCTCGAGGCGGTGATGGTGGGGATGCCGCGGTCGTCGCGCTGCACGGTCACGGTCTTCTCGAGGCCCTTCAGCGACACCTCGCCGGCGGTCTGCGGGAAGGAGCGCTGGATGGTCCAGGTGACGAAGAACGCGGCGGCGACCGCCACCACGACGATGCCCGCGATGACGAGGAAGGCGATCCTGCCGATGCGGGATGCGAGGGGTCGGCGGGGTGCAGGAGAGGGGATATCGGTCGTCATCGGCGGAAAGTCCTCGAGGGTAGGTGGGACCGCGTGTCACGTGATCCGGGTGCGCGTCTCGGGCAAGCGCGCGCCCTGGCATCCTACCCACTCCTCGAACGAGATCACATGAGCTTCGTCGACGCCAGCGCCGCCAGCATCTTCTGATTGCTGCGGATGAACGGACGGCGCAGCACCAGCCCGAGCAGCAGCGCCGGCGCCGCGAACGCCGCCAGCCAGCCCAGCGACACCCAGTAGTCGCTCTGGAAGATCCCGGCGATCGCCGAGCGCATCGCGTTCACGGCGTGCGTCGCCGGCAGGAACGGACTGATGCTCTGGAACCACTCCGGCAGCACCTGCAGGGGGTAGGCGCCGCCGGATCCCGAGATCTGGATGACCAGCAGCAGCACCGCGAGAGCCTTGCCGGCGTTTCCGAAGGTCACCACCAGCGTGTAGATGATCAGCGTGAACACGAGTGAGGTCACCCATCCGGCGAGGATCAGCAGAAGCGGATGCTGTGGCTGCACCTGCGTGAACAGCACGCTGCCGAGGCACACGAGCGTGCTCTGCAGGAAGGCGACGAGCGCGAAGATGCCGAACCGTCCGAGATAGGTCTCGGTGGGGGAGAGGTCGGGAAGTCCGGTCGATCCGTCCCGGGGCGGATCGACGCGGATCGCGACCGAGGTGAGCAGCGCTCCGACCCAGAGGGCGAGCACGGTGTAGAGCGGGGTCATGGCGGCGCCGAAGCTCACGACCGAGTACACCGGTACGCGGGTCAGCTCGACCGGCTCGGCGAGGTGCATCGCGAGCGCCCGCGGGTCTGCGCCGATCACGTCGGTCAGCTCACTGAGATCGCCCGTGTCGATCGCGGTGGTCAGCGCCGCGCTGAGCTGCGCGAAGCGGTCGGCCGTGTCGGTGAGCGAATCCGAGATGCCGGTGGTCAGCTTCTGGGCATCCGCCAGGCCCGAACCGGTCGACGACGAGCCGGTGAGCGAGTTCGCGGCCGATGTCAGGTCGCCTGAGATCGAGTCGATTCCGCCGCCGATGCTCGAGAGCGTCGACGCGAGTGCGTCGAGCTTGGGCTGCAGGCCGTCGGTGTATGAGAGCCGCGCATCGTCGACGGCGGCCTTCGCTTGAGCGGTGAGCTTCTTGATCTCATCGCGGGTCGCCTGGCTCGACTCGCTCGAATCCGTCACATGGGAGGCGGCCTCGTCCAGGCGATCCTGCAGCGCCTGCTGACGGGCGATGGCGGCGTCGATGCGCGAGACCGAGGCGTCGAAGGCGTCGAGCAGGCTCTCGGGCAGCTGGGGACGCACATCGTTCACGAGTCCGTCGCGCAGTTCCTGCTGCTGGTCGATCTGCACCTGCACCCGGTCGGCGAGGGAGCCGATGGTGCCGGCGGCGCTCGCCGACTGCGATTCCATCGCGGCGTAGACCTCGTCGATGCTGTCTGACACGCCCTGGTAGCCGGCGGAGGTCTGCGCCAGGGCGTCGCCGAGCGCAGAGGTCGACGACGAGAGCACCTTCTTCAGTGACGCGGCGGCGTCCTTCCCGCCGCCGAGCGCCCCTCCTGCGTCTCGCAGAGCGTCGCCGGATCCGGTGATGAGACCCGAGGCGCTGTCGACCAGCGGCCTGCTCGATGCGATCAGCGAGCCGAACATGTCTGCGGTCGACGCCCCGGCGCGCAGCTGAGCCGCGACTGAGTCGACACGCGCCTGCAGTTTCGACAGCGCGGCCTGGGTGTCGGCGTCGTCGAGGTAGTCGGAGAGAGAGGTGAGGATGTTCATGCCCGCCTCGCCGAGAGTCTCGGTGAACACCTCGTTGATGCTCGTCGACACCTCGCTCGCGCCCTGGTCGGTGACCTTCGGCGCGAGGGCGTTCTTCTTCTCGTTGAGGTAGTAGTCGATGCGCGTTCGGTCGGCGCCACTCGTGTAGAAGGTCATCATGTCGGCGCTGAAGGTCGGCGGGAGCACGATCGCCGCGTAGTACTCGCCCGAGCGGGTGCCGTCGACAGCGTCCTCTTCGGTGGTGATGACCCAGTTCAGATCGTCGTTGGCGCGCAGCGCCGACACGACCTGCTCGCCGACGTTGAGCCGGATCGGCACGAGATCGCTCTGATATCCGTCGTCTGTGTTCGCGACGGCCACGGTCAGGTTGCGGGCGTTGTCGAACGGGTTCCAGCTGGCGATGACGTTGAACCAGGTGAACAGCGACGGGATGACGACGAGTCCGAACAGCACGATGACAGCCATCGCGCTGCTGGTCGCACGGCGGATGTCGTGGCGCATGACAGCGATGACGTGGCTCACTTGTCGCCCTCCTTCTCGTGCGGCGTGTCGGTGGCGGTGGTCGGCTCCGGTTCGGGTTCCGGATGCCCGGGAGCGGCGTCCCCCGCCTCGGAGGCGGGGTCTTCTGCAGCCGGGTCCTCGGCTTCCGGCGTCTCCTCCTCGTGCGCGAACAGCTCGTCGAAGGCGACCGTGTCGTCGTCCGCATCGGCGGCGTCGTCCGGATCGGCGGCGTCGTCCGGATCGGTGGCGTCGTCCGGATCGGTGGCGGAGACACCGGCTGCCGCGGCCGACGCCGAGATCGCGGCCCCCACCGGCGCGGTCCCATCCCCATCGGTGAGCACCTCGCCCTTCGCAGAGTCATCGATCGACAGGGCACGGCGCAGCTCGGCATCCGGCATCGCGCCGATCTCGGCGGCCTGCTCGATGCTCTGCCTGATGTACTCCAGCGTGACGACGAAGCCGATGAGCAGCAGGCACCAGAGGGCGGCGAGGCCCAGCACGACCGCCTTGGCATCCGGCATCAGCCAGCCGCACAGTGCGAGCACCACGAGACCGGCGGCGCCGACGAGCAGCGTCAGGCGCAGCCGCGTGGGATAGTGCTCGCCGAAGCGCTGCGCCCGCCCGGCGACGTCAGCGCGGAAGCCGTCGCCGTCCGTGAGGGCGCGGATGATCTCCGGGGTGCGGCGGCGACCTGTGACCTGCACCTCCTCGCTGACCATGAGCTGGCTCTCGGCGAGACGGCGGTTGAAGAGCAGGGCGAAGTTGCTCAGGCGGCCGCGCAGGAAGAGCCCGAGGATCCAGGCCAGGGCGACGAAGATCGACAGCGCGCCCATGAAGCGCCACCAGTGCAGGCCGTAGAAGCCGCTGATCGTCTCGCGCATCGCGTCGATGCCGTACGTGAACGGAAGGAACGGGTACAGCCCGCGGAAGAAGTCGGGCATCATCTCGATCGGATACAGACCCGAGGCGCCGGGGATCTGGAAGATCACCAGCAGGATGCACAGGCCTTTGCCGACGATTCCGAAGCACACCGACAGTGCGTAGACGATGCTGAGGTAGGCCAGCCCGATGAGTATGCCCGTGCCGACATATGCGGGAGCATTCGCCGTCTGCACGCCGATCACGAGGTTGCCGATGGTGACCAGCGCGGCCTGGAAGATCACGATCGTCGCGAACAGGAGCCAGCGGCCGATGTACGCCTGTCGCACGGTGATGCCCTCGACGCCCTCGGTGTCGACCTCGACGCGCATGATCACCATGAGCACGAACGCGCCGATCCAGAGCGAGAGGTTGGTGAAGAGCGCGGCCATCGCCGAGCCGTAGGCGGCCGTCGGGAACATCACGTTCGTGTCCACCTCGACGGGCGAGGCCATGAACCGGGCGATCGCATCGGGTTCGAGCCCGGTGATGGTGCTGAGCTTGTTCCAGATCTCGGCCGAGCCGAGGGCGAGCACGTCGGTGCGCACGGTGCCGAGCCCACCCTCCGCCGCGGCGAGGTCGCCGTCGAGAGCGGTGAGCGCGTCGGAGGTGCCGGCGAGCTGGGTCCTGAGGCCGGCGAGCAGGCTCTGCGCCTGCTCGACCTGGGTGCGCTGCGCGCCGAGCGCCGACGAGAAGGCGTCAGCGCTCGACGAGAGCTGCGACATCGCGCGGTTCAGCTGCGGCACGCTGTGTGTGAGCGCGTCGCGGATGGCTGTCGCCGAGGTGGCTGCCTGACCGACCGCGCCGTTCACGCTGTCTGCCGCCTTGGTGACAGAGGTGATGGTGCTCGAGACGTCGGTGTTGAGCTGCTCGAGCTGGCTCAGCACCTGCTGGTCGGCGGCGTTGCGCTCTCTCAGCGCGTCGATCGCAGCGCTCAGGCGCTCTGCGGCGGGCGAGCCGGGCTCTGTGCCGTCGAGCACGGCCTGCAGCTCGTCGAGAGCCGTGGCGTTGGACTCGATCACGGCGGTCAGGTCGTCGACGGTCGTGCCGACGGCCACGTTCGCCTGCTGCAGGCCCGCGGCGAGGGTGGCGATCGAGCCGTTCATCTTCGCGGCGGCCTCGGCGATCAGCGTCGAGCCCGAGACGTAGGCCGAGGTCACGCTGTCGGTCACGGTGAGCAGCTCCTGCTGCGCCTCGGCGGCGATCTTCTGCGCCTGGCCGACGGCGGTCTGCACCTCGCCGAGCGTGCGGTCCACCTTGCCGAGCGTCCCGGATGCCCGGTCTATGCCGTTCGCGGCATCGTCGAGGCCCGCCTGCAGCTCCACGAGCCGGTCGCGCGCCGACGAGACCTTCCCGGTCGCGTCATCGAGTGCGCTGACCGTCGAGTCTCGAGCGTCGCTGAGGCGGTCTTCTGCGCTCAGACCCGCATCCTTCAGCTGCTCGCTGATCGCCTCTGCGACCGTCGACACGAACGTGCTGTTGATCTGGCGGTCGAGTGTCGAGGCGCCGACGTCGGTGATCTTCGGCGCGATCGCGTTCGCCTTCTCGTTGACGAAGTACTTCAGCTCTGGGCGGGTGAACTCGCCGGTGGTGATGCTCAGGAAGTCCCGGCTGAAGTCGGGCGGGATGATGATCGCGGCGTAGCTGCGACCGCTGCGCACGGCATCCATCGCATCGTCCTCGTCGACGAACTGCCAGCCGAGCTGGTCGTTCTGCTTCAGCTGGTCGACGAGCTCGCCGCCGACGTCGATGTGACCCGTGAGGTCGGAGGAGGCACCCGCATCCTGGTTGACGATGGCGACGCTCACCTGCTGCGTGTTCGAGTACGGGTCCCAGAAAGCGACGATGTTGAACCACGCATACAGCGACGGGGTGACGATGACGCCGATGATGATGATCCAGGCCTTGCTGACGCGGGCCAGCCGGCCGAGGTCGCGGCGGTAGACGCTCCAGGCATTCGGCTTGGCGTCGATGGTCGGGTCGCTCACGCGGGTGTCTCCGTGACGTCGGGGTGGGCGGTGAGAAGACTGTCGGTCTCGCGCCACGACAGTCCGGCGATGCTCAGCACGGTGCGGACAGCAAGGCTCGCAGCACCCGCGCTGGAGCCGTCGGTGCGGGCGACGACAGTGCGCGCGACCTCCTCGATGAGGCGGGAGAGTGTGGGCGCCGCCATATCGGTGCGGAAGCTGCCGTCGTCCTGGCCGCGCTGCACGAGCTGCGCGACGGCTCTACGCAGGGGCGCGAGAGCGGCGGCGGTGTGCTCGACGTGGGCCTCGTCGAGGGCGAGCGCGGCGGCGAACTGCACGTGCGCGGCTTCCTGCCACAGGCGCGCGGTGAGCCGGGCGAGGGCGATGCGGGCGTCGGCGTCTGCGACCGACTCGGCGATCGCGTTGAACCGCTGCGCTCCCGTGCTGATCAGCTCGCGGATCAGGGCGTCGCGGTCGTCGAAGTGGCCGTACAGGGTGCGCCGGCTCAGTCCCGCGCTGCGTGCGATGACGTCGACGCTCGCGTGCGGGTCGAGTGCGAGGGTGCTGCGCGCGGCATCGAGGATGCCGGCGCGATTCGCGAGCGCGTCGGAACGAGGCGAGCGGGTCATGGTTCAAGGATACGTATGTTGCACAGTGATGTGCAACATAGTTCGGTGAACTCCCAGCGTCGCGGATGCAGAACGGGGGCCGACACGCGAAAGGCGCAGATCAGTCGGTGCCGGCGTCGAACGCGGCGCCCTCGGATGCGGCATCCACCGCCTCGGCGAAGGCCGCGTCCTCGGACTCGGCGGCGCTGATCTCGTTCGCCTCACCGGCGGTCACGCGTCCGACGAGCTCGCCGGTCGCGCCGCCCACGAGGCCGAGGCCGGCGTACTGCTCGAGGCGCGAGCGTGAGTCGGCGATGTCGAGGTTGCGCATGGTGAGCTGGCCGATGCGGTCGACGGGGCCGAAGGCGGCGTCGCCGACGCGCTCCATCGAGAGCTTCTCGGGGGCGTACGACAGGTTCGGCGAGACGGTGTCGAGGATCGTCCAGTCGTCTCCGCGGCGCAGGCGGATGGTGACCGAGCCCGAGATGGTCGATCCGACCCAGCGCTGGATCGACTCGCGCAGCATGAGCGACTGCGGCTCGAGCCAGCGACCCTCGTACATGAGGCGGCCGAGGCGGCGGCCCTGCTCGTGGTAGGTCGCGAGGGTGTCTTCATTGAGGATGCCGTTGACGAGGCGCTCGTAGGCGATGAACAGCAGGGCCATGCCGGGGGCCTCGTAGATGCCGCGCGACTTCGCCTCGATGATGCGGTTCTCGATCTGGTCGCTCATGCCGAGACCGTGGCGGCCGCCGATGCGGTTGGCCTCGAAGACCAGCGCCACCGGGTCGGTGAACTCCTGGCCGTTCAGGGCGACCGGCCGGCCGGCCTCGAAGGTGACCGTGACGTCTTCGGTGGCGATCGCGACCGAATCGTCCCAGTACTTCACGCCCATGATGGGGTCGACGCTCTCGAGCGACACGTTCAGGTGCTCGAGGGTCTTCGCCTCGTGGGTGGCGCCCCAGATGTTCGCGTCGGTCGAGTAGGCCTTCTCAGCGGAGTCGCGGTACGGGAAGCCGTGCTCGACGAGCCACTCGCTCATCTCCTGGCGACCGCCGAGTTCGGTGACGAAGTCGGCGTCGAGCCAGGGCTTGTAGATCCGCAGACGCGGGTTGGCGAGCAGGCCGTAGCGGTAGAACCGCTCGATGTCGTTGCCCTTGTAGGTGGACCCGTCGCCCCAGATGTCGACGCCGTCCTCCTTCATCGCGCGCACCAGCATGGTGCCGGTGACGGCACGGCCGATCGGCGTGGTGTTGAAGTACGTCTTGCCGCCGGAGCGGATGTGGAAGGCGCCGCACTGCAGGGCGACGAAGCCCTCCTCGACCAGGGCGGTCTTCGCGTCGACGAGGCGGGAGACCTCGGCGCCGTACTCCAGCGCGCGGCCGGGGATCGACTCGATGTCGTCTTCGTCGGGCTGACCGAGGTCGCCGGTGTAGGTGCAGGGGATCGCACCCTTGTCGCGCATCCAGGCGACGGCGACGGAGGTGTCGAGGCCTCCGGAGAACGCGATGCCGACGCGCTCGCCGACGGGGAGGGACTGGAGGACCTTGGACATGACCTCAAGTCTATCGGCGTGTCGTCTCGCGCCCAGCCGGGTGACGGGGATGCCGCGTCTCAGAGGAGTCGCACGTCGACGCCGAGCGCGGCGCAGATGCCGAGCAGCGGCAGCGCGCACTACGGTGACCACATGGCTGAAGCCGTGCTGTGGGGTGTGATCGCCGCCGCGCCGCTGCTCGTGGGGGCGGTGCTGGCGATGCTGCGCGCCTGGCCGCCGCGGCTGCTCGGCATCGTGCTCGGCTTCGGCGCGGGCGCGCTGATGGCGTCGATCGCGTTCGAGCTGTGGGAGCAGGGTCTCGAGCTCGCCGGCCCCGTGCCGCTCGTGGTCGGCGTCGCGGTCGGGGCGCTGACGTACTACGTCGCCGACCGGATCGTGGATGCTCGCGCCAAGGGCGAGGAGGCGCAGGGCGCCCCGCTCGCGGTGGGAGCGCTGCTCGACGGCATCCCGGAGCAGCTCGTGCTCGGCATCGGCCTCGCGTCCGGCGAGGGCGTCGGCATCGCGCTGGTCGTGGCGATCCTCGTGTCGAACCTGCCCGAATCGATCGGTTCCGGCGCCGACCTGCTCAAGGGCGGCATGTCACGCGGGCGGGTGCTCGCGCTCTGGGCGGTCGTCACGGTCGTGTGCGCGCTCGCGACGGTCGCCGGCTTAGCGCTGGCGGATGCTGTCAGCATCGAGTTCCGCGCGGGCACGATGGGCTTCGCGGCCGGTGCGCTGCTGGTCATGCTGGTCGACTCGATGGTGCCCGAGGCGCAGTCCAAGGCGAAGGAGTCCACCGGGCTCGCCACCGTCCTCGGCTTCGCCGTCGCGGCCGGACTCGCGCTCGCCGCGTAGCACCCGCTCGTGTCGGAAGGCCGAGCTCAGAAGCCGGGATAGTCCTTGAGCCGCTCCTCGAACTCCGCTCGGTCGCCCTCGCTGAGCAGGCGGCGGGCGTAGATCGTGAACTGCAGGCCCTCGAGCGGCTCGCCGGTCTGATCGGCGACCGCCTGGCGCTGGGTGAGGAACTCGCCCGATGCGTCCTTCGACAGGTCGTAGAAGTCGGCGTAGAACCGCAGCGGCTCGGGGTACTCGTCGCTGTACCACTCCCAGGTGTGCTGGCGTTCGACGTCGGCCGAGCCGTACAGCTTCGCGACCATCTCGCTCGAGATACCCGAGTCGGTGGTGTTCAGCTCCCACAGCGAGTACAGGCCGAACTGCGCCAGCACGTCGGTGATGATCAACCGGATCTCGCGCTTGCGCGCGTTGTCGTGGATGGGCTGCTCGGTGGTCCACGCGGTCGAGGTGTAGTTGCGCAGCATCGACTCGCCGCCGTAGCCGTTGCGCTCGGGACTCACGTCACGCTGACCCGACTCCACCCAGGTGTAGCCGTACTCGGCGGTGATCCGCCGGCGCAGCTCGGCCATGAGCTCGTCGCCGCGGCGCTGCACGTCCTCCAGCGATGACTGGTTCAGCACGTCGCGGTTGGAGATGTCCTTGATGCCGGGGTAGGCAGCCTCGTGCTGACGCTGCTCCGACTTCGTGCCGTCGTAGTCGTGCATCGCGGCCGAGCGCAGCGCACCCATGGCGCCGACGGTCGCGACGTTGAACACGAGGGTGATGGCCAGGGCGATGGCGCCGAGCATCCGCCCGCGCGGGGTGAGCATCGCCGCGATGATCACCCCGAGTACGACGAACTGCAGCACGATCAGCGTCGCGCCGTACAGCGCATCCGTTCCGCCCGCGCCCATCATGAGCAGCAGCACCAGCACGAACAGCACGGCCACGACGATCGCGACCAGCCCGATCGCGTTCACCGGCTTGCGAGCGGATGCGGCGGGATCGGTGTACGTCACCCCTCCGGATGCCGCCGGCAGCCCTGCCGCGGCATCCAACCCCATCGAGGCGCGCTGCGCGCCCCGGTACCCGCCGGGCGGGGGCAGCGGCGGCGCCCCCTCGGCGCCCCCGACGTACCTGCTTCGCTGGCTGTCTACCATGGCTTGTCCGTCCCGCCGGAACCGCCCTCATCGCCCTGGTCGCCGAGTTCGTCCTCGCGCTCCTGCTGGCCCTGGTTCAGCTTCTTCTCGATCTCGTCGAGGTCGCTCTGCGAGGGCTGCGGCTGCTGCGGCTTCTCCTGCTCGCCGCCTTCGCCGCCCTCGTTCTGCTGCGGATCCTGCTGGCTCTGCTGCTGCTTCTCCTGCTGACGCTGCTGGTTCTGCTCGAGCGTGTCGCTCATGTCGCGGTTCGGGTCGGGGGAGTTGTTCTGCGCGTCCTCGCTGTTGCACTCCTCCGGCGTCTCGACCGTGATCTGCAGCGCCTCGCCGTAGAACGCGGCGGCCTTCGCCGCCTCGCCCTCGGCCTGCGCGGCGTCGCCCTGCCGCTCGATCACGAGCGACAGGTTGATGCGCACGTAGCAGACGTCCAGTCCTTGGGCGAGAGGCAGCGCCCGCTCGAGCTCGGAGCGCGCGGCCGGCAGCTTCTCGGCGCCCGCCAGCGCGGTGCCGATGTTGTACGGCGCCTTGAACGGCTCGAACCAGTTCACGACGTCCTGCCCGCGCGCGGCCGCCTCGGACTCGGCGTAGCCGCCCACCACGAACTGGCTGATCGACTGATGCGCGAACGCGTACATGCTCAGCAGCTTGCCGACCAGCAGCAGGCCCGCGAGCGCGAACGGCAGCAGGGCGATGAGCAGCCAGCGACGGATGCTGCGCCGCCGCCGGTTCGCGGCGAGCAGCGCGGCCGCGGCATCGGGCACGGTCTGATCGGGCACGGTCGGGCCCGTCACGGTGGTGTCGCTCATCGCTCACCTCCCGGGGCCGCGAGCCCGCGCAGTCGCGTGACGTGCATCGCCGCGCGGGCGAGCTCGACGCCCACGAGCACGATGAGCGCGAGCGCGAAGATCCAGTACAGCTCGATCACGTTGCCCACCTCGCCCGATGCCGTGTAGTCGGTGGTGCTGGTGGGAGCGTCCGGCAGGGTGATCTCAGCATCCGCCGCCCGATGCTGGTACTCGACGCCGAGCTGCTCCGACACCCGACGCAGGTTGTCCTCGTCGATCATCGACAGCGCCCGCTCGCCCTGGTACTCGATGTACTCCCCGGAGGGCTGGTCGCCCTGCCCGGTGGTCTTCTGCATCGGACCGCCCTCAGCGGTGCCGTAGCCCAGCACCGCTCCGCCGTCGACGTACTTCGCGCTCGACGCGAACGACTCCGGGTCGCTCGACACGGTCTGCTCCCCGTCGCCCAGGTAGAACACCATCCGGCTGCGCTCCGGCGCCGCCGTCGCGGCGGCGGAGAGGGTCTCGGCCAGCATCCGATTCGCGATGCCGATCGAGCTGCCCCGCGACTGGTCGGTGACCTCGGGGCGCATCACGTCGAGCGACGACATCAGCGCGGTCGCGTCGGTCGTGAGCGGCAGGCGCAGCTGTGCGGCCGCGTCGAAGCTGATCAGCGAGAAGCGCGCACCCGGGTACTCGTCGACGATCGACTGCACGTCGGCGCGTACGCCGTCGATGCGGGGGCGCTCGCCGTCCCAGTCCTCGGCGACGATGCTCGCCGTGGTGTCGACGACGATCACGACGTCGGTGTCGGTCGCGAGGGTCTGCGAGGTGCCGCCGGGGATGCCGGGGCGCAGCAGCATCGCGAACACGACGAGCAGCATGAGCATGCGCAGGATGCCGGCCCAGACGGGCGTCTGCCGCTTGACGATCGCACGCACGAGGAAGAACGCCACGGGTGCGCAGAGCAGCGCGAGCAGAGCAGGATGCAGAACGGGCTGGAGGATCACAGTCTCACCCGCCAGACCAGCACGAGGAACCCGAGGATCGCGACCAGGGTGAGCGCGATCCAGAGGTTCGGGCTGTCGACCTTGATCACCTGCGCCTGCCCCTTCAGGGCGGTCGCCTCCTGCTTCTGGATCTCGGTGATGATGTCGGCGACGGTCGTCGTCTCGCGCAGCGCGTACGACTCACCGCCGGTCATCGCGGCCGCGTTCTCGAGCTCGGCGCTGACGTCGGCATCCTTGCCCTGCACGGGGTTCAGGGCGTACACCCGCACCTTCTTCGACGTCGCGTAGGCGGCGGCCTCCTCGAGGGTGAGGATCGAGGCGCCGGCGAGCTCGTTGTCGGTGGCGAGGATCACCGAGCGGCTGCGCTCGTCGTCCTGATGGTCGAAGCGCATGGTGCAGGCCGCCAGGCCGTCTCCGATGAGCGAGGCGCCAGGGCCGTTCAGCGTGCCGACCCAGTGCTCGGGCGTCTCGTCGACGTAGTCGAAGCTGCGCCGCACGTTCTTGAGCTGCTCCTCGATGAACGGGTAGTCGTCGGTGAGCGGGAAGACCTGCACCGGGGAGCTGTTGAAGATGGTCAGGCCGATGCGCTCGCCCTCGAAGCCCTCGAGCAGATCGAGGAATACGTCGAGCACCTCGACGTCGACGTCGGACATCGAGCCCGACACGTCGAGGCAGAGCATGATGTCGCGGCTGGTGTTGATCGGCTGAATGGTCTTGGCCGACATGGGCCGGGCGGCGACGACGCCGCCGAGCAGCACGGCGACGGCGCCGAGGGCGAGGATGCCGGAGAGCAGCGTCATGCGCCGGCGCACCGCCGAGCGGAACGAGGGCAGCGTGCGCAGCCGCTCGGCGCGCGAGACGAGGGCGGCCGGGCGGGCGTCGACGCGGTCGCGGCCGCGCAGGCCGAGCAGGATGCCGACGACGAGCGCCACGACGAGGATGCCGAGGGCGATGAGGATCATCCACCAGGTGTTCAGTGCCATGTCGTCACCACCTGTCGGGCGGCCTGGGCGCCGTAGACCGGGTCGATGGCAGGGCCGCGCTGGAAGATGCTCGGGTAGTAGTGCCGCCGGATCGCGTCGATGAGCGACGGGTCGACGCCGCGGGCGACGAGATCGTCGAGGGCGAGCACGGGCGCTTCGAGCCCGGAGTACTCGTTCACGAACGCGCGCACCACGCGGCTGAGCTCGAGATTGGCCTGCCGCGGCGGTATATTCCCGGAACGGTATGCGTCTTCGATCTGCTGTACCTGGTCCAGGTACTCGGTGCGCAGCTGGGTGAGCACATCGGCCGTCAGCGGGGTCTGCGTGATCGCGCCCGGCAGTGTGATCGACCGCTTCGGGCGGGTGAGGATGACGATCAGCCAGATTGCCGCGGCGAGCACGACGAGGATGCCGATGGCCAGCAGGATCCAGCCCCAGCCGTACTGCGCCGGCGGGTAGAGCTCATCAGAGGCGGGCATGCGACCTCCTGTTGAGCATCGTCAGCAGGGTGGGCACGGCGGTGTCGAGACCGCCGAACTCGGCGTGCGTGATCTCGAGGCGGCGCAGCACGTCGTGCCTCCGGGCGGTGTCGGCGGCCTCCTGTGCGGCGAGCTCGGCCATCACCTCGGCGTCGCCGTGCACGAAATCGGGCACCGCCCACGCGCTGTCCACATCGCGACGGTGGGTCGCCGTACGGCCGCGTTTCGGGTCCCTGAGCCCGTCGAAGGGCCCGCCCGTGCGCCCGATCACCGGGTCCGCGTCCCGCACCGTCATCCAGAGCAGGTCATGCTGCACGTCGAGGCGGCGCAGCATCCGCTCGGTCTCATCGGTGACGGGCGCTTCGTCGGTGACGATCACGACGATCATGCGGCGCGCGATGTTGCGCGCGACGTACCGCAGCAGCGCGTCGCGGTCGTTCGGCGCCGCGCTCGCGGCGATCGCCCCGTCGACCGTGCGCAACGCGTGCTCGAGCGCACCCTCGCTGCCACCGGGTGCGAGCCGGCGCACGCCGCCGGCATCCCCGTAGACGACCGAGAAGTCGTCGCCGTGGCGCACGGTGAGAAATCCGAGGGCGCCGGTGAGCAGCACGGTCAGCTCGCGCTTGGAGCGCTCGTCCTCGGCGAGGGCGTTCATGCCGCGACCGGTATCGACCACGAACAGCACGGTGTGCATGCGGGTCGCCTTGGTGCGCTTGATGAGGGGTGAGCCGTGCTTGGCGGTGGCGCGCCAGTCGATGTCGCGCACCTGGTCGCCGAACTCGTAGGGGCGCAGGTCTTCGAAGTCGAGGCTGCGACCGCGCAGCAGCGAGGCGTATGCGCCGTCCAGCGCGTGCATCGACTTCTGAGACGAGCGGATGAAGAGTCGACTCTTCACCTGCGTGATCAGCGGCGGCATCCTGCTCCCGAGCCTGTCGAAGGGTTACGGCGTCGGCACCGAGGCGAAGATCTGGTCGATGATCTCCTCGCTGCGCACGCCCTCGGCGTCGGCTTCGAAGGTGAGCAGCACGCGGTGGCGCAGCACCAGGTGGCGCAGCTCGCGCACATCCTCGGGCAGCACGTGCGTGCGGCCGTTCAGCAGCGCGAGCGCGCGCGACGCCTGCAGGAACGCGATGCTGGCACGCGGGCTCGCGCCGTACTTGATGAACCGGGCGCGCTCCTCTCCGATGTATGGCGCGGGGTTGCGGGTGACATATGCCAATTGCACGATGTAGTTGCGGATCGCCGGATCGACGTACACGCGCGAGGTGATCTGCTGCAGCTCCTGCACGTCGTCGAGCGAGATCGCACCCGGCACGTGCCGGTCGGGATTCAGCACGCCCGAGTCGATGCGGTTGAGGATCTCGTACTCCTCGGCCGGGCTCGGGTACTCGACGATCTCCTTCAGCAGGAACCGGTCCATCTGCGCCTCGGGCAGCTCGTAGGTGCCCTCCTGCTCGATCGGGTTCTGCGTCGCGATCACGAGGAACGGGCGGGGCAGCGCGTGCACCTCGCCGCCGATCGTGGTCTGCCGCTCCTGCATCGCCTCGAGCATGGCCGACTGCGTCTTGGCGCTCGAGCGGTTGATCTCGTCGAGCAGCACGAAGTTCGCGTGCACCGGGCCGAGCACGGTGCGGAAGGTGCTCGTCGATGCGTCGTAGATCTGGCTGCCGGTGATGTCGCTGGGCAGCAGGTCGGGGGTGCACTGGATGCGCTTGAAGCTCGCCTTGACCGTATCAGCGAGGGTGGATGCCGCGGTCGTCTTCGCCAGGCCCGGCACCGACTCGAGCAGGATGTGCCCGCCGGCGAGCAGCGCGATGAGCAGACTCGTGCGCAGCCGCTCCTGCCCGACCATCTTGGTCGAGTACGAGTCGGAGATGATCTTCAGGCTGCGCTGGGCGCGGGCGAGGTCGTCCTGCGTGAGTGCGGTGGTCGGCGCTGCGGGTGCTGCGGGTGCCGGCGGTGCGGGGCGGGTCAGCGGGGGAGGCGTCGTCGTCGCCGACGGCGTACCGGGAACCGGGAAATCGGACATCGCTCTCTCCTCCTGCACCGAGGACGCGCTCGCCCCCGCTCCAGGGTAACCGCCGCATCCGACCGCGCCCCATGGGGAGCGGCACCCATGAGCCGGGGTCAGCGCGAGCTGACCGATGATCGCCGCGAATCCGAGCGCCGACGATGACAGTCGCACCCAGGGCCACCACGTCGTCATTTCGCGGCCGCTGGTCACGATAGCGCCAAGAGGTGCCCGTCGGACCCCCTCCGATAGGATGGAGTCGCCCGTTCGGGCCAGCTCATCGGCCGGTGCAAACCCGGCGAACAGCGTGCAGTACCAGGGGGTACACCCATGCCAGGAATCGTGATCGTCGGCGTCCAGTGGGGCGACGAGGGCAAGGGCAAGGCGACAGACCTGCTCGGCGAGCGCACCGACTGGGTCGTCAAGTTCAACGGCGGCAACAACGCCGGGCACACCGTCGTCGTCGGCGACGAGAAGTACGCCCTGCACCTGCTGCCCTCCGGCATCCTCACCCCCGGCGTCAACGCCGTGATCGGCAACGGCGTCGTCGTCGACCTCGAGGTGCTCTTCAGCGAGCTCGAGGCGCTCTCGGCGCGCGGCGTCGACGTGTCGAAGCTGCGCATCAGCGCCAACGCGCACATCATCACCCAGTACCACCGCACGCTCGACAAGGTCACCGAGCGCTTCCTCGGCAAGCGCAACATCGGCACCACCGGCCGCGGCATCGGCCCGGCCTACGCCGACAAGATCAACCGCGTCGGCATCCGCGTGCAGGACCTGTACGACGAGAACATCCTGCGGCAGAAGATCGAGGGCGCGCTCGACCAGAAGAACCACCTGCTGGTGAAGGTCTTCAACCGTCGCGCGATCACCTGCGACGAGATCATCGACGATCTGCTGTCGTACGCCGAGCGGCTGCGTCCGATGGTGGCCGACACCGGTCACCTCATCGACGAGGCGCTCGAGCGCGGCGAGGTCGTCGTGTTCGAGGGCGGCCAGGCGACCATGCTCGACGTCGACCACGGCACCTACCCGTTCGTGACCTCGTCGACCGCGACCGCGGCGGGCGCGGCATCCGGCTCCGGTGTCGGGCCCAACCGCCTCGACCGCATCGTCGGCATCGTGAAGGCGTACACGACCCGCGTCGGGTCGGGCCCGTTCCCGACCGAGCTCAACGACGAGATGGGCGAGTGGCTGCGCAAGACCGGTTTCGAGTACGGCACCACCACCGGCCGACTGCGCCGCACCGGCTGGTACGACGCGCCGATCACCCGCTACGCGACCCGCGTGAACGGCATCACCGACCTCGTGCTCACCAAGCTCGACGTGCTCACGGGCCTCGAGCAGATCCCGGTGTGCGTGGCGTACGACGTCGACGGTGTGCGCTTCGAGGACGTGCCGGTGAACCAGACCGACTTCCACCACGCCAAGCCGATCTACGAGTACTTCCCTGGCTGGAAGGAAGACATCTCGACCGCGCGCACCTTCGAGGATCTGCCGAAGAACGCGCAGGACTACGTGCTCGCCCTCGAGGGCATGAGCAACACCCGCATCTCGGTGATCGGCGTCGGACCGGAGCGCGAGCAGGTCATCGTGCGCCACGGCCTGCTCGACTGAGCCGAACCCGTCTGTCTGGCGCCACGCGGATGACGCAGTTCTGGGTCGGCGGCTACGGCGCCGACATGCAGGGGGATGCCGAGGGCATCGGCTTCCTCGCCGTCGACGAGGGGCGCGGGGCCTCCACACTCGCGCACCGCGGCGTCGCCGCGCGCGCCTTGTCGCCGTCGTGGCTGGCGCAGCATCCGACCCTCGACGTCGTCTACGCGGCGATGGAGGGATCCGGCGCGGTGCAGGCGTTCGCCCGTACCGGTGAGCGGACCCTGCGCCCGCTCGCCCCGCCGATCGAGGCGGGCGCAGCCGTGTGCCACCTCGCGGTGTCGCCCGGCGGACGGATGCTGATCGCCAGCTGCTACGGCGACGGCCAGGTGCTGCGCTACGACCTCGCCGCCGACGGACGCCCCGTCGCCCCGACTGTCGACAAGGCCGCCGCGCTGCGGGAGGCGCTGTTCGGCGAGCGGGAGGGTTCCGTTTCGGGCGGCGACGCGCGCGCGGCATCCGACCCGTACCCGACGCCGCTCGGCGAGGAGCCGCGGGTCTCGCACGCGCACGCCGCGGTGTTCCTGCCCGACGGGCGCATCGCGACCACCGATCTCGGGTTCGACCTGGTGCGCATCTGGCGCCCTTCGACGGGGGCCCATCTCACTCTCGACCACGAGGTCGTGCTGCCGCGCGGCACCGGTCCGCGCCACCTCGTGATGCATCCGAGCGGACACCTGCACGTCGTCACCGAATACTCCTGCGAGGTGTTCACCCTCGTGGCGGCTCCCGACGGCACCTGGGGTCTCGTCGCCGGCGTCACGGTCAGCGCCATCGCACAGCCGGGCTCCGACTTCGCCGCCGAGCTCGCCGTCTCGCCCGACGGCCACACCCTGTACACCGCGCTGCGCGGCAGCAACACCATCGCGGCGCTGCGCGTGCGCGGTGCCGGTGAGATCGTCGAACCGCTCGCGCTCGCCGACTCCGGTGTCGACTGGCCCCGCCATCACCTCGTGCACGAGGGCGTGCTGCTCGTCGCCGGGCAGCGCTCGAACACGATCAGTGCGCTCGACCTCGATGAGCGCACGGGTGCGCCGCGCAGCATCCGTCATCGCACTCCGGCCCCCTCGCCGACGGTGATCCTGCCGGTGCGCTGACGCACACGGCGGCCCGACCCCACCGGCCCGGAGCGTAGGCTCGGCGGCATGAGCGACGAATACGACCTCATCGTGCTGGGTGGCGGGCCGGTCGGCGAGAACGTGGCCGACCGTGCCGTGCAGGGCGGGCTGACCGCCGTGATCGTGGAGAGCGAGCTGGTCGGCGGTGAATGCTCGTACTGGGCGTGCACTCCGTCGAAGGCGCTGCTGCGGCCGGCGGCGGCGCTGCGCGCGGCGCAGGCGGTGCGCGGCATCGACGGAGGCGAGCTCGACCCCGCCGCGGTGCTCGCCCGCCGAGACTGGTTCGTCGCGGAGTGGTCGGATGTCGGCCAGGTGAAGTGGCTGCAGAGCGCCGGCATCGATCTGGTGCGAGGCCACGGCCGGCTCACCGCAGAGCGCGAGGTCACGGTCACGACCGACGACGGAGCGCGGGTGCTGCGCGCCCGGCACGCGGTCGCGATCAGCACGGGGTCGGATGCCGCGATCCCCGACATCCCGGGACTCGCGGACGCGCGGCCGTGGACGAGCCGCGAGGCGACCGGCACCCGCGAGGTGCCGGAGTCGCTGGCGGTGATCGGCGGTGGTGTGGTCGCGGTCGAGATGGCCACGGCGTATGCCGGGCTCGGCGCCGCGGTGACAGTGATCGCCCGCACCGGACTGCTGGGCGGCATGGAGTCGTTCGCCGGCGAGCTGGTCGCCGACGGACTGCGCGAGCTCGGCGTGGACGTGCGGCTGAACACCGGCACCACGGCGGTGCGCCGTGATGACGCCGGCGTGACGATCACAACCGATACCGGCGAGGTCACCTCCGCTGAGGTGCTCGTCGCCACCGGACGCCGTCCGCGCAGCGGCGACATCGGCCTCGACACGGTCGGACTCGAACCCGGCCGGCCGATCGACGTCGACGACACGATGCGGGTGCCTGGCACCGACTGGCTGTACGCGGTGGGCGATGTGAACGGCCGCGTGCTGCTCACCCATCAGGGCAAGTACCAGGCGCGCGCCGCGGGCGATGTGATCGCCGCCCGGTCGCGCGGCGAGGTGGTCGCCGACCAGCCGTGGGCGCGTCACGTCGCCACCGCCGACCACGCCGCGGTGCCGCAGGTGGTGTTCTCCGAGCCCGAGGTCGCCTCTGTCGGGTACACGGCGGATGCTGCCCGCGCAGCCGGTCTGACGGTCGAGGTCGTCGACTACGACCTCGGCGCGGTGTCGGGGTCGGGGCTGCACCGCGACGGCTACTCCGGCCGGGCGCGGATGATCGTGGATGCCGACCGCGAGACTGTCGTCGGCGTGACCCTGGTCGGCCCGGATGTCGCCGAGCTGCTGCACGCCGCGACGATCGCCGTCACCGCTGAGGTGCCGATCAGCCGGCTGTGGCACGCGGTGCCCTCGTATCCGACGATGAGCGAGATCTGGCTGCGGCTGCTCGAGCAGTACGGGCGGCAATCCGCCTGAGCGTCGGCACCGAACACTGTGCGGAACGGCCCGCGACGTCGGAAGGTTCCTCTACGCTCGTTAGGACGCCAGGAGGTACGTGCATGAGAGCTGTACTCGCAGGATCACCGGAATCGATGCTGTCCGCACCCGAGGGTGCGCCCGCCGCATGATCGAGTTCCGATCGGTCTCCAAGCGGTTCCCCGATGGCACGGTCGCCGTCGAGGACTTCAGCCTCGTGCTCCCCTCGCGCAAGACGACGGTGCTGGTCGGCTCGTCGGGGTCGGGCAAGACGACGCTGCTGCGCATGATCAACCGCATGGTCGAGCCGTCGTCGGGTGACGTGCTCATTGACGATGAGAGCGTGATGGGCCGCGATCCGGTCGCGCTGCGACGCAGCATCGGGTACGTCATGCAGAACTCCGGTCTGATGCCGCACTTCACCGTGATCGACAACGTCGCCACGGTGCTGCGGCTGAACGGCGTGAGTCGTCGTGAGGCGCACGGACGCGCCCGCGAGCTGCTCGACACCGTCGGGCTCGACCGCGCGCTCGCCGACCGCTATCCGAGTCAGCTCTCCGGCGGGCAGCAGCAGCGCGTCGGCGTGGCCCGCGGGCTCGCCGCCGACCCCAACATCCTGCTCATGGACGAGCCGTTCGGTGCCGTCGACCCGATCGTGCGCGCCGACCTGCAGCAGGAGCTCATCCGGCTGCAGGCCGAGCTCGGCAAGACGGTCGTGTTCGTCACCCATGACATCGACGAGGCGTTCCTGCTCGGCGATCAGGTGGTGATCCTCGAGCGCGGCGCGCGCGTCGCGCAGGTGGGCACTCCGAGCGAGATCATCGAGAACCCAGCCGACGACTTCGTGTCGGCGTTCATCGGCGCCGAGCGCGGGCATCGCGCGCTCAGCCTCAAGCAGACGCCGCACGGCACCGTGCTCGTCGACTCCGAGGGCCGCACCCAGGGCCGCCTCACGGATGCTGACCCCGCTGGGTCCCCGAGCCTGTCGAAGGGCCCCGATCCCGAAGGCCAGCCGTGACCTGGGTCATCGACAACCTCGACCTCATCCTCAGGCTCACGCTCGTGCACCTGAGGCAGAGCGCGATCCCGATCGTGCTGGGTCTCGTGCTCTCGATCCCGCTCGGCTGGGTCGCCTGGCGCTTCAAGCTGGTGCGCGGTCCGATCATCGTGCTCACGGGCCTGCTCTACACGATCCCCTCCCTCGCCCTGCTGATCCTGCTGCCGGCGACTCTCGGCTACTCGGCGATCAGCGAGCCGAACCTCATCGCGGCGCTCACGATCTACGCCGTCGCGATCCTTGTGCGCGCGGTCGCCGACGGGCTCGACTCGGTCGACCCCGATGTGCGACAGGCCGCGACGGCGATGGGCTACGACGGCCCGCGGCGCTTCTTCGGCGTGGAGCTCCCCCTCGCCGGTCCCGTGATCCTCGCGGGCCTGAGGGTCGCGGCGGTCAGCACGATCTCGCTCGCGACCGTCGGCATCCTCATCGGCGTCGAGAACCTCGGCTACCTGTTCACCAACGGCCTGCAGCGTCGCATCATCGCCGAGGTGCTGGCCGGGGTGGTCGCGGTCGTCGTGATCGCCCTGATCATCGACGGCCTGCTCATCCTGGCGGGGCGGATGCTGATGCCGTGGACCCGCGCCAGCCGCATACCCCGCGCGAAGGCGAGCGGCGGGCAGACCGCTCCCGTGGTGAGGGCGGCCGCATGAACCTCTTCCTCGACGCGTTCGCCTGGCTGTTCTCGCCCGAACGGCTGCAGGGGCAGTACGCGCTGCCGACCCTGCTCGGTCAGCACCTGCTGTACACCGTCATCTCGGTCGCGGTGGCCGCCGCGATCGCCCTGCCCGCCGGCTGGCTGATCGGCCACACGGGTCGTGGGCGTGAGATCGCGGTCGCCGTCTCGGGTGCTGCCAGGGCGATCCCGTCGTTCGGACTGCTCGTGCTGCTCGTGCTCGTGCTCGGGGTGCTGCGCACCCCGCTCGCCGCCGTGATCACATTCGTGCTCCTCGCGATCCCCTCGCTGCTCGCGGGTGCGTACACCGGGTTCGAGGCGATCGACCGGCGCACGATCGACGCCGCACGGGCCATGGGCATGACGGAGTGGCAGATCTTCACCCGCGTCGAGCTGCCCCTCGGGATGCCGCTGCTGATCGGCGGCATCCGATCCGCGCTGCTGCAGGTCATCGCGACCGTCACGATCGGCGCCTACGTCAACCTCGGCGGCCTCGGCTGGCCGATCATCCAGGGCATCCCGCTGCAGCGCTTCGACCAGGTGCTGGCCGGCGCGATCCTCGTCGCCGTGCTCGCCCTCATCGTCGACCTGCTGCTCGCGCTCGCCCAGCGCGCCGCCGTGCCCGCCGGGGTGCGCGTGCAGCGCAGTCCCTCGGATGCCGCGCCGGTCGCCCGGCGAACGGCGTCCGCCACCGCTTGACCCACTTCCGTCCCTTAGAGATCAGACAGAGAGGCTTCTCATGATCACCGCACGCAAGAACCGCATCGCCCTCACCGCGGGGGTCGCGCTCGCCGCGGCCGTCGCGCTCGCCGGATGCAGCAGCTCGAACCCGCTGTCCGACCCGGAGACCAGCGACGACACCGGCGGCAGCGACACCATCGTCGTCGGCTCGCAGGCGTACTACTCCAATGAGATCGTCGCCGAGATCTATGCCCAGGCGCTCGAGAACGCCGGGTTCACGGTCGAGAAGAAGTTCAACGTCGGCCAGCGCGACGCCTACATGCCCGAGGTCGAGTCGGGTGCGATCGACCTGTTCCCGGAGTACACCGGCAACCTGCTCGAGTACCTCGACAAGGACGCGACGGCCACCAGCCCCGACGACGTCTACACGGCTCTGAAGGATGCTCTGCCCGAGGGGCTCACCGCACTCGACTACTCCGAGGCCAGCGACCAGGACACCTACACGGTGCTGAAGTCGTTCGCCGAGGAGAACGGCCTGACCTCGATCGCCGATCTGGCGAAGCTGTCGGAGCCCGCCACGATCGGCGGCGCCCCGGAGTTCGAGCAGCGTCCCTACGGGCCCGCCGGCGCGAAGGACATCTACGGTGTCGACCTGAACTTCTCGGCCACCGCGCAGAGCACGCTCGAGTCGCTGCTGGCCGGCGAGATCCAGGTCGCTGACATCTACACGGCCGACCCGGCGTTCCAGACCGAGGAGATCGTGGCCCTGCAGGACCCGAAGAACATGATCCTCGCCTCGAACGTCGTGCCGATCGCCTCGAGCGACGTCGCCGACCAGATCGCCGACATCATCAACCCGATCAGCGCCGCCCTCGGCGCCGACGACCTGGTCGCGATGAACGTGCAGAGCACGGTCGACCAGAAGTCGGCGGAGGACATCGCCGCGCAGTGGCTGAAGGACAACGGCCTGCTCTGAGCAGGTTTGACTCCGGCCTGGCGAGCCCCGCCGGGATGCTCAGCCCCGGGCGTCCTGGCGGGGGATGAAGATCTGGTTGACGATGATCAGGATCGACGCGGTCGCCGGCACGGCGACGAGCGCGCCGAGCAGGCCGAGCAGGGTGCCGCCGGCCAGTGCACCGATCACGACCAGGAGCCCCGGCACCGAGACCGTGCGATTCATCACGCGCGGGGTGAGCACGTACGCCTCGACCTGGATGTAGATCAGGTAGACCACGCCGAAGATGAGCGCGTTCACCGGGTTCGCCAGAATCGCCGTGACGGTGCCGATCGCGAGGAACAGCAGCGGCCCGACGAGCGGGATCAGGGTGACCAGGAACGCGACGACCGCCATCAATGGCGGGAACGGCAGACCCAGGATCAGGTACAGGATCAGCGCGACGACGGCGTTCGCGAACGCCAGGATCACCATGCCCTGCACGTAGCCGCCCACCGACTCGGTGATCTGGTCGACGATGTCGCGTGCACCGGCACGGTGACGCGCGGGCGCCAGGCGCAGCATCGACGTCTTGATTCCCTCCAGGCCGACGACGAAGTAGATCGTCAGCACGAACACGATCACGAACGCCGAGATGCCGGCCGCGATCGAACTGCCCACCTTCAGCGCGCCACCACCGAGTGCCGTCAGGGTCTTGCCGTCGGTGAGCAGCTTCTCACCGTCCTTCAGCAGGCTGTTGATCTGGTCGCCGAACTGCTGATTGAGGAAGGCGTAGAGGTCGGTGTGCATGAAGTCGTCGACCACCTGCGGCACCGACTTCACGAACGAGGCGACCTGGCTGACGACCACGGGTACGATCATGACGAGGACGAGCGCCACCACCGCCACCAGTCCGACGATCACGATCGTCACGCTGAAACCGCGGGAGAGTCCTCGCCGCTCGAGCAGGCGTACCGCCGGGTTCAGACCGAGGGCGGCGAACAGGGCGAACGCGACGTAGATCAGCACGGTCGACAGGCTCGTCAGTGCGAGGGCGAGGAGGAACGCCGAGAGGCCGCCGATCGTCAGCAGGAACCCGAGCCGGAACGGCCGGTCGACCCGCGCCCACATGGAGCGCCGCGGGCGCGGAGCATCCGTCGGGGCAGTGGCCGCGGCGTCGGCGTCGGGAGTGGCCTCCGCCGCGGCCGTCGCGTCATCGGTCGGAGCAGTCTCATCGGTGGCCATGCGAAACACTCTAGGGGCGGCGGGCGTTCACACGGTTGACTATCGTCGTAAGACCGACGACAGGAGATCCATGTCCGACGACGCCGCCCGCGACGAGCTGCTGCGCCTGCGGGCCAGCATCGACAACATCGACGCCGCCCTGATCTTCCTGCTGGCCGAGCGGTTCCGCGCGACGCAGCAGGTGGGTCATCTCAAGGCGGAGCATCGGATGCCGGCATCCGATCCCGGCCGCGAGGAGCAGCAGGTCTCGCGCCTGCGCGCGCTCGCCGAGCAGGCCCACCTCGACCCCGAGTTCGCCGAGAAGTGGTTCAACTTCGTCGTCGCCGAGGTCATCCGCCACCACACCGAGGCAGCCGAAGGGCGCTGATCTTCTCGGTGGCCGCTCGACAGCCATTCCTCTTGATGCAATACTTTGACTGTTCGCGCGCACGATCGCGCAAAATCTTGCATCAGAGGAGTGGGACATGACCGACGCCGCCGGCGCGCACATGCGCGCAGAGCTCAACTCGCAGCCGCAGACCTGGGCGAAGGCCGCGGGGATGACGGCTGAGCAGGCACTGCTGCCGGCATCCGGTGCGCGCATCGCCGTGGTCGGATGCGGCACGTCGTGGTTCATGGCCCAGTCGTACGCCGCCCTCCGCGAGGCGGCAGGGCAGGGCGAGACGGATGCGTTCACCGCATCCGAGTTCCCGCACGGGCGCGGCTACGACGCGATCGTCGCCCTGACGCGCTCGGGCACGACCACCGAGGTGCTCGAGCTCACCGAGCAGGTGAAAGGCAAGACTCCCGTCGTCGCCGTGCTGGGCGACGACACGTCCCCGCTGGTCGACCTCGCCGACAGCGTCATCGCGATGCCGTTCGCGGATGAGAAGTCGGTCGTGCAGACCCGCTTCGCGACCACCGCGCTCGCGCTGTTCCGCGCGTCGCTAGGCGAGTCGCTGGATGCCGCCATCGCCGACGCGCAGGCCGTGCTCGACAGCACCGACGACGCCCTGCTGCAGGATGCCGAGCAGTACAGCTTCCTCGGGATGGGCTGGACCTTCGGTCTCGCGCACGAGGCCGCGCTGAAGATGCGCGAGTCGTCGCAGTCGTGGACCGAGTCGTACAGCTCGATGGAGTACCGCCACGGCCCGATCGCGATCGCCGCGCCCGGCCGCATCACCTGGCAGTTCGGTGCCGCGCCCGAGGGGCTGAAGGCACAGGTCGAGGCCACCGGCGCCCGCTTCGTGCAGCACGACATCGACCCGCTGGCCGAGCTCGTGCGGGTGCACCGCGTCGCGCTCGATCGGGCCGTCGGCCGCGGCCTCGACCCCGACCAGCCGCGCAACCTGACCCGCTCCGTCATTCTCGACGACTGATCCGATGAGCGAGCACGGCGAGACCCTCAGCGCGGCGGGCGGCACGACGCCGATCGGCGCCGGTGCCGCCGTGCTCGCATTCGACGTGGGCGGCACCGACATCAAGTCGGCGCTGTTCGATGCCACCGGCACGCCGATCGGGCTGAACCGCACGCCCACCCCGGCCGGCGGAGACGACAGCCCGACCCGGCTCATCGCGCGGCTCGCTGAACTCGGCGACGCGCTGCGGGCGCAGCATCCGGAGGTCGTTCCCGAGGCGGTCGGAGTCGTCGTGCCCGGCATCGTCGACGCCGAAGCCGGCGTGGGCGTGTTCAGCAGCAACCTCGGATGGCGGGATGCTCCGCTGCGCGACCTCGCCGCGGCGCGCTTCGGCCTGCCGGTCGGCTTCGACCATGATGTGCGCTCGGCGAGCTGGTCCGAGCACGTGCTCGGCGGCGCGCGCGCCTACGAGAATGCGGTCGTGCTGATCATCGGCACCGGCATCGCCGGTGCGCTCATCCTCGATGGCCGCCCGTACACCGCCGGCGGCTACGCGGGCGAGATCGGCCACTCGCCGATCGGCGACTGGCCCTGCCCGTGCGGCGCCCGCGGATGCCTCGAGGCGGTCGCCTCGGCCGGCGCCGTCGCGCGCCGCTACACCGAGGCGACCGGCACCGCCGTCGACGGGGCCCGCGAGGTCATCGCACGGGCGGATGCCGGCGACGAGGTCGCGGTGCGAATCTGGGACGAGGCGCTGGACGCCCTGGCCATGTCGATCGCGCAGCAGACCGCCATGATCGCCCCCGAGGCGGTCGTGATCGGCGGCGGACTCTCGCACGCCCGCGGACTCTTCGACGAGCTGCGCACCCGCGTCGCCGCGCGGCTCAGCTACCACCGACTGCCCGCGATCGTGCCCGCCGAGCTGGGCGGCGATGCCGGCATCCTCGGGTCGGCGCTGCACGCCCGTGCCGCACTTGCGGGGGTGGGTGCGTGATCGTCACCGTCACCCCGAACCCCGCCCTCGACCTCACCTGGCACGTCGAGCGCATCGAGCACGGCGGCGTGCACCGCGCGGATGCCGGACGCGCCCGCGCCGGCGGCAAGGGTCTCAACGTCGCACGCGTCGCGCACGCCGAGGGGGCGGATGCTGTCGCGATCGCCACCGTCGGGGGCGCGACCGGCGAGGAGTTCTCCGCCGAGCTGCAGGCGTCGGGGGTGCCGCACGTGCTGGTGCCTGTCGCGGCGTCGACCCGCCGCAGCATCGCCCTGGTCGACGAGAGCCTCGGCGACACGACGATCGTCAACGAGCGGGGCATCGCTCCGGCGGCGGGGGAGTGGGACGCGCTGCGGGATGCCGTCCGCGCCGCGCTCGCCGGCGGGGCTGCCCGCACCACTTCGGGTGCCGACACGCCAGATGTCGGACGGATTCCCGCAAACGGTCCGACGAGTGGCGTGTCGGCCCCCGGTTCGGATGCCGGGTCGCGACGCGTGCTGGTGGTCTCCGGGTCCCTCCCCCCGGGCACGCCGGCCGACGTGCTCCCCTCGCTCATCGCGCTCGGACGCGACGCCGGGGCGACCGTGATCGTCGACACCTCGGGTCCGTCGCTGCTGCAGGCGGCGGATGCCGGAGCATCCGTCCTCAAGCCCAACGCCGCCGAGCTCGCCGAGGCCACCGGACTCGACGACCCCCTCGACGGAGCCCGCGAGCTGCTGCGCCGCGGCGCGGAGCTCGTGCTGCTCTCGCGCGGGGCCGAAGGCATGCTCGCCATCACCGCGGCATCCGACACCGACCTCCACGTCGTGTCGGCTCGCCTGCCCGCTCCCCTCGCCGGCAACCCGACCGGTGCCGGCGACGCGGCGGTCGCCGCGTGCGCGGTGCTGATGGATGCCGGCATCCGCGACCCCGGGCGCATCCTGCGCCGCGCCACCGCCTGGTCGGCCGCCGCTGTGCTCATGCCGCTCGCCGGCGACATCCACCCCACCTGGCCCGACCTCGAAGCCGCCGTCGTTCTCGAGACATCGGATTCTGCACGAGACCCACGTGCAGACACGGTGTCTCGTGCAGAAAGTGATGTCTCACCGGCATCCGACCAGAAGGACACCCGATGACCCTCGCCTCCACCCGTGAGCTCATGCGCACCGCGGCCGCCGCCGGCACCGGCATAGGCGCGTTCAACGTGATCCACCTCGAGACCGCCGAGGCGCTGGTCTCGGCGGCCGAGCGCGCGAACCTGCCGGTGATCCTGCAGATCTCGCAGAACTGCGCCGACTACCACGGCGGTCTCGAGCCGATCGGCTGGGCGACCCTCGCGATCGCCCGTCGCGCCGCGATGCCCGTTGCTGTGCACCTCGACCACGCCGAGCGTCCCGAACTCGTCGACGAGGCGATCGAGCTCGGATTCGGGTCGGTGATGTTCGACGGGGGAGCGCTCCCTTACGACGAGAACGTCGAGATCACCACCGCTGTCGCGCTTCGCGCCCGCGCCGCCGGGGTGTACATCGAGGCCGAGCTCGGCGAGGTCGGCGGCAAGGACGGCGCGCACGCCCCGGGTGTGCGCACCGACCCCGACGAGGCCCGCGCGTTCGTCGAGGCCACCGGCGTCGACGCGCTGGCCGTCGCCGTCGGCTCCTCGCACGCGATGCTCGACAGGTCGGCATCCCTCGACATCGAGCTGATCGGCCGGCTTCGCGACGCCCTGCGGGGCATCGGCCGCACCGGCTGCAACGTGCCGCTCGTGCTGCACGGCTCCTCGGGGGTGGCCGATGACGTCATCACGCAGGCCGTGCGCGCCGGCATGACGAAGATCAACGTGTCGACGCACCTGAACGGCTTCTTCACCCGCGCGATCCGTGAGACGCTCGCCGCCGACGAGAAGCTCGTCGACTCGCGCAAGTACATGCGGCCTGCCCGCGAGGCGGTTGCGCAGGAAGCGGCGCGGATGCTGCGGCTGTTCGCGCTCACCGCAGGGCAGGATTGACGGTGTGAACCGCGCGTCTCGCCTCTCCGCGATCCTCGATCTGCTCGCCGCCCAGGGCGAGGTGAGCGTCGAGGAGCTCGTCGAGCGATTCGGAGCATCCGCCGCGACCACCCGCCGCGACCTCGACAGCCTCGCCGAGCGACGCCTGCTCACCCGCACGCACGGCGGCGCGGTGGCGCAGTCGGTCGCCTACGAGCTGCCGATCCGCTACCGCAGCCACCACGGCACCGGCGCGAAGGAGCGCATCGCCGCCGCGGCATCCGCCTTCGTGCTGCCCGGCCAGGTCGTCGGACTCTCGGGCGGCACGACCACGAACGCGATCGCGACAGCGCTCGCCGCGCGCGATGACCTCGCGCCGGGGCTGACGGTCGTCACGAACGCCGTCAACATCGCCGCGCAGCTCGCGATGCGTCCCGAGTTCAAGGTCGTCGTCACCGGGGGCGTCATCCACTCGCGCAGCTTCGAGCTCGTCGGGCCGTTCGTCGAGCAGCTGCTCGGCGGCATCCGTCTCGACGTCGCCTTCATCGGCGTGAACGGCATCACGGCGGGCGAGGGTGCCAGCACGCACGATGAGGCCGAGGCGGCCGTGAACCGCATGATGGCGCAACGCGCCGAGCGCGCGGTCGTCGTCGCCGACGCGTCGAAGCTCGGCCACGCGGCCTTCGCGCACGTGGGCGGGCCCGAGCTGTTCCCGCTTGTGATCACGGATGCCGCCGCGACGGATGCTCAGCGCTCCGCGTTGACGGATGCCGGGTACGAGGTGCGGGTCGCGGAGTAGTCCGGGGGTGGCGCGCGGGTCGCGGCTCGACGTGAGCCGCGCGTCGAGTGCACGGCATCCGGTCGAGTGCACGGGTTGTTCGCGCGCGGAAGCCGTGCGCTCGACGGCATCCCGTGCACTGAGCGAGGGGAGCGCACGGATGCCGCGGGGCAGCGCGACCGCGCCTCAGGCGAACTGCTTCGCGTGCGCGGCCCAGCCGGCCTCGACGGGCAGCGCCCGCAGGCCGGCGGTCGCGACCGCGAGCAGCACCGAGATCAGGCACAGCACGGATGCCGCGGCAAGTGTGCCATCGCGCCCGATCCAGGCGAGTCCGAAACCGGCGAGCAGCGGTGCCAGCGGCAGCCCGCCCATGCCGAGCACGGCGCTCGCGCTGTTGGCCCGGCCGAGAAGCTCGGTCGGCGTCGCGACCATGAAGTAGCCGCCGAGCGCCGCGTTCACCGCCGGGATGAAGAACACGGTCAGACCGAGCACGACGGCCAGCGGGACCGGGTCGTGCACGAGGATCATGCCCGTCACGCCGACCGTCGAGACGGCGAGTCCGGCGATGATGACGACACCGGCGCGCACGCGCGCCACCAGGGTGGGGGCGACCAGCGCGCCGATCAGCATCGCGACGCCGCCTCCGGTCGACAGCAGTCCGATCGTGATCGTCGAGTGCCCCGCCTGCTGCAGCGCGTAGATCACGCCGGTCAGCGCGGTGCTGAAGCCGAGGTTGATGATCGTGGCGACGAACAGCGCGCCGCGCAGATCAGGGCGCGAGAACAGCCACGCGAATCCCTCGCGCACCTCGCGCAGCGCGTTCGGCTTGCCGACCGCGACGGCCGCCGCCAGGATCCCGATGTCGGATGCCGCCGCATCCGCCTCGTCGACGCCGACCGCGGCGCCGTCGTCGGAGCGCGAGGAGCGCTGCAGCATCCATGCGGTCACCGCCGCGATCGCGTGACACAGCGCCATCACGGCGCCGACCACCCAGGCGCCGGCGGCGAGCAGCACCCCGCCGAGCGGGCCGCCGGCGAGCTGCAGCACGGCATCCCGCCCCTGGTTCGCGGCCTGCGCGCGCCCCATCGCCTCATCGGGCACGATCTCCTTCAGCGCACTCTCGCCGGCTATGTCGAAGAGTCCGGTGCGGGCGGCGAGCAGCACGTCGAGCACGAGCAGCGTCGCGAAGGTGAGCGCGTCGCCGAGGGCGAGCATCGTGAACGCCAGCGCGAGGGCGACCCCGGTCGCCGAGCCGAGCACCATCATCGCGATGCGGCGATGCCGGTCGGCGAGCACGCCGCCGTAGATCGTGGTGACGAGGCGCGTCGTCATGCCGATCGCGCTGATGATGCCGGCCTGCGCGGGGTCGTCGGTCACGAACAGCGCGATGAGGGGGATCGCGAAGCCGAACAGTCCGCCTGCCAGACCCTTCGCGGTGTCGCTGATGAGCCAGCCGATGTAGCGGCCGTTGCGAGCCAGGCTGTGCGGGGCGGTGACGGTGGTCATGAGAACGATCGTAGATTCGCAAGAACAGTTGCGCAATAGTACGTGCGCAATAATCTGTGCGCAATTTTCGGTGCGGATATGATCGGGGCATGCCCGATGACGATGCGACGCGCAGGCACACTTCGCGTGGACACAAGACCGAGAAGCACGCGACGACGGCGATGCTCAAGGCCTACTCGCACCCGCTGCGCCGACAGCTCGTGCGCGCGGTCGCGGCTCGCGGTCACGCGCGTGCTGCTGATCTCGCGGCTGACCTCGGCGTTCCCGCCAACAGCGTGAGCTTCCACCTGCGCGTGCTCGCCGACGCCGGGCTCATCGAGGAAGACCCCGAGCACGCACGCGACAAGCGCGACCGGGTCTGGAAGGGCGTCGAAGGCGCCTGGACGGTCGGCTCGCCCGAGCATCCGGTCGAGGACGAGGTGCTCGGCACCGCGCTCATGGGCGCGCTCGCCGACGACCACATCGCCATGGTGCGGCGGGTGGTGGCGTGGGCCGGTGAGTACGTCTCGGGCCGCGACCCCGCCACGCACGGCGAGTTCTCGCAGCGCAACCTGCGGCTCACCGAGGCCGAGTTCGTCGAGCTGATCCGCCGGGTGAACGTCGCCATCGGGGAGATCACCGAGGCGCACGACGCCGACGACCCCGACTCGCGGTTCTGGAGCCTCGACATCATCGCCGCCGACGACACCATCTGACCCGGCGCCGCCCCTCAAACGCCGAACCGCTTCTCGCTCCCGTATGAGTTTGTGTCGCCTGGACCGTGTTCAGGCGACACAAACTCATACGGGAGTGAAGGGCGGGTGGCTCACCGACGCGACGGCATCGCGGGTCAGGGTGTCACCGCGTCACGGCATTCACGGCGTCGCGCGGCGGAACGCCAGGAACGACAGCCCCGCCAGCACGACCACTCCGACGAGTCCCCACAGGGCGAGGCCGACGGCGCCGAGCGCGTCGATGGTCGACCCGACCTGCCCCCACAGCTCGAACCGCGTGATGAGGAACACCCCGGCGACGAGCAGCAGGCCGACCGCGACGCCCACGGAGGCGACGGTCACCGCACCCCAGCGCTTGTAGATCGTGGCCCCGGTGAATCCGACGATGAAGAAGAACAGTGCGAGCGTGAAGTAGACCACGAACGCTCCGAGCGGACCGGCCTCCCACAGCCACGGCAGCAGGAAGACGAAGCCGTTCACACCCCATCCGTTCGTCAGCGACTCGATGCCGGCGCCGATGAGGAACAGCACGCCCATGAACGCGCTTCCCATCACCGCGGCGAGCATCGTGCCGAGGAAGAACTCCCGACGGGTGATGCTGATCGCCTGCGAGAACGGGAAGGTCAGCGTCATCGCCGACATGCCGACGGCGAAGAACACCCACAGCGGCGCCTGCCCGCCTCCGCCGTATTTCGGGGTGCTCACCGGGATGAGAGCGTAGATCAGCACCGACATGACGGTGGCGGCGGCGAGCACGATCAGCGGCACCCAGATGAAGGTGGCGCGGTTGATCAGCTGCAGCCGGACGACATTGAGTGTGCGTCGCATCACAGGACCTCCTCGACGGATGCCGCGGATGCGGCGGGTGCGGAATCAGGTGCGGAATCGGATGCTGCGCGCCCGGCGTGCTGCGTGAGGCGCACGATGAGCTGCTGCAGCGAGACGGGTGCGAGGTCGAGATCGGCATCCGCGATCCCGGCGCGATCGGCGGGGGTGAGGTGCCCGAGCACGGTGACGGATGCCACGCGTCCGAGCGTCTCGCGGTGGATGACCTCGCGGCCTTCGGCCCAGGCCTCGACCTTGGCGGCGTCGCCGACGACGGTCGATGCGCGGCCGCGCACAGCATCCGTGTCCTCATCGAGCAGCACGCGACCGGAGTCGATCACGATGATCTTCTCGATGAGGTTCGCTACCTCGTCGATCAGGTGCGACGAGAGGATGACGGTGCGCGGGTGCTCGGCGTAGTCCTCGAGCAGCCGGTCGTAGAAGATCTGCCGCGCGACGGCGTCGAGGCCGAGGTACGGCTCGTCGAAGAACGTGATCTCGGCGCGCGAGGCGAGTCCGATGATCACGCCGACCGCCGAGAGCTGCCCGCGCGAGAGCTTCTTGATGCGGGTCTTCATCGGCAGCTGGAACTCGTCGATGAGCCGCTCGGCGAACTCCTGATCCCAGTTGGCGAAGAACAGCCGCGCGGCGCGGAACGCATGCGTCGGCGTGGCGTCGTCGGGGTACTTCTGGCTCTCGCGCACGAAGCAGATGCGGCTCAGCACGCGGGTGTTCTCGTACGGCTGCTCGCCGAACAGCAGCGCCTCGCCGGAGGTGGCGAAGTTCTGCGCGGTGAGGATCGACATCAGCGTGGTCTTGCCGGCGCCGTTGCGGCCGAGCAGACCGTAGATGGTGTCCTTCTCGATCGTGAGTGAGACGCGGTCGAGCGCGAGGGTGTCCTTGTACCGCTTGGTGAGGTCGCGGACCTCGATGACGGGGGTCATGCGCGGTTCCCTTCGGTGGTGTGGTCGGTGGATGCCGGGGTGCCGGCGACTGCCGCGCGTTCGCGCAGCAGGGCGGCCAGTTCGTCGGCGCCGAGGCCGAGCGTGCGGGCCTCGGTGAGCAGGGGATCGATGAAGCGCTCGGCGAAGGCGGAGCGGCGCTCGCCGAGCAGGATGCCGCGGGCGCCGACGGCGACGAACATGCCGATGCCGCGCCGCTTGATGAGCACGCCCTTGTCTGCGAGCATCGCGACTCCCTTCGCCGCTGTGGCCGGGTTGATGCGGTGGAACGTTGCGAGCTCGTTCGTCGAGGGGGCCTGCGCATCTTCGGCGAGGGTGCCGTCGAGGATGGTCTCCTCGATCGCCTCGGCGATCTGCAGGAACAGGGGTCGGCCGTCGTCGATCACGCAGCGCCTCCGGTTAGGTGGTTAGTTACTCAACTAAGTAACCACCTAACCGGACTGATGTCAAGAGGTCACTTCATCGAGAAGTCGTACCGCGCCGGAATCGGCCGATCGGGAAAGGCCTCGCGCCACAGCGCCGACATGCTCAGCTCGCCCTCGCGAAGATCGGGCACCTCGATGCCCTCCTCGAGCAGGCGGCCTGCCGTCTCGCGGTCGCCGAGAGTGAGTGCGGCGCGTGCGTCGAGCATCCGGAAGCGTCCGAGATCGCGCACGTTCGTCGGCAGCGACGCGACGAGCGCGCGAGCCTCCTCGGCCCGCCCGGCGGCGAGCAGCGCCTCGCCGAGTTCGCGGGCGAGCGGCGCGCAGTCGGTCGCGCTGTCGGATGCCAGGGAGCGCGCGTCGATCAGGTGCGCGAGCCCGGCATCCGTGTCGCCCGTCGCGATGAGCGCCTGCCCGAGCCCGCGCAGCGCCCAGGCCGAGCGGCGCTGTCGCACGGAGGCCTCGTAGCGCGATATCGCCGAGGCGAGGTCGCCGCGCGCGTGCGCGATCACGGCGCGGTGGTACTGCGTCAGCCAGGTCGCCGGCGCCTCGTCGAGCAGCCGCTCCCAGAGCGCGCCCTCGACGTACGACGCGGGCGGCGCGGTGACGTCGTCGTGCGCGGCATCCGGATGCTCCCCCGCGAGCAGCGCGCGCCAGAAGGCGGCATCCTCACCCGCATCCGCGTCGAACGGGGTGCCCGGGAGGCCGGCGAACGGCTCGCCGTACCGCTCGGCGATCACCGCCTGGAGGGCGCCCCACGGGGCGCCGATCGAAAGCATCCGCTCGGGCGCGGCATCCGCGATCGCCTCGAGCCGAACGCCGGCATCCGTCGTCGCCGCGGCCGCATGCACCGCCTCGCCGACGTGCGCGCTCGCCGCCTCCCACCCCTCGGGCAGGTCGTCGACCTGTACCGGCAGGAACGTCTCGCGCCACGTCCAGGTCGCGCCGCCGGGCATCGGCAGGTGCTCGTACTGGGTGGTGGCGAGCCCCGCCTGGATCTCGAAGTACGCACCGCTCGCGCCGCCCAGCCAGTCGCACCAGTGCCGCCCACCGGTGGTGTCGCCCCACACGAAGAGCTTGCGGCCCTTCAGCCGCGCGGTCGAGATGTGCGCGAGACCCGTGCCGTCGCCGTCGAGCGCCGCGATCCACGGCTGCTCACCTGCCGACAGGTCGAAGAACCAGTCGGCCGCGGCCGGGGCGGATGCCGGGTGCGAAGCATCCGTCTCGGTGAGGTCTGCACGCGTGAGCGACCCGTCGTACCCGGTCAGGTAGGCGTGCGCGGCGGGTGCGAAGACGCGGGAGGACGGATGCTGCGCCACCGCGATGTTCGTCCACCAGTACATGCCGGTCTCGGTCGGATGCGGGTTGCGCACCGTGACGCGGACATGCAGGGCCGGCGCGGTGGAATCGAGGGTGGCGTCGAGCTGCACGATGAGGCCGCGCTTGCGCTCGTACTCCCACATCCGCAGCACCGGCTCGCCGTCGGGCGCGGTGAGGGCGGCCGCGTAGAGCGGATCGCAGGTGAGCGGCCAGTGCCCGCGCATGCCGATGTTCCACTCCACGCCGCCCGAGAACCACGCGTTTCGCAGCGCCAGGTTCGCGGGCTGGAAGATCGCGTTGCGGCACACGAGATCGCGGCCCGTGCCCTTGTCGAGCAGCCGCACGAGCCGCCCGCCGAGGTCGAGCGCGAACTCCGCTCTCATCAGGTCGTTCTCGAGCACGGCGACGTGCATCTGGGCCGGGGTGCGCTCGCGGGAATAGCCGTCCTGCAGCAGGTACGGATGGATCGACGAGACCCGGCCGTACGCGATGCCCGCGGTGATCTCGTCGGGAAGCCCCGCGGTCGACGCCTGATACGGCGCCTCGGGCATCGCCGCGACCGCCGGCAGCGGGTTCACCGCCCCCACGGATGCGGAGGGCAGGGTGATCCGGTCGATCGTCAGCGAGGCGCGCATGCCCCCACCGTAGCGATGAGTGTCAGCCGCGGAGGTCGCGGGCGCGCAGCGCCAGGGCGGATGCCGCGACGAGCACAACGGCGAGCCCCCAGGCCAGTGCGAGCCCGCCCGCGTCGACGCCCTCGACCAGCGGCGGATGCCGGTACACCCACGCGTACGGCGACACGGCGTTCAGCCACTCGAGGTCCTTGGACTGCTTCGCGACCGCCTGGAACGCGTATCCGACCACGGCGACTCCCGCGCCGACCCCGGTCGCCCAGATGCGTCGCCCGGTCACGGCGCCCGCGAACAGCGCCGCGGATGCCGTCAGGAACGCGAGTCCGTTCAGCCCTGCGCTCGCACCGACGATCCGCGCGGGATCGAGATCGAGCTCGGCCGGGCCGTTCAGCATCCAGATCACGAGCCCTGCGAACAGGCCGAGCCACAGCATCCGCACGAGTACCGACAGCGCGGTCTCGAGCGCGTACTGGCTGCGCCCGATGCCGTGCGCGAGATCGAGTTCGGCGCGCCCGCTTTCCTCGGCAGCGGCCAGCGACGAGCCCCACAGCACGGCGGCGATCGTCGTCAGCACGAAGCCCATCAGCCCGTAGAACGTCGCCTCTGTGTACCCGGCGCCGCTGGTGATCTGGTTGTAGCCGAGCGTGTCGACGAGCTGCTTGGGCAGCGAGTCGATGAGCTGCGTCATCTGATCGCTGGCCCCGATGCTCGGGTACAGCGGCAGGTACAGGAAGAGCACCGCGGCGATGCCGATGGTCCAGCCGATGAGGCTGCGCCACGACTCGCGGATGCTGCGCCGGAACACCGGCAGGATGCCGCGCATGTCAGTTCCGTCCTTCCGAGTGGTCGCCGTACAGGCGCAGCACCGACTCCTCGAGGTCGGGCTCCTCGACGGTCAGATCCTGCACCTCGTAGGAGGCGAGGGCCTTCACGAACGGGTCGATCGCGCCCTCGACGGTCGCGGTGAGCTCGATGCCCCCGGCGCCGGATGCCGCAGCATCCACCCCTTCCACACCGGGCACCCCGGCGAACGCGGTGTGCGCTGCCGCGGCGTCCGTTCCGCCGATCCGCGCCCGCACCCGGCGCACCGAGCCGAGCCGCAGCGAGGCGACGTCGCCGTCAGCGACGATGCGTCCGCTCGCGAGCACGGCGACCTCGTCGGCGGTCTGCTGGATCTCGCTGAGAACGTGCGAGCTGAGCAGCACGGTCTGCCCGGAATCCCGCGCCTCGCGCACCATCGTGAGGAACTCGCGCTGCACGAGCGGGTCGAGGCCGCTGGTCGGCTCGTCGAGGATGAGGAGCTCGGGCCGGTGCATGAACGCCTGGATCAGCCCGACCTTCTGCTTGTTGCCCTTCGAGAGGGTGCGCACGGGGCGGTTCAGGTCGACACCGAGGCGGTCGGCGAGGTCGCGCGCGGCGCCGAGGACGGATGCAGCATCGCCGGCGTGGCCGGAGACTTCGGCGTAGAACGCGAGCAGGCGGTGGCCGCTGGCGCGTCCCTCGAGGTGCAGCTCGCCGGGCACGTAGCCGATCCGCCGGCGCAGTGCAGGCCCGCCGTGCCGCGGGTCCTCGCCGAGCACCCGCACGGTGCCCGATGACGGGCGGATCACGTCGACGAGCGTGCGCAGGGTCGTCGTCTTGCCGGCGCCGTTCGGCCCGATCAGCCCGAGGATCGTGCCCGGCCGCACGCGCAGGTCGAGCTCGTGCAGGGCGATGTTGCGGCCGTACCGCTTGTGCAGTGCGGTGACTTCGATCGTGTCGGTCATCACTCCTCCTCCATGGCCTGACGCGACGCGGTGAGGAACGCGTCGGTCGCGTAGATGCCGTGCGTGAGCAGCTCCATCATCGGCACGGTGGTGCGGGCGATGCCGGCGGGGTCCAGCCGGTCGGCGCCGGTGGCTCGGGCGAACTGCGCGCGCAGCATGACGGGGGCGAGACCCATCAGGGCGACGAGGATCGCGGTCATGTCGGGGTCGCTCATCTCGACGAGCAGTCCGGCCCTGCGCTGCTCGTCGAGCACGGTGCGGGTGAGGTCGACGACGGCGTCGAAGAGGCGGTCCGCCGCCGGGGTGCTGTCGGTGAGCATGCGGGCGAGGTAGTCGACGTACGGTCCGTAGCGCTCGGCGTCGTGCAGGGCGGCGCGGATGCGGTCGCCGGTGGGGGCGTCGATGAGCTGGTGCTTGTCGTCGAGGAAGACTGCGAGCACGTACTCGTCGCACGCCGCGCGCAGCGCGCTCTTGTCGCCGAAGTGGTGCACGATCAGTGCGGCGCTGACGCCGGCATCCTTCGCGATCGCGCGCAGGCTCACGGCGTCGTAGCCGTCGCGGGCGAACGCGGCGATGGCCGCGTCGCGGATCCGCGCGCGGGCGGTGAGGTCGTCGGATGCTGAACGCATGTACAGCATGCTAAACATCTGTTCAGTCGACGTCAAGAGTCGGTAGGGTGAGCGGGTGAGTGCGTTCGACTTCAGCCGGCTGCGGCGGTTTCCCGACGTCGAGGCGCCGAATCTGCAGGCCTGGGACGCCACCGACGAGCTGCTCATCGCGCACGCGCTCGCCGCCGGCGTCGACGGGGCCGAGATCGCCGTGATCGGCGACGAGTACGGCGCCATCACGCTCGCACTGGCGGATGCCGGGCTGCGCGGCATCCGCGTGCATCAGGATCTCGTGACCGGGCGACGGGCACTGGCGAACAACGCCGCTGCCCTGTGGGAGAACAGAGACGATCCGTCACGCGGACGGCGTGTCGAGGGGCGACACGCCGACGACGACACGTCTGCTCCGGTGATCCCGCACTTCACGCCGCACGAGCTCGACCGCACGCTGCTCGACGGCGCGCGCCTCGTGCTGCTGCAGCTTCCGAAGGCACTCGCCGAGCTCGAGGAGATCGCGGATGCCGTCGCCCGCTGGGCGGCGCCCGACGTCGTGCTCGTCGCCGGCGGCCGAGTCAAGCACATGACTCTCGCGCAGAACGACGTGCTCGGCGGATGCTTCGCATCGGTGCAGGCGCAGCGCGCCGAGCGCAAGTCCCGGCTGGTGATCGCCCGGGACCCGCTGCCAGTTCCGGCCGATCCGCCGTTCCCGGTGCGACAGGAGCACGACGGGCTCACGATCTGCGCCCACGGCGGTGCGTTCGCGGGGGCGCGTCTCGACATCGGCACGCGGGTGCTGCTCGATGCGCTGCCACAACTCCGGAAATCCGGCCTGCCCGCCGCCCCTGAGACGCAGAACGGGCACCAGGCCGCTGGAATCTCCGGAGTTATGGCGCCGACCGTGATCGACCTCGGCTGCGGCACCGGCGCGCTCGCCGCATCGTTCGCGCTGCAGCATCCGGATGCCGGCGTCATCGCGACTGACCGCTCAGCCGCCGCGGTGCGCTCGGCCCGAGCGACCATGGCGGCGAACGGCCTCGCCGACAGGGTCGAGGTCACCCTCGACGATGCCGGTTCCGAGCTGCCGGATGCCGTCGCCGACATCGTCCTGCTGAACCCGCCGTTTCACCTCGGTGCGAGCGTGCACGAGGGTGCAGGGCAGCGGCTGATCGCGGCATCCGCTCGCCTGCTGAGACCGGGCGGCGAGGTGTGGACGGTGTTCAACTCGCACCTCGATCATCGCCGTGCGCTGAGCCGCGATGTGGGGCCCACCGAGCAGGTGCTCCGCACCCCGAAGTTCACCGTCACACGCAGCATCCGCCGCGAATGACGCAGAACACCCACACAACAGAATCCCCGGTGAGGCAACGATTCGATAACACGGATTTGCCACCGGATCAGCCATTCGTTAGCGTGGATCAGTGGCCGGAAGGCCTCAAGACCAGTCCGCGGCCGCGTCCTTCTTTCGACCCGACCTGTACACCGAAGAGGCGTGGGCGTACGGTCGATGTTCTTTGCGGGGGTCCGAAATCCCCGTCTGTGCCGCCGTGCAGCAGTGTCGAAACGGCCTTGTGATCATCACCCGGGCGTAACCGAAGCAGGCTCACCTGCCCGAGGTGAGCCGTCGGGGGAAACGTGTCCGAAATCGCTCTCGAAGCGCACCATCTGTACAAGGTCTTCGGTCGCAATCCGCAGCATGCGGTCAGGCGACTGAAGGCCGGCGAGACCCGAACCGACGTGCTCGACGCCGGCACGGCCGCCGTGATCGACGCGAGCTTCACCGTCAAACGCGGTGAGATCTTCGTCATCATGGGACTGTCCGGATCGGGCAAGTCCACGATCATCCGGATGCTGAACGGCCTGCACGACGCCACCGACGGCAGTATCACGATCGGCGGCGACCCGATCACCGGCATCCCGGCCTCACGCCTGCGCGAGATCCGTCGCGACCGCGTGTCGATGGTGTTCCAGCACTTCGCGCTGCTGCCGCATCGCAGCGTCGCGGCCAACGTCGCCTACCCGCTCGAGCTCAAGGGCGTCGGACGGTCGCAGCGCCTGAAGAAGGCCGAGGAGATCCTCGCCCTCGTCGGCCTCGAGGGCTGGGGCGACAAGCTGCCCAGCGAGCTGTCGGGCGGGATGCAGCAGCGCGTCGGCATCGCCCGCGCGCTCGCCGCCGACACCGACATCCTGCTCATGGACGAGGCGTTCAGCGCCCTCGACCCGCTCATCCGCCGTGAGATGCAGGAGCAGCTGGTCGAGCTGCAGGCCAAGCTGCAGAAGACCATCGTCTTCATCACGCACGACCTGAACGAGGCGATGTTCCTCGGCGACCGCATCGCCGTCATGCGCGACGGTCGCATCGTACAGATCGGCACCCCCGAGGACATCCTCACCGATCCCGCGAACGACTACGTCGAGCAGTTCGTGCAGGACGTCGACCGCGCCCGCGTGCTGACCGCCGCGAACGTCATGGAGCGCCCGCGCCCGGTCGTGGCCGACACGGCGGGGCCGCGCACGGCGCTGCGCCAGATGCGTGACTCGTACATGTCGGCGACCTATGTCGTCGGCCGCGACCGGCACCTGGTCGGCATGGTCACCGACCGCGACGCCGTGAAGCTGGTGCGCAAGGGCGAGACGTCGCTGGCGTCGATCCTGAAGCCGGTTCCACAGACGGTGAACGCCGATGACGTGCTGATGAACCTGTTCATCCCGTCGGTCGAATCTCCGCTGCCGCTGGCGGTGACCGATGACGACGAACGCCTGCTCGGCGTGATTCCGCGCGTCACGCTGCTCTCGGCGCTGGGCCCGGGGCCCGGCGCGACCGGCGAGCTGACCATCCCGCTGCAGCCGATCCCCTCGACGATGATCGACGAGGTGCTCGAAGAGGCCAACGCGGCCGTGGCGGGTGGGGTGTCGGATGCTGACGCCCGCGTCGCCGAGACAGGTACGGATGCTGATGCTGAGGAGGTGCGTTGATGGATGGATTCGAGATCCCGATCGGCCAGTGGGTCGAGTTCCTGGTCGATTGGATTCGCGACAATCTGAAGTGGCTCACGCGCGCCATCTCGGACGTCGTCGGCTTCCTCGCTGAGGGCCTGTCCGACCTGCTGATCAGCCCGTCTCCGTGGGTGATGATCGTCGTTCTCGCGCTGATCGCCTGGCTCGTGAGGTCATGGAAGTTCGCGGTGGGCACCATCGTGATGTTCGTGATCATCCTCGGCGTCGGTCAGTGGGAGACCTCGATGCAGACGCTCGCCCTGGTCGTGCTGGCCGCGGCGGTGACCGTGGCCGTCGCGGTGCCCTTGGGCATCTGGGCGGCGCGCAACGACACGGTCAGCCAGGTGCTCAAGCCGGTGCTCGACTTCATGCAGACCATGCCCTCGCTGGTGTACCTGATCCCGGCGATGGTGTTCTTCGGCCTCGGGTTCGTGCCCGGCGTCGTCGCCACCGTGATCTTCTCGCTGCCTCCCGGGGTGCGTCTGACGGAGCTCGGCATCCGCGGCGTCGACTCCGAGACGGTCGAGGCCGGGCACGCCTTCGGTGCGCGGCCGGGGCAGATCCTCACCGGCATCCAACTGCCGCTCGCGATGCCGACCATCATGGCCGGCGTCAACCAGGTGATCATGCTCGCGCTGTCGATGTCGGTCATCGCCGGCATGGCCGGTGCTCCCGGCCTCGGTAAGGAGGTCGTCTCCGCACTGCAGACGATCAACATCGCGCAGGGCGTCGAGGCCGGCCTCGGCGTGGTCTTCATCGCCGTGTTCCTCGACCGGGTCACCGCCGCGCTGAGCAACCCGCGTGACAACCGCGGCTCGCTGCTGGGCATGCTCAGCAGCCGGCGCGAGGCGGCACGACGCGCCTCTGTGGCCGCCTCGGCTCAGATGCCCGAGACGATCGCCGCAACCTGAACCCCTCCCTCACACAGCACATACGAAACGTCTGAGACATACGTGAAGAAAGAAGGAAGCACCATGAACAAGAGGCACCTGACCGGAATCGTCGCGCTGGGCGCGGCGGCATCCCTCGTCCTGACCGGCTGCGCGAGCGGCGACTCGGGCGACGCGGGCGCACCCGCGGGCGACGACAAGGGCACGATCACGATGGGGTTCCTCCCCGCGTGGACCGACGGCCTGAGCACGGCGTACCTGCTGGCCGACCAGCTCGAGAAGCTCGGCTACGACATCGAGATGGAAGACGTCGTCGACGCCGGTCCGCTGTACGCGGCACTCTCCAGCGGTGACGTCGACATGTACCCCTCGGCCTGGTCCGAGGTGACGCACGCCTCGTACATGGAGGAGTTCGGCGACAGCATCGAAGACCTCGGCACCTACTATGACGGCGCCAAGCTCACGATCGCGGTTCCGGAGTACATGGACGACATCAACTCCATCGCCGACCTCAAGGGCAACGGCGACCTGTTCGGCGGGAAGATCATCGGCATCGAGCCGGGCGCCGGCCTCACCGGTGTCACCCAGGACTCGATGATCCCCGGTTACGGACTGGAGGACGAGTACGAGCTCGTCACCTCGTCGACTGCCGGCATGCTGACCTCGCTCGACACGGCCGTGGCCGCGGAGGACCCGATCGTCGTCACCCTGTGGCGTCCGTTCTGGGCCTACAACTCGTGGGACATGAAGGACCTCGAGGACCCGGAAGGCGCCATGGGCGACACCGAGGGCCTGCACTTCCTGGGCAAGGAGGGCTTCGCCGAGGAGTTCCCCGAGGCCGCTGACTTCATCGGCAGCGTGAAGCTGACCGACGAGCAGTACGGTGCGCTCGAGGGCCTGGTCACCTCCGACGAGTACAAGGACAAGTCCGAAGAGGCCGTCGACAAGTGGATCGAGGAGTACGGCTCGGACGTCGACTGGCTCATCACCGAGTGAGTCTTCTCTTCGCCGAGGCCCCCTCTGGTCGTCGGCGCCCCCTCTGGATCGCGTGACTCAGAGGGGGCGCGGATGACAGGAGGGGGCCTCGGCGCATCTGGAGGCTGCGCCCCGCGTGTCAAGGCCCCGCGGCGGCGGCAGGGCGCGGCGTAACATGCGGGCATGGACGGGTTCGCCGCCGTCGACTACGGCTTCGCTCGCGAGGTGCTGCAGCGCGGCATCGCCGCACTGTACCTCGTCGCGTTCCTCTCGAGCCTGAACCAGTTCCGCCCGCTGCTCGGGGAGCGCGGGCTGCTTCCCGCGCCGGACCTGCTGGCGTGGGTGGCCGAGTCGCCGAGAAGGCGTCGGATGCTGCATCCGACGCTCTTCTCTCGCGTGCGCTACACGGATCGGCGACTGGCCGCGCTGTGCTGGGCCGGCATGGCCGTCGCGGCCGTGCTGGTGGTCGGGCTGCCGCAGCTGGGCCCGCCGTGGGTGCCGATGATCTGCTTCCTGCTGCTGTGGGGCGGGTACATGTCGATCGTCAGCATCGGGCAGACGTTCTACTCGTTCGGCTGGGAGATGCTGCTGCTCGAGGCGGGGTTCCTCGCGGCGTTCCTCGGCTCGGCCGATCAGCCGCCGCCGACGGTCGTCATCGCGCTGTTCTGGTGGCTGCTGTTCCGGCTGGAGTTCGGGGCGGGCATGATCAAGATCCGCGGTGGGCGCGAGTGGCGCGACCTGACGGCCCTGACGTATCACCATGAGACGCAGCCGATGCCGGGTCCGCTGAGCCGGCAGGCGCATCTGCTGCCGCGCTGGTTCCACAAGGGTGAGGTGCTCGGCAATCACTTCGCGCAATTGGTGGTGCCGTTCTTCCTGTTCGCGCCGCTGGTGGCCGTGTGGGTCGCCGTCGATGGACCGTGGATCTGGATCGGCACGGTCGCCGCGACGATCATCATCGTCACCCAGGCATGGCTCGTGCTCACCGGCAACTTCGCGTGGTTGAACTGGGCGACCATCGTGATCGCGTTCTCAGCCGTCAGCATCCCGGTCGTTGAGCGAGCGCAGCGAGACGAAACGCGCGCCATTGCCCTCCCGGTCTATTGGATCGTCATCACCTGCGCCGTCGGCCTGCTGTTTGTCGCCCTCAGCTGGCCGGCGCTGCGCAACCTGTTCGCCAAGCGTCAGCTGATGAACGCGAGCTTCAACCGCTGGCAGCTCGGCAACGCGTACGGCGCGTTCGGCACCGTCACGAAGGAGCGCATCGAGTTGGTCATCGAGGGCACGTCGGACGCTGACCCCGACGTCGCGGAGTGGTCGGAGTACGAGTTCAAGGGCAAGCCCGGAGCCGTCGGCCGCATTCCGCGTCAGTTCGCGCCGTACCATCTGCGGCTCGACTGGCTCATGTGGTTCCTGCCGCTCGGGCACTCGCTCGACGACTGGTTCTCGATGCTGCTCGCCCGCCTGCTGCAGGCCGACGCCGCGACGCTGCGCCTGCTGCGGCACGACCCCTTCGAGGGAGAGGCGCCGCAGTGGGTGCGGGTCGTCTCGTACCGCTACCGCTTCGCGACACGCGCCCAGCACCGCGTGAGCCGAGCCGTCTGGACGCGCGACCGTCGACAGGTGATCGTGCAGCCCGTGAGCCTGCGGGCGTGACGGTGCCCATCCCGGAAGGCGCCCCGCTAGGCCGTGTTGATCAAGAGGTTTCGCTCCCGGCTGGGTGAGTCTTAAGCGGTGACGCGACAGGAGATCTCTGACGAGGTGTGGGCCGTGATGGAGCCGTTGATGCCGACGGCGTCCGGGAGGTCGAGGCCGTGGGCGGATCATCGGTTGGCTGTCGAGGGGATGGCGTGGAAGTACCGCACCGGGGCTCCGTGGCGGGATGTGCCGGACCGGTTCGGGAAGTGGAACTCGATCTACAAGCGGTTCAACCGTTGGGCCGTGGATGGCACCTGGGAGAAGCTGCTGGCCGAGGTGCAGAAGCGGGCCGACGCCGCGGGGAAGATCGACTGGGTCGTCTCGATCGACTCCACGCTCGCTCGTGTGCATCAGCACGGCGCGACCCTGAAGCGGGACACAGGGGGCTCTGCCGAATCACAAGAATCCGTGGTTCGAGCCGCCTGATCACGGGATCGGACGCTCCCGTGGCGGGCTGACGACCAAGCTGCACCTGGTCTGCGACGGTCGCGGCCGGCCGCTGGGGATGATGATCACCGGCGGGAACATCAACGACACCACGATGATGACCGCAGTACTCGAGGACATCCGCGTCCCCCGCGACGGGAAGGGCAGGCCACGGACCCGCCCGGAACGGGTGCTCGCCGACAAGGGGTACCCGTCGAAGGCGAACCGTGCTTGGCTCCGCGACCGCGGTATCGCGGCGACCATCCCGGAGCGTGATGACCAGGTCGCGCACCGCCGCAAGAAGCCGGGCCGGCCGATCGACTTCGGCGAACAGCAGAAGGAACGCTACAAGGGCCGCAACGTCGTCGAGCGCTGCTTCAACCGGCTCAAGCAGTGGCGCGGCATCGCGATGCGCTCCGACAAGCTCCTCCGCAGCTACCGAGCCGCCGTCAGCCTCGCCGCGACGCTCATCTGGATCAAATCAGACTTGATCAACACGGCCTAGGTGTGATGTCCAGGGACGTTGTTTCGGCGACACGGCCGTGAACAGCTGAGAGGTGAGGGCCTCCGGTTGTGAAGTGGAGCTGTTGAGTTCAACCGCTTCACGTACCAGGAGGCCCTCGTGT
>Ga0182737_1000109_pt1 | contig 155798 bp, 151 predicted proteins | sample eDN5th30CBELigOP_FD_128878 | JGI IMG/M metagenome (GOLD analysis project Ga0182737, IMG submission 128878) | Enriched Organic Plus compost microbial communities from Emeryville, California, USA - eDNA 5th pass 30_C BE-Lig OP (version 2) (version 2) ... | reverse complement strand
CCGCGCGACGTCGTCGATCGTCGCGCGCCGCACGCCCTCGATCGCCATCGTCCGACCCTCCGTCTCGCACCGGTGCGTCCCGAGCGTAGCCCCTTCGGCCCGCCCTCCCCCGCCCCGCGTCGCAACGGTGCACTTGCGACGATCCGGCATGTTCGCCGTCGCTGAGCAGGCGCAAGTGCACCGTTGCGGCGAGGGGGCGGGCGGCGGAGAGCGAGCGGGTCCGCGACCCGGTCAGGCGCGGGCGCGGAGGCGGGCGACCTCGTAGAGCGCGACGCTCGCCGCGATCCCGGCGTTGAGCGACTCGGTCGCCGCGCTGATCGGGATCGACACGATGGCGTCGCACGCCTCCGTGACGATGCGCGACAGCCCCTTGCCCTCGCTCCCGACCACGATCGCGAGCGGCCGGTCGGCGAGCTGGAGATCGGGCAGCGAGACCTCGCCGCCGCCATCGAGCCCGAGCACGAAGACCCCGCGGGACTTCAGCGCGGTGAGCGTCTGCGTCAGGTTCGTCGCCATGGCGACCGGCAGCCGCGCAGCCGCGCCCGCGCTCGTCTTCCATGCCGCCGCGGTCATGCCGGCCGCGCGGCGCTGCGGGACGATGACGCCCTGACCGCCGAACGCCGCCGTCGAGCGGACGATCGCGCCGAGGTTCCGCGGGTCGGTGACGCCGTCGAGCGCCACCAGCAGCGGGGTCTCGCCCCGCCCGACGATCTCGTCGTACAGATCGAGCGGATGCGCGTACGCGTACGGCGGGACCTTGAGCGCGACGCCCTGGTGCACCGTGCCGACGTCGGTCATCCGGTCGAGCTCCTGGCGGGTGATCTCGATGATCGGGATGCTCCGGCCGTTCGCGCTCGCGATGATCTGCTTGACCCGGTCGTCGAACTCGATCCGCTGCGCGAGATAGAGCGTGTGCGCGGGGATCTTCGCGGCGAAGGCCTCGAGCACCGAGTTCCGGCCGGTCACCAGCTCGGCCTGCGCCTCCGACTTCGCGGGACGCCGGCGGGCCTGCTCGCGCTCGTTGAACGCCTTCTCCGCGATCGACGGGTCCGCGCCCTTTCCGGTCCCTGGACGGGCGGCGCGAGTCGAAGCGCCGCCCTTGCCGATGGCCCGGCCGACGGCCTGCTGCTGGCGCTCCGCCGCCGCCTTCCGCTTCGCCGCGACGTGGTACGGGCGGTCCTCCGCCTTCGGCGTCGGCCCCTTGCCCTCGAGCGCCTGGCGCCCCTGGCCGCCGGAGCCGACGGACTTGCGCTTCTTGCCGGATGCGCCCGGCCGTCCCGGCTTGCTCATGTCAGGCTCCAATGCGTCGCGTTCGGGCCGTCCTCGATGGCGATGCCGGCCGACTCGAGGGCGTCGCGGATCTCGTCGGCGGTCGTGAAGTCCTTGCGGGCGCGCGCCGCCGCCCGGCGCTCGAGCAGGTGCCCGACGAGCGCGCCGAGCGCGCCCTCCGTCGCGTCCTCGTCGCCGGCGCCCTCCGGGTCGAGGCCGAGCACGCCGGTCATCGCCCGCACCTCGGCGCGGATGCGCGCGGCGGTCGCGGCGTCCCCCGCGTCGAGCGCCGCGTTGCCGGACCGGACCGACTCGTGGAGCACGGCGAGCGCCTCCGGGACGCCGAGGTCGTCGTCCATCGCGGAGGCGAAGGCGGCGGGGACGCCGAGCGAGACGGGCGCGGCGGCGTCGGCGGTCGCGAGCGCGCGACCCGAGCGGACGAGGAACGCCGCGATCCGGTCGAGCGCCGCGGCGGCTTCGGCGAGCGAGCCGTCGTGCAGGTCGACGGTCGAGCGGTAGTGGCTCGCCGCGAGCAGGTAGCGGACGACCGCGGGCGAGGCCTGCTCGAGCACGTCCCGGGCGAAGATCGAGTTGCCGAGCGACTTCGACATCTTCTGGCCGTCGACGGTGACGAGCCCGTTGTGCAGCCAGTGGCGGGCGAACGCGTCGCCGTCGGCACGGGACTGCGCGAGCTCGTTCTCGTGGTGCGGGAAGCGCAGGTCGAGACCGCCGCCGTGGATGTCGAAGGCCTCGCCGAGGTACCGGCGTGCCATCGCCGAGCACTCGATGTGCCAGCCGGGGCGGCCATCGCCCCACGGCGACGGCCAGCTCGCGCTCGCCGCCTCCGAGGCCTTGCGCCCCTTCCACAGCGCGAAGTCGCGGGCGTCCCGCTTGCCGCGCGGGTCGGCGTCCTCGGCGTCCTGCATGTCCTCGCGGCGCTGCCCGGTGAGCTCGCCGTAGTCGGCCCAGGACGAGGTGTCGAAGTAGACGTCGCCGGAGCCGTCCTCGGCGGCGTACGCGTGCCCCTTCGCGATGAGCGAGGCGATGAGCCGCTGCATCTCGGCGATGCTCGCGGTCGCCCGGGGCTCGTAGGTCGGCGGCAGGATGCCGATGGCGGAATATGCGGCGGTGAACTCCAGCTCGACGCGATAGGCGAGCGCCCACCAGCGCTCGGGGTCGCCCGCGTCCTCGGCGGCGGCGAGGATCTTGTCGTCGATGTCGGTGACGTTCCGCACCAGGGTCACGTCGTAGCCGCGGTGCTCGAGCCAGCGCCGCCAGAGGTCGTAGACGAGCGCGGAACGCAGGTGGCCGATGTGCGGCGAGGATTGCACGGTCGGACCGCAGACGTACATCCCGACGCGCCCCGGCACGCGCGGCGCCAGGTCGACGACCTCGCGCGCCTTGCTGTCGTAGAGCCGCACTCCCACCCGATCAGCGTAGTCGCCGCCGTTTTCAGGATGTCCGGGCTTCCACCGCCGTATGAGGGCCCGGAACCGCTGTGATCCTGAAAACGGAATCAGGCGCGGGCGAGGAGGGCGGTCGCGATCGCGGCGAGGCCGCGACCCTCGCCCGTGATCCCGAGGCCGTCGGTGGTGGTCGCGCTCACGCTGACCGGCGCGCCGACGAGCGCCGTGAGCCGCGCCTCGAGCTCGGCGCGGCGCGGACCGAGGCGCGGGCGGTTGCCGATGACCTCGACGCTGACGTTCTCCACCTCGAAGCCGGCGACGAGCACGCGAGCGACCGTTCGCGGCAGGAACCAGTCGGCGTGCGCGCCGGCGGCCTCGGGGTCGTCGGTCCCGAACGCCGCCCCGATGTCCCCGAGCCCCGCAGCGCCCAGCAGCGCGTCGACGATCGCGTGCGCGACGACGTCGCCATCCGAGTGTCCCGCGAGCCCCGGCTCGCCCGGCCACTCGAGCCCGCCGAGCCAGAGCGTCGCTGCGGGATCCTCGCTGAACGCGTGCGCGTCGGTCCCGACGCCGGCGCGACGCCCGATGACCTCCCAGTCCGGACCGAGCAGGAGCCGCGCGCGCTCGAGGTCGGCGGGAGTGGTGATCTTGAACGCCCGCTCATCCCCGGGGACGGTGCGGACGGGGACGCCGAGCGCGGCGACGAGCGCGGCGTCGTCCGTCTCCTCCCGGGCCGCCGCCGCGGTGGCCCGCTCGAGCACCTCGCGCGGGAAGCCCTGCGGCGTCTGCACGGCGACGAGCTCGCCGCGATCGAGGGTCTCGACCACCCGATCCCGATGGACCCGCTTGATCGTGTCGGCGACCGGCAGCACGGGGATCACGCCGGCGCACGATGCCGCCACCTCGGCGGCGACGCGGTCGAAGAGCGCGGCCGGCGCGAGCGCCCGCGCCGCGTCGTGGACGAGGACCACGTCGACGCCCGCGGGGAGCGCCGCGAGGCCGCGGGCGACGGAGTCCTGGCGGGAGGCGCCGCCGGCGACGACGAGCAGCTCGACGCGCGGGTCGGCGATACGGTCGCGAAGGATGAGCCGCGCTCGGCGCTCGGCGTCCCGGACGCGCGACTCGGGGACCACGACGACGACGGTGCCGACGGACTCCGCCTCGGAGATGCGCGCGAGCGCGTGGTCGAGCACCGTCCATCCCTGGACGTGCACGAACGCCTTCGGCATGCCGGCGCCGAGCCGCGTGCCGCTGCCCGCAGCGACGACGATCACCCCGACGTGCATGCGCGGGCCCTCCGACTCGCTCTGCCCGCTCGGCCCGCTCGGCGACCGAGGACTAGGAGGCGAGGACCTCGTCGAGGACGAGCGAGGCCCGCTCCTCGTCGGTCTTCTCCGCGAGCGCGAGTTCCGAGATGAGGATCTGCCGCGCCTTCGCGAGCATCCGCTTCTCCCCGGCCGAGAGGCCGCGGTCCTGGTCGCGCCGCCAGAGGTCGCGGACGACCTCGGAGACCTTGATGACGTCGCCCGAGGCGAGCTTCTCGAGGTTGGCCTTGTACCGGCGGGACCAGTTCGTCGGCTCCTCCGTGAACGGCATCCGGAGCACCTCGAACACGCGGTCGAGGCCCTCCTTGCCGATCACATCGCGGACGCCGACGAGGTCGACGTTCTCCGCCGGCACCTCGATCGTGAGGTCGCCCTGCGCTACGTTGAGCTTGAGGTAGACCTTCTCCTCGCCCTTGATCACGCGCTTCTTGATCTCGATGATCGTGGCGGCTCCGTGGTGGGGATAGACGACGGTCTCTCCGACCTCAAACAGCATGGACCAGCTCCTTCTAAGGCAGTCAATCCTACCACTTGCGAGCGGATAGGCTTGTCGGCGTGAACGCCCGCTCGATCGCCGTCCGAATCGTCGCGCCGGTCGGGATCGCCGCCGCGCTCGCCCTCACCGGCTGCACGTACATGGCGCCCACCGCGACGCTCATCCACTACGACCCGGCCGACGGCGTCGGCGCGGACCTCGGCGCCGTGCTGCTGCGCAACATCCAGGCGGTGACGAACGAGGACGGCTCGATCGCGAACATCGCGTTCACGGCGATCAACCGCGGCGAGGCGACGAAGCTCAACTACTCGGTCGCGGGCGCCGGCGGCAAGGTCGAGGACTGGATCCCCGTCGCCCCCGGCTCGACGCTCGTCGGCGAGGAGGATCCGCACCTCATCCTCGTGGACGAGCCCGACGCAGCGGTCGGCGGGCTGCTGCCGGTGACGTTCCAGGTCGGCGACGCGGACAGCGTGACCGTGCTCGCGCCGGTCCTCGACGTGCAGGGCCGGCCGTTCCTGGAGCCCCTCGTCCCGTAGGCCTCAGGCGTCGAAGCGGTAGCCGAGGCCGCGCACGGTGACGAGCAGCCGCGGCTCCGAGGGGGAGTCCTCGATCTTCGAGCGGATGCGCTTGATGTGCACGTCGAGCGTCTTGGTGTCCCCGAAGTAGTCCGCGCCCCACACCCGGTCGATGAGCTGGCCCCGGGTGAGCACCCGGCCGGCGTTGCGCATCAGCAGCTCGAGCAGCTCGAACTCCTTGAGCGGCATCGCCACCTCGCGGCCGGCGACGGTCACCGCGTGCCGGTCGACGTCCATCTTGACGGGGCCCGCCTCGAGCACGCTGGGGTCCTCCTCCGGCTCGACGCGGCGACGCAGCACGGCCTTGATGCGCGCGAGCAGCTCGCGGGACGAGTACGGCTTCGTGACGTAGTCGTCGGCGCCGAGCTCGAGCCCCACGACGATGTCGATCTCGGAGTCCTTCGCGGTGAGCATGATGATCGGCACCTGGGAGCGACCGCGCAGCTCGCGGCAGACGTCGATCCCGGAGATGCCGGGGAGCATCAGGTCGAGGAGCACGAGGTCGGGCGTCTCACGGTCGAAGGCGGCGAGCGCCGCGCTGCCGTCCTCGGCGGTCTCCGTCTCGTACCCCTCCCGGACGAGCAGGTACTCGAGCGGCTCGGCGAGCGACGCCTCGTCCTCGACGATCAGGATCCTGGTCACGCAGTGGCCCCTTCGTGTGTTGCCGGACTCTCCGCGATCGCGGTCGCGAGCGGAAGGACGATCGTGAACGTCGAGCCGCTCCCCGGCTTCGACCAGACGCGGATCGAGCCGCCGTGATTCGCCACGGCGTGCTTGACGATGGAGAGCCCGAGGCCCGTCCCGCCCGTGTTCCGGCTTCGGGCGGGATCGCTGCGGAAGAAGCGCTCGAACACGCGGTCCTGCTCGTCCTCCGGGATGCCCGGGCCCTGATCGGTGACGGCGATCTCGACGGTGCCGTCGCGGGGCGTCACGCCCACGCCGACGCGGGAGCGGTCGGGCGAGTACTGCACCGCGTTCGCGATCAGGTTCGCGACCGCGGTGACGAGCGTGCCCTCGTGCCCGCTGACGACGACACCGTCCATCGCGCCGCCGCTGACGATCTCGATCCCCTTCGCATCGGCCGCGACCCGGTTCTGCTCGATCGCGGTCGAGAGGATCCGGTCGATCCGCACCGGCTCGCTCTGCGCGAGCGGCTCGAGGCCCTGGACGCGCGAGAGCTCGATGATGTCCTGGGTCATGTCGGCGAGCCGGCGGGACTCGCCGCCGAGCCGCGCGGCGAACCGGCGCACCTGGTCGGGGTCGTCCGCCGCGGAGTCGATCGCCTCGGCGAGCAGGCTCACGGCACCGATCGGGGTCTTCAGCTCGTGGCTGATGTTCGCGACGAAGTCGCGACGCACCTCGTCGAGCCGGATCGCCTCCGAGCGGTCGTCGGCGACGACGAGGACGTACCGGGCGCCGACGAGCGCGGCGGTCACGCTCAGGTGGCGCACCTGGTCGGGGCGCGCACTGCGGCGCAGCGCGAGCTCGCGGCGGACCGTCTCGCCCGTCGACCGCACCTCCGCAGCGATCTCGACGATCTCCGGGTGGACGCCGCCCTCGGTGAGGCCCGCGTCGGCCGCGGACGCCGAGGCGGTGACGAGGGTGCCCGAGGGGTCGACGAGCACGGCGGGCGCCTCGAGGACATCGATGACCGCCTCGATGCCGGACGGGAGGAGGACGGACTGGACCGCGGCCGCCCGGCGCCCGGTGCGGGCGGCGAGGACGAGCACCGTCGCGATCCCCGCGCCGACGACGAATCCGAGCACGAGCGCGAGCGCGACGAGACCAGCCGTCTCCATGGGATTAGATTAGGCGCGCCGGGTCTGCGAGAACCGGGCGTTAACGGGCCTGAGGATGATGTTCACCGCCACGGCACCGGGCGTTCACCTTCGCCGCAGAGGATTGACCGGCTCGGGACGAGGCCATCCGGCCTGCCCGGAGCTGACTTCGGAGGTAGCGCGTGCGCGAGGTGTTCCAGCAGGAGCTGCGCGAGGTGCAGGGGCGACTCGTCGAGATCGCCGGCCTCGTCGCCGACTCCATGTCCCGGGCGACGACGGCGTTCAACGACTCCGACATCGCCCTCGCCGAGCAGGTCATCGCGGGCGACGCGGTGATCGACGCGGCCGCGAAGACGCTCGACGAGCTCGCGATCGACATCCTCGCGCGTCAGCAGCCGGTCGCCCGCGACCTGCGCATCGTCGTGAGCGCGCTGCGCGTCTCCGCCTCGCTCGAGCGGATGGGCGACATGACGGGCCACATCGCCCAGCTCGCGCGCTACCGCTTCCCGGACAAGGTCGTGCCGAAGACGCTGCGGCCGACCTTCCGCGAGCTCGGCCGGCTCGACACGGAGATCGCGCGCAAGCTCGTCGCGCTGCTGGAGACCCAGGACGTCTCCATCGCCGAGCAGATCCGCGACCTGGACGACGAGGTCGACGCGCTCCACCTGTCCGTGTTCGACAAGGTGCTCGGCGAGGCGTGGAAGGGCGCGGCGGTCGACACGGTCGACGCGACGCTCGCCTCGCGCTACCACGAGCGCTTCGCCGACCACGCGGTCTCGATCGCGAAGAAGGTGCAGTACCTCTCGACCGGCGAGTGGGTCCCGACCGAGGACTGAGCCGGTCGGGCAGCCGACGGACCGCCTACTGCTTGCCCTGCGCCGCCACGGCCGCGGCGCCGGCCGCCGCCGCCTCCGGGTCGAGGTAGAACGAGGGCCTCGCCGGCATGAGGTCCTCGCCCAGCTCGTAGACGAGCGGGATGCCGGTCGGGATGTTCAGCTCGGCGATCGCATCGTCGGAGATGCCGTCGAGATGCTTGACGAGCGCGCGGAGCGAGTTGCCGTGCGCCGTGACCAGCACGGTCCGGCCGGCCGCGAGGTCCGGCACGATCTCCGACTCCCAGTACGGCAGCAGCCGGTCGATGACGAGCTTGAGGCTCTCGGTGCGCGGCAGCTCCGCGTCGGGGATGCCGGCGTAGCGCTCGTCGCCGACCTGGCTCCACTCGGCGTCGTCCGGCAGCGGCGGCGGCGGGATGTCGTAGGAGCGCCGCCAGGTCATGAACTGCTCCTCGCCGAACTCCGCGAGGGTCTGCGCCTTGTCCTTCCCCTGCAGCGCGCCGTAGTGGCGCTCGTTGAGCCGCCAGTCGCGCTTGACCGGGATCCACAGCCGGTCGGCGACCTCGAGCGCGAGATTCGCCGTCTGGATCGCCCGGGTGAGGACCGAGGTGTAGAGGATGTCGGGCTTCAGCCCCGACTCGGCGAGCAGCTCGCCGGCGCGCCGCGCCTCGGCGGTCCCCTGCTCGGACAGCCGCACGTCCACCCAGCCGGTGAAGAGGTTCCTCCGGTTCCAGTCGGAGTTGCCGTGTCGCAGCAGGATCAGCGTGCTCATGTCCCCAGCGTAGTTGCCGCCCTTTTCAGGATCACGCGCGTTCCAGGCGCGTATGACGGCCCCGACCCCGTGTGATCCTGAAAAGGGCGGGACGGAGGGGTAGCCTCGCTGCCGTGCGGCTCGGCGTGCTCGACATCGGCTCGAACACCGTGAACCTGCTCGTCGCGGACGCGCACGCGGGCGCCCGGCCGGTCACCACCGTCTCCCATCGCAGCGTCGTGCGGCTCATGCGCTTCCTCCGGCCCGACGGCTCGATCGGCGCGGAGGGGGTCGCGGCGCTCGAGCACGCGGTGCGCTCGGCCCGCGAGGTCGCGGACCGGGAGTCGGTCGACGCGCTCATCACGATCGCGACCTCGGCGCTGCGCGAGGCGGGCAACGGCGAGGAGATCGTCGCCCGGATCGAGGCGATCAGCCGCGTCCCGCTCCAGGTGCTCGACGGGCCCGAGGAGGCGCGGACCACGTTCCTCGCGATCCGCCGCTGGTTCGGCTGGTCGGCGGGCGAGCTGCTCATGATCGACATCGGCGGCGGCTCGCTCGAGATCGCCGCCGGCCCGGACGAGCTCCCGGCGGTCGCGCTCTCGCTGCCGTTCGGCGCCGGCCGGGTGACGGTCTCGCACCTGCTGCCCGACGATCCCCCGCGGCCGGATCGGGTCGCGGAGCTCACGGCGTTCCTCGAGCACCACCTCGCGACGGCCCGGGACATGATGGAGGGCCGACCCGCGCCCGATCACGTCGTCGGCTCCTCGAAGACGATCCGGTCGCTCGCGAAGCTCGCCGGCCACGCGGTGCCGGGCTGGGCGGGCAACGAGCGGCTCGTGCTCCCGCGGGACCGGCTTGCCGACTGGATCCCGCGCATGGCCGCGATGCCGGCGGAGGCGCGACAGAACCTCCCCGGCATCACGCCGGAGCGCACGCACCAGATCGTCGGCGGCGCGATTGTGCTGCACGAGGCGATGCGCGCGCTCGGGGTGGACGAGCTGGAGGTCTCGCCGTGGGCGCTCCGCGAGGGCGTGCTGCTGCGCTACCTCGACGCGGTGGAGTAGCGCGTGGCGAGACCCGTCGGCCGGATCACCCGCGGCACCACCGCGACGAATCGACTGCGCCGGATGGACCGGTGGATCGCGGCGCTCCCGGCGCTGCGGCGCAGCGAGGACCCCCTCGTCGTCGATCTCGGCTACGGCGCCTCGGCGACGACGGTGCTCGAGCTCGCCGCCCGGCTCGCGCGCGTCCGGGCGGACGCCGAGGTCGTCGGGGTCGAGATCGATCCGGAGCGGGTCGAGGCCGCCCGCCGGTCCGTGCGCGAGCCTCCGACGGGCTCCGGGACGGAGCCGTCGAGAGGCCTCCGGGTCTCCTTCCGGCTCGGCGGATTCGAGGTGCCGGCGCCGGGCGACCGGCGGCCTGCCGTCATCCGCGCCGCGAACGTGCTGCGCCAGTACGACGAGTCGGAGGTGGCGGACGCCTGGGCGCGGATGCTCGCGCGGCTGCAGCCGGGCGGCGCGCTCGTCGAGGGCACCTGCTCGGAGAACGGCCGCGTCGGCTCCTGGGTGACGCTCTCCCCCGAGCGCGGCCCGGAGTCCCTCACCCTCGGCCTGCACCTCGCCTCGCTCGAGGCGCCCTCGATCGCCGCCGAGCGGCTGCCCAAGGCGCTCATCCACCGCAACGTGCCCGGCGAGCCGGTCCACGCCTTCCTCGCGGACCTCGACCGGGCATGGGCGAGCGCGGCGCCGCTCTCGGTCTACGGGCCGGTGCAGCGCTGGATCGCGGCGGCCGAGGCCGTCGCCGAACGCTGGCCGATCGTCGGCGGGCGCGCTCGCTGGCGCCTCGGGGAGCTCACGGTCGCCTGGCCCGCCATCGCCCCGGCGTCCTGAGCCCGGCGGCCGCCGGCCGCCGCTCCGCCCGCCGCCCTGCATCCCGCCGCGCCCCGCATGCCGTCTCGACGGTGCACTTGCGTCTACTCAGCGACGGCAACCATGCCGGAACGTCGCAAGTGCACCGTTGCGACGGGAGTGGGAGGGGCGAGCGCGGGTGGGGGGCGGGGCGGGAGGCGGGCGGGAGAATAAGGAGAGCGCTAGGGGCGGACGGCGGCGCGGGCGCCGATGGCCGGCGGGTGCAGGAGGGCGCGCTCGGCGTCGGCGAACGCGACCACCTCGCCGACGAGGGCGGCGAACGCGAGCTGGTCCGAGTGCTCGAGGAACGCGACGGCGCGGGCGAGATGCTCGGGACGGTAGTTGTGCACGCCGCGGATCGTCAGCAGGCGCCGGACGACGTGCTCGGCCGACAGCGGGACGGACGGCGCCGTGAACACGCTGCCCGCGAGCACGATCGTCGCGCCGATGTCCGCGGTCTCCAGCAGCAGCGAGACGGACTCGTTCGCGCCCGAGAGCTCGAGCCCGATGCCGAAGCCGCTCGCGCCCGCCGTCTGCGCGCGGCCCGTCCGGGCGGCGATCGCGATCGCCTCGCGCACGGCCGCGGCGCTCGGCTCGGCGACGGCGTCCGCGCCGAAGTCGCCGGCGAGCGCGCGCCGGGCCGCGGAGGGATCCACGGCGACGACCCGTGCTCCGGCCTCCGAGGCCATCGCCACCGCCGTCAGGCCGAGCATCCCGCAGCCGGCGACGAGCACGATCTCCCCGTCGAGCGAGCGGACCTCCTCCGCCGAGGCGAGCACCGCGGCGACGGTCGCCGTCGCGCAGGAGGCGGGCGCGAGCACCTCGGCGGCGAGGTCCTCGCGCACCCGGACGATCGCGGTGCGCGGCAGCAGGTGCACGTGCGTCGCGATCCCGCCGTTCAGCTCCCAGCCGCGACGCATCTGCTCGTGCCCGTACTTGACCAGCTGCTCGCACTTGTTCGGGAAGCCGCGCAGGCACTGCCGGCAGGAGCCGCAGGAGACCGGCACGGCCCAGACGATCCGGTCGCCCACCGCGACCGGCGTGCCGTCGAGCGCGAGCGGCGGCAGTCCCGGCCCGAGGGCGACGACGCGGCCGAGCTGCTCGTGGCCGAGCACCTGCGGCACCGCCACCCGACGGTGTCCCGCGGCGGTGTGCAGGTCGGAGCCGCACACGGTCGCGAGCTCGACGGCGACGAGCGCCTCGCCCTCGTGGAGCACGAGCTCCGTCACGGCGATCCGCTCGAGCGCGCGGTCCGGGCCCATGAAGACGACGGCCTCCGCCGGCGGGTCGAGCCGGATCTCGGTCCCGGCCGCGGCCGGGCTCGGCGCCGTCGTGCTCATCGGCCCAGCCGCTCCAGGAGGTCCGGGAGCTCGGCGACCGAGGCGAGCACCTGGTGCGCGCCCGCCGCCTCCAGCTCCTCGCGGGAGAGCATCCCGGTGAGCACGCCGGCGACGAGGCCGGCGCCCGCCGTGAGCCCGCTCGCCACATCGGAGGCGGTGTCGCCGACGACGGCGATCGCCTCGACCGAGGGGGCGCCCGTGCGGATGAGGGCGGTCAGGTTGAGGTCCGGGTGCGGGCGGCCGCGGCCGGCGTCCGCCGGCGTCAGGACGAGGTCGGGAAGCCCCTCCCAGCCGAGCGAGGCGACGATGCCGTCGGCGGTGCGCCGCGCGAAGCCCGTGGTCAGGACGACCTTCCGCCCCTGCGCGCGGAGATCGCGGATCGCCTGCTCCGCCCCGGCGATCCCGAGCGAGCGGCCCTCGGCGACGAGCTCGTCGTACGCCGCCTCGAACGCGGCGTTCAGCGCCTGCGCGTCCTCCTCGGGCACCAGGGCGCGGAACACCTCGATCTTCGACTGCCCCATGGTGTCCCGCACGTGCTGGATCGCGGACTCGCGCGTCGTCGCGGGATCGATCGCCCGCTCGAGGTACGGCCCGCGGTCCCACGCCCGCGCGAACGCCTCCTCGACGAGCCCCTCGTCGACGACGGTGGTGCCGGCCATGTCCAGCACGACGGTGTGGATCCGGGTCATCAGCGACTCCAATCGAGGTCCCGCGGCGCCGCTACGCGACCCGCGCGCTTCCGTACAGCTCATCGATGACGGACTCGGCGAGCCCGAGCCCGGTGGTCATGCCGATCCCGGTGGTGACCGAGACGACGCGGACGCCGTCGGCCGGCGCGACGCGGAGGAAGTCGCGCGGCGCCTTCGCGTACACGCCCTGCCACCGCTGCCGGACGCGCAGCTCCCGGCCGAACAGCTCGCGGGACAGCCGCAGCAGGAGCTCGAACGCCGCCTCGTCCTGGAACGGCGGCACGTGCGTCCCGAGGCGATGCGTGTCGCCGACGAGCAGCGTGCCGTCGGGCCGCTCCGTGGCCATCTGGTTGACGTCGCGCGCGAAGAGCTCGGGCTCCTCGCGCTCGAGCCGCGCGCGGACCGCCGAGGCGGAGGGCTGCGAGGAGAACGCGGTGTAGCGCAGCATCGAGGACCCGGTGAGGATCGGGATGCGCAGGCCGACGCCGTCGGCGAGCAGCATGTCGAGCCCGCATCGCTCGACGCGATGCTCCTCGGCGATCGCCGGGAACAGCTGGTCGACGTCGTGGCCCACGGCGAACACGATCGACTCCGCGGCCACGTCCCCGCGCGAGGTGCGGAGGACGCCGGGGGACGCGCCGAGGGCGGAGGTCCGCCAGCGGAACTCGACGCCCTCCGCCTCGAGCCAGGCCGCGATCGCGGGCGCCGCCTCGCGCGGGTCGACCTGCAGGTCGCCCGGCCGCAGCACGCCGCCGACCGCGCCGACGACGGGCGCGAGCTCCGCCACCCGCGCCGCGCTCAGGATGTCCGGCGTGCCGGCCTCCTCGAGCACCGCGAGCTCGTCCGCGTGCCGCGCGACGACGAGCGTGCCCGTCTCCCGCAGCCAGAAGCCGGCGCGCGCCGCGAGCCGACGCCACAGCTCCCGCGAGCGCAGCGCGTACTCGACCGCCTCGCCGGCGTGCGCCGAGGTGCCGATGTGCCCGAAGTTCCGCACCGAGGCCCCGAGGACGCCGGTCGCCCGCTCGATGACGACCACGCGCTTGCCGCGCTCGAGCGCGGCGGCGGCGTGGCCGAGTCCGAGGATGCCGGCCCCGACGATCGCGAGGTCGTGGGTGGTCATGGCGCGACCCTACTTGAGCGCCCGGCGGATGAGGATCGATGCCGTCTCGACGACGACCACGAGCGCGATGATGACGAGCAGGAACGCGGCGACCTGGTCGAAGTGCCGGCCCTGCAGGGCGTTCATGAGCAGGAAGCCGATGCCGCCGCCGCCGACGATGCCGAGCAGCGTCGCCGAGCGGATGTTCTGCTCGAGCAGGTACATCAGGTGGCTGACCAGCGCGGGCACCGACATCGGGAGGGTCGAGGAGAAGAACACCTGGGGACGCGAGCCGCCGCCCGCGGCGATCGCCCGCTCGGGGCCGTTCGGCACCTCCTCCATCGAGTCGCCGATGAGCTTCGCGAGGAGGCCCACGCCGCCGATGCCGAGCGCGAGCGCGGCCGCCTGCGGCCCGAAGCCGGTCGCGATGATGAAGATGATCGCGATGACGAGGTCGGGGATCGCCCGCAGCACGAGCGCGACGCCGCGGAAGAGGTTCCGGATGGCGCCGTTCGGCGCGACGTTCCGCGCCGACAGCGGGCCGACGACCGCCGAGATGATCGCGCCGAGCAGCGTCGCGGCGAACGCGACCTGCACCGTCGTCGTGACGGCCCCCAGGACGTCGCCCCAGTCCCGGCTGCCGAAGTTCGGCGGCCACACCGCGCGGTCGAGCGCCGGGTTCGACACCTGGTCGAAGCGCCAGTCATAGAAGAGGCGGCCCACGTCGGGCTGCGCGTAGAGGAACGCGCCGACGACGACCGCGACGCCGATCCAGACCCAGAGCGTCGTCGTGACGCGGCCGCGGTCCCACGGCCGGTGCAGCGCGGCCTCGATCCGCGCGTTGCGCTCGGTCGACGCGTCGCCGCGCTCGATCGCCGCGGCGACGCGAGGAGCGCGTCGGCTGACGGCGCGGACGAGCGAGTCCCCGATCCCGCGGCCCGTCGGCCGCACGCCGAGCAGCCGCGCCCGGATCGTCGAGGAGACGATCTCGAACAGGACGCAGAGCGCGATGATGATGAGCACGATCGGGATGACGCGGCGCATGCCGGCCGGACCGGCGTGGAGCGCCTCGTCGAGGTCGTAGCCGAGCCCGACGATGCCGACGTAGCCGAGGATGACGGAGCCGCGCAGGTTGATGTCGGCGCGGTGCAGCGAGACGGCGATCCAGGCCGGCAGCACCTGGGGGAAGACGCCCGACCAGAACTCCTGCGCCTTCGAGCCGCCCGCCGAGCGGATCGCGAGCCGCGGGCCCTCGTCGATCTGCTCGATCGCGTCCGCCATCATCTTCGAGATCATGCCGACCGAGTGCAGGCCGATCGCGACGATCGCCGGCAGCGTGCCGGCGCCGAACCACAGGAAGACGAAGAAGACGGCGAACGCGACATCGGGGATCGCCCGGGCGACGACGCCGATGCCGCGGCAGATCGCCATCACGACCGGGTGCGGGCTGGTGTTCCGCGCGGCGCCGGTGGCGACGGGGATCGAGATCAGGGTCGCGAGCGCGGTGCCGGCGATGACGAGCGCGAGGGTGATCGCGACGCTGCCGAGCGTGTGCCAGATCGGGTCCCAGCCGACCCACTCGGTGACGAACGTCGTGCCGTCCGGCCCGCGGGTGCCGACGACGTTCCAGCCCGGCCACTGCATGGGCGTCGCGAGGCCGATGAACCGGTTCAGGTTCTCGAACGTCGTGTTGATGCTCTTGAAGCTGTAGTCGAGCCCGATGAACGACCACACCCCGAGCGCGGCGATCGCCACGATGACGCCGTACGAGACGACCGTGGAGAGCCGGGGGCGCGGCCGCTCGATCGTCGCGATGCGGTCCGCGAGCGCGGGAGCCGTCACGCGGGCTCCTCGTCCGCGAGGTCCTGCTCGAAGCGCTCGCGCGCCGAGTTCCGGCGCATCTCCTCGGTGAGCAGCTCCTCGCGGACCTCGGCGAGCTCGGTCTCGATCGCCTGCAGCTCCCGCGTCGAGACGGCGACGCGGCCGTAGATCTCCATGACCTGGTCCTTGGACAGGCCCTCGGTCGTCGTGTCGAGGACGACCTCGCCGGCGCGCAGGCCGACGATGCGGTCGCCCCAGTCGAGCGCGAGGTCGACCTGGTGGAGCGAGCAGACGACCGTCAGGTCGCGCTCCGCGGCGATCTCCCGGATGAGCGACATGACCTGGCTGCTCGACTCGGGGTCGAGCGAGGCGACCGGCTCGTCGGCGAGGAGGATCTCGGGGTCCTGCATGAGCGCCCGCGCGATCGCGACGCGCTGCTGCTGCCCGCCGGAGAGGGTGTCGGCGCGCTGGTACGCGCGCTCGAGGAGGCCGACGCGCTCGAGGTGCCCGAGCGCCTTGAGCCGGAGCGACCGGGGATAGGTCCAGATGCCGATCCGCGGGCCGCGCAGGGTCGAGAGCGACCCCGTCAGCACGTTCTCGAGCACGGTCAGCGGGCCGACGATCTCGAACTGCTGGAAGATGAAGCCGATCCGCCCGCGCAGGTCGCGCAGCGCCCGGCCGGTGAGCCGGGCGACCGGCTCGCCGAGGGACTCGACGGTGCCCTCGCTCGGGGTCTCGAGGCCGTTGATGTGGCGCAGGAGCGTCGACTTCCCCGAGCCCGAGAGCCCGAGGAGGACGACGATCTCGCCCGGTTCGACGGACAGCGACACCCCCGTGAGTGCCGGACCCTTGGTCCCGGGGTAGGTCTTGCCCAGCCCGGAGATCCGGACCACGGGGGCGCCGCTGCTCGTCATCTCAGTGCATTCCCTTCGCGGGCCTCAGGCCTGGCAGGCCTCGACCTGGTCCGCGATCTGCTCGCAGACGGCGCGGATGGCGTCGAAGTACGAGTCGTCGACGGCCCCGAAGCCGAACCAGCCGTCGCGGAGGAAGTCGTTGAGCTCGATGCCCGCGTCGACGAGGTCCTGCTGCGTGCTGTCGGCGATCGCCGCGGTGAGCTGGTCCTTGACCGACTGCGGGAGCGCCGCCTGCATGACGATCGGCGCCGCCGGCACCTGGAAGCGCTCGATCTCGACGAGCTGGCCCGACTCGATGAGCGGGTCGGCGTCGATGTCCTGGACGAAGCCGACCTGGCAGTCCAGCCCCTCCGCGATCTTCACCGCGTTGAGGTCGTGCTCCTCGCCGTACAGCGTGTTCGCCTCGGAGACCGTGACGCCCGCCTCCATGAGCGAGGCGACCGGGATCGCGCGGCCCGAGGTCGACGTCGGGTTGACGAAGCAGACGGGCTCGTCCGCGAAGTCCTCGAGCGTCGAGCCGGTCCACGCCGGGTTCGCGACCGCGACGGAGAAGTAGCCGGGCTCGGCGCCCTCCTCGGTGATCTGCGCGCCGATGGGCTCGATGTCGCCGCCCGCGGCCTGGGTCTGGAAGTAGGTGAAGGACGAGATCTGCGCGATGTCGATCTGGTCGGAGGCGAGGCCCTGGACGACCGCGGTGTAGTCGGTCGCCTCGAAGAAGCGGACCTCCTTGCCGGTGATCGCGGCGATCCAGTCGGCGATCGGCTGCGCGTCCTGGTCGGCGCCCTCGTGATCGGGGAGCGTCGCGAAGACGAGGACGTTCGGGTCGCCCGAGGCGTAGCTGCCCTCCTCGGACGCGGCGTTGTCGCCGCCGTCGGCCGGAGCGGTGGGCGCGGGGGTGGAACACGCGGTGAGCGACGCGATGAGCGCGGCGCTCGCGGCGAGACCCGTGAGGGCCTTGAAGCCAGTGCGCATGCGGTGCCTTTCTGATGGGTGCCGGCGGTGAGCCGAGTGACTACGGACGCGACGATGCTCGGCAGGCGCGGTGAACTCCGGGCAAACGGCACCCGCTCCGGAGAGTGAACAGGTGGCTCGGACCGGGACAGCTGTGCTCAGCTGTCGAGGAATCGCTCCGAACGGGGCTCGACCTCGATGCCGAAGCCGACCGCGCCCGCGAGGTAGCGGTCGTCACCGAGCTCGATCGGCCGGCCGTGCTCGTCGGCGAAGGTGCGCCGCACGCGCAGCAGCGGGCTCGAGCGGCGGATGCCGAGCAGCCGCGCGTCCTCGCTCGACGCCGCGAGCGCGTCGATCCGATGGGACGCGCGCACCGGATGGATGCCGTGCTTCCGCATGACGCGGACGACGGAGGGCTCGTCGGGCGGCAGGGCGCGGATGAGCGGCGCGACCCAGGGCGGGTAGACGGTCCGCTCGAGCATGACCGGCCGGCCGTCGAGGAGGCGCAGGCGCGTGACGCGGAGGACCGGCTCGTGCGCGCCGATGCGCAGCGCGCTCGCCTCGGCCGCGCTCGGCACGCCGCCGCTCGCGGCGACGACGCGGCCACCCGGCTCGAGCCCGTGCGCCTGCGCCCACTCGGCGAAGGTCCTCGCCCGCCGGAACTCCATGGTCTGCAGCGCGGAGGCGACGGTCCACCCGCTGCCCGGGGCCGACTCGACCATGCCGCCGCGCTCGAGCAGCTGCAGCGCGTTGCGGATCGCCCCGCGCGAGGCGCGGTACTCGTCGGCGAGCCGGAGCTCGCTCGGCAGCGGGGCGCCGACGGCGAACTCGCCCCGAGCGATCCGCCGCCGCAGGTCGGCGGCGAGCTCCTGATACCTCGTCACGCGCCGCCCCCGTCTGCGGCGAGCGCGGCGAGGAACGCGACGAGGCGACCGCCGGCGTCCTCGAGGGCGCCGGCATTGACGATCTCCAGATCGGCCGGGCGGTGCGGAGCCGGCGCGGCACGCGCGAGTCGCGCCTCGGCCTCGGCCCGCGACTCGCGCCCGCGCGCCGCGAGCCGCGCGCGCCGCACGTCCGCGGGCGCCGTCACCCGGACGACCCGGCCGGCCTCGCCGAAGACCTCGTCGAGGCTCGCCAGCACGCCGCGCGAGAGGTTCGCCACGACCACCCGGCCCAGCCCGACCTCCTCGCGGACGCCGGCCGGGATCCCGTAGGCGAGGCCGTGCGCGCGCCAGGAGAGCGCGAACGCGCCGGCGCGTTCAGCCGCCTCGAACTCCGCCGCCGACACCGGCAGGTGGTCCTCGCCGGGCCCGGCGGGACGAGTGATGCTGCGGCGGGCGAAGCGCGGGCCGGCACCGGCGAAGTGCTCGCGCGCCCAGCCGATGACCGCGTCCTTGCCCGCGCCGCTCGGACCGACCACCGCGACGAACGCGCCCGGTGCGATGCGGTCGGCGGCGGCCATCACGCCACCCGGCCGCCGGTGCGCCAGACGCCGCGCACCACGGGGACGGGCGCGCCGGACGGGTGCTGCTCGCTCGGCGCGCCCTCGTAGGCGCGGACGCGCACCAGGTCCGCCCGGAGTCCCGGGGCGATCCGCCCGCGGTCCTCCAGCCCGACCGCGGCCGCGGGATTGCCGCTGACCAGCCGGACGCCCTCGGGCAGCGTGATCGCGCCCCGGCCGAGCAGCAGGAACACCGCCTGCAGCGGGCTCGAGGGCACGTAGTCGGAGGACAGCACGTCGAGCAGTCCCGCGGCGTGCACGTCCACCGCCGCGACGTTCCCCGACTGCGAGCCGCCGCGCACGACGTTCGGCGCCCCCATCACGACGAACTGCCCGTGGCCGTGCGCCGCCCGCGCCGCCTCGAGCGTGGTCGGGAACTCGCTGATCCGCACGCCGAAGCCGACCGCCTCCTCGACGTGCTCGAGGGTCGCGTCGTCGTGCGCCGCGAGCGCGAGGCCGCGGAGGGCCGCCCGCTCGACGATGCCGAGCCGGTTCGGGCCGGCGTGCTCGGCCGCGATCGCCTTGCGCTCCGCGACGAGCGCGTCGAAGCCGGCGTCGCTCACCCGGTGCTTGCCGACCATGTACCGGCGGAACGCCTCGACGTCGGCGTACTGCCGCGCACCCGGCGTGTGGTCCATGAGCGAGGCGAGCCGGACGATCGGCAGGTCGGCGAGCTGCTCGAACTGCTCGATGGTGTTCGTCGCCGCGACCTCGCAGCGGATGTGGAGGAAGTGCTCCGCGCGAGTGAGGCCCGCGTCGACCGCGTGCTGGATGGCGTGCGCCATCGCCTGCGCCGACTCCGCGGCGGCGTCCCCCTCGCCGAGGAAGCCGACCCGGACCGCGTCGAAGACGGTCGTCGCGCCGGCGCCGCCGAACTGCGCGTCGTGCGCGAGCACGGCGGGGATCGGGTCCCAGTGCGTGCCGGGCCGCGGCATCATGTGGCCCTCGAGGTGGTCGGTGTGCAGCTCGACGAGGCCCGGCATGAGGAGGTCGCCGTCGAGGTCCTCGCCGACCGCCGAGGGGCCGCTCGACACGTCCGCGATCCGGCCGTCGCGGACGAGCACGCTGCCGTGCACCACCTCATCGTCGAGGACGATCCGGGCGTTCGCGAACGCGAGCTCGGCGGTCACCGCGCCGACTCCCCGGCACCGAGCGGATGCACGGAGCGGACCGAGAACGCGGCGCCCGGCTCCCGCTCCTCGAGCACGGCGAGCGAGGCGATCGGCAGGTCGCGGCCGAGGATCGGGGCGAAGTGGGCGCGGAGCGCGGCGTCGACCTCGTGGGCGCGCGCCGCCGGGACGGGATCGGTGAGCGTCATGTGGAAGCGGAACTCCTCGAAGACGAAGGGATAGCCCCATCGGAGCAGGTGATCGTGCTGGGCGGGAGAGAGGGTCTCGGGGCGACGGCGGGCGATCTCCGCCGCGGACAGCGGCGCGCGGAACGGCTCGAGCCCGCGCACCACCGCGTCGGCGAGCCGGCCGGCGTCCTGCGGCGTGCCGGTCGGCAGCAGGGCGCGGAACCCGCCCATCGCCGCCAGCCGCAGCCCCGGCACGAGCACCGGCTCGCGCTTCGCGGCGAGCGCCGCGACGGCGGCGTCGAGCTCCTCGAACGCGCGTCCCGCGGCGAGCCGCATCGGCGCCTTGAGCGTCGCGTGGAAGCCGTAGCGGCGGGCGTCGACCGTGATGCCGGGCCGCGCCGCGTACCAGGCCTCGGCGAGCCCGCGCAGCTCGCGGGCGACCGGCGCCTCAGTCGGCAGCGCGCCGGGGACGGCATAGACGGCGTAGCGGGCGGTCATGCGGCGCCCCTCGAGGCGCCCGCGGGCGCCTGGAAGTCCTCGACGTCGACGACGCGATCCGCGACCGCGTCCCGCACGTCGGCGTCGTGGAAGATCGCGAGGATCCCGACCCCCGCCGCGAGCCGCTCCCGGATGAGCTCGATGACGACGGCCCGGTTGCGCGCGTCGAGCGAGGCCGTCGGCTCGTCGAGCAGGAGCAGCGCGCGCTCCTGGATGAACCCGCGGGCGATGTTCACGCGCTGCTGCTCGCCGCCGGAGAACGTCGCCGGCGGGAGCGACCACAGCCGCTCCGGGATGCCGAGGCGGTCGAGGAGCGCCGCCGCCCGCGTCCGCGCCTCGCCGGCGCTCGCACCGCGGCTGCGCAGCGGCTCCGCCACGACGTCGAGCGCGGGCACCCGCGGCACGACGCGGAGGAACTGGCTCACGTAGCCGATCGTGTCACGGCGGGCCGCGAGCACCTCCCGCGGCGCCGCGGTGACGAGGTCGAGCGCGCCGCCCCGGCGCCGCACCAGGATGCGGCCGCGGTCGGCCACGTAGCTGCCGTGGACCATCTTCAGCACGGAGGACTTGCCCGCGCCGGACGGCCCGCCGAGCACGACGCACTCGCCGCCGCGCACCTCGAGGCGCAGCCCGCGCAGCACCGGGATCGCCTTCCCGCCCTGCAGATGCAGGGTGAAGGTCTTGTCGACGTCCTCGACCGTCAGGATCGGCTCGCGCTCGGTCATCGCCTCAGCCCTGCAGGATCGAGGCGACGAGAAGCTGGGTGTAGGCCGCCTGCGGGTCGTCGAGGACCCGGTCGGTCAGCCCCGACTCGATGACCGCGCCGTCCTTCATGACCATGGTGCGGTGCGAGATGAGGCGGGCGACGGCGAGATCGTGCGTCACGATGACGACGGCGAGGCCGAGGTCGGCGACGAGGCCGCGGATGAGGTCGAGCACCGCCGCCTGCACGGAGACGTCGAGACCCGAGGTCGGCTCGTCCATGAGGACGAGCCGCGGCGAGACGACGAGGTTGCGGGCGATCTGCAGGCGCTGGCGCATCCCGCCGGAGAACGTCGTCGGCGGGTCGTCGACGCGATCGAGGGGGATCTCCACCTTGCCGAGCCACTCGAGCGCGCGCTCGCGGATGCGGCCGTAGTGCCGCCAGCCGGTCGCCATGAGCGGCTCGCCGACGTTGCCGCCGGCGCTCACGTGCATGCGCAGGCCGTCGGCGGGGTTCTGATGGACGAAGCCCCACTCGGTCCGCCACAGCGTGCGCACCTCGCGGTCGCTCAGGCTCGCGAGCTCGACCTCGCGGCCCTCGGCGGTGCGGTAGCGGATCGCGCCCTCGTCCGTGCTCAGCCGCTGGGAGAGCATCCCGAGCAGCGTCGACTTGCCCGAGCCGGACTCGCCGACGATCGCGAGCACCTCGCCCGGCCACAGGTCGAAGGACACCCCCCGGCACCCGAACCGCTCCCCGTACCGGTGCCCGGCGTCCTCGACGGTCAGCAGCGCCCCCTCCCCCCGTTCCTCTCCCCGAGCCGTCATTCATCGCCCCGTTCCGACGCCGATCCGACGGATGAGTGACGGCTCGGGGAGGCGAGGGCGGTGCTGGTGGTGCGGGTGGTGTGGGCGCAGTGGTCCGTGTCGGAGCAGACGAAGATCGCGCCGCCGCGGTCGTCGACGATCACCTCGTCGAGGTAGACGCCGGTCGAGCCGCAGAGCGCGCACGGCGACTCGAAGCGCTGCGGCTCGAACGGGAAGTCCTCGAAGCCCAGGCTCTCCACGTCCGTGTACGGCGGCACCGCGTAGATGCGCTTCTCGCGGCCGGCGCCGTAGAGGTGCAGCGCCGGGCTGCGGTGCAGCTTCGGGTTGTCGAAGCTCGGCGTCGGCGACGGGTCCATCAGGTACCGGCCGTTCACGATGACCGGGTACGCGTACGTCGTCGCGATGTGCCCGAACCGCGCGATGTCCTCGTAGAGCTTGACGTAGATCAGCCCGTAGTCCTCGAGCGCGTGCATCCGCCGGGTCTCCGTCTCGCGCGGCTCCAGGAAGCGCAGCGGCTCCGGGATCGGCACCTGGTAGACCATGATCTGGCCCTCCGCGAGCGGCGTCTCCGGGATCCGGTGGCGGGTCTGGATGACCGTCGCCTCGGCGGTCGAGGTCGTCGTGGCGGCGCCGGCGACGCGCTCGAAGAAGCGGCGGATGCTGACGGCGTTCGTCGTGTCGTCCGCGCCCTGGTCGATGACCTTGAGCGTGTCGTCGGCGCCGATGATGCTCGCCGTCACCTGCACGCCGCCCGTGCCCCAGCCGCGCGGCATCGGCACCTCGCGGCTCGCGAACGGCACCTGGAATCCGGGGATCGCGACGGCCTTGAGGAGCGCACGGCGGATGGTCCGCTTCGTCTGCTCGTCGAGGTAGGCATGGTTGAACTCGATGCGCGGCAGCGTCATGACGGGCCTCCGTCGAAGTCGGGTGGGGGGATCGGGCCGGGGAGCCCCTCGCCGGAAGCGCCATCCGCGACCGCCGCGGCGGTCGCTCCCGCCAGGCCCGGCCAGCTTCCGGCGAGGGGCTCCCCGGCGGGGTCCGCATGCGGATCGGCGGCGGGGTCATGGCGCTCCGCGGACTCTCGGCGGAGGCGGCGGAGGAGGACGAGCTCGGCCTGGAAGTCGACGTAGTGGGGCAGCTTCAGGTGCTCGACGAAGCCGGCCGCCTCGACGCCGTCGCCGTGGGCGACGACGAACTCCTCGTCCTGGGCGGGCCCCACGAGCCGCTCGCCGAACTCTCCGTGGCGCAGCGCCCGGTCAACGAGCGAGACCGACATCGCCTTGCGCTCCGAGCGGCCGAAGACGAGGCCGTAGCCGCGGGTGAACTGCGGAGGCGCCTCGCCGTCGCCGACGAACTGCGCCACCATCTGGCACTCGGTCACCTCGATGCGCCCGATCGGGAGGGCCTCGCCGATCTCCGGCGCGAGGAACTCGACCTCGACCTCGCCGACCCGCACCTCGCCGACGAAGGGATGGGTCCGCCCGTAGCCGCGCTGCGTCGAGTAGCCGAGGGCGAGTAGGAAGCCCTCGTCCGCGCGGCCCAGCGCCTGCAGCCGCTCGGCGCGGGACAGCGGGAACACGCTCGGCTCGCGCGTGAGGTCGGGCGGCTCGGGGTCGCCGTCGGCCGGGGTGTGCGCCTCGAGGAGCGCCTCGGCGCCGAGCAGCTCGGCGATGCGCGGCATGAGGACCTCTTCGGGCCGCTCGGGTCCCGGGGTGGCAGCGGGGGCCGCCTCGCCGTCGGCGGGGTCCGCCAGCAGGCGATGGGTGTAGTCGAACGTCGCGCCGAGCTGCTGGCCGCCCGGCAGGTCCTTGAACGTCGCCGAGACGCGGCGCTCGGACGGCAGGCTCGCGGTGTCGAGCGGGAGCGTGGCGCCGTAGCGGGGCAGCGTCGTGCGGTAGGTGCGCAGCAGCGTCACCGCCTCGAGCACGTCGCCTTGCGCCTGCACGATGGCGCGGGCGGCGAGCTCCGGATCGTGGAGCGAGCCCTCCGCCATCACTCGGGAGACCAGGACACCGAGCTGGTCGCGGACCTGGACCGCCTCGATCGCCGGCACCGACTCGTCGCCGCGCCCGCGCGCGGCGAGCAGCGCGTGCGCCCGCTCGATGGCCCGCTCGCCGCCCTTCACCGCGACGTACATCAGGCCTCCACACGGAGTCGGGTGGTCCTCGGGAGGCCCGTCACCGCGTGCTCGCCCGCGATGAGCAGGTCGACGCCGCGGGGGAAGCGGGCATGGTTCGCCGACCACTGCGCCGCGAAGGAGGCGGGCAGCGCCGGTGCGTCCCAGTCGCGCGGCTCGGGGAACCCCGGGCCGTCCGCCTCGAACGGGACACCCGCGCCGCCCGCGGCGAGCACGATCGTCGTCGAGGCGTGGGGGGCCTCGTCGGTCCCGAGCGCGAAGGCGTCGAGGGGCGGGAGCGCCGACGGGTCGCTCGCGAAGGCGAACGCGGCCGCGGCCGGCTCGTCGACGACCGGGGAGCCGGTGCGGAAGGCGAACCAGGCGCGCACCTCCTCGGCGGCCGAGAGCCCGGGGTCCAGCCAGACCGGCGTCGCCTCGTCGCAGAGGGTCAGGGCGATCGCCGCCGCGACCGGGCTCATGACGCCCGGGGCGGGCGGGAGCGCGCCGAGCACGACCGGGATCGTGGGCCGCGCGAGCGCGTCGAGCACGGCGCGGAACGTCCGCTGCGCGCCGGCGACCGGGTCGGCGAAACCGGGGAGCGGCACGGCGCTCACTCGTCGTCCTCCTCGCTCGCCAGGGCGCCGGCGTTCTCCCGGGCGACGGTGAGGAAGTCGACGACGGTGCCGCGCGCGGCGGCGCGGGCCGCGCGATCGCGCGCCGCGAGCTCGGCGTCGAGCGGGTCGATCACCTGCTCGAGCACCTCGGCGCGCGTCGCCTCGTCGCCGAGGAGCGCGGTGAAGATCGCCGCGAGGCCGGCGTGCTCGGGATCGCTGCCGAGGACATAGGCGGTGCCGACCGCCTCGGCCGCGAGACGGCCGCCCGTGAGCCGCGCCGTCGCGCGCGTCACGGTGGCCTCCCCGAGGTTGAAGCGGTCGCCCGTGCTCCCGATGCGGCCCTGGACCATGACGAGTCCCGCCTCGGGCGCTCGGAGCCAATCGACCCTCGGCGGCTCGGGCCATCGCGCCCAGCGGTCGGCGAGCGCGGCGCGGGGAGCCCCGGCGAGCACGCGGGCCGCGCGGCGGCGTCCCGTCGTCGCGTCCGGATCCGACATCGCGCTCCTTCCCCCGCTCCTTGAAGTTGTCTAGTTTTCTAGATAACATGTACATATTAGCGCGCCCTGGGCCGGCGCGTCGAGCTTGAGGAGTGAACGCTTGGTGAACACCAGCCGGCGATCGTCGACCGGATACTCGACCTGGCGGCTCATCGCCGAGGAGCTGCGTGCCGAGATCGGTGACGGGGCCATCGCCTTCGGCAGTCGGCTGCCGACCGAGCAGGAGCTCGGCGCGCGGTTCGGCGTCAACCGGCACACCGTTCGGCAGGCGATCGCCGCCCTCGCCGCCGACGGGCTCGTCGAGTCGCGGCGCGGGAGCGGCACCACCGTGATCGGCGGCGGCGTCCACCTCCACCGGCTCGGCATGCGGACCCGGATGTCCTCGAGCCTCGGCGCGCTCGCCGAGACGGCCGCCGTCCGGGTGCTCGAGAGCGCGGTCGAGTCGCCGCCCGCGGAGGTGGCCGAGGCGCTCGGCATCGCCGACGGGCTCGCGGTGCGCGTCGAGGGGGTGCGCACCGCCGGCGGTCGCCCGCTCGTCCGAGGCACGCACTGGTTCGACGCGGCGCGGTTCCCCGACATCGCGAGCGCGCTGCGCCGGTCGCGCTCCATCACGGCCGGGCTGCGCGCCGTCGGGGTCGAGGACTACCTGCGCATCGCGACGACCGTGAGCGCGCGGCACGCGACCGCCGACGAGGCGGCCGACCTCGACCTCGAGCCGGGCGCCGTCGTCCTCGTCGCGCGCGGCCTCGACGCGCTTCCCGACGGCACCCCGCTGCAGCTCGTCCTCGCACGGTTCCCCGCGCAGCGCGTCGCCCTCGAGATCGAGCACCCGACGCCGTAGCGCCCGCGCTCCCTCGCCCGCCGCGCTCTCGCCCGCCGCACGCCGTCCGCCCGCCGCCTTCTCCGTCGCAACGGTGCACTTGCGACTGCTCAGCGACGGCGACCACGCCGGGGAGTCGCAAGTGCACCGTTGCGGCGGGGCGCGACCCCAGCGAGCAGGGGCAGGATGGGGGCATGGAGCAGCGAGCGCTCGGACGCACGGGGCGGGACGTGTCCGTGATCGGGCTCGGCACCTGGCAGCTCGGCGCCGACTGGGGCGAGGTCGACGAGGCGGCAGCGGTCTCGGTCCTCGACGCGGCGGCCGAGTCCGGCGTGACGGTCTTCGACACCGCCGATGTCTACGGCGACGGGCGGAGCGAGTCGATCATCGGCGGCTGGCTGTCGCGGCACCCCGAATGGGGCGGCACGGTCCTGACCAAGATGGGACGCCGGCTGCCGCAGGAGCCCGAGAACTTCTCGGCGGCGAACTTCCGCGCCTGGGTCGACCGATCGCGGCGGAACCTCCGCCTGGACACGCTGCCGCTCGTGCAGCTGCACTGCCCGCCGAGCTCCGTCTACGCGGACGGCGCGGTGTACGAGGCGCTCGACGCGCTTGTGGAGGACGGCTCGATCGCGGCCTACGGCGTCTCCGTCGAGCGCGAGGCGGAGGCGCTCGCGGCGCTCGCGCACCCCGGGGTGCAGAGCGTGCAGATCATTCTCAACGCCTTCCGCCTGAAGCCGCTCGATCGCGTGCTGCCCGCCGCCGCCGAGTCGCGGACCGCGACCATCGCGCGGATCCCGCTCGCCTCCGGCCTGCTCTCCGGGCGGTACACCGAGACGACGACGTTCGCGCCGAGCGACCACCGCACCTTCAACCGCGAGGGCGCGGCGTTCGACCGCGGCGAGACGTTCTCGGGCGTCGACTTCGCGGAGGGGGTCGCGGCGGCTCGCGAGTTCGCGGCGCTCGCGCCCGAGGGCGTGACGCCGGCGCAGGCGGCGATCCGCTGGATCGTCGACCGGCCGGGGGTCACGACGGTCATCCCCGGCGCGCGCAGCCCTGAGCAGGCCCGCGCGAACGCCTCGGCCGCCGATGCGACGCTGCCGCCGGACTTCGACGGGCGCGTGCGCGAGCTCTACGATCGGCGCTTCCGCGCCGCGATCCACCCGCGCTACTGAGGCGGACGGCGCGCATCCTCGGTGCACTTGCGCCTGCTCAGCGACGGCAACCGTGCCGGGATGTCGCAAGTGCACCGTTGCGGCGGAGGAGCGGGGGGGGGAGGTCCGGTCAGGCCGGGTCCGGGGGGTGGATGAGGAGGGCGGCGCGGTCCGCGAGGTACGCGTCGAGGTCGGGGACGCCGGGGGCGCGTGGGTCGACGGGAGCGGCCTCGAAGTTCACCGTCTCGCCCTCGCGGTAGCCTCCGCGCCGGGCGGCGAGGGCGAGCTCGTGGCGCTCGGTGATCGAGGCGGCGACGACGCTGCGACGGCGATCGGTGCCCGCGACGCGGACCACGCGGCCGGTGCGGAGCAGCTCGCCGTCGGGCGTCAGGAGGAACGCGCCGAGGCGCCAGACGCGGCCGACGGGACGCATCCGGGCCGGACGTGGAAGGATCCCGAGCGCGCGGCCCGGCGGAAGATATTCGGCGAGTGCCTCGGTGCGGGCGCCGGCGCCGGCCAGGCGTTCGGCCAGACGGCTCAGGCTCCGGTCATGTGGTTTCGAGACGCTTCGCTCCTCAACCACCGGATGTCAGAAGTCCCAGTCCTCGTCCTCGGTGTTGACCGCCTTGCCGATGACGTACGAGGAGCCCGAGCCGGAGAAGAAGTCGTGGTTCATCACGTCTCCCAATGTACCTGGGGACTTGAGCCAGTCTCGTTAGGGTTCTTGCCCTCAAGCCGCCGAGTCCCCCTCATCGCACCCCCTCGCCAGTCCTCGAATGTGGGCAAGATGTGGGCACGGTGACGTCCTGCCACACCGTCGAATGTGAGGTTGCGGGCTCCAACGCAAGGACGTCGCTAGTGGGGCCGAATCCCACTAGCGACGTCACATGTTGCGGGCTACGCGCTGCGGCGGCCCTCGCGCCAGTACCACTCGGCAAGGTAGCGATCAAATGCTTCAAGCAGGTCCTGACCTTCTGCGAGCGCCAGGAGCGTCACACGAAGGTTTGCCAGCCGAATCTCACTGAGGTCATCTCGCTGCTTGAGAACCCACTTAGGGGTCTTGATCCACCGCCTCTGTCGACGGTCATATGCCGCCTCTCGATCCTGCACGTAACCGAGCGCGGCGATTCCGTGGAATCGACTCGGCCTTATCAGAGGATTGGCTCGAGTCCACATTTCAGGAACAAGTACAAGGGCCTGACCATCCGGAGCGGGTAGTTCAACAAGTCGATCTACCCAACGCCGGAGGGTCGCATCCCACATTCGCAGTCTGACGCGTCGAGATCCGCGAGTGAGCTGCGGGTACTCACGCATCATCGCCTGGGTGAATTGAACAAGCGATTCCATGATCACCCTGGTAGTGATGTCGGAGGTGATGTCCGGGCCGATGCCTTCAACGAAGATCGGGATCTGATCAAGACGCTGCAAGATCCCGACGACCGTTAGCGCTTCCGCGTCCTCGGTTAGTGCTCGGAAGAGTTCATCGCCCGTCCACTCAGCGCCACCGCGTCCAAAGCTGCCGACCGACGTGAAACCCAATCGCGTCTGCCAAGGCTCTCGAAAAGCCAGGAGCATCCGATGAGCCCGCTCTAGACGCGGCGGAGAGCCATCGAGTATCCCATCGACGATCTCCTCGAGGAACGTTCCGGCTGCGTTGAGGGCCAGCTCACGATAAGGCTCTGGCCCACGCTCCAGCCGGATCGCGCTGAGATCCACAAAGAGCTCGTTGTCGTTGTCCACATCGACGTTCAGGAACGGTACGCGGCCAGTGATGCCGTAGTAATTGGTGACTGTACGCATTGCATGCGCCTTCCTGGGCGTTTCGCCCGGTGACGGCGCTCAAGGAATCGCGGAGCGGGTGGCGTTCCACCGCGAAAACTCCACTACGCTGAATGAGACCTACCAAGTCATCTTTCAGCGTCCTTGAGACGCCGCTCCTGGCCTGTACTCGGATTCGTGAGTGCAGGCCAGAAGTCTTTGTTGGGTCTTGGAGCTGAAGCCCCGCGACGTGCCGAAGGGCCTCCGCTTGTATGCGGAAGCCCTTCGGGGGATATTCGGCGAAGCCAGTCGTGGCCGGACACGAGCAGATTCGTAGTCGTAGGGCACGAAATGTGGGCAAAAGGTGGGCGAGAGCATCGCACGGGCGACTGCTAGGGCACGTTCGGTTACGTTCCAGGCGCATCATCGTTTTCAGGCTCCGACCGGGCATTTCAGAAGTCCCAGTCCTCGTCCTCGGTGTTGACGGCCTTGCCGATGACGTAGGACGAGCCCGAGCCGGAGAAGAAGTCGTGGTTCTCGTCGGCGTTCGGAGAGAGCGCCGAGAGGATCGCGGGGTTCACGTCCGTGACCGTCTTCGGGAACATCGCCTCGTAGCCGAGGTTCATGAGCGCCTTGTTCGCGTTGTAGTGGAGGAACTTCTTGACGTCCTCCGTCAGGCCGACCTCGTCGTAGAGGTCCGCGGTGTACTGCGCCTCGTTGTCGTAGAGCTCGTACAGCAGCGAGAAGGTGTAGTCCTTGATCTCCTCGCGGGTCGTCTCGTCGACGAGCTCGAGCCCCTTCTGGAACTTGTAGCCGATGTAGTAGCCGTGGACGGCCTCGTCGCGGATGATCAGGCGGATCAGGTCTGCCGTGTTCGTCAGCTTCGCGCGCGAGCTCCAGTACATCGGCAGGTAGAAGCCGCTGTAGAAGAGGAAGGACTCGAGCAGCGTCGAGGCGACCTTCCGCTTGAGGGGCTCGTCGCCGCGGTAGTACTCCATGACGATCGCGGCCTTCTTCTGGAGGTTCTCGTTCTCCAGCGACCAGCGGAACGCGTCGTCGATCTCCGCCGTGGAGGCGAGCGTCGAGAAGATCGAGGAGTACGACTTCGCGTGGACGGACTCCATGAACGCGATGTTCGTGTAGACCGCCTCCTCGTGCGGCGTCAGCGCGTCCGGGATGAGCGAGACGGCGCCGACGGTGCCCTGCACGGTGTCGAGCAGGGTGAGGCCGGTGAAGACCCGCATCGTGAGCAGCTGCTCGTGCGGCTTGAGCGTGCCCCAGGACTGGACGTCGTTCGAGAGCGGCACCTTCTCCGGCAGCCAGAAGTTGCCGGTGAGGCGGTTCCACACCTCGAGGTCCTTGTCGTCCTCGATCCGGTTCCAGTTGATCGCCTGGACCTCGGTGAGGAGCTTGACTGCTTCGGTCATTCGTTGAGCTTTCTCGTGGGGTGATCTCGAGACGGCCGCTGCGCGGCCTCCTCGACCACCGGGAGGGTCAGAGCATGCAGGAGACGCAGCCGTCGACCTCGGTGCCTTCGAGGGCGAGCTGGCGGAGGCGGATGTAGTAGATCGTCTTGATCCCCTTCTTCCACGCGTAGATCTGCGCCCGGTTGATGTCGCGGGTCGTCGCGGTGTCCTTGAAGAAGAGCGTGAGCGAGAGGCCCTGGTCGACGTGCTCGGTCGCCGCCGCGTACACGTCGATGATCTTCTCGTAGCCGATCTCGTACGCGTCCTCGTAGTAGTCGAGGTTCTCGTTCGTCATGAACGGCGCCGGGTAGTACACGCGCCCGAGCTTGCCCTCCTTGCGGATCTCGATCTTCGACGCGATCGGGTGGATCGAGGACGTCGAGTTGTTGATGTACGAGATCGAGCCGGTCGGCGGGACGGCCTGCAGGTTCTGGTTGTAGATGCCGTCCCTCATGACCGCCTCGCGCAGCGCCGCCCAGTCCTCTCGCGTCGGCAGCGAGATGCCGGCCTTCGCGAACAGCTCCTTCGCCTTCTCCGTGGTCGGGAGCCAGTCGCGCGTGACGTACTTCTCGAAGAAGGAGCCGTCCGCGTACTTCGAGCGCTCGAAGCCCTCGAAGGTGCGGCCGCGCTCGATCGCGAGCCGGTTCGACGCCTTGAGCGCGTAGTGCAGCACCGCCGCGAAGTACGCCGAGGTGAAGTCGATCGACTCGGGCGAGCCGTAGTGGACGAGCTCGCGCGCCAGGTAGCCGTGCAGGTTCATCTGGCCGAGGCCGATGGCATGCGACTTGTCGTTCCCGACCTCGACCGAGCGCACCGCCGAGATGTGCGACTGCTCGGAGACCGCGTTCAGGCCGCGGATCGCGATCTCGACCGTCTTCTCGAGGTTGCCGCCGTCCATCGCGAGCGCGATGTTCATCGAGCCGAGGTTGCAGGAGATGTCCTTGCCGATCTCCGCGTAGCCGAGGTCCTCGGTGTACGTCGTCGGGGTGTTGACCTGGAGGATCTCCGAGCAGAGGTTCGACATGTTGATGCGGCCGTCGATCGGGTTCGCCTTGTTCACGGTGTCCTCGAACACCATGTACGGGTACCCCGACTCGAACTGGATCTCCGCGAGGGTCTGGAAGAACTTCCGCGCGTTCAGCTTCGTCTTCTTGATCCGCGGGTCGTCGACCATCTCCTGGTACTTCTCGGAGACGGAGATGTCGCCGAAGGGCACGCCGTAGACGCGCTCGACGTCGTACGGCGAGAACAGGTACATGTCCTCGTTGTTCTTCGCGAGCTCGAACGTCACGTCGGGGATGACGACGCCGAGCGAGAGCGTCTTGATGCGGATCTTCTCGTCCGCGTTCTCCCGCTTGGTGTCGAGGAACCTCATGATGTCCGGGTGGTGCGCGTGCAGGTACACCGCGCCCGCGCCCTGGCGCGCGCCGAGCTGGTTCGCGTAGGAGAAGGAGTCCTCGAGCAGCTTCATGACGGGGATGACGCCGGAGGACTGGCCCTCGATCTGCTTGATCGGAGCGCCGGACTCGCGGATGTTCGACAGCAGCAGCGCGACGCCGCCGCCGCGCTTGGAGAGCTGCAGCGAGGAGTTGATGCCGCGGGCGATCGACTCCATGTTGTCCTCGACGCGCAGCAGGAAGCAGGAGACGAGCTCGCCGCGCTGCGCCTTGCCGGCGTTGAGGAACGTCGGCGTCGCGGGCTGGAAGCGACCGGCGATGATCTCCTCGACCATCTCGGTCGCGATCCGCTCGTCGCCGTCGGCGAGCGCGAGCGCGGTCATGACGACGCGGTCCTCGAAGCGCTCGAGGTAGCGGGAGCCGTCGAAGGTCTTGAGCGTGTAGGACGTGTAGTACTTGAAGGCGCCGAGGAAGGTGGGGAAGCGGAACTTCTTCGAGTAGGCGAGCTCGTCGAGCTTGAGGTAGAACTCGAACGAGTACTTGTCGAGCACCTCCTTCTCGTAGTACCCCTTCTCGATCAGGTAGTCGAGGCGCTCCTTGCGGGTGTGGAAGAAGACCGTGTTCTGGTTGACGTGCTGGAGGAAGTACTCGCGCGCGGCCTCGCGGTCCTTGTCGAACTGGATCTTCCCGTCCGGACCGTAGAGGTTGAGCATCGCGTTGAGCGAGTGGAAGTCCATCGCGACGCGGGGCGCCTCGATCACTGCACTGTTCGTCATTGCCAGAACCGCTCCAATCCTTGACCGACGGCTTCCACGTCGTCCTGCGTGCCGAATACTTCGAACCGATAGAGGCAGGGCACCCCCGTCTTCGCCGCGACGATGTCGCCGGCGAGTCCGAAGGCCTTGCCGAAGTTGGTGTTGCCGCCGGCCACCACGCCCCGGATCAGCGCCCGGTTGTCCGGGTCGTTGAGGAACCTGATGACCTGCTTGGGTACTGCGCCCGGCCCGTCGCCCGCGCCGTAGGTGGGGAGGACGAGGACGTAGGGCCGGGTGGCCTTGAGCGGCCGGTCGCTCGCGTGGAGCGGGATCCTCGCCGCGGGGCGGCCGAGCTTCTCGACGAAGCGGTGCGTGTTCCCCGAGACGGAGGAGAAGTAGACGAGGTCGGCCGCCGTGGTGACCACGCCGGCCTGCGGCTGCGCGATCGCGACGGACACGGTCCCGCTCCTCAGCTCGCGAGCTTGGCGGCGAGCTCGTCGATCTTGTCGGGACGGAAGCCGGACCAGTGCTCCTCGTCGGCGATCACGACGGGCGCCTGCAGGTAGCCGAGCTCCTTGACCGCCTGCAGCGCCTTGTCGTCGACCGAGACGTCGAAGATCTCGAACTCGATGCCCTTCGCGTTGAGCGCGCGATAGGTCGCCGTGCACTGCACGCACGACGGCTTGGTGTAGACGGTGACGGTCATTGCACTGCCCTTCTGCTCGGCCTTCCCCACTCGGGGCTCCGATACTACATCTGGGGTCGGACATCGCCAGGAGGCACTAGATGCTGTGGTTGTGAGTAATCCAACGCGGAACTACACAGCTGTCATTCCCGGCGTTCGGTCCCCCCTTCCGATCAGCCGTTTTCCCGGGCCGGTGGCCCTGAGACGGTGGGAGAACCCTGTGGAGAACATGTCGAAACGCATTTCCCGACGGCGTGTCGCGAGCGGCGTGTCGACCAGGCGCTAGGAGAGGCGCAGGCTCCACCCGCCGGACCAGCTCGCGCCCGGCTCGAGCCGGACCAGCCCCTCGCCGGAGCGCAGCGCGTCGGGCGGCGCCGTCATCGGCTCGATGGCCAGCGCCGGCCGCTCGCGGCCACCCGCGCGCGGGAACGCCGCCGGCGCGAAGACCTGCAGGTATCGCCAGTCCGCGTCCTGCCGCAGCGAGAGCCGTCGACCGCTCGCGGGGTCCTCGAGGCGCGCCACCTCGCCGTCGTCCCCGTGCCGGACCCGGCTGAAGGCGGTGTCGAGCCGGCCGACGAGCTCGCCGACCCGCACCCCGCCCCGGAGATCGAACGCGGTGCCGGCGACGTCGCGCTCCGCGACGGGGAGCATCCGCTCGTCGCTCTCGAGATACCCCTCCGCGTGCACCGTGACGACGAGATCCTCCACGGGCGCCTCGCCGAGCCGGAGGAAGGGGTGCGCGCCGACCGCGACCGGCGTCGCGACGCGGCCGAAGTTCGTCGCGGCGTGGCGCACGTCGAGGCCGCCCGGCACCGCGCGGTACTCGACGGTCGTGTCGAGGAGCGCCGGCCAGCCGGCCTGCGGCGGGATGATCGCGCCGAGCAGCACCGCCTCGTCCGACCGCGCGCGGATCTCGTAGTCGGCATAGCGGAGCAGTCCGTGGATCGCGTTCCCTCTCGCCGGCTCGGTGATCGCGAGCTGCTGCTGCGCGCCGTCGAGCGTCCAGCGGCCGTCGCGGACGCGGTTCGGCCACGGCGAGAGCACGATGCCGCTCGCGAACCTCGGCGCCTCGCCGTCGGGCAGCGGCTCCGTCAGTGCGACGCCGTCGACCTCGAGCGAGCGCAGCACCGCCGCGACGGTCCCGACGAGCGCGCTCGTGCCACCCGCCCGGATCGCGACCGCCCGGCCGCTCGGCTGGATCACGCCCGCACCCTCGCGTCGACGAAGCCGCTCGGGTCGGCGATGAGCGAGGAGAACGCGAGCTCGGCGGCCCCGATCAGCAGGCGGGCGCTGCCGAGCGCGGCGGGGGCGAGCCGGACGCCCTCCCACGACGGCGCGAGCGAGGCCTCCGCGACCGCCGCCGCGAGCCCCTCCGGGTCCGCGGCGAGCAGCGAGGCGAGGAAGCCGCCGAGGACGAGCGCGCTCGGGTTCAGGACGTTGACGGCGTTCGCGAGCGCCGTCCCGAGGATGCGCTGCTGCCGCGCGACCTCGGCGAGGACGGCGGGATCGCGGGAGGCGAGCAGGGCGGTCTCCAGCGCGGCCTCGTCGGCGTGCTGGGAGAGGCCGAGGACGGCGAGCAGCCGGTCGCGGCTCACCTCGTCCTCGAGCGCGCCGCCGTCGGTGCGGCGGTCCTCCGCGCTCGCGCCGGGCCGGTTCTGGCCGTACTCCCCCGCGTAGCCGTCGCGGCCCTCGATGACGCGGCCGCCGAGCACGACGCCGCCGCCGATGCCGCTCGCGCCGCCGTTGAGATAGACCAGGTCGGCGATGCCGCGGCCCGCGCCGAACAGGTGCTCCGCCCGGGCGCCGAGCGTCGCGTCGTTCGCGGCGCGGCTCGGCAGGCCGAGCCGATTGCCGACGAGCGCGGCGACCGGCGTCTCGCTCCAGCCGAGGTGCGGGGCCCAGCGCACGACGTCGTCGGCGGCGCGGACGATGCCGGGGATGGCGAGGCCGACACCGGCGATGAGCCGGCCGGCGAGCTCGCCGGCGAGCCCCTCGACGACCTCGCCGATGAGGTCGACCGCCTCCTCCGGGCCGACCACCGCGTCGACCTCCCGGCGCACGACGGCGTCGACACGGGCGCCGAGGCCGACGACGCCGACGGTGATGGCGTCCACCTCGGGGTTGATCGCGATCGCGACGGGGCCGTGCGCGACGGAGACGGTCGGCGAGGGCCGGCCCACCCGCGCCGTCGCGAGCGGATCGCCCTCGACGAGGACGCCGAGCTGCTCGAGCTCGGCGACGAGTGCGGCGACGGTCGAGCGGTTGAGCCCGGTCGCGGCGGTGATCGCCGCACGCGAGACGGTGCCGTGCCGATGGACGTGCTCGGCGACGGTCGCGAGATTGCGGCGACGGAGTCCGTCGAGGGTGCTGCCGCGATCCTTCACGCGGCCGACTCTACCGAGGTGCGGTCGGGACGGCGTGCTATTTGTTGTGCTTGACGACAAATAGCACGCGAGAGTATGGTCCCAGACATCCCAATCACTTTCGACACAGGTGTCGAAACTTTCGAGAGGCGTTCGAGGATGAACAGCTCAAGGATGAACAGACACAGCGCGCCCCGGCTGCTCGCCGTCGCGGTCGCGGCGGGCGCGCTCGCGCTCGCCGGCTGCGCGGGCGGCGGCGCCGGCCCGACCGACGCGCCGACCGGCGAGCGCGTCACGCTCACGTGGTGGCACAACGCCACCTCCGGTCCGATGCCCGAGGTCTGGCAGCAGGTCGCCGAGGACTTCATGGCCGAGCACCCCAACATCGTCGTCGAACAGACCGGGTACCAGAACGAGGAGCTCCAGCGCACCCTCATCCCGAACGCGCTCGCGGCCGGGGACCCGCCCGACCTCTTCCAGGTCTGGCCGGGCGGCGAGATCCGCGACCAGGTCGCCAACGGCTACCTGATGGAGCTCGACGAGCTCATCCCGGACACCATCGCCTCGGTCGGCGCCTCGGTCGCGCCCTGGCAGGTCGACGGGAGGACGTACGGCGTCCCGTTCACCTTCGGCATCGAGGGCTTCTGGGTCAACACCGAGCTGTTCGAGCAGGCCGGCATCGACGAGATGCCGGCGACCCTCGACGAGCTGAACGACGCCGTCACGGCGCTGCGCGCGGCGGGCATCGTGCCGATCGCGGTCGGCGCCGGCGACAAGTGGCCCGCGGCGCACTGGTGGTACCAGTTCGCGCTCCACTCCTGCTCGATCGAGGCCATCCAGGAGGCCGCCGCCGAGTTCGTCTTCGACGACCCGTGCTGGGTCGAGGCGGGCGTCCAGCTCCAGGAGTTCCTCGCGACGAACCCGTTCCAGGACGGCTACCTCGGCACCCCGGCCCAGCAGGGCGCGGGCAGCTCCGCCGGCCTGCTCGCGAACGGCCAGGCCGCGATGGAGCTGATGGGCCACTGGAACGCCGGCGTGATGGGCGGGCTCACGCCGGACGAGACGATCCCCGAGTTCCTCGGCTGGTTCCCGTTCCCGGCCATCCCCGGCTCGCCCGGCGACCCGACCGCGACGCTCGGCGGCGGCGACGGCTTCGGCTGCGCCGCGACCGCGCCGCCGGAGTGCGCCGAGCTCCTCGCCTACATCATGAGCGAGGACGTCCAGCGGCAGTTCGCCGCGAGCGGCTCCGGCATCCCGACGGTCGCCGCCGCGGTCGACGCGCTCGAGGACCCGAACCTGAAGCTCGTCGCCGAGGGCCTCGCGCAGAGCTCCTACGTCCAGCTCTGGTTCGACACCGAGTTCGGCACGACGGTGGGCAACGCGATGAACGACGGCATCATCAACCTCATCAGCGGCAGCGGCACGCCGGAGGACATCGTCAAGCGGATGCAGGACGCGGCGGCGACCCTGTAGACCGGCCTCCATGACGAGTCGCATCACGGTCGGGCCCGCGGTCTCCGCGGGCCCGACCCCCGCGCGCCCGGGGAGACCGGCGCGACCCCGGCGACCCGGACGGGGCGACCGCGGCAAGCGCTGGGAGATCGCGCTCTTCGCCGGACCCGCCCTCGTCGTCTTCCTCGGCTTCGTGATCCTGCCGGTCGTCCTCGCGGCCGTCTACAGCCTGTTCAACCTGCCCGCCGGCTTCCGCTGGGAGCACCTCGGCGACCCCGAGCGCTTCATCGGGATCGACAACTACGCGCGGGCGCTCAGCACGCCCGAGTTCCTCCGGGCGATCGGGAACAACTTCGTCATCCTCGGCCTGTCGCTCGTCATCCAGGGGCCGCTCGCGATCGCGATCGCACTGCTGCTCAACCGCCGGCTGCGCGGCCGCGCCGTCTACCGACTGCTCATCTTCGTCCCGTACGTCCTCGCCGAGGTGACCGCGGGCCTCGCCTGGAAGCTGCTGCTCCCGCCGAACGGCGGCGTCAACGCGCTCCTCGACGCGGTCGGGCTCGGGGCCCTGCAGGCGAACTGGCTCGCCGACCCGAGCATCGCGCTCTGGACGATGTTCGCGATCCTCACCTGGAAGTACCTCGGCTTCGCGATCCTGCTCATGCTCGCCGGGCTGCAGAGCGTGCCGGAGGAGCTCGCCGAGGCCGCCGCGATCGACGGCGCGAGCTGGTGGCGGATCCAGTGGCACATCACGCTGCCGCTGCTCGGCCCCACCATCCGGATCTGGGCCTTCCTGTCGATGATCGGCTCGCTCCAGCTCTTCGACATGGTGTGGGTCACCGTCTCGCCCTCGGTGCGCGGCATCGCGACCGAGACGATGGCGACGTACATGATCCAGCAGGGCCAGTTCGCGGGCCAGCCCGGCTACGGCTCGGCGATCGCGGTCATCCTGTTCGTCATCTCCCTCGTCGTCGCGCTGCTCTACCAGCGCTTCGCGCTGCGCCGCGACCTCGCCGGCGCGATCACCGGACGGGAGGACTGAGATGGCGATCGAACGCCACGCCCCCGGCGACGCGACCGTCGCCGTCCGGACGAACGCGCACGCGGGGCGCCGATTCGACTGGAGCCAGCCGTTCGTCACCTTCCTCGCGCTGCTCGTCTGCGCCATCGCGATCGGCCCCGTGCTCTACGTCTTCATCGGCGGCTTCCGGACGACGGCCGACATCAACGCGGCGCCGGGCGGCTGGCCGGCGCCGTGGGTGCTCGACAACTGGGTCGCCGTCCTCTCCGCGCCGCGGTTCTGGGGCAGCCTGCTCGGCAGCGTCATCCTCGCCGTCTCGACGACCGTCGGCGTCGTCGTCCTCGGGGTGATGGCCGCGTTCGTGCTCGCGCGCTACTCGTTCCGCGGCCGCCAGGGGCTGTACACCGTCTTCGCCGCGGGGCTGATGTTCCCCCTCACCGTGGCGGCGCTGCCGCTCACGCTGCTGCTGCGGACGCTGGGGCTGCACGGGTCCTACCTCGGCGTCATCATCCCGTCGATCGCGTTCGCCCTGCCGACGACGATCATCATCCTGGTGCCGTTCCTCCGCGCCATCCCGCACGAGCTCGAGGAGGCGGCGGCGATCGACGGCGCGGGCCGGATCCGCTTCTTCTGGCAGATCCTGCTGCCGCTCGCCCGGCCGGGGCTCGTGACGGTCGGGGTGCTCGCGTTCGTCGCCAGCTGGAACGGCTACCTGCTGCCGCTGCTCATCATCAGCACCGGCACGCTGCCGCAGGAGCTCTGGCCGCTGCCGCTCGGCCTCACCCAGTTCTCGACGCAGTACTCGCAGAACACCGGCGCGGTGCTCGCCTACACCTCGCTCGCCATGGTGCCGGCGATCGCGTTCTTCCTCGCCGCCGAGAAGCGCATCGTCGGCGGGCTCACCGGGGCGGTGAAGGGATGAGCGGGACCGGGCGCACTCCCTCCGAGCGCGTCGCGGGCCTGGTCGCGGCGATGCGCGTCGAGGAGAAGGTCGCTCAGCTCACAGGCGCCTGGATCGCCGCCTCGAACGACGGCGCCGAGGTCGCGCCGAACCAGAACGCCATGACGGAGGAGATCGATCTCGACCGACTGCTGCCGGACGGCCTCGGGCAGCTGACCAGGCCGTTCGGCACGCGACCGGTCGACCCGGCGGTCGGCGCGCTCTCGCTCGCGCGCACCCAGCAGCGGCTGCGGACCGAGGGCCGCCACGGCATCCCCGCGATCGCGCACGACGAGTGCCTCGCCGGCTTCGCCGCCTGGGGCGCGACGGCCTACCCCGTGCCGCTCGCGCTCGCCGCCACCTGGTCGCCGGAGCTGGTCCGCGAGCTGGGCGGGCGGATCGGCGCCGACCTGCGCTCGGTCGGCGTCCACCAGGGCCTCGCGCCCGTGCTCGACGTGGTCCGCGACGCGCGCTGGGGCCGGGTCGAGGAGACCGCCGGCGAGGACCCGTACCTGGTCGGGACGATCACCACGGCGTACGTGCAGGGACTCGAGGGCGCTGGCATCGTCGCGACCCTGAAGCACTTCGCGGGGTACTCCGCCTCGCGCGCGGGTCGCAACCTCGCGCCGGTGTCGATCGGCCCGCGGGAGCTCGCGGACGTCGTGCTCCCGCCCTTCGAGATGGCGCTCCGCGAGTCGGGCGCGCGCTCGGTCATGAACTCCTACACCGATCTCGACGGCGTCCCGAGCGCGGCCGACGAGCGGCTGCTCACGGGGCTGCTGCGCGAGGCCTGGGGCTTCGAGGGCACGGTCGTCGCGGACTACTTCGCGATCGGCTTCCTGCACACCCTCCACGGCGTCGCGGCGGACTGGACGGCGGCGGCGCACCTGGCGCTGCGGGCCGGCATCGACGTCGAGCTGCCGAGCCGGAGGGCGTTCAGCACGGGACTGGTCTCGGCGATCCGCGACGGGCGCATCCCCGAGGCGCTCGTCGATCGCGCGCTGGAGCGGGTGCTCGCGCAGAAGGAGCAGCTCGGCCTGCTCGATCCCGGCTGGGACCCCGTGCCCCCCGCGCTGCGCGGCGCCGATCTCGACGACGTTGAGGCGGTGCGCGGCACGATCTCGCTCGACCCCCCCGAGAACCGGGCGCTCGCGCGAGCCCTCGCCGAGCGCTCGATCGTGCTGCTGACGAACGACGGGACGCTGCCGCTGCGCGCGCCGGTCCGGCGGATCGCCCTCCTCGGCCCGACCGCGGACGACCCGGTCGCCGTGCTCGGGTGCTACTCCTTCCCGCTGCACGTCGGGCAGCACCACCCGGAGTTCGGGCCGGGCATCGAGCTGCCGACGCTCCTCGACTCGCTCCGGGCGGAGTTCCCGGGCGCCGAGATCGAGCACGTCGCGGGTACGACGATCGCCGGCGGGGAGACGGACGGCATCCCGGCCGCGGCCGCGGCCGCCGCGCGCGCCGACATCGCGATCGTCGCGCTCGGCGACCGCGCGGGACTCTTCGGCCGGGGGACCTCGGGCGAGGGCTGCGACGCCGCCGACCTGCGGCTGCCCGGCGCCCAGCAGCCGCTCCTCGACGCGGTGATCGCGACGGGCACGCCGACCGTCGCGGTGCTGCTCGCGGGGCGGCCCTACGCGCTGGGGAACGCCGTCCTGCCGCGCGCCGAGGGCGGGGCCGCGGCGATCGTCGAGGCCTTCTTCGCCGGCGAGGAGGGCACGCCCGCCATCGCCGGCGTGCTGAGCGGGCGGGTGAACCCCTCCGGGCGGCTGCCGGTCTCCGTCCCGGCCGACCCCGGGGCGCAGCCCTCGACGTATCTCGCCCCGGCGCTCGCGCGCCGCACGGGCGTCTCGAGCATCGACCCCACGCCGGCGTTCTGGTTCGGCCACGGGCTCTCGTACGCGGCCTGCTCCTGGTCCGGCGCGACCGCCTCGGCGGAGGCCTTCGACGACGAGGTGGAGGTGGCGATCACGGTCCGCAACGACGGCGACCGCGCGGGAGCGGAGACCGTCCAGCTCTACCTCCACGACCCGGTCGCCTCGGTGGCGCGGCCCGTCCAGCGGCTGATCGGCTACGCCAGGGTCGAGCTCGCGGCGGGGCAGTCCGCGCGCATCGCGTTCGCCGTGTCGGCGGATCTGGCCTCGTTCACCGGTCGCGATCTGGTGCGGATCGTGGAGCCGGGCGAGCTCGTGCTGTCCTTCGGACGCTCCGCCGGCGACCTCGTCGCCGAGCTCCCGGTGACGCTCCTCGGCCCCGTCCGCACGGTGGACCACACCCGCCGCCTCCACCCCCGCGTCACCGTCACCCCCCTCCCCTGACCCGCCCCCGGTTTCGCCGAGCCGTCACTCACCGCGCGGGATCGGCCCGAACGGGGCCCATGAGTGACGGCTCGGCGAGAAGCGGGCGGGTCAGGAGGGTGGGGGCGGGGCGGTCGACTCGCGGACGACGAGGCGGGTCGCGAGCTCGATCCGGGGCGTCGGCGCGATCGGCCCCTCCGCGAGCCGGAGCGCGAGCCGCGCGGCCTCCCGGCCCATCTCCGCGAGCGGCTGCAGCACGGTGGTGATCCGCGGGCTCACCCACTCGGCGAGCGGGATGTCGTCGTAGCCGACGACGGCGAGCTCGTCGGGGATGCGGATGCCCCGCTGCCGGGCGACGTCGTAGACGCCGAGCGCCTGGAGGTCGCTCCCCGCGAAGATCGCGGTCGGCGGCTCGGGCAGGTCGAGCAGCTCGGCGGCGTGCCGCCCGCCGCCCTCGAGATGGAAGTCGCCGAACCGCACCCACGCGTCGTCGATCGGCAGCCCCGCCGCCGTCATCGCGGAGCGGTAGCCGTCGAGCCGGGCGTGCGAGCACATCATGTCGTCCGGACCGGTGATCGCCGCGATCCGACGGTGGCCGAGCTCGATGAGGTGCCGGGTGGCGACGAGGCCGCCGTTCCAGTTCGCGCTGGCGACCGAGGGGACGTCCGCGGGCGGGTCGCCGGCCGGGTCGATGATGACGAACGGGATGCCGCGGGTGCCGAGGGCGGCGCGCATCGGCGCGGGCAGCTCGGAGAAGACGAGGATGATGCCGGAGGGCCGGCGCTGGATGACCGCCTCGAGCCAGTCCTCGGCCGGGGCGTGCCGCGTGCCGCTCTGCGTCAGGGCGACGCTCATGCCGTGCGAGCCGACGACGTCCTCGACCCCTCGGATGATCTCGATCGACCAGGCGCTCTGCAGCTCGTGGAAGACGAGCTCGACGAGCGGCGACTTGCTGGCCGAGGCGCCGCGCGGGCGGTAGCCGTGCTCGGCGAGGAGGCCCTCGACGCGCGCCCGCGTCGCGGCGGCGACGTCGCCTCGCCCGTTGAGCACCTTCGACGCGGTCGCGATCGAGACGCCGGCGCGCTCGGCGAGCTCGGCCAGGGTGACGCGACGCGGCTCCCTCGTCATTCCCGAAGTCTAGGCGGGGTTTCGAGATCGGAAGCGAAACTTGCGAGCGCTCGCGGGAGGATCGCCGGTGCGATATGTTGTACATGCCAACATTTGGTTTCGCATCGATGAGGAGCGGCCATGACCAGTCAGCCGACGCGCGACGACAAGTTCTCCTTCGGCCTCTGGACCGTCGGCTGGAACGGCGCCGACCCCTTCGGCGGGCCGACCCGGGCGCGCCTCGACACGGTCCGCGCCGTCGAGCGGCTCGCGGAGCTCGGCGCCTACGGCGTGACGTTCCACGACGACGACCTGTTCGCGTTCGGCTCGGACGACGCGCAGCGGCGGCGGGAGATCGACCGCTTCCAGCGGGCGCTCGCGGACACCGGGCTCGTCGTGCCGATGGTCACCACCAACCTGTTCAGCCAGCCGGTCTTCAAGGACGGCGGCTTCACGAGCAACGACCGGGCCGTACGCCGCTTCGCGATCCGCAAGGTGCTGCGCAACGTCGAGCTCGCCGTCGAGCTCGGCGCGCGGACGTACGTCATGTGGGGCGGCCGGGAGGGCGCCGAGTACGACTCGGCGAAGGACATCCGGCTCGCGCTCGACCGGTACAAGGAGGCCGTCGACCTCATCGCCGACCACGTCATCGCCCGGGGCTGGGACATCCGCTTCGCGATCGAGCCGAAGCCGAACGAGCCGCGCGGCGACATCCTGCTGCCCACGCTCGGCCACGCGCTCGCGTTCATCGGCGGGCTCGAGCATCCCGAGCGCTTCGGCGTCAACCCCGAGGTCGGGCACGAGCAGATGGCGGGCCTCAACTTCCAGGCCGGCATCGCGCAGGCGCTCTGGCACGGCAAGCTCTTCCACATCGACCTCAACGGCCAGCGCGGCATCAAGTACGACCAGGACCTGGTCTTCGGGCACGGCGACCTGCACAACGCCTTCGCCCTCGTCGACCTCCTCGAGCACGGCGCGCCCGGCGGCGGCCCGGCGTACGACGGCCCGCGGCACTTCGACTACAAGCCGAGCCGGACCGAGGACGAGGAGGGCGTGTGGGCCTCGGCCGCCGCGAACATGCGGACCTATCTGCTGCTCCGCGAGCGCGCGCGGGCGTTCCGCGCCGATCCGGAGGTGCAGGAGGCGCTGCGCGCCGCGAGGGTCGAGGAGCTCGCCCGGCCGACCCTGAATCCCGGCGAGACGGTCGAGGAGCTCGTCGCCGACCGGTCCGCCTGGGAGGACTTCGACGCGGCGTCCTACTTCGACGCGAAGGGCTTCGGCTTCGTCCGCCTGCAGCAGCTCGCCACCGAGCACCTCCTCGGCGCCCGCTGACCCTCGCCGTTCTCAGGATGTGGCGGCTTCCGAGGGCGCTGAGCGGCCCCGATGTGCTGTGATCCTGAATTAGGAGGGAGGACGCGATGACGCTGGTGGCGGGGGTGGACTCGTCGACGCAGGCCTGCAAGGTCGTCGTGCGCGACCTCGAGACCGGGGCGATCCTGCGAGAGGGGCGGGCGCGGCACCCCGGCGGGACCGAGGTGGACCCGGAGGCCTGGTGGGACGCGCTCCTCGCGGCGATCGAGGCGGCGGGCGGCATCGAGGGCGTCGCCGCGATCTCCGTCGCGGGCCAGCAGCACGGCATGGTCGCGCTCGACGCGGCCGGCCGGGTCGTCCGCGACGCGCTGCTCTGGAACGACACCCGCAGCGCCGGGGCGGCGCGCGAGCTGGTCGCGGAGCTCGGCGCCGAGGCGCTCGCCGAGCGGACGGGCAGCGTCCCGGTCGCGAGCTTCACCGCGACGAAGCTGCGCTGGCTGCGGGACCACGAGCCGGAGCACGCGGCGCGGGTCGCCGCCGTCGCGCTCCCGCACGACTGGCTCACCTGGCGGCTGCTCGGCCACGGACCCGACGCGCCGCTCGGCCCCGAGCTCGCGCGCCTGAGCACCGACCGCTCGGAGGCCTCGGGCACCGGGTACTGGTCGCCCGCGACCGGCGAGTACGACCGGGAGATCCTGCGCGCGGCGCTCGGCCACGACGCGCTGCTGCCCCGGGTGCTCGCGCCCGAGGCGCGGGCGGGCGGGACGCCGGAGGGCGCCGTGGTCGGGGCCGGCGCGGGCGACAACGCCGCCGCCGCACTCGGGCTCGGCGCCGGACGCGGGGACGCGGTCGTCTCGATCGGGACCTCCGGCACCGCGTTCGCCGTCGCCGAGCGACCGGTGCGGGACGCGAGCGGGACGGTCGCCGGCTTCGCGGACGCGACGGGGGCGTACCTCCCGCTCGTCGCGACCCTCAACGCGGCACGGGTCCTCGACGCGGTGGCGGGGCTGCTCGGCGTCGACCACGAGACGCTCGGGGAGCTCGCGCTCGCCGCGGCGCCGGGCGCGGGCGGCCTCGTGCTGCATCCCTACTTCGAGGGCGAGCGCACGCCGAACCTGCCGGAGGCGACGGCGAGGCTCGAGGGCATGACGCTCGCCGCGACGACCAGGCCGAACCTCGCCCGCGCGGCCGTCGAGGGCCTGCTGTGCGGCCTCGCCGACGGTCTCGACGCGATCCGGGCGCACGGCGTGCGCGCGGAGCGCGTGCTGCTCATCGGCGGCGGCGCGCAGAATCCTGCGGTCGCGCGGATCGCCGCGCAGGTGCTCGGCGCGCCGATCGTGGTGCCGCGGCCCGGGGAGTACGTCGCGCGCGGCGCGGCGCTCCAGGCGGCCTGGGCGCTCACCGGGGCGCCGCCGGACTGGCCGCTGCCGATCGCGGCGGAGCACGCGCCGGACGCGCAGCCGGTGATCCGGCGGCAGTACGCGGGACGATAGCCGTCGGCTGGTCTCGAGACGACCGCCCGAAGGCGGTCTCCTCGACCAGCGGGGCGGCGCCTCCGGGCTACGCGCGGACGCGGGACTTCGCGCTGCGCAGGCGGGTGAGCGCGTCGACGCTCGCCGCGAGGATGAGCACCCCGCCGGTCACCAGGTAGTTGACGCCCGCCGGCAGGTTCCGGATCAGCCCGAGCCCGTTCGTGATGACCGCGATCACGAGCCCGCCGACCGCCGCATGCGCGAGCCGGCCGCGGCCGCCGAACAGCGAGACCCCGCCGACGACCGCCGCCGCGACGCCCGAGAGCACGTCGCCCCGGCCGAAGGCCGCGTCCACCGAGCCGACGTAGGAGGCCTGGAACACGCCGGCGACGACCGCGAGCGTCGAGCAGATGACGAACGCGATCCACTTGACCCCGACCACCTTGATGCCCGCGCGCCGCGCCGCCTCGGCATTGCCGCCGATCGCGTAGAGGTAGCGGCCGTACTTGGTCCGGTCGAGCACGAAGGTCCCGATGAACAGGATGGCGACGACGATCGGCACCACGAGCGGCACGCCCTCGAGCGGCACGGTCCCGGACGAGCGGTTGATGCTGAGGATGCCGACGGCGATGCCGCCGAGCACGGCGATCGAGCCGATGCGCAGCACCGGGATCCAGATCGTCGAGTCCGGCACCCCGGCCCGCCGGCGCTGGGCGCGATCCCGCCACTGGATGAGGGCGGCGATGACCACGCTGACGGCGAGGAAGGTCCAGCCCGCCCACACCGGCAGGTTCGAGTTCTGGATCGCCAGGATCTCCGGCGCGTGCACCGAGTAGGCGCCGCCCGAGCCGATGATCGAGAGCTCGAGCCCCTGGTAGCCGAGGAACAGGCCGAGCGTGACGACGAACGACGGCACGCCGACCCTGGCGACGAAGAACCCGATCAGCGTGCCGGTCGCCGCGCCGATGAGCAGTGCGACGAGCAGCGCGAGCGACCAGTGCATGTCGACGCCGCCCGGATTGTTCAGGATGACGAAGGCGCACATCGCGACGCCGAACGTCACCGCCGCGGACAGGTCGATCTCGCCGATCAGGATGACGAAGACGAGCGCCGCGGCGAGCATGACGAGCGGCGCCGCCTGGTTCATCAGGTTCGCGAAGTTCCGCGGGGTGAGGAAGACCTGGTTGCCCGAGATCGCGGGGATGAGGATCGCGAACAGGATGACGAGCACGACGAAGCCGGCGATCGCCGGCAGCGCGCCCATGTCGCCGTTCTTGACCCGCTGCCACCAGCCGCGGACCTGATCGCCGAGCGAGCCCTCGCGGCCCGATCCGATGAACTCCCCCTGCTGCAGCTCGCTCATCGTCCCGCCACCCTGATGTTCTCGGTCCGCGAATGGGGCGGGTCGCCCTTCGTCCCGGTGATGTAGCCGACCACGTCGTCGTAGCTGGTCTCCGCCGTCCGCAGCTGCGCGACCATCGTGCCGAGGTAGAGCACGCTGATGTAGTCGGCGACCTTGAACACGTCGGCGAGGTTGTGGCTGATGATGACGACGCCGACGCCCTGCTCGGCGAGCCGCTTCACGAGCGCGAGCACCTGCTCGGTCTGCGAGACCCCGAGCGCCGCGGTCGGCTCGTCGAGGATGACCACCCTCGCCTTCTGCAGCACCGAGCGCGCGATCGCGACCGTCTGGCGCTGGCCGCCCGAGAGGGAGGCGACCTTCTGCCGCACCGACTTGACGGTCCGGACGGAGAGCGAGCGCAGCGTCTCCGAGGCCTCCCGCTCCATGCGCGCCTCGTCGAAGATGCCGCCGTGCAGCTCCTCGCGCCCGAGGAACATGTTCTGGACGATGTCGAGGTTGTCGCAGAGCGCGAGGTCCTGGTACACCACCTCGATGCCGAGATGCTGCGCGTCGCGCGGCGAGCCGAGCGAGGCGGGGACGCCTTCGAAGCGCACGACGCCCTCGTCGTACGGCTGGACGCCGGCGAGCCCCTTGATGAGGGTCGACTTGCCCGCGCCGTTGTCGCCGACGAGCGCCGTGACGCGGCCCTCGTACACGGTCAGGTCGACGCCCTTGAGGACGTCGACGGGTCCGAAGCTCTTCCGCACACCGGAGAGCTCGATGATCGGCTTGTCCATGCCGTCTCCTCTCGCGCCCGTGACCCGCGGGGTGGTCCCCCGCGGGTCACGGGATGCTCCGTCAGCCGATGCCGAGCTCCGTGCAGGCGGCCGCGGCGGCGCCCGAGCACACGTCGCTCGCGCTCGCGTCGCCCGCCTCGATCACGTCGCCGACGTTCTCCGGCCGGACGTAGACTGGGGTGACGGCGATGTACGGCGTGCCGTCGTCGAGCTGCATGTCGGTCTCGACCGTCTCGCCGTTCAGCAGCGCGATGGCGAGGTCGACGGCCGCCTCGGCCTCGATCGACGCCGGCTTCCACACGGTCGCCCACTGCTTGCCGAGGAGCACGTTCTGCAGGCCCTCGACGGAGGCGTCCTGACCGGAGACCGGGACGACGAGGCCGTTCTTGTCGAGGATGGAGATGACGCCGGCGGCGTTGGTGTCGTTCGCCGCCCAGACCGCGTCGACGACGCCGCCGAGCGCGGTGAGCGCCTGCTCGAAGCTGGTCGCCGACTTGGGCCCGTCCCAGGCCCCCGGGGGCTCGGCGGCCGGGACGATGCCGGCCTCCTCCATCACCTCGACGGCGCCGTCGTGGAACATCGCGGCGTTGCCGTCGGCCGGGTCGCCGCCGATGTAGACGACGTTCGCGGTCGCCGGGTCCTTGCCCGCCGCCTCGAGGCCCTCGACGACGGCACGGCCCTGGAGCCGGCCGACCTCGACGTTGTCGAACGAGACGTAGTAGTCGGCGCCCTCGAACGGCCGGTCGTAGGCGATGACCGGGATGCCCTCGGCCTTCGCGTCGGCCGCGACGGAGACGGCCGCGCCGTTGTAATCGACGAGGATCATCACGCCGCAGCCCTGCGAGAGCTGCTGGTCCGCGATGGTCGCGTACTTCGTCGTGTCGCCCTGGGCGTTCTGGATGTCGACCGTGAAGCCCGCCTCGGTGAGGCCGGCCTCGAGCGCGGGCCGGTCGAGCGACTCCCATCGGGGCGACGAGGCCGCGTCGGGCAGGATGACGCAGGCGGCGCCGGCGGCGGGCGCGGGCTCGCCGCCGTCGGTCGGAGGGGCGCCGTTGCCGGACGCGCAGCCGGCGAGCGCGAGGGCGGATAGCCCCGCGAACGCGGCGATGGTGACCAGAGAACGCTTCATCACGTCCCCTTTCTTGGAGCTTGTTCCTGCTCACTCAGGGACCGCTGCCACCGTTGGCCTCGGCGCCGTCAAGTCTGCGCGTTCGGGCCGCCCAGGTCAATATCGCTTGCATAACAACAAATAGCTGGAACGGCGGCGTCCGGCGTGACATACTCGGCACACCACTCACGACGGATCGTCCGGCACGTGCCTGCCGGTGAATGGAGAGCATGCCGTGGCCACGGTGACATTCGAGCGCGCCTCGCGCACCTATCCCGGGGGCGAGCGCCCCGCGGTCGACGCGATCGACCTGCACATCGCCGACGGCGAGTTCCTCGTCCTGGTGGGCCCGTCCGGCTGCGGCAAGTCCACCACCCTGCGGATGCTCGCGGGACTCGAGGAGGTCGACAGCGGCCGCATCCTGATCGGCGAGCAGGACGTCACGCACGTCGCGCCGAAGGACCGGGACATCGCGATGGTGTTCCAGAACTACGCCCTCTACCCGCACATGACCGTCGCGGAGAACATGGGCTTCGCCCTCAAGATCGCCGGCGTCGGCAAGGAAGAGCGGAACGCCCGCGTCCTCGAGGCGGCGCGGCTGCTCGGGCTCGAGGAGTACCTCGATCGCAAGCCGAAGGCGCTCTCCGGCGGGCAGCGGCAGCGCGTCGCGATGGGCCGGGCGATCGTCCGGCAGCCGCAGGTCTTCCTGATGGACGAGCCGCTGTCGAACCTCGACGCGAAGCTGCGCGTGCAGACCCGGACCCAGATCGCGCAGCTGCAGCGCCGGCTCGGCGCGACGACCGTCTACGTGACGCACGACCAGACGGAGGCGCTCACCATGGGCGACCGGATCGCCGTGCTCAAGGACGGCGTCCTCCAGCAGGTCGGCACGCCGCGCGAGCTGTACGAGACGCCGGTGAACGCCTTCGTCGCCGGCTTCATCGGCTCGCCGGCGATGAACCAGTGGCGGCGAGACGGCGTCATCGTCGGCGTCCGGCCCGAGGATCTCGCCGTCTCCGCGGACGGTGACGCCGCGCCGGACGCCCTGGAGGTCGAGGTCGACCTCGTCGAGGAGCTCGGCGCGGACGGCTACCTCTACGGCCGCGCGACGGTGGAGGGCGAGCCGGTGCAGATCGTCGTGCGCGTCGACGGCCGGACCCACCCGGTCGCGGGCGAGCGCGTCCTGGTGACGCCGAAGCCGGGGCACCTGCACCGCTTCGACGCGACCAGCGGCGAGCGGCTCGCGGACTGATGGCGACCGGCGCCGACCCGCGGTTCGAGTGGCGCGGGTTCATGCTCGACGTCGCCCGGCACTTCCTCCCGGTCGAGACGGTGCTTGCGGTGATCGACGAGCTCGCGCCGCTCGGGATCGACCGGCTGCACCTCCACCTCACCGACGACCAGGGCTGGCGGATCGAGATCGCGTCCCGGCCCGAGCTCACCCGCATCGGCGCCGCGACGCAGGTCGGCGGCGGACCGGTGCCGCCGCCGGGCCACTACACGCGGGACGACTACCGCCGGATCGTCGACCGGGCCGCCGAGCGCGGGATCGTCGTCGTCCCCGAGATCGACCTGCCGGGGCACGTGAACGCGGCGCTGCTCGCCTACCCGGAGCTCGCGCCGCGCGGCGTCGTCTACGCGGAGACGCGGCCCGCCGCCCTCGCGCCGCACCCGTACCAGGGCATCGAGGTGGGATTCTCGACGCTCGACGCGCAGACGGAGGCGACCTGGGCGTTCATCGAGGATGTCATCGGCGAGGTCGCGGCGATGACGCCCGGCCCGTGGCTGCACCTCGGCGGCGACGAGAGCCTCTCGACGACGCGCGAGGACTATGAGGCGCTCGTGCGCGGGGCGGCCCAGGCGGTCGTCGCGGCGGGGAAGACCCCGATCGGCTGGCACGAGATCGGGCGGGTGGCGGACCTGCCCGAGGCGACGATCCTGCAGTACTGGGGCTTCCTCGAGCCCGAGGAGGACCACGGCGAGATCCTGCGCTCGTGGGTCGCCCGCGGCGGCCGGGTCATCCTCTCCCCGGCGGACGTGGCGTACCTCGACATGAAGCCGCACGCCGACCATCCGCTCGGGCTGGTCTGGGCGAAGGGCCCGACCTCCCTCGAGGCCGCCGGCGGCTGGGATCCGGCCGACCTGGTGGCGCGCATCCCCGGCATGACCGAGGCGCACGTCCTCGGGGTCGAGGCCGCCATGTTCTCCGAGACGGTCGCGACGCTCGACGACGTCCGGGCGCTCATGCACCCGCGACTCGGGGCGCTCGCGCGGATCATGCGGGAGCCGCGGCATGGCTGAGACGGCCGCCGGCTGGATCGACATCCACGCGCACGGCGGCGGCGGCGGCTCGGTCGAGGACGGTCTCGAGGGCATCCGCCGGATGCTCGACGCGCACGCCGCGCACGGCACCGCGCGCATGGTGCTCAGCCTGGTGTCGAACCCGGTGCCGGAGCTCGCCGCCTCGCTCGCGACGATCCGCGAGGCCGCCGCCGGTGACGCGCGGATCGCCGGCGCCCATCTGGAGGGCCCGTTCCTCAGCCCCGGGCGCGCCGGCGCGCACGATCCGGCGCGCCTCCTCGCCCCCGACCCCGCGACGGTGGAGACCCTGATCGCCGCCGGCGAGGGGGTGCTGCGCATGGTCACGCTCGCGCCCGAGCTGCCGGGGGCGATCGACGCGATCCGGCGCTTCGCCGCGGCCGGCGTCGTCGTCGCGATCGGCCACACCGAGGCGACCGCGGAGGTCGCCCACGCCGCGTTCGACGCCGGCGCGACGGTGCTCACGCACGCGTTCAACGCGATGCCGGCGATCACCGGCCGCGAGCCGGGTCCGCTCGGCGCGGCGCTCGCCGACGAGCGGGTGACGATCGAGGTGGTCGCGGACGGCGTCCACGTGCATCCCGACAACCTGCGCTGGCTGTTCCGGGCCGCGCCGGGCCGCATCGCGGCGGTGAGCGACGCGATGGCGGCCGCGGGAGCGAGCGACGGCCGCTATCGGCTCGGCGGCCTCGACGTCGAGGTCCGCGGCGGCCGCGCCGTCGTCGCCGGCACGGACCGGCTCGCCGGCTCGACCCTCACCCTCGCCGGCGCGGTCGAGGTGCTCGTCGCCGCGGGCGTCCCCCGCGCGGCGGCCACCGCTGCCGCGACGACCACCCCCGCCCGAGCCCTCGCCCTCTGATCCCGCGCCTTTTTCAGGTGTGGCGCGGGCTATTCAGGAGTTCCGCGGGTCTCGGGGCGCGCGCACACCTGAGAACGGCTCGTGACACCTGAAAAGGTGCGGGATCAGCGGGACCAGGCGGGGCGGTGCGACCAGGCGTCGCGGTAGTAGTCGGCGAAGCGGAGGCGGGACGCGGCCGGCTCGTCGACGATGACCGTGACGTCGCGGTGCAGCTGGATCACCGAGCCCGGGACGCTCGCCGTGACGGGGCCCTCGACCGCCGCCGCGATCGCGTCCGCCTTCGACTCGCCCCAGGCCAGGAGCACGAGCCGCCGCGCGCGGAGGATCGTGCCGAGGCCCTGGGTGACGCAGTGCAGCGGCACGCGCTCGATGTCCCCGCCGAAGAACCGTGCGTTGTCCCGCCGGGTCCACTCGGTGAGCGTCTTGAGGCGGGTGAGCGAGGCGAGGGAGGAGCCCGGCTCGTTGAAGCCGATGTGTCCCGTGCGACCGATGCCGAGCACCTGGAGGTCGACGCCGCCCGCGGCCTCGATCGCCGCCTCGTACGCCTCGCCGGCGCCCGCGAGCTCGGCGCCGGCGAAGCCCTCGGCCGGGACGTGGACGAGCGACGGCGTCAGGCCGAGCGGCTCGACGACCTCGCGCGTGATCACCGCGCGATAGGACTCCGGATGGCCCGGCTCGAGCCCGACGTACTCGTCGAGTGCGAAGCCGCGGACGCGGGAGAGGTCGAGGCGGCGAGCGCGCAGCGCCGACCAGAGCGGCAGGGGCGTGGAGCCGGTGGCGAGGCCGAGGACGGCGTCCGGCCGCTCGGCGACGACCCCGGCGATGAGCCCCGCCGCGAGCTCGCCGCCCGCGGCCGGCGACTCGACGATGACGACCTCAGCCATGGCGTCCCCCTTCGACTCGGGCTCCGGCCTCGCTCAGGGGACGGGGCCCGGAGGCGTCCGCGCCGGACGCGGCATCGAGCGCGGCGAGGGCCGCGCCGACCGCCGCGAGCGGGGCGTCGGGCGGGGCGAGCACGACGCGCGCCGAGGGGCCGACCGAGGCGAGGAACGGCGACGCCGCCTCCCAGCCCCCGAGCGTCCGCACCACCGGCTCGACGAGCCGCTCGCCGAGCGCGTCGGCGAGCCCGCCGCCGAGCACGATCCGCTCCACGTCCTGCGCGAGCACGATGAGCCGGATCGCCGAGGCGACGCCCCAGACCAGCCGGTCGAAGATCGCCGAGGCCCGCTCGTCGCCCGCGGCCGCGAGCTCGCCGAGCTCGCGCGCCGTCGGCACGCCCTCCCCCCACTGGCGCGCGATCCCGGAGCCGGAGGCGAGCACCTCGAGGCAGCCGCGCAGCCCGCAGACGCACTCGGGGCCGTCCGGGTCGAGCGGGACGTGCCCGATCTCGCCCGCCGCGCCGCTCACGCCGCGCCACAGCCGGCCGTCGAGCACGAGGCCGACCGCGAGCCCGGTGCCGAGGTTGAGGTAGGCGATCGAGGCGGCCGGCCCTTCGACTCGGGCTGCGCCCTCGCTCAGGGACCGAAGGGCGGGAGCTCCGCCCTCGCGCGAGGACCGCAGGCTGAGCGCGCCGAGCGCGGCGGCGTTGACGTCGTTCTCGACGTGCACCGGCACGCCGAGGCGCGACGCGAGCGCCGAGCCGAGCGCCACGTGCTCGAGCCCGAGGTTGAGCGCCTGCTGCACCTCGCCCGACTCGTGGTCGACCGTGCCGGGGATGCCGATGCCGACCCGTCGGATGGTACGGCCCGGCAGCTCGGCGCCGAGGCGCCCCGCCGCCTCGACCGCCGCGCTCAGGACGTGCTCGGCCCCGTAGCCGGAGGCGAGCCGCACCCGGCCGAGGACCTCGCCGCGGTCGTCGATGCCGATCGCGAGCGTCTTCGTGCCGCCGATGTCGATGCCCACCGTCATCCCGTCCGCGTCCGTCATCCCTTCACCGCCCCCGCGACGAGGCCCGAGGTGAGCCGTCCCTGGACGATGAGGAAGAACACGATGACGGGGATCGCGACGAGCGTCGAGGCCGCCATCACCTGGCCCCAGTCGGTCTCCCGCGTCGCCGAGGCCTGGACGAAGCCGCGCAGCCACAGCGGGAGGGACTGCATCCGGTCGGAGGTGAGCGTCACGAGCGCGACCGTGAACTCGTTCCACGCCTGCAGGAAGGCGTAGACCCCGGAGGCGACGAGCCCAGGTGCGAGCAGCGGGAAGGTGATCCGCATGAACGCGCCGGTGCGGGAGAGCCCGTCGACCATCGCCGCCTCCTCGAGCTCGGCGGGGATGCCGGCGACGAAGCCGCGCAGCATCCAGACCGTGAACGGCACGACGTAGGCGACGTAGATGACGCTCGTGCCGACGATGGTGTCGAGCAGGCCCGCCGCCGCGACCATCTTGTACTGCGCGATGAACAGCGCCTCGGCGGGCAGCATCTGGATGAACAGCAGCGCGAGCAGGAACGACGTCCGCCCGCGGAAGCGGAACCGGCTGACCGCGAGCGCCGCGAGGAAGGCGAACAGGATCGACCCGGCGACCGCGATGAGCGTGATCGCCAGCGAGATGCCGAGCGCCTGGAAGAACGAGCCGTCGGCGAGGGCGCCCGCGAAGTTCGACACGGTCGGATGGACCGGGAAGAACTTGGGGATGAAGGACTGCAGCTCGATGTTCGGGATGAACGCCGAGGAGACCATCCAGTAGACGGGGAACGCCCAGAGGATCGCGACGAGGATCGCGACGACGGACCAGACGACGCGCCGGGTCATGCCCGGTCCTCGCGGATCACCTGGCGGACGTAGAACCACGACAGCAGGATCGTGATGGCGAGGGTCAGGATCGAGACCGCCGCCGACATGCCGAACTGCCCCGCCCCGGCGCCGACCTTGTAGATGTAGGTGCCGAGCACGTCGAAGTCGCTCCCCTTGCCGCCCGCGTCCTGCAGGAAGGTGAAGTGGGTGAAGACCCGCAGGTCCCAGATCAGGTTGAGGACGAGCACGATCGAGAGCACCGGCGCGATGAGCGGCGCGATGACGAGCCGGAAGCGCTGCCAGGCGTTCGCGCCGTCGAGCTGCGCGGCCTCGAGCACCTCCGCCGAGACCTGGGTGAGCCCCGCGTAGACGGAGAACGCGACGAACGGCACGCTCATCCAGACCACGATGATCCCCGCGACGAGGAAGAACGTCCACGGGCTGGAGAGCCAGTCGTAGCGGTGCATGTCGATGCCGAGGAGGCCGAGCAGGTAGTTGACCGCGCCGCGGCGGCGGTCGAAGAGCCAGATCCACACCGTCATCGCGGCGACGATCGGCATCGACCAGGCGAGCAGCAGCGAGATCTGCAGGGTGAGGCGCACGACCTTCGGCACCCGGGTCATGAGCATGGCGAACGCCGTGCCGAGGACGACGGTGGCGAGCGCGCTCGCGATGCAGAACGCGAGCGAGCGGCCGACGACGGTCCAGAACTGCGGATCGGTCGCCAGCTTCGCGTAGTTCCCGAGGCCGATCCAGTCGGCCGGCTTGCCGAATTGCTGCGCGAGCCCGAAGTCCTGGAAGGAGGTGACGATCTGCCAGACGACCGGGTAGCCCATGCCGAGCAGCAGGATGACGATCGCGGGGACGAGCAGCAGGTAGGGCGCGGGCCTGGCTCGGCGGCGACGCGGCAGCACCGTGCTCATGGGTTCATCCTTCCTGCTGGACGGGCGCGCGGACAGGGCGCGGCCCTTCGACTCGCTCCGCTCGCTCAGGGACCGAGGTGATCCCTGAGCGAGCCGAAGGCGAGTCGAAGGGCCCGCCGTCGACTAGCCGTTGAGCAGCTCGTCGATCTTCTCGTCGTACTCCGCGGCGAGCGCCTCGATGTCGCCGCCGCCGTTGACCTTGCCGAAGAACTCCTCGAGCAGCAGCGAGGACTCGACCGCGGCCCAGCCCGGCGCCGCCGGGGTGAGCTTCGAGCCGGCCGCCGACTCGATGAGCGCGGTGGCGAACTGGTCGTCGCCGAGCGAGGAGGCGTACTCGAGGTTCGCCGGACCGAGCCCGTTCTCCCCGAGGAGGGTCTGGTACTCCTCGGAGAAGATGATCCGGAGCAGGTCCCGGGCTCCGGCCTGGTGCTCCGAGGCCGCCGAGATCCCGACGTTCGAGCCGCCCGCGAAGACGGGCGCGACGCCGCCGTCGACGCCGGGGAGGACGAACGTGCCGAACACGTCGTCGTTCCAGGTCGCGATCGTCGTCGTCGGGTCGTCGGGGTCGGGGGCCAGGTCGCCGATCGACCAGTGCGCCCAGCCGGGGGCGATGATCGTCGCGGCCTCGGGCGCGCCGGTCGCCTCGTTGTCGTTGATGTTCACCCACGGCGTCGAGTCGAACTCGGTGACGGGCGCGTGCGAGGAGGTGGTGTAGAGCTCCTGCAGCGCCGTGAGGCCCTCGATCGACTCGGGGTCGGAGAGGGTGGAGACCCACTGGCCGCCCTCGTTCTTCGCCAGGTCGCCGCCGTAGGCGAAGATCCAGGAGATGCCGTTGCGCCAGTCGGAGCCGCCGAGGTAGAAGCCGGACTGCGTCGGCGTGGTGAGCGCGGCCGCGTTCTCCGCGAACTCCTGCAGGGTCGTCGGGACGGAGACGCCCGCCGCCGCGTAGAGGTCCTTGCGATAGAAGTTGTAGCGCGAGCCGAAGTAGTACGGGAGGGAGTAGTTCTTCCCGTCGTACATGCCCACCTCGACGAAGGACTGCAGCAGGTCGCTCCCGCCGAGCTCCTCGACCATGTCGCTGACGTCGGAGAACGCTCCGACCGAGGTGAAGGTCGGCGACCAGGTGTTGCCGATCTCGGTGACGTCGGGCGTGTTCGCCGGGTCGGGGAGCTGCGTCTGCAGCTTGGTCAGGACGTCGCCCCAGCCCTGCTCCTCGATGGTCAGCTCGCCGCCGTTGACCGCCGCGTACTCCTCGACGAGGTAGTCGCGGAGCGCCTGCGGGGTGTCGCCGCCGATGACCCAGAACGTGATGTCCTCGGGCCCGGCGGGCGTCGGGGTCGGCTCCGGCGCGGGCCCCGCGGAGCAGCCCGCGAGCGCCAGCATCGCTGAGGCGGCCGTCGCGGCGGCCGCCGCGGTGATGGTCCTCTTCTTCATTGCGAGTGCTTTCTGTGTGAGGGTCGGACCGACCGGGTGGCCGGTCCGCTTGGTGCGGGGGGTCAGCTGACCCCCAGTCGCGCCGAGAGCACCATCACCGCAGCGCCGCGGATGACGATGTCGGGGCCGAGTCGGGAGCGCCGGAGCACCACGTGGCCGTGGAAGTCCGGCAGGGTGCGCGCGCGGAGGGTCACTCCGGCCGCGTCGATGAGCGGGCCGTCGATGAGCTCGGCCGGACCGGACAGCACGATCTCGGAGAGGTCGAGCGCGGCGACGACGGGCGCGAGCGCGATCCCGAGCCGAGTCCCCGCCTCGGCGAGGATCGCCGCGCGCTCGGGCTCGGTCGCGACGGCGGCGAGGGCCGCCTCGAGTCGCGGCACGGCGAGCCAGGCCTCGAGGCAGCCGTGCTTGCCGCAGGCGCAGAGCGGGCCCTGGTCGGTGCCGACCGTGACGTGGCCGATCTCGCCCGCGGCGAAGCGCGAGCCGTGGACCGCGATGCCGTGCAGCACGAGGCCCGCGCCGACGCCGTGCCCGAGGGTGACGACGAGCGTGTCGCCGTCCGCCTCGCCGTAGCCGTGCTCGGCGAGCGCGGCGGCGTTGGCGTCGTTCGCGACGACGATGGGCAGGCCGGTGCGCTCGGCGAGGATGCGACGCAGCGGCCCGTCCTGCCAGCGCAGGTTCGGCGCCGTGAGGACCGTGCCATCGAGGTCGACGACGCCGGGCGTGCCGACGCCGACGCCGAGGATCGGCCTGGTCGCCTCCGCCGCCAGCCGCGCGACGAGGTCGACGAGCCGGTCGGTCGCCGCCGTGCCCCGGAGCCCGTCGAACGGCGCGTCGACCCGTGCGACGACCTCGCCGCCGAGGTCGAGGACCGCGCCCCGGATGGTCGCGTGGTCGGAGAGGTCGACCCCGATGATCTGGTGCGAGCCGCGCGCGATGTCGATGAGCGTCGCCGGCTTGCCCGGGCGGGCGTCCCGCGAGAGGCCGATCTCGACGACGAGGTCCTCCGCGATGAGCTCGGCGACGAGGTCGCTCACGGTCACCCGGGTGAGGCCGGTCTCGCGGGCGACGTCGGCACGGCTGAGCGCGCCCGAGGAGTAGAGGGTCTGCAGCACGAGCGAGCGGTTGTGCTCGCGGGCGTGCTCGGGCAGCACCTTCGCGGTCGGACGCAGCGCGCGTCCCGCGGTCGGCCTCGTCGTCTCCCTCGGCATGTTTGTTAGTAAAGCGAACTAACTAACTATTCGCAACGTGTTCCTCCGGCCTTAACGAACTCGTTACACACGCCGCCGACCCCGTCCCAGCGCGCGATGCCCGTCAGAGCGGCGCGAGGGCGGCGCGGGCGTCCTCCACCGGGAGGCCGGTCGCGACGAGGAGATCGACCACGAGCGGCCGCAGCTGCAGCACGACGGCCGTCTCCGACGGCGTCGCCGTCGCGCCGAGCACGCGCGGCTGCAGCCTCGCGGCGACATCGAGCAGGACGCTGCGCGCCGAGCCCGCGAGCTGCAGGTCCTCGAGCTCGCGACCGAGCAGCTCGACGCCGCGATCGACCTGCTCCACCAGCCCCGAGAGCACCTCGTGCCGACCGCCCTCGCGGAGCATGTACTCGCAGCGCCGCGCGATGAGCCGCAGGTGCCGCGCCGCGAGGTCGCCGCCGCGCAGCGCCCGCGCCTGGCGGTCGAGCTCCGGCAGCCGCGGCCGCAGGAAGGGCGAGAGCCGGGCGACGGCCCGCGCCGTGTCGAGCGACTGCCGCCACGCGTCAACGAGCCCCTGGGTGCGCCGGAGCCGCGCGAGCCCGAGCTCCGCCGCGCCGACGTCCCCGTCCCGGAGCCCGTCCGCGACGCTGCCGACCGCCTGCGTCAGCACCGAGTAGAGCGCGCGGGCGTCGCGGAGGCTCGAGCGGCGCGGGTCGCGCGGGATGAGCACCGTCACGACGAGCGCCACGACCCCCGCGATGAGCGCGTCGAGCGCGCGCAGCCACGGATCGCCGTCGGAGGCGGGCAGCAGGAAGGTGAGCGCGGCGGGGGTCGCGGAGACGACGGCGAACGTCGGATCGGTCGTCACGATGCGGGCCGCGATCATGACCGACAGCAGCAGGATCGCGAACTGCCACGCGCCCTGTCCGATGAGCAGCAGCAGTCCCGTCGCGATCGCGACGCCGAACAGGATGCCGGTGACGCTGCGCAGCACGCGCACCGGCCGCGCGTCCCGGTTGAAGCCGAGCGAGGTGATGGTGACCGTGACGGCGAGGATCGGGACGGCGTGGCCGAGACCGTAGTGCGCGATCGAGTAGGAGGCGAGGACCGCGACGGTGATCTGCAGGATCGCGGGTGCCGACTCCCACAGCCGGCGACCCATCGCCTTGAGGCTCATCGACCGGGCGATCCGACGCTCGAGGCGCTTGAGGCCCTCGAGGTCGGGGGTGAGCGGCCCCGTGAACGGGCCCGTCTCGCTCACCGGCGGACCGCCCCCAGCCGCGGAATGCGGGGCACGTCGGCGGTCGCGCCGGCGTCCGGCGGCACGACGACCTCCTGGGCGGCGGCGAGGCGGGCTCCCCTCGCCGCGGGCTCCCCGCTCGCGTCCGGGCCCGGCTTGAGGACCTCGAGCGGCGCCGCCGGGTCGACCGACCGCTTCACGACCGCGAGGGCGATGGGCCCGAGCTCGTAGTGGTTCGCGCCGCTCGTCACATGCCCGACGACGTCGTCGGTCCCCGCGAGCACGACCTCATCGCCGTGCTCGGGGAGCTCGTGGTCGGAGCCGTCGACGTGCAGGAAGACGAGCCGGCGCGGGGGGTGGCCGAGGTTGTGCACCTTGGCGACCGTCTCCTGACCCCGGTAGCAGCCCTTCGCGAGGTGGACGGCGGAGCGCAGCCAGTCGAGCTCGTGCGGGATCGAGCGCTCATCGACCTCCCGGGAGAACGCCGGGCGCCAGGCCGCGACACGCAGCGCCTCCGCCGCGGCCGCGGGGACGACCGGACCGCGTCCGGCCGCCTCGTCGCGTTCGACGAGCTCCTCGGTCCACGACCACTCCGCCGCGGGGTGGCCGGCCTGCGCGGCGTACTGCCAGCCGCCGTCCTGGATCCCCGCGCCCCAGGGGTCGGTCCAGACGACCCCGCTGCCGGTGGTCGACGAGGTGGTCCCGAGGACGACGAAGTCCGCGCTCCGGTCCGCGACCTCGACGCGGGACATGAACCGCATCCGGTCGAGCCACGCCGCGAGCGCGACGGCCTCCTCGGCCGAGTCGACGATGAGCCAGGTCGTCTCGCCGTCGTCGACGACGCGCATCGCGTGCTCGATGCGGCCGTTCGGGTCGAGCAGCAGCGCCTCCGCGGAGACCCCGGGCGGCAGCGCCGCGACCGACTGGGAGACCGTCGAGTCGAGCCAGGTGAGGCGGTCGGGGCCGGTGACGGTCACGACGCCGCGCTCGAGCGCCGCGAGCGCGCGCCCCTCCGCGAGCTCCCGCTGCGCCACGAACGGATTCGCCGAGCCGTCATTCATCGGCGCTTCGGAGCCCCCGACCGGAGGATGAGTGACGGCTCGGCGAGACATCACTCGGCCCTCGCGAGGCGCGCCGAGGCGTGGGTGCGCAGGTCCTGGCCGAGCGCGGCCATGTCCCACGCCCAGAGCAGATGCCCGTCGACGAGCCCGTAGAGGCGGGTCGCGGCGGCGTACTCCTTCGCGGTCGAGCTGCGCACGACGGCATCGGTGCCGAGGTCGATGCGCGGCCCCTTGACCTGCCCGAGGTAGAACTCGGAGACCCCGGTCGGGTGGATGATCGCGACCTCGATGGCGAAGCCGCCGTCCGCGTTGCGCAAGGTCTCGACCTCGTCGGCGGTCGTGTAGACGGGCGCTCCGACGCCGGGCAGCATCCCCGGCCCCGGATCGGCCTCCACGAGCGGACGGTGCAGCCGCCAGTAGCCCGACTCGGCGACGTGCGCGATGGGCGAGGCGGCCTCCGGGCCGATGACGTCCGCCTCCTCGCTCGTCCCGGCGTCGGGGGGCAGGAGCCAGGTCGAGGAGGAGTAGTTGAGGTACGGCAGGCCGTCGTGCGAGAAGGAGACGCGCTGCCCGAACTCCGCCGAGCGGTGCTCCTCCCCCACCTTGTAGTCGATGACGCCGGTGCCCTCCCAGACGCCGATGAGCCACGACAGCGGCGCGAGCTCCGCCGGGATCGACGTGTCGAGGGAGAACACGGTGCGCGCCCCCTAAGCCAGAAGAAGTGTCAGTACTGCCCGCGGAACAGGTTGACGATCACGACGACGGCCGTGAACGCGATCGCGAGCGACGCGAGGCCGAGCAGGCCGATGAAGAAGAGCTCGAGCGCGAACGTCATGCCCTCAGACTACCCCGAGAATCCAGAGCACCAGCGTCGCGATCGCGGCGAGGACGACGACCGCGGCGACGGAGACGCTCGAGCGCGCGATGAAGCCGACGGGCGTGCGCGTGATCGCGACGTTCACCGCGAGCGCCAGCACCACGCCGAGCGCCGCCGCGACCGCGACCCACCCGAGCGGAGTGACCATCCCGAAATGGTATCGGGCGGCCCGCGAGCCCCGGCCGCGGGTGCGCCGCAGCGCGTGCGGGATCAGGAGACACGCCCTAGACTGGCCCCCTGCTCCTGGAGGTTGCGTGGCCCAGCTCTTGATCCTCACCTCTGCGGTCGAGGCCGAGGCGCTGCCCGCTCTCGGGCTCCTCTCCCACACGGTGCGGCACATCCCCGCCGCGCCCGCGTCGCTCGTCTCCGCGCCGCCCGCGGACCTCATCCTCGTCGACGCGCGCCAGGACCTCGCGAGCGCGAAGAGCCTCTGCAAGATCCTCACCACGACCGGCGTCAACGTCCCGCTCGTGCTCATCCTCACCGAGGGCGGGCTGACCGCGGTCTCGGCCGACTGGGGGGTCGACGACGTCATCCTGCACACCGCGGGCCCGGCGGAGGCGGACGCGCGCATCCGGCTCGCGATCGGCCGCAAGTCGCACGAGCAGGTCTCGACGAAGATCCAGACCTCCGGCGTCGTCATCGACGAGGCGTCCTACTCGGCGAAGGTGCACGGCCGGCCGCTCGATCTGACCTTCAAGGAGTTCGAGCTGCTGCGCTTCTTCGCGACCCACCCGTCGCGGGTCTTCACGCGCGAGCAGCTGCTCAGCGAGGTCTGGGGCTACGACTACTTCGGCGGCACCCGCACCGTCGACGTCCACGTCCGGCGGCTGCGCGCGAAGCTCGGCGACCTCGAGTCGCTCATCGGCACGGTGCGGAACGTCGGCTACCGCTTCAACGTCTACGAGGACGAGGCGGACGACCGCGTCCCGGAGCCGGTCCCGACGAAGTAGCGCCGGGGGTCGTCACGCGCCGAGGACGGTCACGCCCCGCGAGCGCGCCGCCGCGGCGAGCCGCGCGTCGAACGTCGCCAGCCCGGCCGCGAGGCGCTCGGCGGCCGCGAGGACGTAGCAGTCGGGGAGCCCGAGCCCGGTCTCCGCGCGAAGCCGGGCCACGCGCTGCGGCTCCGCGTCGTCCGGGGCGAGTCGATCGATGCCGATGCGGTCGAGGGCGCCCAGCACCTCGGCGTCGCGGTGCTCCCGGGCGGGGAGCACGAGCGCCTCGGCGACGGTCACGGGGTGGACGCCGATCTCATCCTCGGTGTCGAGCACGTCGAACGCGCGGGCGTGATGCGCGTCGTCCGCGCCGAGGTGCCCGATGAGGACGCTCGCGTCGATGACGATCACCGATCCCAGTCCTCGCGGAGATCGTCGAGGTACCCGTCGGGATATGCGAACGTGCCGCGCGTCTCGTGCAGGGCCTGCCGACGGCGGGCGCGGCGGGCGGCGCGATCGTGGTCGGTCGCCCGCGCCCCCCGGAGCGCGAGCCGGACGACGAGCTCGCTCCTCGGCACCGCCGGAGCGCGTCTCGCCTCCGCCTCGATCGCCGCTTGCAGCTCGGGCGTCGGCGTCACCTGGATCCTTGGCAGGGAGGTCCCCATACAGGGGAGTGTACCGGAAGCCACGAGGTGGTACACCGGCACGCGGCGCCCGCGCCCGACTCAGCCGCCGCGTCCGAGGAGGTCGAGCAGGTGGTCGCGGAGTACGCCCGCGTGGTTGACGGCGGGATCCCGCGCGGCGAACAGCAGCGTCGTGGTCGGGTGGTCGCGGACGACGGCGCGCAGCTCGTCGAGCGCCGGATTCCCGGCGAGCTCCCGCCGGTACCGCTCGGCGAAGGCGTCGAGGCGCGCCGGGTCGTGATCCCACCACCGGCGCAGCGCGGGGCTCGGCGCGACGTCCTTCAGCCACAGGTCGAGCTCGGCGCGCGCCTTGCTCAGGCCGCGCGGCCAGAGCCGATCGACGAGCACCCGCCAGCCGTCCGCCGCCTCCGGCGGCTCGTACACCCGCCTGATGCGGATCGAGGGATCGGCCATGGGCGACCTCCTGCGGATGTGAGGGATCGATGCCGGCGACGGTACTCCTGCACCGGGGTCGCCGCCCCCTCGGCGCGGGGTGTAGCTTCGATCGGGTGCCACCGCTGGATGATCGTCTGTCCGCCGTGTTCGACGAGGTCGTCGCCCGCAACCCGGGCGAGCACGAGTTCCACCAGTCGGTCCGCGAGATCCTGGAGAGCCTCGGCCCCGTCGTCACCAAGCATCCCGAGTACGCGGACGCCGAGATCATCCGGCGGCTCTGCGAGCCGGAGCGCCAGATCATCTTCCGGGTGCCGTGGACGGACGACGCGGGGCAGGTGCAGCTGAACCGCGGCTTCCGCGTCGAGTTCAACTCGGCGCTCGGGCCGTACAAGGGCGGGCTGCGCTTCCATCCCTCCGTCTACCTCGGCATCGTCAAGTTCCTCGGCTTCGAGCAGATCTTCAAGAACGCGCTGACCGGCATGCCGATCGGCGGCGGCAAGGGCGGCTCGGACTTCAACCCGAGGGGGCGAAGCGACGCGGAGGTCATGCGGTTCTGCCAGTCGTTCATGACCGAGCTCTACCGGCACCTCGGCGAGCACACGGACGTGCCGGCCGGCGACATCGGCGTCGGCGGCCGCGAGCTCGGCTACCTCTTCGGGCAGTACAAGCGCATCACGAACCGCTACGAGTCCGGCGTCCTCACCGGCAAGGGCCTGACCTGGGGCGGCTCCCAGGTGCGCACCGAGGCGACCGGCTACGGCACCGTGTACTTCGTCGACGAGATGCTGCGGGACGCCGGCGACGCGCTCGACGGCAAGCGGGTCGTCGTCTCGGGCTCGGGGAACGTCGCCATCTACGCGATCGAGAAGGTCCACCAGCTCGGCGGCCGGGTCGTCGCCTGCTCCGACTCGGACGGCTTCGTCGTCGACGAGGCCGGCATCGACCTCGAGCTGCTCAAGGACATCAAGAACGGCCGGCGTGGGCGCGTCAGCGACTATGCGACCCGGCGCGACGGCGCGAGCCTCGTCGCCGACGGCTCGATCTGGGACGTCCCGTGCGACATCGCCCTGCCGTGCGCGACGCAGAACGAGCTCGGCGCGGACGGTGCGGCGAAACTGGTCCGCGGCGGCACGCGGGTCGTCGCCGAGGGCGCGAACATGCCGACCACCCCGGAGGCGATCCGGCTGCTGCGGGAGGCGGGCGTCATGTTCGCCCCGGGCAAGGCGGTGAACGCCGGCGGGGTCGCCACGAGCGCGCTCGAGATGCAGCAGAACGCATCCCGGGACTCGTGGACCTTCGAGTTCACCGACGAGCGCCTCGGCGAGATCATGCGATCCATCCACGACCGCTGCCTGGAGACCGCGGACGCCTACGGCACGCCCGGCGACTACGTGGCCGGGGCGAACATCGCCGGCTTCACCCAGGTCGCGGACGCGATGCTCGCCCTCGGCCTGGTCTGAGCGCGACCCGCCCGGCGCCCGGGCGCGGAACCGTTCATATCGCGTTCACATCGACCCGGGCAGAATAGGGCGATGGAAGGCCAGGGCCTCGAGGACACCGTCGCGGACGGGCTCGACGAGTACGACGACGCGGACGACGTGGTGCTGCCGCCGGCGCTCGACCTGCCGGACGACCGCTACCTGGACCGCGAGGTCTCCTGGCTGCGCTTCAACCAGCGCGTGCTCGAGCTCGCGGAGGACGAGGCGACGCCGCTGCTCGAGCGGGCGAACTTCATGGCGATCTTCGCGAGCAACCTGGACGAGTTCTTCATGGTCCGCGTCGCCGGCCTCAAGCGCCGCATCGTGACCGGCCTCGCCGTCCCGACGAACACCGGCACGCCGCCGCAGGAGGTCTACGCGGCGATCAGCGCGAAGGCGCACGAGCTGCAGGAGCGCCACGCGCGCGCCTTCAACGACTCGCTGCTGCCGGCGCTGCGCGAGGCGGGCATCCACATCGAGCAGTTCTCCGACCTCGACGATCGCGACCGGGCACAGATCGACGCGGTCTTCCGGGCGCAGATCTTCCCGGTGCTGATGCCGCTCGCCGTCGACCCGGCCCACCCGTTCCCCTACATCTCCGGCCTCTCGCTGTCGCTGAGCGTCCGCGTCCGCAATCCGCGCACCGACCGAGAGGACTTCGCCCGGGTCAAGGTGCCGACGAACCTGCCCCGCTTCGTCCAGCTGCCGGAGGACGGCACCGACCGGATGCGGTTCCTCGCCCTCGAGGACCTGATCGGCCACCATCTCCCGGAGCTGTTCCCCGGCATGGAGATCCTCGACCACCACGCCTTCCGGGTCACCCGGAACGAGGACGTCGAGGTCGACGAGGACGAGTCGGAGAACCTCATCCAGGCGCTCGAGCAGCAGATCCTGAACCGCCGCTTCGGCCCGCCGATCCGGCTCGAGGTCTCCGAGGACATGGACCTCACAACGCTCGAGCTGCTGGTGCGGGAGCTCGACATCACCGAGCAGGAGGTCTACCGGCTGCCGGCGCCGCTCGACCTGCGCGGGCTCTTCCAGTTCGGCGCGATCGACCGCCCGGCGCTGAAGTACCCCCGGCACGTCCCGACCACCTCGGTCGCGCTGCTGCCGAGCGAGGCGAACGCCGACACCGACGTGTTCGGGGCGATCGCCCGCGGCGACGTGCTCGTGCATCACCCCTACGAGTCGTTCTCGACCTCGGTCCAGGCCTTCATCGAGGCCGCCGCGCACGACCCGAACGTGCTCGCGATCAAGCAGACCCTGTATCGGACCAGCGGCGACAGCCCGATCGTCGAGGCGCTCATCGACGCGGCCGAGTCGGGGAAGGCGGTGCTCGCGCTCGTCGAGGTGAAGGCGCGCTTCGACGAGGCGGCGAACATCCAGTGGGCGAAGAAGCTGGAGAAGGCGGGCGTCCACGTCGTCTACGGCATCGTGGGGCTGAAGACGCACAGCAAGCTCGCGCTCGTCGTCCGGCAGGAGGGCGGCCGGCTGCGCCGCTACTCGCACATCGGCACCGGCAACTACAACCCGAAGACCGCGCGGATCTACGAGGACCTCGGGCTGTTCACCGCGGACGAGGAGGTCGGCGAGGACCTCACCCGGCTGTTCAACGAGCTCTCCGGCTACGCGATGGAGCAGGAGTTCCGCCGCATCCTGGTCGCGCCGGTGACGCTCCGCGACGGCCTGATCGATCGGATCCGCGCGGAGGCCGAGCACGCCCGCGCGGGCCGGCCGGCCCGCATCCGGCTCAAGCTGAACTCGATCGTCGACGAGGCGATCGTCGACGAGCTCTACCGCGCGTCCCAGGCGGGCGTGCCGGTCGACCTCGTCGTGCGCGGCATCTGCGGCGTGCGCCCGGGCGTCCCCGGCATGAGCGAGCGCATCCGCGTCCGCTCGATCCTCGGCCGCTACCTCGAGCACTCCCGGATCTTCGCCTTCGAGAACGCCGGCGACCCGGTCGTCTACATCGGCTCGGCGGACATGATGCATCGCAACCTCGACCGGCGGATCGAGGTGCTGGTGCGGATCGCCGATCCGCTCCACCTGGCCGAGCTCTCCGACTACTTCGACCTGCAGCTCGACGACGCGACGAGCTCCTGGCACCTCGACGGCGTGACCGGCGAGTGGACCCGCCACTCGCGCACGGAGGACGGTTCGCTGCTCGACGACGCGCAGGACGTCCTGATGACGCGCATCGCCGCGCGACGCCGTTCCGATCTCCGCGGCACCCGCACCGGCGCCTTCCCGATCATCGCCACCGGTCCCTGAGCGATCACAGCGAGTCGAAGGGCGCCACATCCATTAGCGTGAGTCAGTGACCGTCGCCACCGTCTACGCCGCCGGCGTGCTCTGCTGGCGGGAGACGGCGGAGGGCGTCAAGGTGCTCCTCGTCCGCCGGCCCGACTACGACGACGTCTCGGTGCCGAAGGGCAAGCTGGACCCGGGCGAGCTGCTGCCGGAGACGGCGATCCGCGAGCTCCTCGAGGAGACCGGCGTGCGGGCGACGCTCGGCGCGCCGATCGGGGACGTCCGCTACACCGTCCGCGGGCGGCCGAAGTTCGTGCAGTACTGGGCGGCGGAGGTGCTCGGGCACCAGGTCGCGAACGCGCGCTTCACGCCGAACGACGAGATCTCCGCCGTCGACTGGGTCCCGATCGCGCAGGCGGGGAAGCTCGTCTCCTACCCGCACGACCGGGAGATGATCGCGAACCTCCGGGAGCGCATCGCCAAGGGCCTCGCGAGGACCTTCTCGATCACGATCCTGCGGCACGGCAAGGCGATCCCGCCGGGGGACTGGGACGGACCGGACGCGACCCGACCGCTGCTGCACCGCGGGCTCGAGCAGGCGATGACCGACGCCGCCTCGATCGCGGCGTTCGGCCCGAGGCGCCTCATCTCGAGCACGGCGACCCGCTGCCTGACCACGATCGAGCCGACCGCGAGGCTCACCGGACTCGACGTCAAGCCGTCGGTCGGCCTCTCGCAGGACGCGCACGCGCTCGGCCGCGCGAAGGCGGCGCAGCAGATCGAGAAGCGGCTGGCCAGGCGCGAGAACGTCGTGCTCTGCTCGCACGGCCCGGTCATCCCCGAGCTCGTCGAGGCGATCCGGGGCGCGACGTCGGCGGGCCGCGCCGGGCTGCAGCGCGCCGCGAGCCTCGCCACGGGCCAGTTCGCGGTGTTCCACGTCTCCCTCGAGACTCCGCGCCCCCAGCTCGTCGAGGTCGAGATCCACGGCGGCTGAGCCGCCCGCTTCCGCTCCAGCGCGCCCATCCCTCCGCTCCCTGAGCGAGCCGGAGGCGAGTCGAAGGGCGCCCGACCAGCGACCACGGAGGCGCTGTTCACCTGCCGTTCACCTGTCCACCCCGAGCCCGTCACCCGCCGTGCGTACCGTGACGGCCGGACCGCACCGGTCCGTGTTCTGATCACAGATCCGAAGGGAAACTCGTGAAGCTCACGAAGTTCGGCACCATCGGTGCCATCGCGGCCGTCAGCGCCCTCGCGCTCGCCGGCTGCGCGGCCAACGAGGGCGGCACGCCCGCCGGCCCGTCCGAGGCCCCGGAGACCACGCTCTCCGGCACCATCGCCGGCGCCGGCGCCTCCTCGCAGGGCGCCGCCGAGGAGGCGTGGATCGCCGCGTTCCAGACGGACAACCCCGACGTCACGATCTCCTACGACCCGTCCGGCTCGGGCGCGGGCCGCGAGGCGTTCATCGGCGGCGGCGTCTCCTTCGCCGGCTCCGACTCGGCGCTCTCCGACGACGAGATCGCGGGCGGCTTCGAGGGCTGCGTCGACGACTCGTTCATCCAGGTCCCGGCGTTCATCGACCCGATCGCGGTCATCTTCAACCTGGACGGCGTCGACACGCTGAACCTCGACGCGCCGACGCTCGCCAAGATCTTCAAGGGCGAGATCACCGACTGGTCCGACGCGGCGATCGCCGCGCAGAACGACGGCTGGTCGGCCTCCGGCGCGATCACCGCCGTGCACCGCTCGGACGACTCGGGCACGACGAAGAACTTCACCGACTACCTGTTCCAGGCCGCGCCGGACATCTGGACCGAGAAGCCGGCCGACCCGTTCCCGTACAGCACGGGCACCGGCGCGCAGGGCACCTCGGGCGTCGTCGAGGCGGTCACCGCCGCCGCCGGCTCGATCGGCTACGTCTCGGCGTCGCGCTCGGGCGACCTCGGCACGGCGAACATCCTGGTCGGCGACGAGTACGTCTCGTACAGCCCCGAGGCCGCGGCCGCGGTCGTCGAGGGCTCGCCCGCCGCGAGCAACGCCTCGGACACCAACCTCGCGATCAGCCTCAACCGCCTGACCGAGAACACCGAGGAGTACCCGCTCGTGCTCGTCTCGTACCTCATCGCCTGCGGTGAGTACGCGGACGCGTCGGTCGCGCCGGTCACCAAGGCGTACCTCGCGTACGTCACCTCGGAGGCGGGCCAGGAGGTCGCCGCCGAGGCGGGCGCCGCGCCGCTCTCCTCGTCGCAGATCGCGGCCGTCCAGTCGGTCATCGCGACGATCGTCGAGTAAGTAGCATCAGACGCAGGTGCGGGCTGCGGTCGGTTCGCCGCCGCAGCCCGCACCTTGCGATCCGGGCCGGATCGGGCCCGCCCTCGAAGCATCTCCCACCCGAAAGCAGGCCATGACCGCCACCGCGACCGAGCCGGAGCGCATCCGCGCGAAGGTCCGTCCGGGCGACCGGACGTTCTCGACCGCCGCCGTCGTCGCCGGCAGCATCATCCTCCTGGCCCTCGCCGCCGTCGCCGTCTTCCTCATCGCCGAGGCCGCCCCCGCCCTGTTCGGCGACGTGTCCTCGATGAACGGCAGCCCCGCGAACTTCTGGGTCTACGTCGCCCCGCTCGCCTTCGGCACCGTCTGGTCCGCGGCCCTCGCGCTCCTCTTCGCCCTGCCGCTCTCGCTCGGCATCGCGCTGTTCATCTCCCACTACGCCCCGCGCCGCGTCGCGCAGGGCCTCGGCTACATCATCGACCTGCTCGCCGCCGTCCCCTCCGTCGTCTTCGGGCTGTGGGGCATCAAGGTGCTCGCCCCGGCGATCGTCCCGCTGTACGACTGGCTGCACCAGAACCTCGGCTGGCTGCCGCTCTTCGCCGGCCAGGTCGACGCGACCGGCCGCACCGTCCTCACGGTCGCGATCGTCCTCGCCGTCATGATCATCCCGATCATCACCTCGCTGTGCCGCGAGGTCTTCCTGCAGACGCCCAAGCTGCACGAGGAGGCCGCGCTCGCGCTCGGCGCGACCCGCTGGGAGATGATCAAGATGGCCGTGCTGCCGTTCGGCCGCCCCGGGATCATCTCCGCCGCGATGCTCGGCCTGGGCCGCGCCCTCGGCGAGACGATGGTCGTCGCGATGCTGCTCTCGCCCGCGCTCGTCATCAGCTTCGTCCTGACGAGCGGGCAGAACCCCTCGACCATCGCGGGCAACATCGCGCTGAACTTCCCCGAGGCGCACGGCATCGCCGTCAACGCGCTCATCGCGACGGGCCTGATCCTGTTCGTCATCACCCTGATCGTCAACTCGGTCGCGCGCTGGGTCATCGCCCGCCGCGCCGCCTTCTCGGGAGCGAACTGACATGGCGGTCGCGACGGCCTCGAAGCGCACGGCGGTGCCGAACCGCCTCACCCACGGCCGGCTGCCGGCGTGGGCCCCGTGGACGATCCTCGTCGGCTCCTGGGCGGTGGTCTGCGCGATCGTCGCGGTCGTCGGCGCGGCCTCGGGTGCGCAGGACTTCAACATCGCGCTCGCGCTGTTCCTCGGGCAGATCCTCTTCCTCGCCGCCGTCTGGGTCATCTCGATGCTCGTCGAGGGCGGCCGGCAGGCGAAGGACCGGTTCGTCACCGGGCTCGTCGTCACGGCGTTCGTCATCGCGCTGCTGCCCCTCGTCTCGCTCGCCTACACGGTCGTCGTCAACGGCGCGGGGCGCTTCGACCTCGAGTTCTTCTCGATGTCGATGCGCAACGTCGTCGGCGGGGGCGGGGGGGCCCTCCACGCGATCATCGGCACGCTGGAGATCACGGGCCTCGCCGCCGTCATCTCGGTGCCGGTCGGCCTCCTCACCGCCGTCTACCTCGTCGAGTACGGCCGGGGCTGGCTCGCCCGGGCGATCACCTTCTTCGTCGACGTCATGACCGGCATCCCCTCGATCGTCGCGGGCCTGTTCGCCTTCGCGATGTTCGCGCTCATCACCGGCAACGCGGGCTACCGCTCCGGCATCGGCGGCGCGATCGCGCTCTCGCTGCTGATGATCCCGGTCGTCGTGCGCTCGAGCGAGGAGATGCTCAAGATCGTGCCGAACGAGCTCCGCGAGGCCTCGTACGCGCTCGGCGTCCCCAAGTACCTGACGATCCTCAAGGTCGTCATCCCGACGGCCATCGCCGGCATCGCGACCGGCATCACGATCGCGATCGCCCGCGTCATCGGCGAGACGGCGCCGCTGCTCATCGTCGCCGGCTTCACGACGTCGATGAACTACGACCCGTTCTCCGGCCGGATGACGACGCTGCCGGTGTTCGCGTACACCCAGTACATGAACCCCGGCTCGGACCTCGCCGCCTACACCGAGCGCGCGTGGACCGGCGCGCTGGTCCTCATCCTCATCGTCATGGTCCTCAACCTCGTCGCCCGCCTGATCGCGAAGTTCTTCGCGCCGAAGGTCGGGCGCTGAGCCGCACGCCCCACGCCACCACCGAAGGAACCGCACCGTGTCGAAGCGCATCGAGGTCAAGGACCTCAACGTCTACTACGGCAAGTTCAAGGCCGTCGAGGACGTCGCCCTGACGATCGAGCCCCGATCGGTCACCGCGTTCATCGGCCCCTCGGGCTGCGGCAAGTCGACGTTCCTGCGGACGCTCAACCGCATGCACGAGGTCATCCCGGGCGCCCGCGTCGAGGGCTCCGTCCTCATCGACGGCGACGACCTGTACGGCCCGGGCGTCGACCCGGTGCTCGTGCGCCGGCAGGTCGGCATGGTGTTCCAGCGCCCGAACCCGTTCCCGACGATGTCGATCAAGGAGAACGTGCTGGCGGGCGTCAAGCTGAACAACCAGCGGATGTCGAAGTCCGACCAGGACACGCTGGTCGAGAAGTCGCTGCGCGGCGCGAACCTCTGGGAGGAGGTCAAGGACCGGCTCGAGAAGCCCGGCTCGGGGCTTTCCGGCGGTCAGCAGCAGCGCCTGTGCATCGCCCGCGCGGTCGCCGTCTCCCCCGACGTCATCCTGATGGACGAGCCGTGCTCGGCGCTCGACCCGATCTCGACGCTCGCGATCGAGGACCTCATCGAGGAGCTGAAGACCGAGTACACGATCGTCATCGTGACGCACAACATGCAGCAGGCCTCGCGCGTCTCCGACAAGACGGCGTTCTTCAACATCGCGGGGACCGGCAAGCCGGGCCGGCTCATCGAGTACGACGAGACGCAGAAGATCTTCTCGAACCCGACCGTCCAGGCGACCGAGGACTACGTCTCCGGCAAGTTCGGGTGACCCCACCTCGGTGGTTGAGGAGCGGCGCGGCCGCGTCTCGAAACCCCCGGGTTGAGGAGCGGCGCGGCCGCGTCTCGAAACCACCTACGCTGAACTCCATGCCCGAGGAGTCCGAGCTCGATCAGGCCGCCGAATGGCTCGAGCGGTTCACGAAGGATGCGACGGCCCGCGGGCGGGTGACGATCCTCGCCGTGAACGAGGTCGCCCCGAGGCCGCGCTACCAGTCCTGCGTCATGACGGTCCGGGTCGAGGCGCCGGGCTTCGAGCCGCTCGAGCGGGAGCTTGAGTACATGGTCCGGCGCGAGCACTGGCCCTCGGTCGGCGACGTCCTGCCCGCGACGGTCCATGTCGAGCGCCCCGAGCGCACGGAGATCCACTGGGAGCAGGCCCGACCCGCTGGTTGAGGAGGCCGCTCGCGGCCGCTCGCTGGTGGAGGAGCCGCGCAGCGGCGGCTCGAGACCAGCCGCCGCGAGAGAGGGAAACCGAGCCGCGGTCGACGCCTCTCGGCGCAAGGCCGCTCGAAGCGGCTGAAGTTGGAGCCCGGGGTCACCGCGGCCCGGCCGAGACAGTCTAGACGCCCACCCCGGATGCTCCCTGTGCGCGCTAGTCGAGCCGGCCCGCCGCCGACAGCCTGGCGGCGGCCTCGAGCTCCGCGGCGATCGTCGAGAGCCGCGCCGCGCGCGTCGTGAACGCGGTCGCCCGCGCCGGGGCGGCGGCGTCCGAGGCGTCCGCCTCCTCGAGCGTGCCGGCCGCGAGCAGGCGGCTCGTCGCGGCGGCCCGATGCAGCGCGTCGGCGAGATCGCCGGAGAACGCGCCGCGCAGGATGCGATCCGCGAGCGCGGCGACCTCCTCCGGCCCCGCCGGGCTCGGCGCGCCGGCGATCGCCTGGTCCGCGGTGCGCAGCGCGGCCACCCCGCGCTGGAACGCGTTCGCCGCCGCGGCCGCGTCCTGTCGCACCAGCGCACGAAGCAGGTAGAGCCGCCAGAGCGCGCCCGGCAGCGACTCCGCGGCGGCCGTCGCCCACAGCTCGGCGAGCGTGTCGATCCCGTGCTCGTCCGTGTAGGCGATCATCCGCTCGACGAGCTCGGAGCCGGCGTCCTCCCGCCCGCGCTCGACGAGCGTGCGCGCGGTCTCGTGCGCGGCCGCGTAGATCCGAGCGGGATCCTCGGAGCCGAGGAACGCGTCGAAGCGATGGCCCTCGAACCACGTCGGCTTGTGGAACTCGCGGCTCATCCGAGGAGCCTCCGCAGCACGTCGAGGAACGCGTCCGGGAGGACGACGTTCGCCGGGGCGTCGAGGAAGAGCGGCGCGACCTGCTCCGCCGAGTAGCCGGCGATGCCGGTGCCGATCGGGGTCAGCAGGAAGCGCAGGTCGGTGCGGGATCGGGCGAACGCGAGGAACTCCTCGGCCCGGCGCGCGAGCTCCTCCGGCCCGCTCATGGTGTCGATGCCGTACGACCGCCCCTGGAGCCCGTTGCCCTGGCCCCACACCGCGCCGAAGCGCTCGTGCGCGACGAGCGCCGCGCCCGCGCCGTGCGCGCCCGCCGCGTTCGAGCCGAACACGAACACCTCGTGGGCCTCGAGCGTCTCGATCCGTCCCATCGGCCCAGACTACGTCCGCGTCCTCGGGGACGGCTCCCGACTACCCTGGTGGGGCCTCCATAGCTCAGTCGGTAGAGCATCGGACTTTTAATCCGCGGGTCCTGGGTTCGAGTCCCAGTGGGGGCACGGGGGCGTCCCGGCTCGGCCATCGGATCGGGGGGTGACGGCGCGGGGCGGGACCCCGAGCCGTGTTGCGCGACCTCGGTCCCTGAGCGAGCGCAGCGAGTCGCAGGGCCTCGACGGAAGGCGTGCGTGCTTCGACCGGGCTTCGCCTCGCTCGCAACCGAGCTCGGGCGGCGCGGTCTACCTCGGGAGCCGCTCGAGGTTCGCGATCATCGTCTCGAGGCTGGCGACGGTGCGCTGGTACTCGCCGTCGGCGAGACCGCGAGTGGTGAGCGCGCGGGTCGCCCGCACCTCCTCGCGCAGCTCGCCGAACAGCGCGCGGCCGGCGTCCGTCAGCTCGTAGCGCTCGCCGGCCCTCGTGACGAGGCGCCGCGCGACGAGCGGCTCGAGGTGCGGCGCCGCGGTCTCGCCCGCGGCCTGATCGAGGAAGGGCGCGACCGTCGCGCTCAGGTCGTCGAGGGCTGCCGGACGCTCGGCGAGGGTGTTGAGCAGCTGCCACTGGCGGCGGGTGATGCGGCGGGCGCCGAGCGTCCGCTCGAAGCGCTCGTCGAGCAGCCGATCGAGCTGGCGGAGGAGGAAGCCGATCGGGCGCCGCCCGGAGGAGGCATCGGTTGTAGTCATACAACCATGTTCCGACCCGTCCACATGCTTGTCAAGTGACAACTGTTGTACCATCGCATCCATGTCGGGACCCGAACCGGAGGACATCGTCGAGCGCGCGCTCGTCCGCATCCGCCGCGGGCAGCAGGCGCGCCGACTGCAACGTGCCGCCGCCGGGGGCGACCTCGGCCGGGCCCCGTCCGCGGACGCCGCGCGCTTCCGCTACCTCGATGCGCTCGAGGAGCGCGACACCGGCATGGCGATCTCCGAAATCGGCGCGGCGATCGGCGTCGACCGACCGCGCGCCAGCCGCCTGACGACGGAGCTGCTGGACGACGGGCTCATCGAGCGCCGGCCCGACCCGGATGACGCCCGGTCCACGCGCATCCGCCTGACGCCGCAGGGCAGGTCGCTCGTGGACGGCGCCCATGCGACGCGACGGATCGCCGTCGCCGAGGCGCTCGCCGGCTTCACGCCCGAGGAGTCCCGCGCGTTCGCCGGGCTGCTCGAGCGCTTCGTCGCCGCCTGGCCGCGCGATCCCTCGGGCGACTGAGCGTCTGAGCCCCATCGGGTCGGACGCCAGCACTCCGGCGTAGGGTGGGCCGGATCATGGCGGACCTCGGCGCGATCCTCGACGGCCAGGGCTGGCCGCAGATCGGCGAGCTGGCCCTCGCCTTCGTGCTCAGCAGCCTGATCGGCCTCGAGCGGCAGCTGCGCGGCAAGAGCGCGGGGCTGCGCACGCAGGCCATCGTCGGCACGGCGTCCGCGCTGTTCCTGCTCGTCAGCAAGTACGGCTTCACCGACGTGCTCGGCGACCAGGTCATGCTCGACCCCTCGCGCGTCGCCGCGCAGATCGTCTCCGGGATCGGATTCCTCGGCGCCGGGCTCATCCTCACCCGCCGCGGCGCGGTGCGCGGCCTGACGACCGCCGCCTCGGTCTGGGAGACCGCGGCGATCGGGATGGCGGCCGGCGCGGGCCTCTGGCTGCTCGCCGTCGCCGTCACCGCCCTGCACTTCGCCGTCGCCTACGGCTACACCGCCGTGACGCGCCGGCTGCCGGGCAGCCGCGAGGGCCAGATGCAGCTCGAGGTCGTCTACGAGGACGGCCGGGGACTGCTGCGCGAGGTGCTGCCGCGCATCACGTCGAGCGGGTGGACGGTCAGCCGCGCCGAGCCTCATCCGGCGGGCCAGGGCATGGCGGCGCTCGTGGTCGAGGTGAACGGTCCCCCGGAGGACGGGCGGCTCGTCGCGGCGCTCAGCGGCATCGACGGCGTGCGCAGCGTGCAACTGCTCGCTGAGAACGACCTCGAATGATCCCGGCCGCCCGTGACCTCGTCGGCGGTCGCGACTAGCGTCGAGGCATGAGCATCCGCGACAAGGCCCTCGCCCTGCAGACCCTCCACGAGGCGCCCGAGATCCTCCGCGTCGTCAACGTCTGGGATCCGGTCAGCGCGCGGACGGTCGCCGACCTGCCCGGGACGCACGCGATCGCGACGGCCGGGCACTCGATCGCCGCGAGCCACGGCTACGCGGACGGGGAGATCCCGCTCGACCTCATGCTCGCCGCCGTCGAGCGGATCGTCGCGGCGACCGAGCTGCCGGTCTCCACCGATCTCGACGACGGCTTCGACGACGCCGCGGAGACGATCCGGCGCGCCATCGGCATCGGCGTCGTCGGCGCGAACGTCGAGGACCGACTCGCGCCGCTCCCCGAGTCGGTCGCGAAGGTGCAGGCGATCGTCGCGGCCGCCGAGCGGGAGGGCGTCCCCTTCCAGCTCAACGCGCGCACCGACGCGTTCCTGCGCGGCGGCGAGCGACCCCTCGACGAGAAGATCGCGGACGCCGTCGCGCGCGGCCGCGCGTTCCTCGAGGCGGGCGCCGCCCTCGTCTTCGTCCCCGGCGTGCTCGACCGCGAGACGACCGAGCGGCTCGTCGAGGGCATCGGCGAGCGGAGGCTGAGCGTCATCGGGCTGCCCGGTGCGCTCGCCGCCGCTGAATACGAGGCGCTCGGCGTCGCCCGGATCTCCTACGGGCCGCTCACGCAGCGGGTCGCGCTGCGGGCCCTGCGCGACCTCGCGATCGACCTCTACGCCGACGGGGTCGTCCCCGCGGACACGCCCGTCCTGAACTGACGGCGCCCGGCCGGCGCGCCGGAGGCCGGCCCCCGCGGTGCGGCAGGATTGACGCATGAGCGACGACGAGCAGGATCCCGCGCTCGTCGTCGTCGGCGCCGCGCTCGGGACCGGGCGCTGGCTCGCCGAGCACCTCCTGCCCCACGCGCCGTGGCGTTCCGTCACCCTCGTCGACTCGAAGACGACGCGGACGCGGCTCGGCACGCAGGCCTGGCGGCTCGCCGCGGAGGGGCGCGAGCTGCGCTTCGCCGAGAACCTCGAGACGCCGGGCGGCGACATCCTGGTCGTCGAGGGCACCGCGGCGCCGGTCGAGCTGCCGACGGGCCCGACCGTCATCTGGTTCGCCGTCCCGCCCGCCGTCCTCGGTCCCGCGCTCGAGGAGATGCTGCCGCGGGTGCCCGAGGACGCGACGGTGCTCGTCTCCGCGAACCCGCTCACGCCGGCGCTCGAGGGCGCGATCCGGCGCGCCGGCGACCGGCGGGTCATCGGCGTCCACCCGCTGTTCGACGCGACGATGCCGAGCCTGGCGGGTCAGATCCTCTACGTCGTGCCGGACGAGCGCGGCGTGCCCGACTGGCTGCCGCAGGCGGTGGCCCGCGCGGGCGGGATCCTGAAGTCCGGGACCGCCGCCGAGCACGACCGCGCGATGGACCTCGTGCAGACGCTCGCCCACCGCGTCCTCGTCGACTTCGCCGACGCCGTGACGGGCAGCGGCCTCGACCTCGAGCGCGACATCTGGGAGGCGCGGACCCCGCTCTTCGAGACGCTGTTCGGCCTCGCCGCCCGAGTCCTCGACTCGCGGGACTCGACCGTCCCCGCCGGAGAGCTCGCCCGCATCCAGGAGCGCTTCCCCGGCGCGCTGTTCGACACCATCCGCGGCACCGCGGCGGCGGCGGTCACGGCGGCCCAGGCGAAGCGGCTCGCGTTCGCCGCGCTCTGGCGCACGGGGGAGCTCGTCGCGATCGGCGGGACGGTCGGCCGGATCGTCGACCTGACGCCGACCTCGGTGACCATCGAGAACGTCCTCGCCGGCCCCGCGGGCGGCAGCGTGCTGCTCGCCGGCCCGGGCGCGGCGAACGCGAGCGCGCTCGGCGTGGCCGGCGCGCCGAAGCGCGTCACGTTCGCCCTGAGCCACGCCGAGCCGATCACCGGCGACGCCCTGTCCGAGCTCCTCGACGCCCGGCTCGCGACCGTGCGACGGGACGTCCGGTTCCTCGTCCCCGAGTCGGTCTCGGGGCTCGGCGTGCTCCGCGTCGTGACCGGCACGCCGGGCCTGCGCTCGGCCGAGCTGCGCGACGAGGTCGTGCGCACCGGCCAGCGGGCCGTCGTCATCCGGGTCGCGATCCGCGCCGACTTCGACCCGGGCGCCGTCGTCGCCGACCTGCAGCGGCTCGTCGCCGAGGCGTACCGCTGGCCCGCGGGCCTCGCGCGGGCGCCGATCGTCCCCGTCGACCGCGTCGCCTACCTGGGTCCCTCCGGTACCTTCTCGGAGGACGCGGCGAGCCTCGCCGCCGCCTCGCTCGGGTCCGCCGACGCGGCCCTCGACGCGCTCGACTCCTTCGGCGCCGTCCTCGCCGCGCTCGGCGGCGGGACCGTCGGCGTGCTGCCGATCACCAGCTCCGCCTCGGGACTCGTCAGCCGCTCCGTCGAGGCGCTGCTGGCGGGCGGCGCCGGGCTCGCCGCGGGCGGCATGATCGACGTCCCGGTCCGCTTCGACGCGTACGCGCTCCCCGGTCTCGAGCCGGATCGCCTCCGCGGCGCGCCCGTGTACTCGCACCCCCAGGCGCTCGCGCAGTGCACGGCGTTCGTCCGCCGCTGGGGGCTCGTGGCGCACCCCGTCGACTCGACCGCCGCGGCGCTCGGGCTCGCGGCCGAGGCCGAGGCGCCCGCGGTGGCGCTCGCCGGCGCGGGCAAGGGCGAGGCGCTCGGGCTCGCGGTCGCCGAGCGCGACGTGGACGATCTCTCGGGCTCGATCACCCGGTTCCTCGTCGTGGGACGCGGCGAGGCGTTCGGCGAGCTCGGCGACGGATCGGTCCCGACGCTGCGCCGGGTCTGGGTCGGCCGGACGATCGCGGCCGCGCTGCCGCTGCTCGCCGGCGGCGGCGCGGGGTTCGACGAGTTCCTGGTGGACGCGGAGGAGCGCTGGCTGCTCGTGTCGAGCCGCGACGCCGACCCCGGGAGCGCGCCGGCCGCCGTGCCGCTCGGCGCGGTGCCCTGGTCGCCGCGCACGCCGGTCGTGCGGGCGTAGGTCGTCGAACCCCGGTTGCCGAGCGCCCTTCGACTCGCTGCGCTCGCTCAGGGACCGAGGACGGGATCTCCCAGTGAGCCGAGGCATCGATGCGCCTGTCGGTGCGGCCCTTCGACCGAGGCGACCTCTCCGACGGTTCGGTCCCTGAGCGAGCCGAAGGCGAGTCGAAGGGCGCTCGGGCGGCGAGGGCACGAACCCCGCCTTTACGTGGTTCCGCGCGCGCGGCGCCCGTTGCTACCGTCGCTCGACGCGACGAGGACGGGGAGTCGATGGGCAGCCAGCTCGCACCGGGCGACGACCGCCGGCCGGCCGCGCGGCCGGCGACCGGCCGCCGCGTCGAGCTGCCCTCGCACGGCGGCGTCGCGCTCGCCGCGACCTGGCGCGAGCCGGCGACCGCGGCGCGGGGCGTCGCCGTCATCGCGCCCGCCATGGGCGTGCCGGCGCGATACTACGACGCGTTCGCGGAGCATCTCGCCGACCGCGGCATCGCCTCGCTCGCCTTCGACTACCGGGGCTTCGGCGCCTCGCTCCAGGGCCCGCTGAAGGACGTCCGCGCGACCGGCCTCGACTGGGGCGGCGACGCCGCGGCGGCGCTCGAGGCGGGCTCGGGGCTCGCGGAGTCCCTCGGCGTGCCGCTCACCTGGATCGGCCACAGCCTCGGCGGCCAGCTGCTCGCGTTCACCGACCACGCGCGGCTCGACCGGGTGCTGCTCGTCTCCTCCGGCAACGGCTGGTGGGGCACCGCGACCTGGCGGATGCGCTGGCACGCGTGGCTCACCTGGTACGCGGCGTGGCCCTTCACCTGGCTCTGGGGGTACTTCCCGGGCCGGACGATCCGGCTGTTCACCGACCTGCCGAGCGGCCCGTTCCGCCAGATCTCGTACTGGTGCACGCGCCGCGACTTCTTCCTCGCGCAGCGGCCGGACCTCCGCGCGCGCCTCGCGGCCGTCACGGCGCCGACCGCGATCGTCAGCGTGACCGACGACGAGCTGCTCGCCGAGTCCGCGTTCCGTTGGATCGAGGGGCTGCTGAGCGGCACGTCGCCGGAGTGGGTGCGGCTCGATCCGGCCACCGAGGGTGTGCGGCGCCTCGGGCACCACGGCATCTTCCGCCGGGACCGCCAGGCGGTCTGGGACCGCCACCTGCTGCCCCGCATCGCGACGACCTGAGCGGCGGACGGGTGCCGGGTCAGTCCTCGGCGGCGAGCGCGCGCTCCTCGACCTGCGCGACGAGCTCCGCCGCGAGGTCGGTGAGTCGCTCGCCCCGTCCGGGGTCCTCGTCGAACTCCGGCGGCGCGTAGTAGATGCGCAGCTTGCGCTGCACCTGGCCCGCGACGTCGCGCCAGGCCTCCTCCCGCGCCCGCTCGACGAGCCGCGCCACCCGCTCGCCGTCGGCCGCGTAGTCGCGCAGCTCCGCGGCCATCAGCCGCGCGACCTTCGCCCGCCGCTTGAGGTTCCGGCGATCCGCACGGCGGTAGTCGTGCTCGTTGTAGGCGTAGCCGTCCCGCGCGCCGGCGAGCCGGCGCTCCACCTCGAGCCGCTCGGCGACGCGGTCCTGCTCGCCCGCAAGCTGCTCGAGCACCGCGACGGCCTCGCCGCGGAACTCCTCCGGGTCGAAGTCCCGCCCGCGGCCGATGGTCTCCACCTCGATCCGGTTGCGCACCTCGAGGCGCGCCGCGCCCTCGGCGAGCAGGAGGCCCTCGTCGATCGCGTGCTCCGCCCGCCGCCGGCCGCGCATCAGCCGAGCACCGTCCCGAAGGCGAGACCGAGCAGGTAGGTGACGAGCGCGGCGCCGTAGCCGATCGCGAGCTGCCGCAGGGCGCGCAGCAGCGGGGAGGTGCCGGAGAGCAGTCCCGTGATCGCGCCGGTCGCGACGAGCGCGATCCCGACGAGCCCCGCGGCGAGCCCGATCGCGAGCCAGCCGGTCGCGCCGAAGGCGTACGGCAGGACCGGGATGATCGCCCCCGCCGCGAAGGCGAAGAAGCTCGACACCGCCGCCCCGAGCGGGCCGCCGACCGCGTCCTGGTCGGCGGCGATGATCGGGAGCGTCGCCGTCTCCGGCGCCGCGGGCGCGAGGGTGTGGCCCTCGGCGGTCGTGCGTCCGCCGTCCTCGTGCCAGCGGACCCGGCGCAGCGCCCGGTCCGCCTTCGCCTCGGCCTCGGCCGCGTCCATGCCGCGCGCGCGATACACGAGCGCGAGCTCGTTCGCGTCGAGGTCGAGGGCCGGCAGCCGCTCCTCCGCCTGCGGATCCGGGTCCGAGGCCCGGATGAGCTCCTTCTGCGAGCTCACCGAGACGTATTCCCCGGCGGCCATACTGAGGGAGCCGGCGAGCAGGCCCGCGACGCCGGTGAGCAGCACGCCCTGGGGCGGGAGCCCCGCGGCGCCGACGCCGAGCACGAGCGCGAGGTTCGAGACGAGCCCGTCGTTCATGCCGAACACGGCCGCGCGGAAGCCGCCCGCGAGCGCCAGCCGCTTCGCGCTCGCGAGCGCGCGGACCACCTCGCCGTGGATGCGCTCGTCGGCCGCCATCGCCTCGGTCGCGTCCGCATCGGTCTCGTAGGGCGAGCGCCCCTCGGCGCGCTGCATGAGCGCGAGCACGAACACGGAGCCGAAGCGTCGGGCCAAGAAGCCGAGCACTCGCGTTCCCGCCCCGGGGCGCGGCTCGGGCCGCGCCCTCGACCCGAGCAGCGCGATCCAGTGCGCCGCGTGCCGGTCCTCCGCCTCGGCGAGGGCGAGCAGGATCGCCTGCTCGTCGCCGGTCCGCCGCGTCGCGAGATCCCGGTAGACGCTCGCCTCGGCACGCTCCGCCGCGAGATGGCGTCGCCAGCGGCGCACGTCGGCTCGGCCGACGGGCTCAGCCCCGGGCGCGCGTGTCATGACGCGGGCAAGCCTACCGGCGCCCCTCCTCCCGCCTCATCTCGGGGAAAGGGATGCGGGAAGGAGCGGGGGGCGGGGAATCGGCTAGAAGACGCCGGCCTGCTTGAGGATCCAGGCGATCCCGCCGGCGGCGGCGAGGACGGTGCAGAGCCCCACGATGAACTGGGGGAACCCGATGCGATGGGGCCGGTAGGCCTTGTCCTTGGTCACTCGCTCGCCTTCCTCGTCCCGGGCCGCGTCATGCTGCCGGCAATGAGATCGTACGGGACGCCGCGTCGACGACGTTCTTCACCAGCAGCGCCCGGGTCATCGGCCCGACCCCGCCGGGATTCGGCGAGAGCCAGCCCGCGACCTCCGCCACCGCCGGGTCCACATCCCCGGCGAGCCGCGCCTTCCCCGACTCCGTCGTGCCCACCCGGGTGACGCCGACGTCCAGCACGGCCGCGCCCGGCTTGACCCAGTCGGGCTTGATCAGGTGCGGCACGCCGACCGCCGCCACCACGATGTCCGCGCGACGGCACTCGGCGGCGAGGTCCGGCGTGCGCGAATGCGTCAGCGTCACCGTCGCATCCAGACCCTTCCGGGTCAGCAGCAGGCCCAGCGGCCGGCCGACCGTCAGCCCGCGGCCGACGACCGTGACGTGCTTGCCCGCGATCTCCACCCCCGCGCGCTCGAGCAGCTCGACGATGCCCGCCGGCGTGCACGGCAGCGGGCTGGTGATCTCCCCCGCGACCCCGAGCACGAGCCGCCCGAGATTCGTCGGGTGCAGGCCGTCGGCATCCTTGTCCGGATCGATCGCCTCGATCGCCGCGTGCTCGTCGAGCCCCTTCGGCAGCGGCAGCTGGACGATGTAGCCGGTGACCGCCGGATTGTGGTTCAGGAACCCGATCGCGTCCATCACGTCGGCCTGCGTCGCCGTCTCCGGCAGATCGACCCGGATCGACTCGACCCCCACCTCCGCGCAATCCCGATGCTTGCCGGTGACATAGCTCACCGACCCGGGATCCGCCCCGACCAGGAGCGTGCCGAGCCCCGGATGCACCCCCCGCGCCTTGAGCTCGCGCACCCGCGCCTGCAGCTCCGCCTTGATCGCCGCCGCCGTCGCGACACCGTCCAGCACGCGGGCGGTCATGCCCACGTCCCCGGGCTCGTCAGGCCGGGATAGAGGGGGAACCGCTCGGTGAGCGCCGCGACGCGCGCGCGGAGCCCTCCGAGGTCGGGGTCGGGCAGCAGGGCGTTGGCGATGATGTCGGCCACCTCCTGGAACTCGTCGTCGTCGAAGCCGCGGGTCGCGAGCGCCGGCGTCCCGATCCGGACGCCGCTCGTCGTCATCGGCGGGCGGGGGTCGAAGGGCACCGAGTTCTTGTTGACGGTGATCCCCGCCTCGTGGAGCCGGTCCTCCGCCGCCTGGCCGGTGAGCTCGGAGGCGCGCAGGTCGACGAGGACGAGGTGGACGTCCGTCCCGCCCGTCAGCACGTCGACGCCCGCGGCCCGGGCGTCCTCGGCGACGAGCCGCTCGGCGAGCAGCTTCGCGCCGCGCAGCGTGCGCTCCTGGCGGTCCTTGAACTCCGGCGTCGTCGCGAGCTTGAACGCCGTGGCCTTCGCCGCGATGACGTGCATGAGCGGGCCGCCCTGCAGTCCGGGGAAGACGGCCGAGTCGAGCTTCCTCGCGATCGTCTCGTCGTTGGACAGGATGAAGCCGGAGCGCGGGCCGCCGATCGTCTTGTGCACGGTCGAGGTCACGACGTCCGCGTACGCCACCGGACTCGGGTGCAGGCCCGCGGCGACGAGCCCGGCGAAGTGGGCCATGTCCGCCCAGAGATAGGCGCCGACCTCGTCGGCGATCTCGCGGAACGCCGCGAAGTCGAGCTGCCTCGGGTACGCGGACCAGCCCGCGATGATCATCTTCGGCCGGGTCTCCAGCGCCCGGTCGCGCACCGCGTCCATGTCGATCCGATGCGTCTCGGGGTCGACGCCGTAGCTGACGATGTCGTAGTCGCGCCCGGAGAAGTTCTGCTTGCGGCCGTGCGTGAGATGGCCGCCGTGGTTGAGGTCGAGGCCGAGCACGCGGTCGCCCGGCTCGAGCAGCGCGTGGTAGACGGGCTGGTTCGCCTGCGCGCCGGCGTGCGGCTGGACGTTCGCGAACCTCGCGCCGAACAGCGCCTTGGCCCGCTCGATGGCGAGCGACTCGGCGACGTCGACGAACTCGCAGCCGCCGTAGTAGCGCCGACCCGGATAGCCCTCCGCGTACTTGTTCGTGAGGACCGAGCCCTGCGTCTCGAGGATCGCCCGCGGCACGAAGTTCTCCGAGGCGATCATCTCGAGGGTGTCGCGCTGGCGGCCGAGCTCCTGCTCGAGCACGGCGGCGATCTCCGGATCGACCTCCGCGAGCGGGGCCGTGAAGTACTGCTGGCTCTGTGCACTGGACACAGGGTTGCTCCTTCGACTGGGGCGGTTTGAGCCCAGGCGTACGGCTCGTCCCTGTGGTGTCGCTCCCCGGTGGTGCCCCACCTGATACGCCAGTCGCGACGCCCTCAGCCTAGCAAGGCGTCGACCGTCGTCACCTCGACGAGCGGCGCGAAGAGCGCCATCGCGGCGAGCGCTCGATCGTGGTCCTCCGCCGTCGCGCCCGCGCAGGCGTCGGCGGCGACCCGCACCCGCACGCCCGCGTCGCCGGCCGCGAGCGCCGTGGCGATGACGCAGCAGTCGGTGGAGACCCCGGCGAGCACCAGCTCACTCGCGCCCCCGGTCGCCGCGGCCAGGCCGTCGTCCCACTTGCCGAAGGACTCGCGGGTCTCGACAGTCGCGCCCGCCGCCGCCTCGCGCAGCTCGGGGACGAGCTCGTAGAGCGGGTCGTCGTGCGGGACGAGCGCGAACGGCCAGAGCTCGAAGTACGACACCCAGGCGCCGGAGGGCCGCAGCGGCGCCACATAGCGGGTGAAGACCGTGCGACCCGCGAACGCCGGCAGCAGCCGCCGCACGCCGGCCAGCGCGCGGTCGAAGTCCGGGGAGGCCCAGGGGCTCGGTGGCGCAGCGAAGACGCGCTGCATGTCGACGACGACGAGCCAGGGCCCGGCCGTCGAGGGAGCCCGGGGCATGGACCCACGGTAGTCCGAGGTTCCGCCCGGGCGACGGGACCGCTATCGTGTGGCACGTGCGAGCAATGGGGGGCCTCCTCGCGGGGGCGGGGGCGATCACGATCGCGATCGGTGTCGGGATCGCGCCGGCGACGGCCGCGGCGCCGGGCGAGCTCGACGGCTTCGAGTACGTGGCGCTCGGCGACTCGTATCAGGCCGGGTTCGGGCTCACGCCGTTCAGCACCACCTCGCCCTTCGCCGGCGACCCGAACGGCTGCTACCAGGCGGACTCCCCGACCGAGGGCGACTATCCCAGGCGGGTCACGACCGACCTCGGGCTCGCGCTGAGCGACCAGACCTGCTCGGGCGCGGTGACGGCGAACCTCGGCTATCCGCAGCCGACGACGACACTGCCCGTGCCGCCCGTGAGCCTCGAGACCTTCCCGACGCTGTCGGGGACCGAGGCGAAGCAGGTGACGATGGACGGCGTCACGGCGCCGACCTTCCAGAACGAGGCGCTCAGCGACTCGACGGACATCGTCACCGTCGGCATCGGCGGCAACGACCTCGGCTTCACCGACATCGCCGAGAGCTGCATGCGGCTCGCGGTCGGACCGGGGACGAAGGCGACCGGCATGGAGGCGCTCACCAGCATCAGCGTCGACAACTGCAAGGACGTCTTCGAGAGCGATGCGCCGGAGTACGCCGAGTACCAGATCTCCACGCGGCTCACCGACTACATCGAGCCGCGCATCGAGGCGGTGTTCCAGGCGATCGACGAGCAGGCGCCGAACGCGCAGGTCTTCGTCGTCGGCTATCCGCAGCTCGCCCCGGAGACCGCGACCGACGCCTGCTTCAAGCTGACCTCGCCGCCCTCGGACGACAACGTGCCGTTCTCCGGCGTCGACATGATGTACCTGCACCAGGTCGAGAAGGCGCTCGTCGACATCGTTCGGGCCCGCGCGGCGGCGCACGGCTTCCACTTCGTCGACGCCTGGCCCTCGACCGCCGGGCACACGCTCTGCGACGGCGCGGAGTCCTGGATCGAGCCGCTCGATGTCGCCTTCCCGACCGGCTCCGTCTGCCCGACGGACTACATGCCGCTCGGCAAGGACGGGACCACCTACATCTGCGTGAAGCTCGGCGCGCTGCACCCGACGACGGCGGGCGTCGAGAACCTCCACCAACTCGTGAAGGCCTCCGTGGAGCACGCGTTCTACGTGCGCGTCCACGGCGACGCGTCGCCCGGCAGCACGATCACGGTCGAGGGCGGCGGGTTCGCGCCGGGCGAGACGGTCGACGTCGTCCTGCACTCCACGCCGGTGACGATCGGGACGCCGACCGCGGACGCGAGGGGGTCGTTCTCCGCGGCGATGACGATCCCGGGCGATGTCCCGGCGGGCTCGCACACGGTCGTCGCGACCGGCGCCGCGTCCGGGCGCGCCTTCAGCGCGGGAGTCGTGCTCGCGCTCCCCGCGACCGGGTCCGGCCTCGACGCCGCGGCGCCGACCGCGATCGGCGGAGCGCTGCTCCTCCTCGGCATCGCGCTGCTCGCCATCCGGCGTCGGGGCGCGACGCGGAGGGGCTGAGCGCCGACTCGCGGCGCTCGGCCCGGGGCGCGGCTCAGTCGCGGCGGGAGAGCCCGACCGTCCGCGCCTGCTCGATGATCGCGTCCGCGTACTCCGTGATGAACGTCCGGCGATCCGGCGTCCCCTCGACGGGGCGGCGCAGCGCGTAGACCCAGAAGTAGTAGTGGTGCTCGCCGTGACCGTGCGGGGGCTGCGGGCCGAACCACGACGCCTCGCCGAGACCGTTCGGGCCGACGCGCACGCCGGGGGCGTCGACGTCCAGGCTCGTCGCGTCGAGCGGGATGCCGTAGACGGTCCAGTGCGTGAAGCCGTCGGGCAGCGGCGCGTCCGGGTCGTGGCAGACGATCGCGTACTCGACCGCGCCGTCGGGCGCGCCGGAGAACTCCAGACGCGGGATCGTGTTGCCGCCGTCGGCCGTCAGCTCGTGCGGGATGCGTCCGAGCTCCCCGAAGTCGGGACTCGAGATCGTCAAGCGATCGATGAACAGTGCCATAGCAGACCTCCAGGGACCCAGGTTAGCTTCGCCTTCATGCCGATGCTGTCGCGCTCCATCGTCACCGCGTTCTCCGGCCTGTCCGCAATCGGCGTTCTCACAGGATGCGCGGCCGCCGGCGCCCCGGCCGGCGAGATCGAGGCGTCGGCGCCGGAGGCGCCGCCGGCCGAGCCTCCCGCGCCGGCGGACGGCGACGAGGCATCGCCCTACGCCGACGGCAGCTACACGGCCGACGGCTCGTACGTCGCGCCGAGCGGCCCCGAGTCGGTGACCGTGACGGTGACGCTCGAGGACGGCGCCGTCACCGGCGTCGAGGTGGTCGGCCACGCCGTCGACCGGCAGGCCCAGCAGCACCAGTCGGACTTCGCCGGCGGCGTCGCCGCGGTCGTCGTCGGACAGCCGATCGACGGCCTCTCGGTCGACCGCGTCGCCGGCTCGAGCCTGACCGGGCAGGGCTTCAACGCCGCACTCGACGAGATCCGCGCGCAGGCCGCCGCCTGACCGCCGTCCCCTCACCGACCGGTCACCTCCGAGCCCCTCGAGCCCCTCGAGCCCCGGATTCGAGCCGAACGTGACCAGTCGATGGCGGTTCGAGGCGATCGGGGTGCCGTGGGAGATCGAGAGCGCCACGGCGCTCGAGGCGGGGGTGCGGGACGCGGTCGCGGCGCGGATCGAGGCGTACGACCGGACCTGGTCCCGGTTCCGCGCCGACTCGCTCGTCGCGCGGATCGCGCGGGAGCCCGGGTCGTGGCGGCTCCCGGCCGAGGCCGGTGCGCTGCTCGAGCTGTACCGCGTCCTGTACGACGCGACGGGCGGGCGCATGTCGCCGCTCGTCGGCGCCTCCCTCGACCGGCTCGGCTACGGCGCGGGCCTCGAGCTGCGGCCGTCCGGGCCCGCGCTGCCCGCGGTGCCCTGGTCGGACGCCGTCGCCTGGGACGGCGCGACGCTGTCGGCGCCGCGCCCCGTGACGATCGACGTCGGCGCGGCGGGGAAGGGCCAGCTCGTCGACCTCGTCGGCGACGTGCTGCGCGCGCACGGCATCGCCGAGTTCGTCGTCGACGCGAGCGGCGACATGCTGCGCTCGGCCGCGCCGGACGCCCGGCCGATGCGCGTCGCGCTCGAGCACCCCGCGGATCCCGCCCTCGCGATCGGCATCGCCGAGATCGGCGCCGGCGCGATCTGCGCCTCGGCGACGAACCGCCGCGCCTGGTCCGATACGTGCGGCGCCCGGCTCCACCACGTCCTCGACGCGCTCACCGGCCTCCCGGTCGACGAGGTCGTGGCGACCTGGGCGATCGCGGCCGACGCGATGACCGCCGACGGCGTCGCCACCGCGCTCTTCCTCGCCGACCCGGGCGCGATCCCGCGCGGCCTCGGCGCGGCATGGGCCAGAATCTCCGCATCGGGTCGCATCGAGGTCTCGGACGGCTTCCCGGGAGAGGTGTTCACGTGAAGGCTCTGCTCGCGGCGATCGCATCCTGGCGCGGCATCGCCGACCGGGTCCTCGGCCGGGTCACGCCCGTCGTCCTGATCGCCGCCGTGCTCTGGGCGATCGTCGTCGCGGCGCTCGTGCTCGGACTGCTCGGCGTCATCGCGGTCGAGCCGGGCGCCGGCGTGCTGTCGCTCCTCGTCGCGCTCGTCGCGACGTTCGCGGGCGCCGCCCTCGGCGGGGCGATCGTCGGCGCGCGGCCGGAGATCGAGTCCGTCATCGTCTCGGGACTGCTCGTCTTCCTGCTGTTCTCGCCGCGCGTCGCCCTCCCCGACCTGCTCGCCGTCGCCGCGGCGGGCCTCGTCGCGGGCGCCTCGCGGTTCCTCGTCGCGCGGCTCGGCCGCCACATGTTCAACCCCGCGGCGTTGGGCGCGCTCGTGGTGGCGATCCTGGGCGGCGTCCTCGACCTCGCGGGCGCGCCGGTGCTCGCGGGACCGACCTGGTGGGTCGCGACGCCGCCGCTGCTGCCCTTCGTCGCGATCGGCGCGCTGCTCGTCTGCGCCCGGTCCTCGGTCGTCGCCACCGCGCTCGCGTACATCCTCGTCGCCGCGGTGATCCGGCTCATCCAGTTCATCGGCTTCGGGGTGCCGTTCGGCGACGCGCTCGGCACGATCCTCGGCAGCCTGCCGATCGTGTTCGCCGCGGGGTTCATGCTCAGCGAGCCGCAGACGCTCCCGCCGCGCTGGTGGCAGCGACTGCTCGTCGCGGCGGTGGCCGCGATCGTCGCCTCCGTGCCGTTCAGCTGGGGTCCGGTCTACTCGAGTCCCGAGCTCGGGCTCGTCGTCGCGAACGCGCTCGCCTTCGGCTTCGGCGCGCGGCGCGCGATCCGGCTCACGGTGACGGGCGTGGAGCGGCTCGGCCAGAACGCCGTCTCGCTGCGGCTGCGCCCGGACGGGCCGGTCGCGCACGCCGCGGGCCAGGCGATCGAGCTCGCGGTGCCGCACCGACCCCGGGACCTCCGCGGTCGGCGGCGGGTGTTCTCCCTCGCGTCGCCACCGGGCGCGGCCGAGCTCGAGATCGCGTTCTCGGTGCCCGCGCACCCCTCCTCGGCGAAGCGCGCGCTCCTCGCGCTGCAGGCGGGCGACGAGCTGACCGCGACCCGGGTCTTCGGCGACTTCACGGCGCCGCGCCTCGGCACCGAGGCGGTGCTCGTCGCGGGCGGCATCGGGATCACCCCGTTCCTGTCCATGCTGCGCGACGCCGACCCGCGGCAGGACCTCGTGCTCGTCTACCGCTCCGGGGAGACGGCGCCCCCGTTCCTGGATGAGCTGCGCGAGACCGGTGCGCCGGTCGTGCTCTCCTGCCCGGTGCCGCCCGAGCCGCTGCCGGAGGGCTGGCGTTGGCTCGGCCCCGGGCGCTTCGACGCGGAGGATCTCGCGGACGCGGTGCCGGACCTGCCGGGCCGGGTCGCCTACGTCTCGGGCCCGCCGTCGATGGTCGCGGATCTCACCGCCGGGCTGCGGCGGGTCGGCGTGCGGCGGGTGCGGCGCGACGTGTTCTCCGGCTACTGATCCCTCTTGGCACTCTCCCAGTCGGAGTGCTAATCTGTTCTCACTTGAGCGACAGTGACTCAAGTCTTGAACCACTGAGGGAAGGAGCCAGTGATGGCAGTCGTCTTCGACCCGTTCCGCGAGCTGGATCGCGTCGCGTCCCAGCTCCTCGACGCGCGGCAGGGGCCGCGCTTCATGCCGATCGACCTCTACCGCGACGGCGACCACTACGTGATGACGGCCGACCTGCCGGGCATCGACCCCGGCTCGATCGACATCGACGTGGACGGCCAGGTGCTCACGGTCCGTGCCGAGCGCTCGGCGCGCAGCGGCGAGGATGTCAAGTGGCTCGCCCGCGAGCGCGGCGCCGGCACCTACCAGCGCCAGCTCAACCTCGGCGAGGGCATCGCGACGGACCGCATCAGCGCCCACTACGACAACGGGGTGCTCTCCGTCATCATCCCCGTCTCCGAGAAGGCGAAGCCGCGCAAGGTCGAGATCGCCACGGGCAGCGCGCCCGCGACGATCGGCCAGGCGGAGTCGCCGGCCGAGCTCCCCGCGGAGCCGGCCACGGCCTGACCGCGCGGATCCCCCAACCGCGCCCCACGGCCCCGGACGAACCCGATCGTCCGGGGCCGTTCCCTTGCTCCCCATCGGCGGAATAAGCACTACCTGCCCGGACGAGGGCGATCCGTCCATGCCGGGCTGAGGAATCCGCATCGGGCTGAGTTCCGGCCGCGGCAGGCTCAGCCGGACCGCGATTCCTCAGCCCGCCGCCTCGGCGAACGGGGGAGCGCGCACGTGGAAGGATGGGGGATCGTGACGGACTCGACGATCTACTACACCCACACCGACGAGGCGCCGATGCTCGCGACCGCGAGCCTCCTCCCGATCGTCCAGGCGTACGCGAAGCAGGCGGGGGTGTCGATCGACACGGCGGACATCTCGCTCGCCGGCCGGATCCTCGCCGTCTTCGGTCTCGGCCGCGACTGGCTCACCGAGCTCGGCGAGCTCGCGACGCGACCCGAGGCGAACATCGTCAAGCTGCCGAACATCTCCGCCAGCATCCCGCAGCTCAAGGCCGCGATCGCCGAGCTGCAGGAGGACGGCCACGACGTCCCCGACTACCCGGACGACCCGCAGACCGACGAGGAGCGCGCGGCCCGCGCGAAGTACGACCGAGTCAAGGGCTCCGCGGTCAACCCGGTCCTCCGCGAGGGCAACTCCGACCGCCGTGCGCCGCAGTCGGTCAAGAACTACGCGAAGGCGCACCCGCACCGCAACAAGCCGTTCCCCGCCGGCTCGAAGACGGCGGTCGCGACGATGGGCGAGCACGACTTCAAGTCGAACGAGAAGTCGGTCACGCTGCCGGCCGACGACACGCTCCGGATCGAGCTCGTCACCGCGGCCGGCGAGACGATCGTGCTCAAGGAGGCGCTGCCGGTGCTCGCGGGCGAGATCGTCGACGGCACGCTGCTCGAGGCCGAGCACCTCGACGCGTTCCTGCGCAACGCGCTCGGCCGGGCGAAGGCCGAGGACGTGCTCTTCAGCGTCCACCTCAAGGCGACCATGATGAAGGTCTCCGATCCGATCATCTTCGGCCACGTCGTGCGCGCCTACTTCGCGAACGTCTTCGAGCAGTACGGCGCCGAGCTCGCCGAGGCGGGCCTGTCGGCGAACGACGGGCTCGGCTCGATCCTCGCGGGGCTCGACGAGCACCCGAGAGGCGCCGAGATCAAGGCGGCGTTCGAGCGCGCGATGGCGACCGGGCCGCGACTGTCCTACGTCAACAGCGAGAAGGGCATCACGAACCTGCACGTCCCGTCCGACGTCATCGTCGACGCGTCGATGCCGGCGCTCGTGCGCAACGGCGGCAAGCTGTGGGGCGCCAACGGCGGCGAGGACGACACGCTCGCCGTCATCCCCGACTCCTCCTACGCGGGCGTCTACCAGACGGTCATCGACGACGTGAAGGCGCACGGCCCGCTCGACCCGGCGACGATCGGCACGGTGCCGAACGTCGGGCTCATGGCGCAGGCCGCCGAGGAGTACGGCTCGCACGACAAGACGTTCGAGATCGCGCAGGCGGGCACGGTGCGCGTCGTCAACGCGGCCGGCGAGACCCTCATCGAGCACGAGGTGGCCCCCGGCGACATCTGGCGCGGCACGCAGACGAAGGACGTCCCCGTCCGCGACTGGGTCCGGCTCGCCGTCTCCCGCGCCCGCGCGACGGGCGACCCGGCGATCTTCTGGCTCGACGAGTCGCGCGCGCACGACGCCTCGATCATCGCGAAGGTGCGGCAGTACCTCCCCGAGCACGACACCTCGGGCCTGGAGATCCAGATCCTCTCGCCGGAGCTCGCGACCGCGTACTCGCTCGAGCGGCTGCGCAAGGGCCTCAACACCATCTCGGTGACGGGCAACGTGCTCCGCGACTACAACACCGACCTGTTCCCCATCCTCGAGGTCGGCACCTCGGCGAAGATGCTCTCGATCGTCCCGCTGCTGAACGGCGGCGGCCTGTTCGAGACGGGCGCGGGCGGCTCCGCGCCGAAGCACGTCCAGCAGTTCGTCGCCGAGGACTACCTGCGCTGGGACTCGCTCGGCGAGTTCTTCGCCCTCGCCCCGGCGTTCGAGCAGTACGCCGAGGTGACGGGCAACGCGAAGGCCAAGGTGCTCGCCGACACCATCGACCGCGCGACCGGCACGTTCCTCGAGCAGGACAAGTCGCCGGGTCGCGCCCTCGGCACGATCGACAACCGCGGCTCGCACTACTACCTCGCGACGTACTGGGCGCAGGAGCTCGCGGCCCAGACGGAGGACGCGGCGCTGGCGGCGGTCTTCGCACCGGTCGCCGAGGCGCTCGCCGGCGCGGAGGCGCAGATCGTCGAGGAGCTGCTCGCGGTGCAGGGCAAGCCGGTCGAGCTGGAAGGCTACTACTCGCCGAACGCGGCGCTCGTCGCGAAGGCGATGCGGCCGAGCCCGACGCTGAACGCCATCGTCGACGCGCTCGCCGGCTGAGCGCCCTTCGACTCGTCGCTGCGCTCCTCGCTCGGGGGCCGAGCTCCTGGAGCGCCGCTCCTCGTCAGGGGCCGACCGGTGTCGGCTACGCGGTCGCGACCGGCACGAACGGGCGGCTGCGCCACGTGAGCAGCCGGTAGACGCCCCACTCGAGGTAGCAGACCGGCAGCACGAGCACGAGCAGCGGCAGGACGTACAGGATCGGCACCCGGATCCACTCCCAGAGCAGCACGAGGATGTCGGCGCCCTCCGGGTCGAACAGGTAGAAGTAGTTCGCGGCCGGGTCGAACCACGCCCGCAGCGCGAGGGTCACCGGCAGGATCACGACGAGCCCGACCACGACGACCCAGCCGATCGAGGCGGGCACCTGCCGCGCGGTCGGCCGGTAGAGCCCGAGCGAGACGAGCAGGAAGGGCACGATCGCGTTGAGCGCGTGCGCGACCCAGAAGCAGGTCTTCACGTCGAACAGGCTGTGGCCCTGCTCCCACGGCGCCGCCGAGACGAGCGTCGCGAGCCCGGCGACCGCGCCGGGGTAGAACGCGACCGCGCGCAGCGGCCGCCAGTCGAACCAGGCGACGAGCGGCATGGCCCACGACATGATCGTGCAGAGGTGCAGCGGGAGGTTCTGCAGCAGCGGGAAGCCGCCGGGCGGGGGCGAGACGATGTAGGCGACGTGGAACGCGATCGAGCAGGCGAGCGTCAGGCAGCCGAGGGCGAGCAGCCAGGCGCGCTTGACCGCGAACGAACGGTTTCGGAGCGCGAAGTGCGTGGCGACCCCGCCGGCCGCCATGACGACGACGATCAGCGTCCACGGGCCGTTGAACGGGATGACCGGCAGCATCGGCGGGCCTATCCGACCACGAGCGGTCGCGCGCGCAGGGGAAGGCGCATGAGGGTCCCCGAGCCCACGGCGACGGCGACGATGCCGGACCGCGGACCGCTGGGTGGCGAGGCGGTCACGCCGGCGAGCATATCGGTGCGGACGTCCCGGCGGTGACAGCGTCGCACGTCGCAGTTACCCTGTGTCCATGCCACCGCTGCGTCTCGAGGAGCTCTCCGCCGCGACCGCGTTCGCGGCGAACTCCCTCACGCTGCGCCCCGGGCAGGAGGAGTTCGTGACGCCGCCGAGCTACGCCCTCGCCGACTCGTACACCGACCCGGCGGCCTCGTGGCCGCGCGTGGTCCTCGAGGGCGACGAGGTCGTCGGCTTCGTGCGGGGCAACTTCTCGCCCGAGGACCCGCAGGAGGAGTTCCGCTCGGCGGTGTGGAAGATCACGGTCGCGGGCGAGGCGCAGGGACGCGGCATCGGCTCGTTCGCGATCCGGGCGCTCGCGGAGGAGGCGGCGTCCCGAGGCTTCTCCCGGATCACGGCGCTCTGGGAGCCCGGCGAGGACGGCCCCGACCGCTTCTTCAAGGCGATCGGCTTCGTCATCGTGCGCGAGACGCGGTACGGGGAGAACTTCGGGGTGCTCGAGCTTTGACCCGGACCTCGCCGCCGCCGGAGCTCGTCGAGTCGGCCCCGGACGGCTACGACGCGTTCCTCGAGGCGGTCCACGCGGTCGTCGAGTCGATCCCGCCCGGCCGGGTGATGGCCTACGGCGAGGTCGCCGCGGCGGTCGGCTCGCGCGCCGCTCGCGCGGTCGGCCGGATCATGGCGCATTCCGGCGGCGAGCTCCCGTGGTGGCGGGTCGTCTACGCCGATGGGCACCTGCTCCCCGGCTATGAGGCGCAGGCCCTCGCGCACTACCGGCAGGAGGGCACGCCGCTCGCGCCCGGCGACCGCGCGATCGACATGCGCCGGGCGCGCTGGAGTCCGGGCGCGGTGGCTGAAGCCGCGTCCTAGATCCCGGTCCGGGTGACGGTGCCGAGCTTGCGCGAGGCGACGAGCACGAGCGTCGCGGCGAGCGAGATGAGCACGAAGAGCGTCGACATCGCGATGACGAGCGGGGTCGCGCCCGCCTGCACCTCGCCGAACATCTTCACCGCGACGGGGGTGACCGACGGCCCGACCAGGAAGCTCGAGATGACGACCTCGTCGAGGGTCAGGAGGAAGGCGAGCGCGGTGCCGGCGAGCCCGACCGGCAGCACCATCGGCAGCAGGACTCGCCAGAGGGTCGTCACGGGGTTCGCACCGCAGGCGGCGGAGGCGAACTCGATCCGCTCGTCGATGCCGCGAGCCGCCGCGGCGACGAGGAGGGTGACGAGCGGCGCGGTCATGAGGGTGTTCGCGGCGACGAAGCCCTCGATCCGTCCGACCAGTCCGGTCTGCAGTGCGACCTGGTAGAAGGCGATGCCGAGCACGACGGTCGGGACGACGAGCGGGAGGCCTGCCGCCACCGTGAGCAGTCGGGCGATCCGCGGCGACGCCTTCGCGATGCCGATCCCGGCGAGGGTGCCGATGACGCCGGAGAGCAGCGCGGTGAGCGCGGAGATGAGCAGCGTGACCAGGATCGAGTTCCGCCACGACTCGCTCTCGACGAGCCGCTGGAACCAGGCGAGCGAGAGGTCCTGCGGGGGGAACTCGAAGAACTCCGAGCTCGACAGCGACGCGGCGGCGACGATGACGAGCGGGCTGTAGAGGAACACCACCGCGAGCACCGCGACCACGCCGGTGACGATGGCGATCCATCCGAGGCGCCTCATGCGCGCCTCCGCAACGCACGGCTCACCAGCAGGAGGAGGCCGGCGATGAGCAGGGTCACGATGATGAGGATGACGGCGATCGCGTCGGCGCGGCCGAAGTCGAACCGGTCGCGGATCTGCTGGTAGATGAGATTGCTGATCATCGACGAACGCGGTCCTCCCAGCAGCGCCGGTGAGATGAAGAAGCCCATGGAGAGGATGAAGACCGCCGCGCAGCCGGTGATGATCTGCGGGGCGAGCACGGGCAGCTTGATCTGGAACAGGGTCCGCAGCGGCCCGGCACCCATTGTCGCGGCCGCCAGCGAGAGCGAGCGGTCGTATCGGTTGAGCGCCGCGAAGACCGGCAGGATGAGGATCGGCAGCATGACGTTCGCCATGCCGATCACGACGGCGGTCGGCGTGAAGAGCAGTTCGGCCTCCGGCAGCCCCAGCGCGCCGAGGACCGCGTTGACCACCCCGTTCGGCCGGAACATGCCGAACCAGGCGAAGGTGCGGGCGATCACGCTGCTCCACATCGGCACCACGACGAGCGCGAGCAGCGCCACCTGCCAGCCGCCCGACGCCGAGGCGATGAGCGAGGCGAGCGGGTAGCCGAGCAGCAGGCAGACGAGGGCGACGAGCGTCGAGATCAGCAGCGTCCGGCCGAGCGAGATCCACATGATCGGATCGGCGAGGACCACCGCGTAGTCCTCGAAGGGGAAGGCCCCGTCGCTGACGCTCGTGCTGACGACCTGCCACATCGGGTAGGCGAACATCGCGAGCAGGAGGACGAGGAACGGCGCGAGCAGCGCCGTGGTGAACCATGGGCTGGTCAGCCCGCGATCCCGTCGCGGCACGCCGCTCCTCGTCCCCTGCTGCGATGTCATGGCTCAGCCCTGCGAGAACGCGTTCCAGCGGTCGAGCAGCTCCTGCGAGTGCTCGGCCACGTAGGCGAGCATCTCGTCGCTCTGCGGGACCAGCTCGTCGACGTGGAGGCTGGTGAAGTCCTCGATGCCGGCGGCCGTGGCGGCCTCGACGCCCGCGTTGGTCGCGGGGCCGTAGGTCGTCGTCGCCGTGAAGTCCGCCTGCGACTGCGGGTTCTCGAGGTACCACTGGATGAAGCGCATGGCGTTCTCGGCGTTCGGCGCCCCCTTCGGGATCGCGATGCAGGCGTGGTTCGCCACGGCGCCCTTCCAGACCACGTCGACGGGAGCCCCGCCGTTCTTGAGCTGAAGGGCCCGGCCGTCGGTCAGTACCGCCATCGCGACGTCGCCCGACTGGAGGAGGTCCTGACCCTGCGCGTACTCGGCGTAGAAGGTGAGGCTCGGCTTCAGCTCCTCGAGGAGCGCATAGGCGCGGTCGAGGTCGAGGGGGAACAGCTCGTCGGGTGCGACGCCGTCCGCGATGAGCGCGGCGACCGGCAGCGCCCAGGCGCTCTTGATGCCGAGATCGGGGACGCCGCGCTGCCCGGGGATCCCCTGCACGTCGAAGAAGTCGGCCCATCCGCTCGGCGCGGCCGAGGTGACCTCCGAGTTGTAGGCGAGGAGCGGGAACGCCTCGAAGTCGTGCAGCACGTAGCGCTCCTTGGCGCTGTCGCCGTCGACGAGGTCGTCGGTCGCCGTCACGATCGAGTAGTCGATCGGCTCGTAGATGTCCGGCAGCGAGGTGACCTCATCCGGCGTGCAGCCGACGAGGTCCCACTGGACGTTCCCCGAGGCCACCTGCGCCTGGATCTCGGCGTTGTGGTTGCTGCCCCCCTCGACGAGCTGCACCTCGATGCCGGTCGCCTCCTCGAACGGGACCAGCTGGGTCGCGGCGAGCGCCTCGCCGTAGGTGCCGCCTGCGACGGCGGCGACGAGCACGCCCGGCGCGTCAGCCGAGCCGGACGAGTCCGGCTGCGGCGCTGCGCTCGTGCAGCCCGCGAGGGCGAGTCCGGCGAGGGCGGCGCTGGCGCCGACCGCCGTCCTGATCCTGGTTCTCCTGATCATGCGTTGGGTTCTCCTTCAGATGCGTTCGGGGCAGGGATGAGATACGAGTCCTCCGGCGGCCAGGCGAGCCGCAGCTCGCTGCCGTCCGGGTGTCGCCTGGTCGCGCGGATGTCCACCTCGCGCCCGGCGGCGTGCAGCGTGAGCCGCCATTCGTCACCCACGTAGACCTGGCGGACGACCGTGCCCGGGATCGACCAGCCGTCCGCCGGCTCGGCGATGCGGATGCGCTCCGGACGGATCATCAGCGTCCGCTGGCTGCCCCGGACCGCCTCCGCCCGCGGGGGCAACGGCAGCACGGTGCCGTCGGCGAGCCGCAGCGAGCCGTCGTCCGTGATGACGCCGGTGAGGAGGTTCGCCCGGCCGAGGAACTCGGCGACGAATCGGGAGGCGGGTCGCTCGTAGAGCGCATCGGGCGCGCCGAGCTGCTCGATCCGGCCGCCCTGCATCACGAGGACGCGGTCGGACATCGTCATCGCCTCGTCCTGGTCGTGGGTGACGAGCACGAAGGTCGTGCCGAGCTCCCGGTTGAGCGCACGCAGCTCCAACTGCATCTGCTCCCGCAGCGATCGGTCGAGCGCGCCGAGCGGCTCGTCGAGCAGGATCACCGACGGGCGGTAGACGAGGGCTCTGGCGAGCGCGACGCGCTGCTGCTGCCCGCCCGAGAGCTCGCTCGTCCGTCGGCGCTCGAACCCGGATAGGTGGACGAGCGCGAGCGCGCGCTCGACGGCGGCGGCCCGTTCGTCCCTCGGAACCTTCCGGACGGCGAGCGGGTACTCGACGTTCTGCCGGACGTTCATGGTCGGGAAGAGCGCGTAGTTCTGGAACACGACCCCTAGACCGCGGCGGTGCGGCGGCAGCTCGGTGATCTCGCCGGCCGGCGTGCGCAGGCTCCCGCGGTCGGGGCGCACGAAGCCGGCGATGATCATCAGCAGCGTGGTCTTGCCCGAGCCGCTCGGCCCGAGGACGGTCAGGAACTCGCCCTGACGGACGGTGAGGTCGACGCCGTCGAGCACGGGAGCGTCGCCCCCATAGCTCTTGCCGATGCCGGCGAGGGTCAGCGCCGCGTCATCCCGCCGCTGCGGGGTGGGGTCGGTCCTCACGATGCCTCCGAGATGCTGCTGGGGCGTGCACTGTCGAACGCCGTGAAGAGCAGGCTACGAGGAGAGACCGAACAGTGTCAATTCTGACACATGTTATTCAAGATTGGCAACATGATCGTAATGCGCGGAAATGTGAGGGAAACATCCCCGCGCGCGGCCGCGCATCCCCGTGTTTCAGGTGGAGTCGGAGCTGAAGGCGGCCCACGCCGGCTGCGACATCGGCGCCTTCGCCGCCGCGATGAGCCGATCCAGGTGGCGGACCATCGCGGCCTCCGCCGCGGCGCCGTCGCGCCGCACGATCGCCTCCAGGATCTCCCGGTGCTCATGCCCCGAGGTGCCGCGCCCGCCGGTGCTCGCCGTCACGACGTCGAGGAGCCGCTCGTGCTCGTGGGCGTCGTCGTCGAAGAGGATCATCCCGAGCGCGACGAGGGAGCGGTTCCCCGCGAAAGCGGTGAGCGTCCGGTGGAAGCGGATGCCGGGCGCGCTGTCGCGATCGGGGAAGGGGCCGGGGTCGGTGCCGTCGAGGACCGCGCCGAGCCGGGCGATCTGCTCGTCGCTCGCCACCTCCGCGACGGCCCGGACGACCTCGCGCTCCACGCCGCGGCGCGCGACGAGCAGATCGCGCAGATCGGTGAGGCTCGTCACCGCGAGCGCCTCGAGGCCCTCGCCGCGCACGTCCTGCAGCGCGAGGCGGTCGGCGAGCGCCCGCCCGAGGGGCGAGAGGTCACGGCCCTTCCGGTCGCTCGAGTGGGTGAGCCCGAGGTCGTCGAGCCGGCGGAGCAGACGGTTCGTCGTCGACTCGCTCACGTCGACGCCGGACGCGAGGAACCTGCTCCGGATGTAGCGCGCGCCGACCGGCCCCTTCGCCGCTCGCAGCTCCTTGAGCGCCCACCGGAGACGGGGCTCCGCTCGCAGCGCCTGCTCGGCGCCGGCGGCCTCGGATCCTGCGCCGGGGGCGGTGGGGCGTGTCGACATCGAGGCTCCCGTTCGTTGCGCCGCGGCCTGTAGCGCGGATGACCGACGTGTGCCCGAAGTCTAGTGGGCGTCGGCATCCAGACGGCGCGGGACCTCAGCTCCGCGCGGCCGGCTCGATGAGCGAGGGGTCGACGAGCGGGAGGTACTGCTCGGGCCGGCGCTCCCGGAAGAAGCCCCAGAGATCGCGGGTGTCCTCGATCTCCGCGGGATCGACCTCGCCGTAGATGATGGTGTCGCCGTCCCCCTCGGCGCGGACCAGGACGCGACCTCGGGGATCGATGAAGAGCGAGCCGCCGAAGTGCGGCCGGCCCTCGGCGCCGTCGACATCGACGCCGACCTTGTTCACCCCGCCGACGAAGACGCTGTTGGCGATCGCGTGCGCGCGCAGCTCGATCTCCCAGCTCTCCTGGATCCAGGAGCGGTATGTCGCCGTCGGGATGAGGATCACGTCCGCGCCGCGAAGCGCCAGCACTCGCGCCGCCTCGGGGAAGTGCCGGTCGTAGCAGATCAGCAGCCCCACGCGGACGCCCGACGCGGTCTCGAAGACGGGGAAGCCGAGATCGCCCGGCTCGAAGTAGTACTGCTCATTGGAGGCGCCGTCGGTGGGAGTCGCGCTGCGCGGCATCCGGGGGATGCTGCTCTTCCGGTACTTGCCGAGGATGGCGCCGTCGGGCCCGATGAGGATCGCGGTGTTGAAGAGCGTGCCGTCCTCGGCCCGCTCGAAGAACGGCAGCACGATGGTCGTGCCCGTCTCCTGGGCGAGCGCTGCGACCTGCTCCGTGACGGCGTTGGCTTCCGGTTCGGCCCACTCCTTGTAGGCGTCGTTCTCCTCGTGGCAGAAGTACATCGTCGTCGCGAGCTCGGGGAAGCAGATGATGTCCGCGCCGCCATCGGCCGCCTCGCGCCCGTATCGCAGGATCTTCTCCAGGTTCGCGTCGCGATCCCGATTGCCCTGGAACTGCACCAACGCCACTCGCGCCATCGTCTCTGTCTCTCCCTCGGTGTTCTCGGCCCGACTCATCCGCGGAAGGCGGCTCGCCGGCCTGGTCAGCCTAGGAGAATCGACCGATATGTGTCAATTTTGATCGATGACAGTCAGTTGAGTAGGCTGAGAGCCCCGAGGCGAGGAGATCCCATGTCCGCACCCATCCCCCGCGCCGTGCTCATCACCGGCGCGACCGGCGGCATCGGCCGCGCCACGGCGCTCGCCTTCGCCGAGCAGGGCGCCTCGCTGCTGGTCAACGATCTCCCCGGCACGGCCCTCGCCGAGCTCGAGCAGGAGCTGCGGACGGCCGGAGCGACGGCCGTCGTGCCCGCGGAGGGTGACGTCTCCCGGCGAGACGACGTCCGCGCGATGGTGGACGCCGCAGTGGAGGCCTTCGGGCGCATCGACGTCCTCGTGGCCAACGCCGGCGTGATCCAGGGACGCCACCACGTCGAGGAGCTCAGCGAGGAGGACTGGGACCGCGTCATCGATGTCAACCTGAAGGGCACGTTCCTGTGCTGCCACTACGCGATCCCGCACATCCCCCGGCACGCGTCGGGGCGCGTCATCACCTTCTCCTCCGAGCTCGCCTACACCGGCCGCGAGGAGCTCGCGCACTACTGCGCCGCGAAGTCCGCGATCATGGGGTTCACCAAGAGCCTCGCCCGCGAGCTCGGCCCCGCTCAGATCACCGTGAACGCGGTCGCCCCCGGGCCCGTCGACACCGCCATGCTGCGCGCGAACCCGAAGAGCTACAACGAGAGCCGGCGGCTCGAGATCCCCCTGCAGCGCTGGGGCAGGCCCGAGGACATCGCGGCGACCGTGCGCTTCCTCGCCTCCGACGACGCGGCCTTCTACACCGGTTGGGTGCTCAGCCCCAACGGCGGATTCGTGATGTGAGGCCCGAGCGCATGCGGATCACAGGAGTCGAGACCATCATCCTCCGCCTCCCGGAGGTGGCGCCCAACGGGGACGGGCTGCAGGACGTCCTCATCGTGAAGGTGCACACCGACAGCGGCATCGTCGGCATCGGCGAGGCGCACACCATGCCCCTCGCGCTGGAGGCGATCATCCACGCGCCCGTCTCCCAGTCGGCCTCGCAGGGACTCGCGGCCATCATCGTCGGCGAGGACCCGCTCGAGGTGGAGCGCCTCTGGGACCTGATGTGGGCGCGCACCGCCGTGCTCGGGCGCCGCGGCCTCGCGATCCACGCGATGAGCGCGATCGACATCGCGCTCTGGGACATCGCCGGCAAGGCGCTCGGGGTGCCGGTGCATCAGCTCCTCGGCGGCGCGCGGCGTCATTCGGTGACCGCCTACGCGAGCGATCTGATGGCGGACGACCCGGACTCGCTGATCGAGAACGCCCAGCGCTTCGTCGCGCGCGGCTTTCGGGCGGTGAAATTCGGCTGGGGCGGACTCGGCGCCGATCCGAAGCGCGACGGCGCCGTGCTCGATCGGCTCCGCGGCGCGGTGGGCGACGATGTCGCATTGATGCTCGACCTCGGCAATCCGGTCGGCTACGACACCGCCCTCGAGTACGCGCACGCGGGACATGCCGCGGGCATCGCCTTTCTCGAGGAGCCGCTCAGCGCCGATGACCTCGACGGCTACGCCCGGCTCGTGCGAGCATCTCCCGTCCCGATCGCCACGGGCGAGAAGGAGACGACGAGGTTCTCCTTCATCGACCTCATGGACCGCGGCGGACTGCGGATCGTGCAGCCGGATCTCGCCCGCGCGGGCGGCATCACGGAGGCGCGCCGCATCTGGGCTGCGGCAGAGACGCGCGGTGTCCGGGTCATCCCCCATTCCTGGGCGAGCGACATCCTGATCGCGGCGACGCTGCACTTCCTCGCCTCCATCCGCGAGGCCCCCTATCTCGAGTACAACGTCATGGACAACCCGCTCCGCAAGCGGCTGCTCAGCTCGCCGATCTCCCCGGGGTCGGACGGGACCGTCGCGGTGCCGACCGCTCCGGGCCTCGGAGTCGAACTGGACGAGGAGACGGTCGAGCGGTATCGCTGGCGACCGGCGTAGGACGCGGAAACAGGGAGCACCGGATGGACATCGTTCACGGCGGACGGGTCGTCACCCCGCGGGGGGTCGAGGCCCTCGACATCGGGATCGAGGACGGCTCGATCGTCGAGCTCGGCGATCTCTCGACCGTCGACGGGCCGCGGATCGATGCCACCGGCTGTCACGTGCTCCCGGGCGCCATCGACCCTCACGTGCACATCGCGCTCGAGGACGACGACAACTTCCAGCCGCTCATCGAGACGCTCGTGCAGGCATCCCGGAGCGCGCTGCTCGGCGGCACGACGACCTTCATCGCCTACGTCCGCGGCGGCGGCACGTCGACCGCCGAGACCGCGCTGCGGCGCGAGCTCGACAGTGCCGCGGGCGCCGCCTTCGTCGACTACGGGCTCCACCTCCAGCTGCGGCCCTCCGAGGAGCTCGGCGCCGCGATCGAGGCGGGGCGTCGCGCCGGCGTCCTCGGGTACAAGATCATGCTGGCCTACCCGGAGAAGGGCGTGATCCCGGACGAGCGCCGGCTGCTCGAGGTGCTCGAGGAGCTCGCGCGCGGGGACGATCTCCTGCTCGTGCATCCCGACGAGGGCGCACTCGTCGCGATGCTCGAGGATCGCGAGCGGCGCTCAGCGGACTACGGCCGCGGCTCCTACCTGCGGTCCTCGCCCGGCGTCCTCGAGGCATCCGGGATGCTCCGGATCGCGCTCGCCTCGCGCCTCACCGGCGCCAGGGTGCACTTCGTCCATCTCAGCGCTGCGGAATCGGTGGATGCCGTGCGCTGGCTTCGAGCGGGTCCCGATGCCGGGCGCCTGAGCTGGGAGACGCAGCCCCACTACGCGCTGCTCACGAACCAGGAGGTGCTCGACCGCGGGGCGCTCGCCAAGGTCGGCCCGCCGCTGCGCGAGGAGCGCGACCGTGCCGCCGTCCTCGCGGCCGTGCGCGAGGGCCTCGTCGCGGCCCTGAGCTCCGACCACGCACCGAGGACGACGGCCATGAAGCTCGCCACGCCGGACATCCTCGACGCGCCCCACGGGGGCATCTCGGGCGTCGAGACGCTGCTGCGGCTCGCGGCGGAGATCGCCGACGGCGAGGACGAGGACGCCCTCATGATGCGGCTCGCGGAGCTCAGCTCGGGTGGTGCCGCGCGAACCTTCGGGCTGCTGCCGCGGAAGGGCGTCATCCAGGAGGGTGCGGACGCCGACCTGGCGCTGGTCCGGCTCGGCGAGCCCGAACGGATCGAGCCGGCCGGACTCCATCAGGCGTCGGACTACTCGCTCTACGAGGGGCTGACCACGCGACTTCGGTTGGATGCCGTCGTCAAGGGAGGACGGCTGGCGGTCCGGGACGGGCGCATCCTCGGCGGGCCCGGCGGCGTCCACCTGCGCCGCGCCCGCTGATCGCGGTCCTCGTCAGAAGGAGGTGGAGAGCTCGATGTCGCCGATGTCGAGGCGGTTCTGGAACTCCTGCCGCGAGGTGTCGATGTGGAGCCGCATCGCCTCGGCCGCGTCGTGCGAGTTGCCGGCGAGGATCGCCCGGTAGATGACCTCGTGGCCGTGGTAGCTGGCCACCTTGATGAAGCCCATCCGCATGAGGTCGAGCGCGCCGACGACCTCCATGCGCGCGTCCTCGATCGCCTCGACGAGCACCTGGTTGTCGGTGGCGTAGGCGATCGCGAGGTGGAACGCGGTGTCGGCGTTGCGCGCCTCGAGCGGGTCCGCCGAGTCGAGGATCCGCCGCTGCGCCCCGGCCATCGCCGCCAGATCGTCCTGGGTGCGGCGGTGCGCGGCGAGACCGGCGGCCCCCGACTCGAGGACGGCGCGGTACTCGGTGAACCGCACGAGCACGAGCGGGTCCGCCTGGAGCTCCTTCGCCAGCAGCGTCCGGTCGGCGGCGGGCTCGCTGAGGACGATCTCGCCGTTCGGGCCGGGGACGAGCATGCCGTGGCCGTGCAGCTCGGTGAGCACCCGCTCGATCATCGCCAGGTCGACGCCGAACCGGGTCGCGAGCTGCTGCGGATGCGGCAGCCGCTGACCGGCCAGGACGCGGCCGAGCGCGAGCTCGCGCCGGATGGCGTTGAGGATGCCCGACTCCTGCCGGTCCCAGCGCACGACGGCGCGGGAGAGGTCCGCCTCGGGAATCAGCGTGTCCATGCGGTGACCCCGCTTTCACCATGGGAAATGCTGCTTGGGCACTTATGGAACCACTCGCGCGTTTCCCGCATGTTGCGGAAAGGGGACGGAATGATCACGGTGGGAGCCGTGCGCGTCGCCCCGATCGTGCTCCTCCGGCGGCTCAGTGGAAGAAGTGCCGCTCCCCGGTGAAGTACATCGTGACGCCGCGGGCCTGCGCGAGCGCGACGACCTCCTCGTCGCGGACCGAGCCGCCGGGCTGGACGACCGCGGTGACGCCCGCGTCGAGCAGGATCTCGAGCCCGTCGGCGAAGGGGAAGAACGCGTCGCTCGCCGCCGCGGAGCCCGCCGCGCGGTCGCCGGCGCGGGCCACCGCGAGCCGGCAGGAGTCGACGCGGTTGACCTGCCCCATGCCGATGCCGACGCTCGCGCCGCCCGAGGCGAGCAGGATCGCGTTCGACTTGACGGCGCGGACGGCGCGCCAGCCGAACTCGAGGTCCGCGAGCGTCGCCGCGTCCGCCGGCTCGCCCGAGACGAGGTCCCAGGCCGTCGCGGGCGCGAAGTGCTGGTCGGCCTGCTGCAGCAGCAGCCCGCCGGAGATCTGACGCAGCTCGACGCCGGGGCTCGCGAAGCCCTCCGGCAGCTCGATGAGGCGGAGGTTCTTGCGCTCCTGCAGGATCGCGAGCGCGTCCGCGTCGAACGCCGGGGCCGCGATCACCTCGGTGAAGATCGGCGCGATCGACTCGGCGGTCGCGCGGTCGATCGGACGATTCGCCGCGATGACGCCGCCGAAGGCGCTGACCGGATCGCAGGCGTGCGCCAGCGCGTGGGCCTCCGCGAGCGTCGGCGCCGTGGCGATGCCGCACGGGTTCGCGTGCTTGATGATCGCGATGGCAGGGCCCTCGTGGTCGAACGCCGCGCGGACGGCGGCGTCGGCGTCGACGTAGTTGTTGTAGCTCATCTCCTTGCCGCCGAGCCGACGGGCCTGGGCGATGCCGGGGCGTCCGGCGTGCTGCGCGTAGATCGCCGCCGACTGGTGGGCGTTCTCGCCGTAGCGCAGCGAGGACTCCTTCGCCCAGGTCGCGCCGACCCAAGCGGGGAAGGGCGTGCTCGCGGAGTCGGGGGCGACGGCGCTGCCGATCCAGCTCGCGACCGCGACGTCGTAGGAGGCGGTGTGGCGGAACGCGTCGCGGGCGAGCGCCTGCCGCTGGGCGAGCGTCGTGCCGCCGGCCGCGAGCGCCGCGACGACCTCCTCGTACCGGGCCGGGTCGGTGACGACGGCGACGTTCGCGTGGTTCTTCGCCGCCGCGCGGACCATCGCCGGTCCGCCGATGTCGATCTGCTCGACGACGGCCGCGGGCTCGGCGCCGGAGGCGACGGTCTGGACGAAGGGGTAGAGGTTGACGACGACGAGCTCGAACGGCGCGATCCCGAACTCGGCGAGCTCGCGCTCGTGGCGCTCGAGCCGCAGATCGGCGAGCAGGCCGGAGTGGACGCCGGGGTGGAGGGTGCGGACGCGGCCGTCGAGGTGCTCGGGGTAGCCGGTCACCTCCTGCACCTGTGTGACCGGCAGGCCGGCCTCGGCGATCGCGGCGCCCGTGCCGCCGGTGCTGACGATCTCGACGCCGGCGTCCGTGAGCGCGCGGGCCAGGTCGATGAGCCCCGTCTTGTCGCTCACCGCGACGAGCGCGCGGCGGATCGGCACGAGGTCCCGCTCGCGGTACTCGGCGGGGTCGATCGTGGGACCGGACATCAGTCGTTCCTTCCAGGGGGGAGGCGGAGCGCGCCGCTCGCGAGGTCGCGGACCACGCCGATGAGCAGCCGGCGCTCGACGGGCTTGATCCGCTCGTGGAGCGTCGCCTCGGTGTCGCCGGGCACCACCGGCACCCGCTCCTGCGCGACGACGGGGCCGGTGTCGACGCCGGCGTCCACGACGATGACGCTCGCGCCGGTGCGCGTCACGCCGGCGGCGAGCGCGTCCCGCACGCCGTGCGCACCGGGGAACTCGGGGAGATAGGCGGGATGGGTGTTGATGAGCGCGGGGCTCAGCGCGTCGACGACCGCAGCCGGCAGCAGCCGCATGAAGCCGCTCAGCACCGTGAGATCCGGCTGCCATACCCGGATCTGGGCGAGCAGCTCCTCGCCCCAGGGCTCGCGCTCGGCCGCGCCGCGGAAGGGCACGACGAAGGTCGGGATGCCGCGCTCGGCGGCGAAGGCGAGCCCGTCGGCCTCGTTGTCGGCGCCGACCGCGACGACCCGCGCGGGGAAGTCCGGCTCGTCGGCCGCCTCGAGGAGCGCACGGAGGTTCGTGCCGCCGCCGGAGATGAGCACGACGACGCGGAGCACGGCTCCCAGCCTACCGGCGGCCCCGCGCGCCCAGATGCGTGCCGCATCTCGGGGTCAGCGGGAGAGCGGCTGGCGGCGCCGGGCGAACGCGTCGACCTGCACGTCGACGAGCATGCCGATGACGATCGCGACGGCGAACTCGACGCCGGCCCACGCCCCGACCTGCACCCCGTCGGGCCCGAGCTCCGCGAGCCGTCCCGGACCGCCCGCCCCGCCGGACCACCACGCGAGCACCCCCATCGCGACGCCGCCGAGCACGCCCGCGCCGAGGCCGACGAGCACGGCCCACCAGTCGCGCAGCACCCGGCCGATCCGCCGCCGCGTGAGCATCCCCGCGACGAGGCCGGCGAGGAGCGGCGCGAGGAGGAGCAGCCAGCCGACGGGCGAGGGCTCCGGGGGGATCGCGCCGAACAGCGGGATCGGCGGCACGGGCCCGAGCGTCGTCGCGAACGGCCCGACGCTCGAGCCGGTGCCGACCGAGAAGCCCGGCCCGACGAGCCAGGACGCGGTCCACAGCACCGCGTTCGGCAGCACGGCGAGCTGGCCGACCGTGAGCACCGCGCCGCCGAGGATCTCCGCGTGGAGCGACTCGTAGAGGGCGATCATCCGCGTGAACGCGATGCCGATCGACAGCGCCGTCACGACGCCCGCGATCGCGATGAGCCCGGCGACCGCGGCGAGCGCCCCGCGGACCGTGCCGTCGATCCCGACGCGGACGTCGACCGGGATCCGCTCCCGCAGCCGCCGCACCGCCCGGGCGAACCGGTCCGGCCGCTCCCGCTGCGGCCGCAGCGAGGAGGTGGCCATGCCGATCACGAGGCCCGCCGCGAAGACGAGCGTCGGCAGCACGACGCCCTGCACGATCGACGGCCGGGCGGCGGGGTGGAGCGCGGTGACGACGATCGCGATCGTCCCCGCGGCGAAGACGAGGACGGCGGAGAGCCCGCCGACGATCGGATGCCCCGCCTCCGAGACCCGGCGGCCGGCTCGCAGCGCGAGCAGGAAGGTGAGGAGCGCGAAGCCGAGCAGCGCGATCGTCACCTCGACCGGCAGCTCGGCGCCGGGCAGGCCGAGCCCGGCGGCGGCCGCCGGGTCGAGGATGAACGTCGCATCCGCGCCGTGGCCGAGCAGCCAGGCGTCGGCGGCGACGCGCCAGACGACGACGTAGTCCGCCTCGAAGCCGTACTGCGCCGCCCAGACCAGCGTCGCGGTGACGAGCGGGATGCCGACGCCGATCGCGAGGACGAGCAGCGTCTCCGCTCCGGCGAAGAGTGCGGTGAGCCAGCGGGGCATGCCTCAGTGCACCGCGTACTCGATGACCATGATGAGGAGCCCGATGACCGCGGTCGCGGCGGCGGCGAGGAGGCGCGCCCAGACGGGACGGCCGCGTTCCGCCGTCGCCTGATAGCCGAGGAAGGCGAGCACGACGAGGCCGACGAGCATCGCCCAGTCGGACGCGTCCGCCCCGCTCAGGCCGGCGATCGCGCAGACGAGCATCGCAATGGTCGGGAGCACGGCCGCGTAGAGCATGCCGGCGGAGTGCACGAAGCCGCGGCGGATCGCGACGCCGAGCGGAGCGGCGCCGTGGCGGGCGACGACCTCGGCGAAGACGTGGGCGAGGTAGAACGCGACGAGCGCGATCATCGCCCAGCCCATCACCTCGAGCGCGGAGTCCTCCGGCTCGTCGCTGTTCGCGGCGATGAGCACCTCGTAGACGACGAGGCCGTAGATCGCGGGCGCCGTCGCGAGGCGCTCGCGCACCCACTGCGTCGCGTTCGAGACCACCCGCCTACGGTACCCGCGCGGACCTCCGGCGGCGGAGCACCACGAGCGCGAGACCGGAAGCCGCGAGCACGAGGGCGAGGGCGAGCGGGCCGCCGGCGTCCGCGCCGGTGGCCGGGAGCAGACCCGCCTCGCTCGCGCCGAGCACGAACACCCCGGTCGCGACGAGCGCGTCGCCGCGGAAGAACGCCAGGTGGTGCAGCCCGTCGGCGAGCCCGGCGATGCCGAGCGTCACCGCGCCGCCGCCGTCCGCGCGCACCCAGCCGAGGTCGGCGGGCGAGGAGTAGCTGAACGCCCACACCCAGTCGCCCGGCGCGATCCCGGGGATCCCGCGGACGGTCGCCCTGCCCTCGCTCACCGCGGCCGGGAGCTCCGGCACGCCGAGCGCGCCCTGCGCGGTCACCAGCTGCGCCGTGTCCGCCGGGACCTGCGCCGGCGGCAGCGGCGAGCGCAGCGGCTCCGGGACCGCACCGGCGGCGACGAGCGCGGCGGGCGCGCCGATGAGCCCCGCGCCGATCGTCTGCGCCTCGGCGACCCCCGGGATGCCGGCGATCGGCGTCGCCGAGTCGAGCAGCGCCCGGGTGACGTCCTCGACCGCGAGCCCCGGCTCGGCGGCGAGCAGCAGCGCCGCGACCGCGGCCGCGTTCGGGGCGGCGGCGGAGGTGCCGAAGAAGCGGTTGCCGCCGCCGAAGAACGTCGTGAGCACGCCGTCGACCGCGACCGCGTCGGGGCCGGGACGCACCCAGGGCGTGGCCAGCGGCTCGGCCGGCGTGCCCGCCGGCTCGGAGGACAGCGGCGCCCAGCTGTGGCGCAGCGGCCCGAAGGAGCTGAAGTCCTCGAGCGTGCCGGGATCCGCGACGGGCGCGGCGCCGACCGTGAAGGCGCTCGGACCGCCGCTGTTCGCGAGGATCGACGCGCCGACCACGACCTCGCGGCCGTCGACCGTGCCGCTCTCGTCGTGCTCCATCGCCTCCCAGAAGCCCGCCTCGGGGCGCAGCAGGTCGATCCGGATGCCGGGGGAGGGCACCGTCGCGGGGTCGACGGGCGTGTTCGGCCCGCGCATGACGACGATGTCGAGCTCGATCGTGTCCTCGAACGGGATGAGCCCGCTCGTGTCGTTCAGCGCGAGGTAGAGCGAGGACTGGTCGCAGTGGTACGGGTCGGACGGCGACTCGAGCGGGCAGGTCGCCGCGGCGACCGGCGCCGCGTCCGGACCGGTCGTCAGGGCGAAGACGACCATGGGCGCCTCGACGCCGTACCAGGGCTCGTCCCAGCTGATGAGCAGGCCGAGGTCGAGCGCGTCCTCGGCGTTCCGCGCGACCCGGATGCGCAGCGTCGGATCGGGATCGGCCGCGGAGCCGAAGTTCATGCACCCGGTGTTGCCGCTGTCGCCGCCGACGAGCGCGGGGCAGCTGATCGGCGCGAACGCGTCCGAGGCCCAGGAGGCCATCTGGCGCCCGGTGTCCTCGCTGACGAAGGAGCCGTTGCCAGCCGAGGTGAAGTACGGGATGCCCGCCGCGACCGCCTCCGCCTGCGCGTCGTCGATCGGGCCGGACTGGAAGATCGGCACCGAGTAGTAGGTGAGGTCGTCGACGATGACGTCGGCGCCGGCGTCGATGAGCGCGCGGATGCGGTCGGCCATGACGTACGGGCTCGGCCCGCCCGCGGCGAACAGGATGCGGGCGCCCGGCGCGATCCCGTGCACGAGCTGCGCCATCGCCCGGCCCTCGTCGATGCCGCCGCCCGGATCGGCGTCCGCGACCACGCCGACCGGCGCGGTGTAGCCGCAGGGATTGCCGGGGCCCGGCAGCGCGCCGAGCCGGACGTCCTGCTCGGGTGTCGTCGCCGCGCGCTCCCCCGCCGCCGCATAGGAGTCGGAGATGACCCCGACCGTGACGCCCGTGCCGTCGACGCCGTACCCGGCGCGCGCGATCGCCGTGCCGAGCGGGCCGTCCGCCTCGACGGGCAGCGCGCTGCACGCCGGCGCGGGGATCCAGCCGCCGGGAAGGGCCGCCTGCAGCGACCCGGTCCGCGGCGGCGGCGGGGTGACGACCGAGCCGACCTCCGGCATCGCGCGCAGCGTCTCGAGCGCGGCGGGCTGCGCCCAGCCGACGACGACGCCGAACTCCGCGGAGGCCGTCTCGACCTCGATGAGCCCGCGCGCGGCGGCCTCGACCGCCGGGTACACGTCGGCCGCGGCGTACACCTCGACGAGGATCGCGCCGTCCTCGCGCACCTGCTGCTGCGGCGCGAGCGCCGCGGCGGGGAGGAGGTCGAACGGCGAGACCGGCTCGTCGTCGGCCGCGGCGGGCTGCGCGGCGAAGAGGGCGGACGCGAGAGCCACGGCTCCCGCGAGGACGGCGAGACGGCGGGGAGCAGGCATCGCCATCCAACCTCTCAGTCCGGCGCGGGACGGCGCGACCCCCGGAACGGGGGACCGACGGGACGGCGCTAACGTGAGAGTCGATGACTGCCAAGCTCTTCGAACCGCTCACCGTCCGCTCGCGGACCTTCGCCAACCGCCTCTGGGTCTCGCCGATGTGCCAGTACTCGGCCGTCGACGGCGTCGTGCAGCCCTGGCACCTCGTGCACCTCGGCGCCCTCGCGGTCGGCGGCCCCGGCCTCGTCATCGCGGAGAAGACCGCGGTGCTGCCGGAGGGCCGAATCACGCCCGACTGCGCCGGCATCTGGGACGCGGCGCGGGCGGACGCCTGGGCGGAGATCGTCGACTTCGTCGGCGAGCAGGGCGTGCCGCTCGGCATCCAGCTCGGGCACGCGGGCCGCAAGGCCTCGACGTACGCCCCGAAGCCCGGCCTGCCCGCCGGTTCCGTGCCGCTCGAGGAGGGCGGCTGGGAGACGGTCGGCCCCTCGCCGCTCGCGTTCGGCGACTTCGCCGCGCCGCGGGAGATGGACGCCGACGACATCGCGCGGGTCGTCGCCGGCTTCCGCGAGGCGGCGAAGCGCGCGGAGGGCGCCGGCTTCGCGGTCGTCGAGCTGCACGGCGCGCACGGCTACCTCATCCACCAGTTCCTCTCCCCGCTCTCCAACCGGCGGACCGACAGCTACGGCGGCTCCGTCGAGGCGCGGGCGCGGCTCGCCTTCGAGGTCGCCGAGGCGGTGCGCGCGGCGGTGTCGATCCCCGTCTTCATGCGGCTCTCGGCGACCGACTGGGTCGAGGGCGGGCTCGTCCCCGAGCACTTCGCCGAGATCGTGCCGGGCCTGGAGGCGCGCGGCGTCGACCTCTTCGACGTGTCGACCGGCGGGGTCGACCCACGGCAGGAGATCCCGCTCGGCCCCGGCTACCAGGTGCCGTTCGCCCGGACGCTGAAGGGGTTCGCGACGGTGCCGGTCGCCTCCGTCGGCCTGATCACCGAGCCGGCACAGGCGGAGCAGGTCCTCGTCGACGGGGACTCCGACGCGATCTTCGCGGCGCGGGAGTTCCTCCGCGACCGCAACTTCGCGCGCCGCGCCGCCTTCGAGCTCGGCGCGGACGCGCCGTGGCCCTGGCAGTACGAGCGCGCGAAGTACCGCCGCGCCTGAGCCTGCTCCTCGACCGACGGCCCCACCCACCGCTGGTTGAGGAGGGCGCCATAGGCGACCGTCTCGAAACCAGCCCGCGCCCCCCCTGCGGGAACAGCGGGTGACCGACTACAGCTAGAGCGCCTGGACGATCTCCCGCATGAGGGCCGCGGTCTCGGACGGGGTCTTGCCGACCTTGACGCCCGCGGCCTCGAGCGCGACCTTCTTGCCCTCCGCGGTGCCCGCACCGGAGGAGACGATCGCGCCGGCGTGGCCCATCGTCTTGCCCTCGGGCGCCGTGAAGCCGGCGACGTAGCCGACGACCGGCTTCGTGACGTACTCCTGGATGAACGCCGCGGCGCGCTCCTCGGCGTCGCCGCCGATCTCGCCGATCATGACGATCGCCTTCGTCTCGGGGTCGTCCTGGAACGCGCGGAGCGCGTCGATGTGCGTCGTGCCGATGATCGGGTCGCCGCCGATGCCGATCGCGGTCGAGAAGCCGAGGTCGCGCAGCTCGTACATCATCTGGTAGGTCAGCGTGCCCGACTTCGAGACCAGGCCGATCGGCCCCTTGCCGGTGATGTTCGCCGGGGTGATGCCGACGAGCGCCTCGCCCGGCGTGATGATGCCCGGGCAGTTCGGGCCGATGATCCGCGTGGTGCCCTTGGCCTTCGCGTGCGCCCAGGCCTCCGCGGTGTCCTGCACGGGCACGCCCTCGGTGATGACGACGAGCAGCGGGATCTCGGCGTCGATCGCCTCGAACATCGCATCCTTCGTGAACGCCGGCGGGACGAACGCGATGGAGACGTCCGCGCCGGTCTCCGCCATCGCCTCGGCGACGGAGGCGAAGACGGGCAGCTCGATCGCGTTCCCGTCCCGGTCCGTGTGCGAGACGGTCGTGCCGGCCTTGCGCGCGTTGACGCCGCCGACGACCTGGGTGCCGGCCTTGAGCATGAGCGCGGTGTGCTTGCTGCCCTCGCCGCCCGTGATGCCCTGGACGATGACCTTGCTGTCCTTGGTGAGGTAGATCGACATTCGTGAGTCCTTATTCGTCGGCTGGTCTCGAGACGCGGCTTCGCCGCTCCTCAACCAGCGAGAGCGAGCTCGGCGGCCTTGTCGGCGCCCTGGTCCATGTTCTCGGCGATGGTGACGAGCGGGTGGTTCGCGGCGGCGAGGATCGCCTTGCCCTCCTCCACCTGGTTGCCGTCGAGCCGCACGACGAGCGGCTTGTTCGCCGCGTCCCCGAGGATCTCGAGGGCCTTGACGATGCCGTTCGCGACGGCGACGCAGGAGGTGATGCCGCCGAACACGTTGACGAAGACCGACTTCACGTCGGCGTCGCCGAGGATGACGTCGAGGCCGTTCGCCATCACCTCCGCGGAGGCGCCGCCGCCGATGTCGAGGAAGTTCGCCGGCGTGACGCCGCCGTGGGCCTCGCCGGCGTAGGCGACGACGTCGAGCGTCGACATGACGAGGCCCGCGCCGTTGCCGATGATGCCGATCTGGCCGTCGAGCTTCACGTAGTTGAGGTCGAGCGCCTTCGCCTTCGCCTCGAGCGGGTTCTCCGCCGACTTGTCGACGAGCGCCTCATGCTCGGGGTGGCGGAACTCGGCGTTGTCGTCGAGCGTCACCTTGCCGTCGAGGGCGAGCACCTTGCCGTCCGCGTCGATGACGAGCGGGTTGACCTCGACGAGCGTCGCGTCCTCGCCCTGGTAGACGTCGTAGAGCTTGGAGACGGTCGGGGCGACCTGGTCGGCGACGTCCTCGGGGAATCCGCCGGCGAGCAGGATCTCCTTCGCCTTGGCGAGGTCGATGCCGACGCCCGGGACGACCTCGACCTGCGCGACCGCCTCCGGCCTCTCCTCGGCGAGCTGCTCGATCTCCATGCCGCCCTGGAAGGAGCAGATGGAGAGGTAGGAGCGGTTCGCGCGGTCGAGCAGGACGGAGAAGTAGAACTCCTGCAGCGGGAAGCTCGCGCCCTGCGCGACCATCACCCGGTGCACGGTGTGGCCCTTGATGTCGAGTCCGAGGATCGCCTGCGCCGCGTCGTACGCCTCCTCGGGCGTCTTCGCGACCTTGACCCCGCCGGCCTTGCCGCGGCCCCCGGTCTTCACCTGGGCCTTGACGACGGTGACGCCGCCGATCCGCTCCGCGGCCGCCTTCGCCTCCTCGGGCGTGTCCGCGATGATGCCGGCGAGTACGGGGACCCCGTACTTCTCGAAGAGGTCACGGGCCTGGTACTCGAACAGATCCACTGATGCTTCCCTACGTCCTACGAAGCGAATTTGGGCCGCCCACGAGCCTACCCCTCCCCCGAGCCGTCACTCACACGCCCGATTCGGGCTGGACACGGGCTCCGAGTGACGGCTCGGCGGGAGGCATAGGCTTGGCGGCATGAGCGTCAGCGCAGCATTCGATCTCCTCGCGAAGGTGCCCGGGAAGCTGTTCATCGGCGGCCACTGGGTCGACGGCGAGCAGGGCGGGACCATCAAGGTCCACAACCCCGCGAACGGCGAGCTCATCAAGGAGATCGCCGACGCGACGCCCGACGACGGCATCCGCGCCCTCGACGCGGCGGTCGCCGCGCAGGAGGAGTGGGCGGCCACGGCGCCGCGCGTGCGGGGCGAGCTGCTGCGCGCCGCATGGGAGCTGCTCATGGAGCGCAAGGAGGAGTTCGCCCTCCTCATGACGACGGAGATGGGCAAGCCGCTCGCCGAGGCGCGCGGCGAGGTCGCCTACGGCGGCGAGTTCCTCCGCTGGTTCTCCGAGGAGGCGGTCCGGATCAACGGCCGCTACGGCAAGAACCCGGAGGGCACCGGCCACATGGTCGTCTCCCACCTGCCGGTCGGCCCGTGCTACTTCATCACGCCGTGGAACTTCCCGCTCGCGATGGCGACCCGGAAGATCGCGCCCGCCCTCGCCGCCGGCTGCACCTCGGTCATCAAGCCCGCGACGCTCACGCCGCTGACCACGCTCGCCTTCGCGCAGCTGCTCGAGGAGGTCGGCGTCCCGGCCGGCGTCGTCAACGTCGTCACCTCGTCCTCGTCCTCGAGGCTCTCGGCGCCGATCCTCGCCGACGACCGGCTGCGCAAGCTGTCGTTCACCGGCTCGACGGCGGTCGGCATCTCGCTCATGAAGCAGGCCGCGGACAAGGTGCTCCGGGTCTCCATGGAGCTCGGCGGCAACGCGCCCTTCGTCGTCTTCGACGACGCCGACCTCGACAAGGCGGTCGCCGGGGCGATGGTCGCGAAGTTCCGGAACATCGGCCAGGCCTGCACCGCGGCGAACCGCTTCCACGTGCACGAGTCCGTCGCCGAGGAGTTCGCCACCCGGCTCCGCGCGAAGATCGCCGAGTTCAAGGTCGGCGACGGGGCGGACGAGTCGAACACCATCGGCCCGCTCGTCGACGGCGACCAGGTGGACGCAACGGATGAGCTCGTGCAGGACGCGATCTCCAGGGGCGCGAACGCCGTGCTCGGCGGCTCGCGGATCGAGGGTCCCGGCTCGTTCTATCAGCCGACGCTGCTCACCGAGGTGCCGAAGGACGCGCGGCTCCTGAAGGAGGAGATCTTCGGGCCGGTGCTCGCGATCACGACGTTCTCCACCGAGGAGGAGGGCATCGCCGCGGCGAACGCGACCGAGTACGGCCTCGCCTCCTACGTGTTCACGGAGAGCGTCGGGCGCGCCCACCGGCTCATCGACAAGATCCAGACCGGCATGATGGGGCTCAACACGGGCCTCATCTCGAACGCGGCGGCGCCGTTCGGCGGGATCAAGCAGTCTGGCATCGGCCGCGAGGGCTCGCACGAGGGCATCGAGGAGTTCCTCTCCCTCAAGTACACGCTCATCCCGGCCTGATCCGGCTCGCCGCAAGCGCGGGTGCTCGGTGCACTTGCGCCTCTCCAGTGCGGTTGCCGCTGCCGATCAGTCGCAAGTGCACCGAGGGAGCGCGCGGCCGCGCGGCAGCGCTACTCGGCGGCGAGGCGCTCGGCCGCCTCGCGGAGGAGCGGCGCCGCGCGGTCGAGGAAGGCATCGTCGACGCGGACCGCCGGGCCCGAGACCGAGACGGCCATGAACGCCGGCGACGGGCTCGGGACGGGAACGGCGATGCAGCGCACGCCGCGCTCCTGCTCCTCGTCGTCGACCGCATAGCCCCGCTCGCGGATCTCCGCGAGCGAGTCGAGCAGCGCCGACTCGCTCGCGACGGTGCGCTCCGTCGCCGCCGGCAGCCCGGTTCGCCGGACGATCGCGCGCACCTGCTCGTCCGTCATCCGGCTGAGCAGCGCCTTGCCGACGCCCGTGCTGTGGAGCGAGACGCGGCGCCCGACCTCGGTGAACATCCGCATCGCATGCGGCGAGGGCGACTGGGCGACGTACTCCGCGCGGTCGCCGGAGAGCACGGCGAGGTTCGCGGTCTCCTCGAGCGCGTTCACGAGGCGGTCGAGCACCGCCGTCGAGCTGGCGCCGACGAGCTGCGCCGCACGAACGCCGGCCGAGGCGAGACGGGCGCCGAGCGCGTACCGGCGGTCCGGCAGCTGCCGCATCCAGCCGCGATCCACGAGCGTGCGCAGCAGGCGGTGGATGGTCGGCAGCGGCAGGTCCGTGGCCGCGGCGATCTCGCCGATCGGCAGCTGACCGCCCCGCGCCGCGACCGCCTCGATGAGATCGAGGGCGCGACGGACGGACTGGACTCCCCCGGAAGTCGGCGTATCATCTTTCATCAAGCGGAGTCTAGCTTCCGCATCGTGGAAAAGCGAGGAGAACGTCATGGCGCGCATCGAAGGCCTGGAGGTCGCGGACGAGCTCGTCCGCTTCGTCGAGGACGAGGCGCTGCCCGGCAGCGGCCTCGACGCCGAGACCTTCTGGCGGACCACTGCCGCGCTCGTCCGGGAGTTCTCCCCGCGCATCCGCGCCCTCCTCGCCCGGCGCGACGAGATCCAGGCCGCGCTCGACGACTACCACCGTGCGCATCCCGGCCGGCCCGACGCCGAGCACTACACGGCGTTCCTCCGGGAGATCGGCTACCTCGTCGACGCGCCCGGCGACGTCACCATCTCCACCTCGGGCGTCGACACCGAGATCTCCGAGCAGAACGGCCCGCAGCTCGTCGTCCCCCTGCTCAACGCGCGATTCGCCGCGAACGCGGCGAACGCCCGGTGGGGCTCGCTCTACGACGCGCTGTACGGGACGGACGCCGTCCCCGAGGACGGCGAGCTGGCCCGCGGCGCGGCGTACAACCCGGTTCGCGGCGCCGCGGTCGTCGCCCGCGCCCGTCGGCTGCTCGACGAGGCCGTCCCGCTCGCGGCCGGCTCGCACGCCGACGTGGTCCGGTACGCGATCGGGGGCGCCGGCCCCGCCGCCGTCCTCAGCGCGACGCTCGCCGACGGCACCGAGACCCGACTGCGCGAGCCCGGCGCGCTCGTCGGCTTCCAGGGAGAGCGCGGGGCGCCGAGCGCGATCCTGCTCGTCCACCACGGGCTGCACCTCGAGCTGCAGCTCGACCCCGAGGACCCGATCGGCGCCGCCGACCGCGCCGGGGTCAAGGACGTCCTGATCGAGTCCGCGGTCACCACGATCATGGACCTCGAGGACTCGGTCGCCGCCGTCGACGTCGAGGACAAGGTGCTCGGCTACCGCAACTGGCTGCTGCTGAACCAGGGCCGCCTCGAGGCCGAGGTGGCCAAGGGCGGACGCACCTTCACGCGGACGATGCACCCGGACCGGGTCTACGCGAGCCCGGACGGGGGCGAGGTCGTCCTCCACGGCCGCTCGCTGCTCTTCATCCGCCAGGTCGGGCACCACATGTTCACCGACGCGATCCGCGACGGCGACGGCGAGGAGATCCCGGAGGGCCTGCTCGACGCGCTCGTCACGACGCTCGGCTCGCTCCACGACCTGCGCGGCGACACCCGCCTGCACAACTCCCGCAGCGGCGCGATCTACGTCGTCAAGCCGAAGCAGCACGGGCCCGACGAGGTCGCGCTGACGGTCGAGCTGTTCCAGCGCATCGAGGAGGCCTTCGGGCTCGCCCCGGCGACGATCAAGCTCGGGATCATGGACGAGGAGCGCCGCACCACCGTGAACCTCTCCGCCTGCATCGCCGCGGCGCGGGACCGCGTCGCGTTCATCAACACCGGCTTCCTCGACCGGACCGGCGACGAGATCCACACCTCGATGCTGGCGGGGCCGTTCGTGCCCAAGGCGGAGCTGCGGCGGCAGCGGTTCCTCGCCGCCTACGAGGACGCGAACGTCGATGCCGGCCTCGCCGCCGGCTTCCCCCACCGGGCGCAGATCGGCAAGGGGATGTGGGCGATCCCGAACGAGATGGCCGCGATGCTCGAGCAGAAGATCGCCCACCCGCGAGCCGGCGCGACGACGGCCTGGGTCCCGTCGCCGACCGCCGCCACCCTGCACGCACTGCACTACCACGCGGTCGACGTCTTCGCCGTGCAGCGCGAGCTCGCCGAGCGCCCGCGGACGGGCGTCGAGCCGATCCTGCAGATCCCGCTCGCCGAGGACCCGTCCTGGACCGCCGAGGAGCGGACCGCGGAGCTCGACAACAACGTGCAGTCGATCCTCGGCTACGTGGTCCGCTGGATCGACCAGGGCATCGGCTGCTCCACCGTCCCCGACATCCACGACGTCGGGCTGATGGAGGACCGGGCCACGCTGCGGATCTCCAGCCAGATCCTCGCGAACTGGCTCGCGCACGGGATCGTCACGCCGGAGGACGTCGACGAGAGCCTGCACCGGATCGCGCCGATCGTCGACCGGCAGAACGCGGGCGACCCCGCCTACCGGCCGCTCATCGGCGCGGAGGGCCCGGGCATCGCGTTCCACGCCGCGCGGGACCTCATCCTGCTCGGCGGGCAGCAGCCGAACGGCTACACGGAGTTCATCCTGCACCGCGCCCGGCGGGCGAAGAAGGCCGGCTGAGGCCGGGCCCGACCGCGGCGCCGGCGACGGCACGGGACAGCACCGGGGACAAACAAGAGGAGTCGACATGCTCGAGTCGATCGAGACCACCGCGATCAGCTTCGCGACCGCCCACGAGCTCGTCGGGCTCGCGATCGAGGAGGGGGCCCGGCAGGGCGTGCGCGTCGTCGCGACCGTCGCCGACCCGAGCCTGCTGCTCGTCGCCTTCGGCAAGGCCGACGGGGCGACGCCGCACAGCGTCGAGACGAGCCGCCGCAAGGCGCTGACCGCCGCCTCGACGCGGCGGCCGACGGGATGGATGTCCGCGTCCTTCGCCGTCGAGGCGCCGATCGCCACCGGCTCGCTGCTCACCAACATCCTCGGCGGCGTGCCGATCCGGGTCGGCGGCCGTCACCTCGGCGGGCTCGGCATCGCCGGCGGCGCGCCCGAGCAGGACGCGGCGATCGCCGCCGCGGTGCTCGCCCTCGCCGGGGCCGAGCCGATCGACTGAGCCCCTCGCGACCGCGCGCGGCCGGCGGCGCTCAGAGCGCGCCGCGCTCCGGGTCGCCGTAGCCGAGCGGCTCGAGGATCTCGATCTGCGGCCGCTGCGCCTCGAAGGGCTGCCGCGCCTCGCGGTACACCCGCACCGGCTCGCCCGCGAGGTGCGCGTCCAGGTCGGCCCGCGTCGCCCACTTCTCGATCATGAGGAGCGTCCCGTCGGGAGCGAGGTGCCCCGCGTAGAGCTCGCACCCCTGCTCGGCGTGGATCGACGGGCTGGCGGCCTCCAGCGCGGCGAGGAGCTCGGCCCCACGCCCCTCCTTCGGGAACAGCCGGGCGATGACGACGATGCTCACGTCCTCAGCCTAGGGGCCTCGGCGCTCTTCTCCCGCGCCACGCGTTTGCTCGGTGCACTTGCGACTCCTCGGCATCGCAGGAGGCGCTGAGCGGTGGCAAGTGCACCGAACGGCTACACCCGGGTCGCGGCGAGCTCGCGGACGATGTCCTCGACGCGCTCCTTCGCGTCGCCGAACAGCATGCGCGAGTTCGGACGGGTGAAGAGCGGGTTCGGGACGCCGGCGTAGCCGGAGGCCATCGAGCGCTTGAAGACGACGACCTCGCCGGCCTCCCAGACGTGGAGGACGGGCATGCCGGCGATCGGCGAGCCGGGCTCCTCCGCCGCGGCGGGGTTGACGGTGTCGTTCGCGCCGATGACGAGGACGACGTCGGTCTCCGCGAAGTCGTCGTTGATCTCGTCGAGCTCGAGCACGAGGTCGTACGGCACCTTCGCCTCGGCGAGCAGCACGTTCATGTGGCCGGGCAGGCGGCCCGCGACCGGGTGGATGCCGAAGCGGACCTCGACCCCGCGATCCCGCAGGATCCGGGTCAGCTCGGCGACCGGGTACTGGGCCTGGGCGACCGCCATGCCGTAGCCGGGGGTGATGACGACGGACTTCGCCTCGGCGAGCGAGGCGGCCACCTCGGCGGCGTTCGCCTCGCGGATCTCGCCCTGCTCCTCCTCGCCCCGCGCGGTGGGCGCGGCGACGCCGTACCCGCCGAGGATGACGGAGAGGAACGAGCGGTTCATCGCCCGGCACATCACATACGACAGGTACGCGCCGGAGGCGCCGACGAGGGCGCCCGCGATGATGAGCAGGTCGTTGGAGAGCAGGAAGCCGGAGGCCGCGGCGGCCCAGCCGGAATAGCTGTTCAGCATCGAGATGACGACGGGCATGTCGCCGCCGCCGATGCTCGCCACCAGGTGGAGGCCGAGCAGCAGCGCGATGACCGTCACGATGACCAGCAGCCACCAGTGCGGCTCGGCGATGAACCAGACCGTGAACGCGACGAAGGCGAGCACCGCGATGAGGTTCAGCCAGTTCCGGCCCGGGAGCACCAGCGGCGCCGACCTCATGCGCTCGGAGAGCTTGAGGAACGCGATGATCGAGCCGGTGAAGGTGACCGCGCCGATGAAGACGCCGATGAAGATCTCCGCGCGGTGGATGCCCTCGACCTCGTGCGGGATGGCGCCGGGCGCGAGGTAGCCGTTCCAGCCGATGAGCACCGCGGCGAGACCCACGAAGGAGTGCATGAGGGCGATGAACTGCGGCATGCCGGTCATCTGGACGCGCGCCGCGCGCCAGAGGCCGATCGCGGCGCCGACGACGATCGCGACGACCGCGCCGATGAGCCCGACGACCGGATCGCCGAGCGCGAGCAGGGTGAGGCTCGCGGCGAGCGCGAGCGCCATGCCCGCGATCCCGTAGCCGACGCCGGCGCGGGCGGTCTCGTGCTTCGAGAGGCCGCCGAGCGAGAGCACGAAGAGCAGCGCGGCGACGATGTAGGCGCCGATCGCGAGCGGGCCGATCCAGGCGGCGGCGTCCATCACCGGTCCGCCTTCCGGAACATCGCGAGCATGCGTCTGGTCACGGCGAAGCCTCCGAAGATGTTGATGCTGACCAGCAGGACGGCGACGAACGCGAGGACCTTGACGGTCCAGTCGGGCGTCGCGAGCTGGAGCAGCGCGCCGACCACGACGACGCCGCTGATCGCGTTCGTCACGGACATGAGCGGCGTGTGCAGAGCGTGGTGGACCGCCCCGATGACGAGGAAGCCGAGTGCGACCGCGATGGCGAACACCGTGAGGTGCTGCGGGAGCGGCGCGGGGGCGAACGCGATGCCGGCGAGCAGCAGGGCGGCGCCGATCACCGTGAGCAGGACCCGGAGCCAAGGGCGTCCGCCCTTCGACTCGCCTCCGGCTCGCTCGGGCACCGAGGCGGGCGCCGCGGCTTGCGGGGGCGCCGCGGAGACGGAGATCGCCGGCGGCGGCCAGAGCTTCTCGCCGTTCCGCACGACGGTGATCGCCCGCTGCACGACGTCCTCGTGGTCGAGGACGAGCACGCCGTCCTTGCCGGGCGTCAGCAGCTTGAGCAGGTTGACGAGGTTCTGCCCGTAGAGCTGGCTCGCCTGCGCCGGAAGTCGGCGCGCGAGATCGGTGTAGCCGATGATCGTCACGCCGTTCGGAGTCACGACCTTCTCACCCGGGACCGTGCCCTCGACGTTGCCGCCGTTCGCCGCCGCGAGGTCCACGATGACCGAGCCGGACTTCATGCTCGCGACATCGGCGGCGGTGATGAGCACCGGCGCCTTGCGGCCGGGGATGTTCGCGGTGGTGATGATGATGTCGACATCCGCGGCCTGCTCGGAGTAGATCTCCGCCGCCCGCCGGTCGTAGGCCTCGCTCGTCGCCTTCGCGTACCCGTCCGCCGACTTCTCCACCTCGACGTCGACCGCGAGGTACGTCCCGCCGATCGACTTCACCTGGTCGGCGACCTCGGGCCGCGGATCCGTCGCCCGGACGATCGCGCCGAGGCTCGAGGCGGCGCCGATCGCCGCGAGGCCGGCCACGCCGGCCCCCGCGACGAGCACCTTCGCCGGCGGCACCTTGCCGGCGGCGGTGACCTGGCCGGTGAAGAACCGGCCGAACTCGTTCGCCGCCTCGACGACGGCACGGTACCCGGCGATGTTCGCGGTGCTCGAGAGCACGTCCATCGACTGCGCCCGCGAGATGCGCGGCACGGCGTCCATGGCCAGCGCCGTGATGGGCAGGGCCGCGAGGCGGTCGACGAGCTCCGGGTCGAGGCCGGGGCTCAGCCAGGAGACGAGCGTGGCGCCGTCCTTCAGGCTCTGCAGCTCGGCGGCGGCCGGCGCGTTGACGGTGAGGACGACGTCGGCGCCCCAGGCGTCGGCGGCGGGGACGAGCGCGGCGCCCGCGGCCTCGTAGTCGGCGTCCGGGAAGCTCGAGCGGACGCCGGCGTTCCGCTCGACGACGACCTCGTAGCCGAGCTTGACCAGCTGCGCCGCGGTCGCGGGCGTCGCCGCGACCCGCGTCTCGCCGTCCGCGCGCTCGGCGGGGATGCCGATCCTCATGCTGCTCTCCTCGTCGAGTCTCGTGACCTCGGCGCCACCCGGCGCACGGTCATCCATCCTGGCGTCTCGCGGGCGATCCGGCCAATCCCGACCCGCCGTCCCGCTCGAGCGCATCCACGGTGCACTAGCGCCTGCTCAGTGGGAGCACCCGTGCCGGGGAGGCGCAAGTGCACCGTTGCGAGGAGAGCGAGTGGTGGTGCGGTCGCAAGTGCACCGTTGCGGCGAGGGCGCAGGGCGGAGGCGCGAGCGGAGCGAGGGCGGCCGGGCACGCTCAGGCCGCCGGCTCGTGCAACGTGATGCAGTGCACGCCGCCACCGCGGGCGAAGAGCTGGCGGGCGTCCACGCCGACGACCTCGCGACCCGGATACGCGTCCGCGAGGATCGCGAGCGCCGCCGCGTCGGCCGGGTCGTCGAAGGTGCCGGCGATGACGCCCCCGTTCACGAGCGCGTGGTTGACGTAGCTCCAGTCCACCCAGTCCTCGTCGTCGCGCAGCGTCCGCGGCGCGGGCAGCGGGACGACCTCGAGCCCCTCGCCGGCGAGGATCGTCGCCGCCTCCGCGGAGACCGGCCGGTCGGGGTGGGCCGCGTCGAGCTGGGTGTGCAGCAGCACTCGTCCGGGCTCGGGCATGGTCGCGAGGATGTCGACGTGCCCGCGGGTGCCGTAGCGCGCCGAGTCCCGGGTCAGCCCGCGCGGGAGCCAGATCGGGCGCGTCGCGCCGATCGTGCGAGCGAGCTCCGCCTCGACCTCCGCCATCGACCGGCCCGGGTTGCGGCCCGGGTCGAGCTGCACGGTCTCGGTGAGCAGCACGGTGCCGGCGCCGTCGACATGGATCCCGCCGCCCTCGTTCACCAGCCAGGAGTCCACGATCTCGGCGCCGGCGCGCGCGGCGACGATCGGCGCGAGCGCCGCGTCGTGCCCCCAGCGCGCCCAGGACTGCGCGCCCCAGCCGTTGAACACCCAGTCGACGGCGCCGAGCCGCCCGGCCTCGTCGAGGACGAAGGTCGGGCCGGAGTCGCGGATCCACGCGTCGTCGAGCGGCGCGACGAGGCGCTCGATCGAGGCGGCGAGATAGCGGGGCGCGAGCTCGCGGTCGCGCGGGTCGACCACCGCGACGACCGGCTCGAACTCCGCGACGGCGTTCGCGACCGCCGCCCAGGCGCGGCGCGCGGCCTCCGCCTCACCGGGGGTGTCGCCGAGCGTGTAGCCGGTCGTGGGCCAGGCGAGCCAGGTGCGGGTGTGCGGCCCGCCCTCGGCCGGCATCCGCCAGGCTCGCTGGTTCCGGAGCCCGCCATCGGCGGGTCTCTCGAGACCGGCCTGCGCGGGACGGTGGTTTCGAGACGGCCGCTCCGCGGCCTCCTCAACCACCGAGCGCTCCATAGGTGTCGGGGCGGCGGGTGCGGAGGAACGGGAAGAGGTCGAGCCAGTCGCGGCCCTGGGCCAGGTCGAGATCCGCGACGAGCACCGCCTTCCGGTCACGCGGGGCGCGCACCAGGACGCGGCCGTACGGATCGCTGACGAAGCTCGAGCCGTAGAACGTGTTCCCCTCGCTGCCGGTGCGATTCGGCACGACCATGAACAGGCCGTTCTCGATGCCGTGCGCGACGATGACCTGCCGCCAGAGCGGCTCGGTGTCGACGCCCGGATGGTCCGGCTCGGAGCCGATCGCGGTCGGGTAGGCGAGGACGTTCGCACCCCCGAGCGCGTACGCCCGCGCGACCTCCGGGAACCACTCGTCCCAGCACGTCGGCAGGCCGAGACGCAGGCCGAGCTCCTCGAGCGCGTGGACCGGGTAGGGGTCCTCCGCCGGACCGGGCGCGAACCAGTGGTCCTCGTGGTACCCGGCGGTCACCGGGATGTGCGTCTTGCGCGTGCGCGCGACGAGCTCGCCGGACGGGGCGACGACGATCGCCGTGTTGTACCCGCGACCGTCCGGCGCGCCCGTCCGCTCGTAGAGCGAGGCGTGCACGTGGACGCCGTGCGCGGCGGCGGCGCGGGCGGCGAGCGCGTGCGTCGGCCCGCCCTCGAGCGGCTCCGCGAGCGCGTCGGCGCGGATGCCGACCGCGGGGACGCCGTCGGCGGGGTATCGGAGCAGCGTGAGCTCGGGCAGGAAGACGATGCGGGCGCCCTCCGCCGCCGCGAGCCCGATCGCGGCATGGAGCTCCGCGGCGAGCGCCTCCCGGTCCGGCTGCCAGGCGTGCTGGACGACGCCGATGCGCAGGATCGGGCCGTCGGCCCGGTGCCCCGGCACGCGCACGAGCGACTCGGGGACGCCGTCGGCGACGATCAGCTCGTAGTCCACGGGACCATCATGCTCGCGGGCGCCGGGCGCGCCCCTCGACTCGCTGCGCTCGCTCAGGGACCGAGACGGACCGTCGGTCCCCGAGCGCGACGGAGCCGAGTCGAAGGGCCACGCCATCGCTGCGGGGGCGGCGTCCTCGTCAGAGCTTGTGGATGGGCGCGACCTTGACGAGGAGGCGCTTGCGGCCCCTCGACGCGAACTCGACCTCGGCGACGGTGCGCGGACCGTTCTCGATGACGTTCACCACCTCGCCCTCGCCGAAGTCGTCGTGGCGGATGCGATCGCCGACGACGAGCTTCAGGTCGCCGTTGTCGCGGATGGTGGCGACCGAGGACTTCCACTCGGTCTTGGGCCGTGCATCGGTGGTCGAGGAGCGGCGGAGCCGCGTCTCGAAACCACCGCCTCCGATCGCACGCGGGCCCTTCGACTCCCTGCGCTCGCTCAGGGACCGGAAGCCGCCGCCGAATCCGCCGCCGCCGGAGTCCCGCCAGTCGATGAGCTCGCCGGGGATCTCCGAGAGGAACCGGGACGGCATCGCGATCGAGATGTCGCCGTACGCGGCGCGGGAGGTGGCGAGTGAGAGGTAGAGCCGCTTCCGGGCGCGGGTGATGCCGACGTAGAACAGCCGCCGCTCCTCGGCGAGCCCGCCCGGCTCGTTGACGCTGATCCGGTGCGGCAGCAGCGACTCCTCGACGCCGGTGATGAAGACCGCGTCGTACTCGAGGCCCTTCGCGGTGTGCAGCGTCATGATCGTGACCTTGCCGCCGGTCTCCCCCTCGAGCTCGTCGGCGGCGGCGAAGAGCGCGACGTTCGTCAGGTAGTCGATGGTCGTGCCTTCGGGGTACTGGACGCGGAACTCCTTCGCCTGCGAGACGAGCTCGTCGAGGTTCTCCGCCCGCGCCTGGTCCTGCGGGTCGTCGGACTGCGAGAGCGAGGCGTGCAGGCCGGACTTGGTGAGCAGGTGGACGAGCACCTCGTGCGGAGGACGCGGCGGGATGCGCTGCTCCGAGTCGGGGACGACGCCGGTCGCGAGCAGCGCCGCCTCGTCGATCAGCCGCGAGAGGTCGCCGATCGCGAGCGTGAGCTTCGGGCCGAGTCCGAGCTCCTCGGGCTCGCGCAGCACCTCCCGCAGCGGCACGCCCTCGCGGTCCGCCTTCGCCTGCAGCGCCGCCACCGTCGCGTCGCCGATGCCGCGCTTCGGGACGTTGATGACCCGGCGCAGCGCGAGGTCGTCGTCGGGGTTGACCGCGAGCGTCAGGTAGCCGAAGGCGTCCTTCACCTCGGCGCGCTCGTAGAAGCGGGTCCCGCCGACGAGCCGGTACGGGATGCCCTCGCGGATGAACACCTCCTCGAGCGGCCGGGTCTGCGCGTTCGTGCGGACGAACACCGCGATCTCGGGGTAGCTCATCCCGGCGCGGCGCAGCGCCTCGATCTCGTCGGCGACGAACTGCGCCTCGTCGTGCCCCGAGTAGCCGGTGTAGCCGGTGATGCGCTCGCCGGCCCCGACGGTGGTGAACAGGTGCTTCGCCTTGCGGTCGAAGTTGTTCGCGATGACCGCGTTCGCCGCGTCGAGGATCGTCTGCGTCGAGCGGTAGTTCTGCTCGAGCAGGATGGTCTGCGCCTGCGGGAAGTCGTGCTCGAACTCGACGATGTTGCGGATGTCCGCGCCGCGGAAGGCGTAGATCGACTGGTCGGAGTCGCCGACGACGGTGAGGCTCGCGCCCGGGATCGAGCCGTCCGCCTCGCGCAGCCCGCGCTGGAAGCCGTGCAGCTCCTCGACCCGGTCCGCCGTCTTGGCGTCGACCGCCGCGGTGAGCTCGCGGATGAGCGCGTACTGCGCGTGGTTGGTGTCCTGGTACTCGTCGACGAGCACGTGCCGGAAGCGCCGGCGGTACAGCGCCGCGACGTCCGGGAAGGCGCGCAGGAGGTAGACGGTCTCGCCGATGATGTCGTCGAAGTCGAGCGCGTTGGCGCGCCGCAGCGCCTGCGTGTAGCGGCGGTACAGCTCGAGGAAGCCGAGCTCCCGCGGGTCCGAGTCGTCGACGCTCCGCGCGAAGGCGTCGAGATCGGTCAGTTCATTCTTCAGGCGGGATATGCGCGAGAGCACGCCGCCCGGGGTGAAGCCGAGGGAGTCCGCGTCGAGCTCGCGGATCAGCCGCTTGACGAGCGCCCTCGAGTCGGCCGCGTCGTAGATCGTGAACCCGGCCTTGTAGCCCATCGCATCCGCCTGGCGACGCAGGATCCGGACGCAGGCCGAATGGAAGGTGGAGATCCACATGCCGTCGGCGGCATGCTGGCCGACGAGCTGCTCGACGCGCTCGCGCATCTCGGCCGCCGCCTTGTTCGTGAACGTGATCGCGAGGATCTGGCTCGGGTACGCCTCGCGCGTGGAGAGCAGCCCCGCGATCCGCCGGGTGAGCACTGAGGTCTTCCCCGAGCCGGCGCCGGCGACGATGAGCAGCGACTGGCCGCGGTACTCGACGGCCTCTCGCTGACGGGGGTTGAGCCCGTCGAGGAGCGCCGAGTCGATCACCCGTCAACCCTACGCGCGACCCCCGACCGCCTCCGTTTTCAGGACCACAGACGATCCAGGGCGCTATACGGATCCCGAACGCCCGACATCCTGAATTCGGAGTCGGGCGAGGAGGTCGGGGTGGTCGGCGAAGACGCCGTCGACGCCGGTCGCGAGGATCGCGGCGTACTCCGCCCGCCAGTCGCCCCACGCCGCCTCGTCGCCGCCGACGCGGTGGCGCGGGTCGAGGAAGCCGTTCTCCGGACGCAGCGTCCACGCGTACACCCCGAGGCCCGCGTCGTGCGCGTCCCGCACCAGGCGCTCGCCGCCCTCGGCGAGCAGCAGCGCCTTGTCGTAGCTGACCACGTCGATCGCCTCGGGAAGCCGGTCGAGCGGGACGGGCGCCTCCGAGAGATACGCGTACGTCGCCGCGAGCCCCCGCTCGTGGAGGTCGACGAGGGCCGGCAGCTCGAAGCACTCGACGACGAGCCGCTCCGCGGGGACCCGGCCGGCGAGCTCCGCCATGAGCATCCCCGGCAGGTCGAAGCCGATCTGCGCGAAGATCGACGGGTGCTTCAGCTCGGCGACGAGCACCGTGTCCTCCGGCAGCAGGTCGAGCAGGTCCGCGAGCCGCAGCACGCCCTCCTCGCCGTCGTGCGCCGCCGAGGCCGGGCGCCAGCGCGGGAGCCGCTCCCGCGCGCGGAGCGTCGCGAGCTCCGCCCAGGTGAAGTCGACCGTGAACCAGCCGGCGTACTCGGTGCCGTCGATCCGCACGGTGCGGTGCCGGTCGGCGAACTCGGGGCGGTCCGCGACGTCCGTCGTCCCCGAGATCTCCGGCTCGTGCCGCACGACGAGCACGCCGTCCAGGCTCGGGACGAGGTCGGGCTCGACGGCGCCGGCGCCGAGCTCGAGCGCGAGGCGGTAGGCGGCCGCCGTGTGCTCGGGACGGTATCCGCTCGCCCCCCGGTGCCCGATGATCAGGACCACGACCTCAGGCTACGGCGGGCCTGGGCGAGCCGCCAGCGGGGCGGTACCCTGGCTCGCATGGCCAGGTGCGACCGCTGCGGCGCCGCGCTGCAGCCGGCGGCGAACTTCTGCGTGATGTGCGGGGCGAAGGCGGCCTCCTCGGACGCCCCGACGTTCGCGACGTCGACGCTCACCGGCAGCGGCGTCACCGTCGCCATCTCGACCGCGGCGATCTGCGCGGCGATCGCCGCCGGGGTCTTCGTTCTTGTCAGGTCCCTCTTCTAGGCTGGCAGCATGCAGAACCCCGCCTTCCGCAACGCCGCCTTCCAGCCCGGCGGCCAGGGTGCCGTCGCGACGATGACGTCCGAGGAGCTCCAGGACCTCTACGACCGGCCGTCCGCGCAGCGACCCGCCACCGAGCCGATGACGATCCAGGACTCCCTGGCGAAGTCCGGACTCACCTTCGCCGTCCTCCTCGCCGGGGCGGTCGTCGGCTGGCTCACGGCACCGCTCGTCCCCATGCTGTGGATCGGCGCCGCGATCGTCGGCTTCGTCTTCGCGCTCATCAACATCTTCAAGCGCGAGCCCTCGCCGGCGATGATCCTCATCTACGCGGCCGCGCAGGGCGTGTTCCTCGGCGGCATCTCCCTCTTCTACGAGGCGATGCTGCCCGGGATCGTCATGCAGGCGGTCCTCGCCACCCTCGTCGTCGTGGGGGTCACGCTCGCGCTGTTCGCGAGCGGCAAGATCCGGGCCTCGAAGCGGGCGACGAAGATCTTCCTCATCGTCATGGTGGCCTACCTGGTCTTCTCGCTCGTCAACCTGGTGCTCATGGTCACGGGCGTCCAGACCGACCCGTGGGGCCTTCGCTCGTCCGTGACGATCGCGGGCATCCCGCTCGGCGTCATCCTCGGCGTCCTCGCGGTCCTGCTCGGCGCCTACTCGCTCGTCCTCGACTTCGACTTCATCCAGCGCGGCGTCCAGAACGCGGCGCCGAGGAAGTACGGCTGGACCGGCGCCTTCGGCATCATGGTGACGGTCATCTGGCTCTACCTGGAGATCCTCCGGCTCATCGCCATCGCGAGGAGGTGAACGAGAGGCGCCGACCCCGCCCGGTCTTCTCGATCTGGGCGTGGCTGGTCCTCTCGTTCTATCTGCTCGTCTCGCTCGGCGGATACGAGGCCGCCTCGACGCCCACCGAGTGGATGGTCGGGATCGCCGTCGCGGTCGTCGTGGAGCTCCTGCTCCTCGGGGTCTACGTCGGCGTGGGCGCGATCGAGATCGCGGTCGCGGACCGTCCCGCGCTGCGCTGGACGCTCGTCGGCGTCGCGATCCTCGGCATCGGCGTCGGCCGCCCCGCCCTCATCTCGGGGCTCCAGCAGCTCGGCGGGATCGACCTCGTCCCGACCGAGATGTGGGCCCGCGTCGTCCTCAACCTGCTGACGATCGCGGCCGGCAACCTCCTCATCTACGGCCTGCGCGAGTCCCTCGACCGCACCGGCGACAGCCGCCGCCGACTGCTCGCCGTCCTCGCCAAGCTCGAGGCGCAGGCGGAGCGGATCGAGCGGACGGCCGACCAGGTCTCGGACCAGTTCCAGCGCGAGGTGCGAGGCCCCGTCCTCGACGCGCTCGGCGGCCTGGTCTCCCGCCGTCTCTCCCCGCGCGAGCTGGCCGAGGAGCTGCGCTGGATCGCGCACTCGGTGGTGCGTCCGCTCAGCCACCAGGCCTCCCGCGCGGAGCTCGAGGACGCGCTCGACGGCGTGGAGATCGACGCGCGCACCCCGACCAGCCTCGAGCCGGTGATCCGCGGGCTGCTCCGGCCCTCCCGCGTCGTCGCGGGGCGCGCCTGGGTCGTGACGGCCGTCGCCCTCGTCCTGCTCCTGCCGCCCGCGCTCGCGACGAACGGCTTCGGGCTCGGCCTGCTCCTCGCGCTCGCGGCCGCCGCCATCTCCTTCGCGGGCGGTCTCGCGATCCGCGCCCTACCCCTGCCGTCGTCGCCGATCGCCGGACTCGTCGTGCTCATGCTCGAGGAGATCGCCCTCGGCGCGCTCGTCGTCGCCGCCCTGCTCGGGCCGGTCTGGTCGTGGCCCCTCGCCGGGTTCTACCTCGTCGTCGGCACGCTCGCCTACGCCGTCGTGGCGACCATTCTCGGCGTCATCACGAGCACGGTCGGGGAGCTCCACAGCCACGAGGAGCGGGTCGTCGCCGCCGTCGCGAGGGCCGAGCAGCGCGCGTTCGAGGCGCGGCGGCGGCTCGCGGCGGAGAGCCTGTCGACCGGCCGGCTGCTGCACACCGAGGTGCAGGGCGACCTCGTCGCGACCTCGCTCCGGCTGCGCCTCGGCACGGCCGACGACGACGTGCTCGAACGGCTCATCGAGCGGGTGGACCGGCTCCTCGACGATCCCGCCGGCGCCGAGGACGCGGCGATGTCGGCGGAGGCGATCCGCGACGGCATCACGGCCTCGCTGAACGCCTGGTCGCTCTCCCTCGATCTCGAGGTCGACGTCGAGCCGGCGGCGCTCGACCGGCTCGCGGCGAGGCCGAGGGCCGCGGCCGTCGCGCACGACGCGCTCGGCGAGGGCCTGACGAACGCGGTGCGCCACGGACGCGGCGAGCACGCATCGGTGACCATGCGGGTGCTCCCCGACGATCCCGAGGCGGTCGAGATCACGGTCGCGAACTCGGGCCGGCTCGCCGCCCGCTCCCCGGACGGCTTCGGACTCCGCGACCTCGACGCGCGCTCCCGGGAGGTGTCGCTCGCCCAGGTCGACGGGGATGTCGTGCTGCGGGTGGTGGTGTGAGGATCGCCGCGGCTCGCGGGGACTGGTTTCGAGACGCGCCTGCGGCGCTCCTCAACCAGCGGGGCACGCGCCTGCGGCGCTCCTCGACCAGCGGGGCTCCCGGTGATTGAGGAGGCCCGCTCGCGGCCGTCTCGAAATCACCCCGCGAGAGCGGGGGTCATTCCCATTCGATCGTGCCGGGAGGCTTCGAGGTGACGTCGAGGACGACGCGGTTGACCCCGGCGACCTCGTTCGTGATCCGGTTCGAGATCCTCGCCAACAGTTCGTACGGCAGCCGGGTCCAGTCCGCCGTCATGGCGTCCTCCGACGAGACGGGGCGCAGCACGATGGGGTGGCCGTAGGTGCGACCGTCGCCCTGCACGCCGACCGAGCGCACGTCCGCGAGGAGCACGACCGGGCACTGCCAGATCTCCCCGTCGAGGCCTGCCGCCGTGAGCTCGGCCCGGACGATCGCGTCCGCCTCGCGGAGCAGGTCGAGCCGCGCCTGGGTGACCTCGCCGACGATCCGGATGCCGAGCCCCGGTCCGGGGAAGGGCTGCCGGCCGACGATCGCCTCGGGCAGCCCCAGCTCGCGGCCGATCGCGCGGACCTCGTCCTTGAACAGCGTGCGCAGCGGCTCGACGAGCTCGAACCGAAGGTCCTCGGGCAGACCGCCGACGTTGTGATGCGACTTGATGTTCGCGGTCCCGGCGCCGCCGCCCGACTCGACGACGTCGGGGTAGAGCGTGCCCTGGACGAGGAAGCGGATCGGCTCGCCGCCCGCGGCCGCCTCGGCGACGAGGTCGCGCTCCGCCTGCTCGAAGACGCGGATGAACTGCTCGCCGATGATCTTGCGCTTCGCCTCGGGCTCCGTCACGCCGGCGAGCGCCGCGAGGAACCGATCGCGCGCGTCGACCGTGACCAGCCGCACGCCGGTCGCCGCGACGTAGTCGCGCTCGACCTGCTCGCGCTCGCCCGCCCGGAGCAGGCCGTGGTCGACGAAGACGCAGACGAGCTGCTCGCCGACCGCGCGCTGGACGAGCGCCGCGGCGACGGCGGAGTCGACGCCGCCGGAGAGCGCCGCGATGACGCGCGAAGGACCGACCTGCTCCCGGATCCGCGCGACCTGCTCGGCGATGACGTTCCCCGAGTTCCAGTCCGCGGCGAGCCCGGCCGCGCGCAGCAGGAAGTTCTCGATGACCGCCTGGCCGTGCTCGGTGTGCCGGACCTCGGGATGCCACTGGACGCCGTACAGCTTTCGCTCCGCGCTGCCGAACGCCGCGACCGGCGTGCCCTCCGTCGAGGCGAGCACCTCGAAGCCCTCGGGCGCCCGGACCACCGAGTCGCCGTGGCTCATCCACGTCGTCTGCTCGGCCGGCTGGCCCGCGAGCAGCGTCCCGCCGCCGCCCGCGAGGCGCATCGGGGTGCGGCCGTACTCGCGCGAGCCGGTTCGCGCGACCTCGCCGCCGAGCTGCTGGGCCATCACCTGGAAGCCGTAGCAGATGCCGAGGACCGGGAGCCCGAGCCGGAGGATCTCCGGGTCGAGGTCGGGCGAGCCCTCCTCGTACACGCTCGACGGGCCGCCGGAGAGGATGATGCCGAGCGGGTCCTTCGCCCGGATCTCCCCGGCCGTCGCGGTGTGCGGGACGATCTCGCTGTAGACGCCCGCCTCCCGCACCCGGCGGGCGATCAGCTGCGCGTACTGCGCGCCGAAGTCGACGACGAGGACGGGACGGGGGGCGCTCATGCCGGGACCTCCTGGGCGCTCGGCTCGCGCAGGGCGCGGGTGCGCGCCCGGATGTCCTTCGGCACCCGCCACTCGAAGTAGAACGAGATGAACGGGATGATGCCGCCGAGCGCGACGAAGCAGAAGTAGGCGAAGGAGTACCGGACGAGGCGCCAGAGCCAGAAGTCGCAGACCAGGTACACGACGTAGAGCCAGCCGTGGACGATCAGGATGATCGTCGAGAGGTTGACCGCACCCGGCGGCCAGAACCCGGTCGGATCCATGCCCGGCTCCTCGATCCGCTCGAGCATGGTGACGGTGCCGTCGAACAGCGCGAGGTCGGAGTGGAAGCCGTACCGCGTGATCATCATGACGACGAGCAGCAGCAGGAAGACGCCCGTGATCGCCGCGCTGACGCGGTAGCACACGAGCGCCACGCGGATGCGCGGGAGGTCCTCCGCCCGCGGTCCGATCGCCATGCCTCGATTCTAGGCGGCGGCTACTGGGCGTCCCGCTCGCGCTCGACCTCGTCCTTGACGAGCCGCCACCACATGAAGACGGCCGCGCCGGCGAACACGACCCATTCGAGCGCGTAGAACAGGTTGAGCAGGTTCACCTCGACCTCGCGCGGCGGCGCGGGCGCGTCGATCGCCTCGAGCCCGGCGAGGGGCTCGTCGAGCACGAGGTAGCCGCCGTACATCTCGTCGGCCTGCCACAGGTTGACGAGCTCGGCGGTGGCGACGGCGGAGCGCTCGCCGGCCTCGAAGTCGGACTCCTGCGGCGACTCGGTCGGCAGATAGCGTCCGGTCGTCTCGCCGAGCGCGCCGGCCGCGTCGATCTCGCGGGCCGCCGCCGCGGCCTCGTCCTCGGTCGCGGCCCAGCCGGCGGCGACGGCGAGCGTCGCGCCGTCCGGGTCGAGGCCACGGGCGAGGACCCACCAGCCCGGGTCGCCCGTGTTCACCCGCCCGGAGAGCAGCAGCGTGTCGCCGGCGACGATCTCGAGGTCGACGGCGACCCGGCGCCAGGCGACGTCCGAGCCGACGCCGGTCTGCGGCTCCGTGATGCTGCGGATCGGCACGGCCGTCTCCGTGTCGGGGCCGGTCACCCGCGAGGAGTCGATGGAGCGCTCGAGCTGCCAGCGGCCGAGGAACGCGAACACCGCCGCGATCGCGAGCACGAGGAGCAGCACGCCGATCCACTTCGGCCGGCGGGCGACCTGCCAGAACGTCGCTTCCGGCGACCCCGGAGCCGCGGCGGCGGCCTCGAGACGACGCCCTTCGGGCGTCTCCTCAACCACCGGTCTCTCCGAAGACGTCTCTCGCGGTGAGCCGGACCCGGTCGGCCGACTCGTCGTCGGGCTGCAGCTGGCTCGCCCGCTCCGCGGCGACCCGCTCCAGGTAGGCGGAGACCTCGCGCGCCGCGCGCTCGCGGTCCCAGCCGAGCGCCTCCGCCATCAGCTGCGCGACGACGGGCGCCGCCGCGACCCCGCGGTCCCAGGCCTCGATCGACGCCCGGGTGCGGCGGGTCAGCACGTCGTCGAGGTGGAGCGCGCCCTCGTGCGTCACCGCGTAGACGACCTCGGCCCCCAGGTACTCCGTGCCCGGGAGCTCCGCCGCGAGCTCCGGCCGGGCCGCGACGAGCGCCGCGAGGTCGTCGATGAGCGCGCCGTAGCGCTCGAGCAGTCGGTCGATCTGCGCGAGCGGCAGGCCCATCGACCGCGCGAGCCGGGTGCGCCGGTTGCGGGCGGCGGGATAGCCGTCCGCGCCGAGCAGGGGGATGTCGACCGTGACCGAGGGGGGCGCGCCGTCGAGGTCCGCGACGGCCGCGTCGATCGCGTCCTTGCCCATCACCCGATAGGTGGTGAGCTTGCCGCCGGCGATCGCGACGAGGCCCGGCCTCGGCCGGACCACGAGGTGCTCGCGCGAGAGCTTCGAGGTCTCGTCCGACTCGCCGGCGAGCAGCGGACGCAGCCCGGCGTAGACGCCTTCCACGTCGTCCCGGGTGAGCGGCGTCGCGAGCACCGAGTTGACGTGCGCGAGGAGGTAGTCGATGTCCGCGGCCGTCGCCGCCGGGTGCGCCTTGTCGAGCTCCCAGTCGGTGTCGGTCGTCCCGATCAGCCAGTGCGCCCCCCACGGGATGACGAACAGCACGGACTTCTCGGTGCGCAGCAGCAGGCCGATCTTCGACCGGAACCTCGAGCGCGGCACGACGAGGTGGACGCCCTTGGAGGCGCGCACCCGGATCGACTGCGCCGCGCCGACGTCGTGCAGCGTGTCGTCGGTCCACACGCCCGTCGCGGTGACGACGCGTCGCGCGCGGATCTCGAACCGCTCGTGGGACATCAGGTCGAGTGCGCGCACGCCGACGACCGCGCCGTCCTCGACGAGAAGCCCCTCCGCCTTGACGCGATTCACGACGGACGCGCCGTACGCCGCGGCGGTGCGCGCGAGCGTGGAGACGAGCCGCGCGTCGTCGACCTGGCCGTCGTAGTAGACGAGGCCGCCGACGAAGGCGTCGAGGCGCAGGCTCGGGACGGCGCGGGCGAGCTGGCGGCGACTCAGATGGCGGTGGTGCGGGACGCCGGGCGCCCGGCCGCCGGTCCAGGAGAACAGGTCGTAGAGCGTCATGCCGGCGCCGATGTAGAGGCGCTCGACGAGCGGCGTCTTCAGCGGGTAGAGGAAGCGGACGGGCCGCACCAGGTGCGGCGCGACGCGCTGCAGCAGCAGGCCGCGCTCGATGAGCGCCTCCCGGACGAGCGGGAAGTCGAGCTGCTCGAGGTAGCGGATGCCGCCGTGCACGAGCTTCGAGGAGCGGCTCGAGGTGCCGGAGGCGAAGTCGCGCTGCTCGATGAGCCCGATCGCGAGCCCGCGCGTCGCCGCGTCGAGCGCGGCGCCCGTGCCGACGACGCCGCCGCCGATCACCAGGACGTCGAGGGGCTCCGCGTCCGTCGCCCGCAGCCGCGCGATCGACGCCTCGCGCTCGGCCGGGCCGAGGCGTCCTGCACCGCTCGTCATGGCGTCCTCCGCTCAGCGGGTCATCGGGCGACCGGCGCGTAGGGGGCGACGACGACCTCGACGCGCTGGAACTCCTTGAGGTCCGAGTAGCCGGTCGTCGCCATCGAGCGGCGCAGCGCCCCGATCAGGTTGACCTTGCCGTCGGCCTGATGCGCGGGGCCGTAGAGCACCTGCTCGAGCGTGCCGACCGTGCCGACCTCCACGCGACTGCCGCGCGGGAGCTCCGGGTGGTGCGCCTCGGCGCCCCAGTGCCAGCCGGCGCCGGGCGCCTCCGCCGCGCGGGCGAGCGCGGTGCCGAGCATGACGGCGTCCGCGCCGCAGGCGATCGCCTTGACCAGGTCGCCGCTGGTGCCGAGGCCGCCGTCCGCGATGACGTGCACGTAGCGCCCGCCGGACTCGTCGAGGTAGTCGCGCCGGGCGCCCGCGACGTCCGCGACGGCGGAGGCCATCGGCGCGTGGATGCCGAGGCTGGAGCGGGTCGAGGAGGCCGCCCCGCCGCCGAAGCCGACGAGCACGCCGGCCGCCCCGGTGCGCATCAGGTGGAGCGCCGCGGTGTAGGTCGCGGCGCCGCCGACGATGACCGGGACGTCGAGCTCGTAGATGAACTCCTTGAGGTTCAACGGCTCGCGCGTCCTCGACACGTGTTCGGCGCTCACCGTCGTGCCGCGGATGACGAAGAGGTCGACGCCGGCGTCGACGACCGTCTGGTGCAGCTCGGCCGTGCGCTGCGGGCTCAGCGCGCCGGCGACCGGGACGCCGGCCGCACGGATCTCCGCGAGGCGGGCCGCGATCAGCTCCGGCTTGATGGGCTCGGCGTAGATCTCCTGCAGGCGCGTCGTGGTGTCGGCGGCGGGCAGGCCGCAGATCTCCTCGAGCACCGGGATCGGATCCTCGTAGCGGGTCCAGACGCCCTCGAGGTCGAGGACGCCGAGGCCGCCGAGCCGCCCGATCGCGATCGCGGTCGCGGGGCTGACGACGGAGTCCATCGGCGCGGCGATGACGGGCGTGTCGAACGCGAACGCGTCGATCGACCAGCTCACGCTGACGTCCTGCGGGTCGCGGGTGCGACGGCTCGGGACGATCGCGACGTCGTCGAAGGCGTAGGCCCGGCGGGCGCGCTTCGCGCGGCCGATCTCGATGTCCGTCACCCGCTCAGCCTACCGGCGGGCCCGCGCCATCGACTCGGTGCACTTGCGCCCGATGAGCATGCTCGCCGCGGCTGAGCAGTCGCAAGTGCACCGTTGCGCGGGAGGCGGGGACGAGCTCCGGCGAGGGCTCGGGCGAGCGGACGGCGAGGCGCGAGTGGAAGGATGGGCGGGTGACCGTGCTCCAGGCCGACCCGCTCGCGCTGCTGCGCACCAGGACCTCGACGAAGTGGGCGACGTACCCGCCCGACGTACTGCCGATGTTCGTCGCCGAGATGGACTACCCCGTCGCGCCGGAGATCGCCGCGAAGCTCGTCGAGCTCGTCGGCCGCAGCGACCTCGGCTACGACTCGCGGCGGCCCGACCTCGGGCTCGCGTTCGCCTCCTTCGCGAGCGACGCCTGGGGCTGGGAGCTCGACCCGAAGACGCTCAAGTGGACCGTGAACGTCATGCACGCGATGACCGAGATCACCCGCGCCGCGATCGAGCCGGGCGACCGGGTGCTGCTGAACACCCCCGTCTACCCGCCGTTCTTCTGGGCCGTGCGCGAGGCCGGCGGCGAGCTGGTCGACGTGCCGCTGCGGGTCGACTCGCCGACCGAGCGCGGCCTCGACCTCGAGGGGATCGAGCAGGCCTTCCGGGACGGGGTCAAGGCCTACCTGCTCTGCCACCCGCACAACCCGATCGGCTTCCCGCACCGGCGGGAGGAGCTCGAGCGGGTCGCCGAGCTCGCCGCGCAGTACGGCGTCCTCGTCGTCTCGGACGAGATCCACGGTCCGCTCACGCACTCCGACGCGGAGTTCGTGCCCTACCTCGCGGTCTCCGACGCGGCGCGGGAGACCGGGGTCTGCGTCACGAGCGCCTCGAAGGCGTTCAACATCCCGGGGCTCACCGCGGCCTGGTGGGTGCCCGGCTCGAGGGCCGTCGCCGAGCGGCTGGCCGGCCTGCCCGAGTCGCTCGTCCACCGGGTCAGCCACTTCGGGACGCACGCGTCGACCGTCGGCCTGGGCGAGTCGCGGCAGTGGCTCGCGGACGTCGTCGAGACGCTCGAGGCGAGCCGCGCGCTGCTGACGCGGCTGCTCGCCGAGCAGCTGCCCGACGCGGTCCTGCACGAGCCGACGTCCTCGTACCTCGCCTGGATCGACTTCCGGGCCTACGGCTGGGGCGACGACCCGCAGAAGCGGATCGTGAAGGAGGCGAAGGTCGCGCTGACCCCCGGCCCGGCGTTCGGCGCGGCGGGGCACGGCTTCGCCCGGCTCAACTTCGCCTGCTCGCCCGAGGTGCTCGAGGAGGGGATCCGCCGCATCGCGGCGATCGGCTGATCGGGCGAGTGGTCTCGAGACGGCCGCTGCGCGGCCTCCTCGACCACCGGGGCGGAGTACCGCTGCGCGGCTCGACCACCGGGGCGCCCGCTCAACCGGCGGGCGCGGGCTCCGGGTCCTCGTAGAGGGTCGTCGTGAGGTAGCGCTCGCCCGTGTCCGGGACCACGACGACGATCGTCTGGCCCGCGTGCTCCGGGCGCTTCGACAGCTCGACGGCCGCCCAGACCGCGGCGCCGGAGCTGATGCCCGCGAGGATGCCCTCCTCCTTCGCGAGCGCGCGCGAGGTCGCGATCGCGTCGTCGAACTCCGCGTCCATCACCTCGTCGATGACCGAGCGATCGAGGATCGGCGGCACGAAGTTCGGCCCGATGCCCTGGATGCGGTGCCCGCCGGCGCGGCCCTCGGTGAGGATCGGCGAGTCCTTCGGCTGCACCGCGACGATCCTGACGCCCGGCTTCCGCTGCTTCAGGAAGCGCCCGACGCCCGTGACGGTGCCGCCGGTGCCGACGCCGGCGACGAACACGTCGACCGCGCCCTCGGTGTCCGCCCAGATCTCCGGGCCCGTGGTCGCCTCGTGGATCGCGGGGTTCGCCTCGTTCTCGAACTGCCGCGCGAGCAGACCGCCGCGCTCCTCCGCGATCTGCGTCGCGACCGCGAGCGCCTCGGTCATGCCCTTGGTGGGATCGGTCAGCACGAGCTCGGCGCCGAGCGCCTTCAGCAGCGCGCGGCGCTCCTTCGACATCGAGGCCGGCATGGTGAGCACGACCCGGTACCCGCGGGCCGCGCCGACGAGCGCGAGCGCGATGCCGGTGTTCCCGGAGGTCGACTCGACGATCGTGCCGCCGGGCTGCAGCTGGCCCGAGCGCTCCGCCGCATCGACGAGCGCGATGCCGAGGCGGTCCTTGACGCTCGAGCCGGGGTTGTAGAACTCGAGCTTGGCGAGGACGGTCGCGCCGCCGTCGTTCACCCGGTTGAGCCGGACGAGGGGGGTGCCGCCGAACGCGGTCGTGATGTCATCGTGAATGGCCACGCAGCGAGCCTACGCGGGCTCAGTCGCCGAGGGCGACGGGGCGTTCGGGATGGTTCGACCACTCCGACCACGAGCCCGGATAGAGCACCGGCTCGAAGCCGGCGAGCGTCAGCGCGAGCGCCTCGTGGGCGGCCGTCACGCCGGAGCCGCAGTACACCGCGACCTCGTCGGTCACCCCGAGCGCCGCGAAGCGCTCACGGAGCGCCTCGTCGGCGAGGAACCGGCCGCCGGCGTCGAGGTTGGCGGTCGTCGGCGCGCTCACCGCGCCCGGGATGTGGCCGGCGACGGGGTCGACCGGCTCCACCTCGCCGCGGTACCGCTCGGTCGCGCGCGCGTCGAGGAGCACGCCGTGGGAGGGGAAGCGTGCGGCGCCCTCGATGTCGACGACGGGCAGCGCCCCGTACTGGAGCCGGACGTTGCCGCGCTCGGGGATGAAGACGCCGGTGTCGAGCGGCAGCCCGGCGCTCGTCCACGCCTTCATGCCGCCGTCGAGCAGCCGCACGTCGGAGAGGCCCGCATAGCGCAGCAGCCACCAGGCGCGCGCGGCGGCGAGGCCGGCGGTGTCGTCGTAGACGACGACGCGGGAGCCGGAGTCGATGCCCCAGCCCCTCGCCGCGTTCTCGAGGTCCTCCTGGCTCGGCAGCGGATGCCGGCCGGCCGTCGCCGGCTGCCAGGGGTCGGAGAGCTCGGTGTCGAGCCGCACGAAGACGGCCCGATGGATGTGCCAGGCGATGTACTCGTCCCAGCCGTCCGGCCGGTCGAGGCGCCAGCGGACGTCGAGGACGACGGGCGGCTCGGAGGACGCGAGCTCGACGGCGAGATCCTCCGCGGTCACCAGGACATCGCGGCGGACACTCACAGGTGTCAAGCCTAGGTGGAGGGTCTGGCCGCGACCGGCGCCGCGATGCCCCGAATCCGGGGGTCACACCCCCTATTCCCCATCCTCTTCTCCCGAGCCGTCACCCATCCCCCGATTCGGGCGCGAGAAGCGGGGATGCGTGACGGCTCGGGGAAGAAGGGGGAGGGCGGGGAACGCGCAGGAGGGGTCCGTACGCTGGGGGGATGGGGAGGGCGCTCGCCGCGGGCATCGTGATCTGCGTCGCAGTGGCGCTCGCCGCCTGCAGCGGCCCCGCGGTCCCCGGGAGGGTCGGCCCCGAGCCCGCGCCCGAGGCCGTCTCGACCACGGCGCCGCCCGAGGCCGCCGACGGTGCGGCGGCCGAGCCGGCGCCGCTGCGCGGCTGGACCTACCCGGAGAGCGACGTGCCGCGCGTCGGCGACCACGCACCCTTGCCCGCCGAGTGGTGGAACCCCGGGCGCATCGTGAGCGACGAGAACTTCTTCGACGCCGACGCGATGACGGCCGAGGAGATCCAGCGCTTCCTCGACGAGCAGGTGCCGTACTGCGCCACCTGGCACGCGCCGACCGGACGCGACGTCGACTCCGGCTGGCCGTACCGGTGCCTGGGGGACCGCAGCTGGGAGGTCCCCTACCTCGACGAGGTCGGCGACGACGGCTCGCGCTACTGCGACCCCATCGAGCCGGTCGAGCGGGCGAGCTCGGCGGAGGTCATCGCGCTCGTCGCGCGGGCGTGCGAGATCAGCCCGCGGACGCTGCTCGTGACGCTCGAGAAGGAGCAGGGCCTGGTCACGGACCGCTGGCCGTGGGAGATCCAGTTCCAGGCGGCGATGGGCTACGCCTGCTACGACTCCGCGCCGTGCCTCGACGCCTACGGCGGTTTCGTCAAGCAGGTGTACCACGCCGCGCGGACGTACCAGATGTACGTCCAGCGCCCCGAGCGGTTCAACTACCAGCCCTACCGCGCGAACGAGATCCTGTACGCGCCGGGATGCGAGGCCGGCACGGTGATGATCGAGAACGCGGCGACGGCCGCCCTCTACGACTACACGCCCTACCAGCCGAACCCGCAGGTGCTCGCCGGCTCGACGAGCGCCGACTGCTCCGCCTTCGGGAACTACAACTTCTGGCGGCTGTGGTTCTACTGGTTCGGCGACCCGCTCGCGGCGCCGGGCGAGGGGCGGGCGTTCCCGCTCCGACCGCGACCGGCGGACTGAGGCGGCCCCTAGCGGCTGCCCACGTAGTTGGGCGCCTCGACGACCATCTGGATGTCGTGCGGGTGCGACTCCTTGAGGCCCGCCGCCGTGATGCGGACGAACCGGCCCTTCGCGCGGAGCTCCTCGATGGTGCGGGCGCCGGTGTAGAACATCGACTGCCGCAGGCCGCCGATGAGCTGGTAGACGACCGAGCCGACCGGCCCGCGGTACGGCACCTTGCCCTCGATGCCCTCCGCGATGAGCTGCTCGTCGCTCGGCACGTCCGCCTGGAAGTAGCGGTCGCGGGAGTAGGAGGTCTTCTTGCCGCGGGTCTGCAGCGCGCCGAGCGAGCCCATGCCGCGGTACTGCTTGAACTGCTTGCCGTTCACGTAGATGAGGTCGCCCGGCGCCTCGTCGGTGCCGGCGAGCAGGGAGCCGAGCATGACCGACTCGGCGCCGGCGACGATCGCCTTCGCGATGTCGCCCGAGTACTGCAGGCCGCCGTCGGCGATGACCGGGACGCCCGACTCGCGCGCGGCGAGCGAGGCCTCGTACACGGCGGTGACCTGCGGGACGCCGACGCCGGCGACGACCCGCGTCGTGCAGATCGAGCCCGGCCCGACGCCGACCTTGACCGCATCGACGCCCGCGGCGACCAGGTTCGCCGCGCCCTCGCGGGTCGCGACGTTGCCCCCGACGATGTCGACCCCGTCGAACGCGGCATCCGACTTCAGGCGGGACACGATCTCGAGCACGCCCCGGGAGTCGCCGTTCGCCGTGTCGACGATGATGACGTCGACGCCCGCCTCGCGCAGCGCCTCGGCGCGATCCCAGGCGTCGCCGAAGAAGCCGATCGCGGCGGCGACCCGAAGGCGGCCCTCGGCGTCCTTCGTCGCGTTCGGGTACTTCTCGCTCTTCTCGAAGTCCTTCACCGTGATCAGGCCGCGCAGCCGGCCCTCGCCGTCGACCAGCGGAAGCTTCTCGACCCGGTGCTGCGCGAGCAGCGCCATCGCCGCGTTCGGGTCGACGCCGACCGGCGCGGTGATGAGCGGCATCTTCGTCATGACGTCGCGGACGAGCGTCGAGTCCTTCTCGAACGGCGAGACGAAGCGCATGTCGCGGTTCGTGATGATGCCCACGAGCCGGCCGTCGCCCTCGACGACCGGGAGGCCGGAGACCTTGAACTGCCCGCAGATCCGGTCCACCTCGGCGACGGTCGCCTCCGGGGTCGTCGTCACCGGGTTGGAGATCATGCCGGACTCGGAGCGCTTGACCTTGTCGACGTGCGCCGCCTGGTCCTCGATCGAGAGGTTGCGGTGGAGGACGCCGATGCCGCCCTGCCGCGCCATCGCGATCGCCATCCGGGACTCCGTGACGGTGTCCATCGCGGCGGAGAGGAGCGGGGTGCGCAGCGTGACGCGCCGGGTGAGGCGGGAGGTCGTGTCGGCCTCGCTCGGGATGACGTCGGTGTGACCGGGCAGCAGCATCACGTCGTCGTAGGTGAGTCCGACGAAGCCGAACGGGTCGTGCTGGTCGTTGAAGCCGCTCATCGTGGTCCTTCTCGGGGGTGGCATCCGGGACCGGGCGCGCCTTCGGGCTCCGGTGCTCGATTCTAACCGTGTTTGCCGCCCGGTCATTCCGTCGGAATAATGGGCGGGTCGTCGCATCGGTCAGTGTCGACCGGTAACACGGAGGAAACGAACGGCGGGTACCGTCGAGACGATCTCGGGCCGAGTCCCGAGCCCACAATCCAGGAGGCCCGGTGGGGAACGCCTTCACGGCGGCGAACAGGCGGCAGCGTCGGATACCGGCACTGCTCATCGCGATGCTCGGCGTGATGTTCGCGCTCCTCGCCGCCACCCTCGCGCCGGCGCCCTCCGCGCACGCGGCCGAGGGCGACCCCTTCCGCGTGAGCGGGAACGTCCACCTCGACGGCGCGCCGCTCGAGGGCGTCGCGCTAACCATCGACGGCCCGGGTGGTCCGCAGGAGGTCACGACCGACGAGGACGGGCGCTGGGAGGTGTTCGTGCCCGAGCAGGCGGAGTACACCGTCAGCCTGGACGAGACCACGCTTCCCGAGGGCATCGCCGTCATCGACGAGTCCGGCGCGGACGAGACGCCGAGCATCCGGGAGGCGAACCTCCAGAACGTCCGCAACGTGACGGTCAACTTCTTCATCGGCGCCGGCGAGCGCCACGTCGTGAGCTTCTGGGACCAGCTCCTCGAGCGCACCGTCAACGGGCTCAACTTCGGGCTGATGCTCGCGCTCGCGGCGATCGGCCTCTCGCTCGTCTACGGCACGACCGGGCTGTCCAACTTCGCCCACGCGGAGATGGTCACCTTCGGGGCGCTCATGGCGCTCCTCTTCTCGGTCCCGCTCGGCCTGCCGATCTGGGCCGCGATCCCGATCGCGGTCGTGCTCTCCGGCGGCTTCGGCTACGCGATGGACGTCGGCCTGTGGCGCCCGCTGCGGCGTCGGGGGCTCGGCATCGTGCCCCTCATGATCGTGAGCATCGGCCTCTCGCTCGCGCTGCGCTACGTGTTCCAGATGTTCATCGGCGGCGGCATCGTCATGCTGCCCGAGTCGACCGCGCCGAACCTCGACTGGCTCGGCCCGGTGCGACTCAGCTATATCGACCTGGTGAGCATGGTCATCTCGATCGTCGTCATCCTCGCCTTCGCCTGGTGGCTGCTGCGGACGCGGATCGGGAAGGCGACGCGCGCCGTCTCCGACAACCCCTCGCTCGCCGCCGCGAGCGGCATCGACGTCGACCGGGTGGTGCGGATCGTCTGGGTCGTCGCGGGCGCGCTCGCCGGCCTCTCCGGCATCCTCTGGGCCTACTTCCGGCCGGGCATCCGGTGGGACATGGGCTCGAGCATCCTGCTCCTGATGTTCGCCGCCGTGACCCTCGGCGGCCTCGGCACCGCGTTCGGCGCGCTCGTCGGCTCGATCATCGTCGGCCTCATCGTCGAGGTGTCGAGCCTGTGGATCCCCGCCGACCTGAAGTACGTGGGCGCGCTCGTCGTCCTCATCCTCATCCTGCTCTTCCGGCCCCAGGGAATCCTCGGCCGGCGCGAGAGAATCGGCTAAGGAGACGCGATGGACATCCTGCAGATCCTCTCCAACACCGCGGCGCAGATCCTCAGCCCGACGACGATCGGCTTCGCCCTCGCCGCGACCGGCCTCGCCCTCCACTTCGGCTTCACGGGCCTGCTCAACATGGGCGTCGCCGGCTTCATGGCGATCGGCGCCTACGGCTTCGCGATCTCGATCCTCACCTTCGGCCTGCCCTGGTGGCTCGCCGCCGTCATCGGCCTCGCCGCCTCCGCGGTCTTCGCGCTCATCCTCGGCATCCCCACGCTGCGGCTGCGCGGGGACTACCTCGCGATCGTGACGATCGCGGCCGCCGAGGTGGTCCGCCTGCTCTTCCTGACGACCGCGTTCACCCCGGTGACCGGCTCGGCGGACGGGCTCTCCGGCTTCCACGCCGACTTCCGGGCGGCGAACCCGCTCCCGGAGTTCCGGGGCAACGTCGGCTTCGGCCCCTGGTCCTACTCGCGCGATCAGTGGTGGGTCATCATCATCGGCCTCGTCCTCACCGCCATCGTCGTCCTGCTCGTCTGGCGGCTCATCCACAGTCCGTGGGGGCGGGTCATCAAGGGCATCCGCGAGGACGAGGACGCGGTGCGGGCGCTCGGCAAGAACGTGTTCTCGTTCAAGATGCAGGCGCTCGTCGTCGGCGGCGTCATCACCGCGCTCGGCGGCATCGTCACCGCGATGGGGACGAACGTCAACCCGAACGTCTACGTCACCTCCCAGACCTTCTTCATCTGGACCGCGCTCCTGCTCGGCGGCGCGGCGACCGTGTTCGGCCCCGTCCTCGGCGCGGTGCTGTTCTGGATCGTCCGCGCGCTGCTGTCGAACCTGATGCCCGCGCTCGTCAACATCGGGGCGCTCCCGTTCCTGACCGGCGAGCAGGCGCAGATGCTCGTCTTCGTGCTCATCGGCCTCGCGCTCATGCTCCTCGTCATCTTCCGACCGCAGGGCATTCTCGGAAACCGGAAGGAGCTGACCTTTGTCCGGTGACATCGCCGCCCCCGTCGCGCGCGCCAAGACGACCGGCCTCCACGTCGGCGACCCGGCCCCGGGCGTCGCGAAGGTCGACCCGATCCTCGTCGCGCACGGCATCCGGCGTCGCTTCGGCGGACTCACCGCGGTCGACGTGGACCACCTGGAGGTGCCGCGGAACGCCATCACGGCGCTCATCGGGCCGAACGGCGCCGGGAAGACGACGCTCTTCAACCTGCTCACCGGGTTCGACAAGCCGAACGAGGGCGAGTGGTCGTTCGACGGCACCTCTCTGCACCACGTCCCCGCCTACCGGGTCGCCCGCATGGGGCTGGTCCGGACGTTCCAGCTGACGAAGGCGCTCGGCCTGCTCACCGTCCTCGACAACATGAAGCTCGGCGCCACGCGGCAGCGAGGCGAGCGCTTCTGGGCGAGCATCATCCCGGCGCTCTGGCGCGCGCAGGACCGCGAGGCGGAGGCGCGGGCGCGCGAGCTCCTCGCCCGCTTCAAGCTCGACGCGAAGGAGCAGGACTTCGCGGCGAGCCTCTCGGGCGGCCAGCGGAAGCTGCTCGAGATGGCGCGAGCCCTCATGAGCGACCCGAGGCTCGTCATGCTCGACGAGCCGATGGCGGGCGTGAACCCGGCGCTCACCCAGTCGCTGCTCGACCACATCCTCGACCTGAAGGACCAGGGGATGACCGTGCTGTTCGTCGAGCACGACATGCATATGGTCCGGCACATCGCCGACTGGGTGGTCGTGATGGCGGAGGGCCGCGTCGTCGCCGAGGGGCCGCCGGACACCGTCATGAAGGAGCAGGCCGTCGTCGACGCGTACCTCGGCGCCCACCAGGACGTCGACCTCGGCGTCGTGACCGGCCGCCACAGCGCCGAGGGGCCGCTCTCGACCGAGGCGATCGAGCTCATCAAGGAGGCCGAGGAGGTCGACGCCGCGATCGAGCGGGCCGAGCGCGACGAGGGGGAGGCGGAGCGGTGAGCGAGGGACAGCCGGAGCACGTCGTCGAGGTCCAGGGGCTCGTCGCCGGCTACCTGCCGGGCGTGAACATCCTCAACGGCGCGAACCTCACCGCGGCGAAGGGCGAGCTCGTCGGCATCATCGGGCCGAACGGCGCGGGCAAGTCGACCCTCCTGAAGGCGATCTTCGGCCAGGTGCGGATCCGCGAGGGCAGCGTGCTGCTGAACGGCGAGGACATCACGGGCCTCCGGGCGAACAGGCTCGTCGCCAAGGGCGTCGGCTTCATCCCGCAGACGAACAACGTCTTCCCCAGCCTGACGATCGCCGAGAACCTCCAGATGGGCCTCTACCTGCGCCCCCGCGCCTATGCCGAGCGCCTCGAGTTCGTGACGGGGATCTTCGCCGAGCTCGGGAGTCGGCTGAACCAGCGCGCCGGCTCGCTGTCGGGCGGCGAGCGCCAGATGGTCGCCATGTCGCGCGCCCTCATGATGGACCCGCACGTGCTGCTCCTCGACGAGCCGTCCGCCGGCCTGTCGCCCGTCCGTCAGGACGAGGCGTTCATCCGGGTCTCCGAGATCAACAAGGCGGGCGTGACCTGCATCATGGTCGAGCAGAACGCGAGGCGCTGCCTGCAGATCTGCGACCGCGGCTACGTGCTCGATCAGGGCAGGGACGCCTACACCGGCACCGGCCGCGAGCTGCTGAACGACCCGAAGGTGATCGGGCTCTACCTCGGCACCCTCGGCGCGTAGGTCTGCCGGGGCTGGTTTCGAGACGCGCTTCGCGCTCCTCAACCAGCGTCATGCTCGCTGGTTGAGGAGGCCCGCGAGGGCCGTCTCGAAACCAGCTCCTGTGCGCAGGGGTGATTTCGAGACGACCGCTGAGCGGTCTCCTCAATCACCGGCGGAACGGGAAAGGCCCCGGACCGTCAGGTCCGAGGCCTTTCCGCGTGTCGGCCGGATCAGCCCAGTCGGAGGAAGGAGTAGTTGTTGTCCTCGCCGTACTGGAAGATGCCGATCGACGCCTCGGTCGGGTCGCCGACCTCGTCGAACGTGATCGGCCCGGAGACGCCGTCGTAGTCGGCGACGCCGCCGCCGAGGATGATGTCGGCGCACTCCGCGAAGGAGAAGCACTTCTCGCCGTCACCCGAGCCGCCCGAGACCTCCTGGAGCGCGGCCGCGACGGCCGGGCCCTCGGTCGAACCGGCCTTGAGGGCCGCGAGCGCGAGCAGGATGACCGCGTCGTACGACTCCGGCGCGTAGGTGAAGTCGGTGAGCTCGGGGTTGCCCTCGCCCACGTAGTACTCGTTGAGCGCCGCACTGAAGTCGGTGATCGACGAGGGGTCGACCGCCGGGTAGGTGCCCTTGGCGTTCGTCAGCGTGCCCGGGGGGAACTCGTCGCCGAAGTTCGCGAGGTTGCCGTCGACGAAGTAGAGGTTCTCCGCCGGGTAGCCCGCCGCGACGAGCTCGGGGACGATCTGGCTGACCTCGGCGAACGTGATGAGCGCGATCGCGTCGGGGTCGGCCGCGAGCACCTCGGAGACCTGCGCCGAGAAGTTCGTGTCACCCGTGTTGTACGTCGGCTCCGCGACGACGGTGCCGCCCGCGGCCTCGAAGGCCTCCTTGGTGAAGCCGGCGAGTCCCGTGCCGTACGAGTCGTTGAGCACGATCATGCCGAGCGTCTGGTGCCCGTCCTCGGCGATCAGGTTGCCGAGCACCTGGCCCTGGAGCACGTCGGACGGCGCCGTGCGGAAGTAGAGGTCGTTGTCGTCGTACGTCGTGAAGTCCGCCGAGGTGTTCGCCGGCGAGAACTGGATGACGTCCGCGCCCACGACCTGGTCGATGAACTGGAGGGAGGTGCCCGAGGAGGCCGCGCCGACGATCGCGGTGACGCCCTCGCCCAGCAGGCGCGGGATCTCCGTCTCGTAGGCCTTGTTGTCGGTGTCGCCCGAGTCGCCCTGGATGAGGTCGATCGTGATGCCCTTGCCGGCCTCGTTGACCTCCGCCGCCGCGTACTCGGTGCCGGCGATCTCCGGCGGGCCGAGGAAGGCGAGGTTGCCGGTCACGGGCAGCGCCGTGCCGATCTTGAAGGTCAGGTCCTCGGCCGGGGCGCTCGTCTCGCCGCCGCCACCCGGCGCCGGGCTCGCGCAGCCCGTCAGGACGAGTGCCGCCGAGCCGACGAGGGCGATGCCGCCCAGCGTCGTCTTGGTGAATGCACGCATGATGCTCCTTGCTGTGATTGACAGGATCGCGCACGACGCAGTCGTCGCATCGCGTTCATCCAAGTTAGGGGCGGGCTGTATCCGGTACAACTCCCCGGCGTTACAGGCGTGTAACGTCACCCGATCGTGACGTACGCCGGAGGGCCCTCGATCGCGCTCGCGAGTGGACGACGACGTCGACCGTGAGCACGATCAGCGCGAGCCAGACGATCGCGAAGCCGATCCAGCGCGCCGTCGGCATCGGCTCGGCGAGGATCGCGACGCCGGTGATGAACTGCAGGATCGGCGTGAGGTACTGCGTCAGGCCGACGACGGTGAGCGGCAGGCGGCGGGTGCCGGCCGCGAAGAGCAGGAGGGGCACGGCGGTGACGGCGCCGGCGCAGAGCAGCGCGACGGTGTGCCACGCGCCGTGCTGCCCGAGCGTGACGCCGCTCGACGCGCCGACCCAGATCAGGGCGACGGCCGCGAGGGGCGCGAGCCACGCCGTCTCGATCGCGAGGCCGCTGATCGCGTCGACGCGGCCGGCCACGCGATTCTTGACGAGGCCGTAGAAGCCGAAGCTCAGGGCGAGCAGCACCGCGATCCACGGGAACGATCCGTAGCCGACGACGAGCACGACCACGGCGACCGCGCCGACGCCGATGGCGACCCACTGCAGGGGCCGCAGCCGCTCGCGCAGCAGGACGCCGAGCAGCACGGTGACGAGCGGGGTGATGAAGTAGCCGAGCGAGGCCTCGACGACGTGGCCCGTCAGGGTCGCGATGACGAACGTCGTCCAGTTGACGGTGACGAGCATCCCGGCGAGCAGCAGCCACGCCACCGCGCGCCGATCGCGGAGGATGGCGCGCAGCCGGCGCCAGCCGCGGACGATCGCGATGAGGACGACGCAGAACGCGAGGGAGAGGAGGACGCGCCAGGCGACGATCTCGATCGGCCCGGTCGGATCGAGCAGGAGGAAGTAGACGGGGAGGATCCCCCACAGGACGTAGGAGGCGGCCGCGTAGGCGAGTCCCGCCCCGAATGCGGAACGCCCGCGGGGCGAACCCGCGGGCGTTCTCGACTCGGATTCGCCCGATGTCACCGAACCACGACCGCGAGCACGTCGCGGGCGGAGAGCACGAGGAACTCGTCGGCGCCGAACTTGACCTCGGTGCCGCCGTACTTCGAGTAGATGACACGGTCGCCGACGGCGACGTCGACGGGGATGCGGTTGCCGTTGTCGTCGACCCGGCCCGGCCCGACGGCGACGACCTCGCCCTCCTGCGGCTTCTCCTGGGCGGTGTCGGGGATGACGAGACCGGACGCGGTGGTGTTCTCCGCCTCGACCTGCTTGACGACGATGCGATCCTCGAGCGGCTTGATGGAAACCGACACGGTTGAGACCTCTTCTTCTCTACGACTTCTGGTTAGCACCCGAGGTGGTCGAGTGCCAGCGTTCAGGCTAGCACTCGTTCGATTCGAGTGCCAAAGCAAAAGCCCCCGACGAGCGGGGGCCTCGGTGCGCCCGGAGGGATTCGAACCCCCAACCGTCTGATCCGTAGTCAGATACTCTATCCGTTGAGCTACGGGCGCCTGGGCTGCAAAGCAGCAGTCATCGAGTATAGCGCAGGCTCGCGCGGGCCCGTCAGCCGCCCTGACGCGACAGCTGGCCGAGCCAGAACGCGAGGAAGAAGACGACGACGCCGGAGCCGGCGATGATCCACATCCATCTCGCGTTCATGCGTTCATTCTCCCCCATCCGCGTCGGCCCCTGAGCGACCGGAGGGAGTCGAAGGGCGCGCACCGCCGCCATCGTGTGTTCCCGCCGGCGCGACCGACGCCTCGAGCGCCGACTCGACCTCCGTCCGCCGTCGCCCGAACGAGGCGAGGACGGGGAAGAGGAGGACACTGAGCATGCCCGCCGCGACGAGCGCCGACGCGAGACCCGCGGAGAGCAGTCCGGCGTCGCGCGCGATCGCGGTGACGGCGACGATGAGCGGCAGCCCGGTCGCCGCGTAGAGGGCGAGCCGGGCGCGGTCCCCGGGCGAGGAGCCGGGCGGCGCCGCGAGCTGCGCCGGCAGGCCGCGCACGACGAACAGCGCGAGCAGGAGGGCGGGGACGAGGGCGAGCAGCCACGGCTCCGCGGTCAGTGCGCGGAGGTCGAAGCCGACGCCGGTCTCGATGAAGAAGACGGGGACGAGGAAGCCGAACGCGACGCCGTCGACCTTCGACTCGACGAGCTCGCGATCGCGCGCCGGCGCCCGGGCGATGATGATGCGCCACAGCACGCCGGCGGCGAACGCGCCGAGGAGCATGTCGAGACCGAGCAGCAGCGAGAGGGCGACGAGCGCGGCGATGATGAGCAGGATGAGCCGCACGGCGAACTGCCCGGTCGTGTGCAGCGTCGCCGCGACGAGGCGGTGCACGCGCCCGTGCTCGACGCGGGCGGAGATCCAGACCAGCAGCACCGCGACGAGGATGAAGGCGAAGAGGACGATGCTCGAGGTGCCGAGATCGCGGCTGCCGAGGAACAGCGAGATCGCGACCAGCGGGCCGAACTCGCCGATCGCGCCGACCGCGCTCACCGCGGTACCGAACGGCGTGCCGAGCAGCCGCGCGTCCCGGAGGATCGGGAGCACGGCGCCGAGCGCCGTCGAGCTGAGCGCGACCCCGATGACGATCGCGGACTCCCAGCCGCTGAAGTGGAGGAGCCCGACGCCGAGCGCGAGCAGGAAGGAGATGCCCCAGGCGAGCGTCGCCCGGCGCAGCGGCCGACCCGCGACGGCCCGGAAGTCGATCTCGGTGCCGGCGACGAAGAACAGCATCGCGAGGCCGAAGTCGGCGAGGGCGCCGAGGAACGGGTGCGGGTGCACCCAGTCGAGGCCGCTCGGTCCGAGCGCGATGCCGAGCAGGATCTCGAGCACGACGATCGGCACGGCGAGCCAGCGGTCGACGAGCCGCACGAGCAACGGCGCGAGCACGGCGAGCAGCGGCACGAGCACGAGCTCGGCGATCTCGTCCACTTGGCCCCCTCGCACTCGGTCGTCGAGCCGGTCGAGCCGACCACGGCGCCATATGCAAGAGTAGGAGCCGTCGGGTCGGGCGTCGTGCAAGGAGGCACTGGGCATGGTCGAGCAGGCGGAGCAGGCGGTCACGATCGTGACGGGAGCGGCCGGCGGCGTCGGCTCCGCGGTCGTCCGGGCGCTCGTCGCCTCGGGCGGGAAGGTCGTCGCCGAGGACATCGACCCGAAGGTGGCGGAGCTCGCGAGCGACGACGTCGCGGTCGTCATCGGCGACGTCGCGGAGGAGGCGACGGCCGCCGACGCGGTCGCCACCGCCATCGGACGGTTCGGCGCGCTGACCGGCCTCGTGAACAACGCCGCGCGATTCCAGATGGGCCCCATCGCCGAGACCTCGCCCGAGCTGTGGGACGCGATCATGCGGACGAACGTGCGCGGCGCGTTCCTCCACATCCGGGCGGCGCAGGATGCGCTGGTCGAGTCGAGGGGCGCGATCGTCAACACCGGCTCGATGTCGGGCCTCATCGGCATGCCGAACCAGATCCTCTACGGCGCGACGAAGGGCGCGATCCACCAGATCACGCGCATGACCGCGATCGAGCTCGCCCCGCACGGCGTCCGGGTGAACGCCGTCGCCCCCGGCCACATCGAGACCGGCTTCATGGACGACTTCCTCCCCCCGGCCGGCGAGGTCCGCGACGAGGTGCTCGACGGCATCCAGCACAGCCACCCGATCGGCCGCTCGTCGACGCCCGACGAGGTCGCCGCGGCGATCGCCTTCCTGCTCTCGCCGGCCGCCGCGACGATCACGGGCGTCATCCTGCCGGTCGACGGGGGCTATACCGCGGCGTAGGGGCGCTGGTCGACGGTCATCCTGGACGATGCGGTGAAGACCGCCTCGGGGATCAGCGAATGAATCGCTCGACGTAATCGGCGCCGAGGCCCACTCGTTCGTAGTGCGCCCTCGCATTGGCGATCTTCGTGAAGACGTCCTCGACCCCGGTCGGGTTGCCGTCCGGATCGACGTAGATGTACGCGCCTGTCACATGGAACAGGGTGGCCATCTCTTCGACGCCGTCCGGGATCTCGAGGGTATGGATGTCCCCGGGAGGTTCAAACACGTACGACCCCTGCTCGGCCCACCACGAGTGTTCCAGATAGTGCCAGCGCCCTCGGAGGACCGTCGCGTGCACGGGGCCGGCGTGCCGGTGCCTCGAGAGGATTCCTCGCTTGCGCACTTTCAGAATATTGACGAAGTAGCCGTGGCTCACCGAGAACGCGAGCGGCTTGAAGCTGACGTCCGCCGATTGAGGGACCCAGAACCGCTCGTCATCATCAAGATCGAGGGCATCCGGCAGGACCAGGTCGTCGACCATCCCGTACGGCTGCTCGCCACGGTAGGGAACCGCAGCCTCCTCGGGCGTGGTCTGGGCGGGATTTCGAGACATCGAGTCTCCTAACATTCGTCGATTACTTGCATATAATGCAAGTACCTTGCATATTCTGGTTTACTATGGCGAGAACGCTGGCGCTCGTCAAGCGCAATCGCGACGTGGGAGATCGATGAGACAGCAAGCCCGCCAGAGCATCCAGTCCGTGGCGCGCGCGTCGCGAATGCTCCTCGCGATCGCGAACTCGCGGGAAGGATTGACAGCGACACAATTGGCGACAGACTTCGGACTCACCCTTTCGACCGCCTACCATCTACTGTCGACACTCGAAGACGAGGGACTGCTGGCGAAGAGTTCGGACAAGCGGTATCTGCTCGGCCGGGCAGCCGTCGACATCGCGAACTCACCCGGCCTCAGAGCGGGCATCGACCCTCAGCACCGCGTCGGACTCCGGCACCTGGCTGAGGCCACGTCGGAGACCGCCTATCTCACTGGCTGGTTCCGCGGAGAGATTCAGATCCTCGCTACGGTCGAAGGCTCGCAAGCCGTGAGAGTCGCGGGCCTGCAGGTGGGATATAGCGGCTCGGTCCATGCCCGCGCCAGCAGCAAGCTCTTGCTCGCATACGCCGAAGACGAGCTCCGCGCTGCCGCGATCGACGAATGCGACTTCGCGCCTTATACGACCAGGACGCTCACCGACCGCGGCCGTCTCGAGGAGGAACTCCAGACTATTCGGCAGGCGGGGCTGGCCTTCGACCGTGGCGAGTATCGCGAAGGCGTCCGATCGGCGAGCATCCCACTCCATCGCGACGGAACAGTGGTCGCGGCGCTTGCGGTCTCAGCTCCGGCGGAACGATTCGAGCGAGCCGAGCCAGCGTTGATCGACGCGCTGCGCTCATCCGCCGCCATCGCCCAGTCCCATCTGAAAGCAGAATGAGCGAGTGAGATCCGCGCTCGACGGACACGGAAGAACGAAAGAAGAGCGAGAGCGGAGACGGAGGGATTTGAACCCTCGGTCCCCCGGAGGGGACTCCACCTTAGCAGGGTGGTGCACTCGACCGGACTATGCGACGTCTCCAAGTACCGGGATAGCTTAGCGGGCCGAGCCGGGCCTTCGACCCGCCCGGCGCCCTCCTGCCGCCTAGTTCGAGACGGAGCAGGAGAAATCGGCGGCGGTCTGGCCCGTCACGCCATCGAGCACGGGCAGGCCCGAATTGTCGGCGAGCTGCTGCTGCTGCTCGGGCGTGAGCGCACCGTTCGGGTCCAGCGTGGAGCCGCGGTCGTCGCCGACCGACGGGAGGACGAATGGCTGATCCGAGTTGATGTAGGTGAGAAGCTGCTCGGCCGCGCTCCAACTCGTCGCGACAGGTCGGCTCGCGCCGTCCGGCGACTCGATGTAATGCGTCGGCCACTGCACGAACGAGACGCGGTTGAGCGGAAGGTTCTTGAGCGCGAGCGCGATCTGGACCATCGTGTAGGGATCCGCCAGGCTGCCGGAGAGCGTCATGTTGTCGAGCGCGACCTGCGCGATGGAGAACAGGGTGAGCGGGTCGTTGAGGACGCCGTCCGACTTGACCTTGCGGATGAGCGAGGAGAGATAGACCTGCTGCGAGCTGACCCGGCTGAGGTCGCTGCCGTCGCCGACGCTCCCGCGGGTCCGCAGGAAGGCGAGCGCCTGGAACCCGGACAGGGTCCAGTTGCCGGCCACGGGGATGCTCAGACCCGTGTCCTCGTCATAGATGGGCGCGTCGACGCAGACATCGACGCCGCCGATCGCGTCGGCCATCTGGATGACGCCATAGAACGTGATCATCCCGGCGAACTGGATCGGCAGGCCGGTGAGCGTCGAGACCGTGTCGACCGCGCAGGGGAAGCCGCCCGCGGCGAGGCTCGTATTGATGCGCCCCCACGCGCACGGCGTGGTGTCGGCGACCCACAGGTCGCGCGGGAAGCTGATGGCCACCGCGCTCTGCTGATCCTGCGCGACGTGGATGAGGATGTTCACGTCGTTCAGGACGCCGCCTTCGTCGGAGCCGTCGATGTTGTTGCCGCCCTCGCGGGTGTCCGAGCCGACGATCAGGATGTTGAACCCGCCCTCGATCGCCCCGATGTCCGGCGGCGGCGCATCCGTCTCCGAGATCAGCTCGACCGTG